>ERZ1066137.907-NODE-907-length-17280-cov-5.391408_pt1 | contig 17280 bp, 13 predicted proteins | sample MGYA00382784_ERZ1066137 | MGnify/ENA primary metagenome ERZ1066137 (study PRJEB33369, sample SAMEA5778367) | biofilm metagenome | biome: Industrial cooling water; feature: Water cooling tower basin; material: Biofilm | place: United Arab Emirates | collected... | reverse complement strand
AATTATCAGTTGAACCATCATCAACAATAATCACTTCAATATTTGGATAAGTCTGGTTCAGCGCACTCTCGATCGCCTCAGACAAAAACCGCCCGTAGTTATAGTTATTGATTAGTATACTAACGAGCGGTAAATCGCATTTTTCTGACATGTCCAATACTTTATATAACTCTAGAGATTAGCTTTTGAGTGACTATCCACTATCGGTCTAGTAGGTCTTGAACCATCAACCATCTGTTTGGATATAACCTTGTGACCGCCAGCACTCCAGTAAAGACCAGCCAGTGCAACATAGTAAGTATCTAAACTAAGCGGAGTAACGCGACTTCTAGCATTATTTCCCATCTTTAATCTCAATTCTTCATCCTCAATTAACCTTTCTAAAGATCCCGTGAGTTGTTCTAGATTTCCTGGTTGCACCAATATACCGTCCTTAGCATGGGTAACAACTTCTGGAATACCACCAACAGGGGTAGTAATCACCGGTAGCCCCCAAGCCATAGCCTCTAACATCGCTACCGGTAATCCTTCATTGTAGGAAGGTAAGACAAAGACATCGACTGATTGCAGCAATTGATTGCGCTCTTCTGGATTAATCCAGCCTAATACACTGACTTGATCTTCCAGATCCAATTCTTTCACCATTTCATGGGCTTGTTCAACAACACCATCTCCAGCAAGAGTAAGCTCGGAACATTGCTTGTGTTCTGGTGATAGCTGAGCATAGGCTTTGATTAGATCAAAAGCCCCCTTTCGCTGTCCAACGCGCCCCAAAAAGGCAAAACGAACTGTTGAATTGCCTTTACGCTCGGGTAATTGTTCAGGCAGTTCTACCGGATTGTGCAAGACGATCACATGCTCTGGAGGCAAACTGAGCTGAGTTTCGTAGTACTGCTTCCAACTTTGAGAAAGGGTAATGACATACGCACAGGATTGAAAGATCCGCACAACAATATGTTGAAGAAAAGAGGGCAAGCGCTCATAAAATACATGAAACTCGCAACCATGAGTATGCATTACAACTGGCTTACGGAATAGTCTTGCTAAACACACCAATAAACTTTTACGCGCAACACTCCCACGTTCAGATACATGGAAATGAACAATATCAACTCGTTGCGCAACTAGAAGTAAAATAAATCGGAATAAGGCTGATGAGAAGACTAATAAGCGGTGAACAACTGTACCTTCATCATGGGAGGCTAAATGTTGGATATCAACATCCTCATAGGGCTGTCGCATAATGAGTTGTTCAATTGTTGCCATGCCACCTTGTTGTTCTAGAGTGGGGCCAACCATAACAACTCGAAGTATAGACTTCGAGGAGTGGCTAGATCGAATATTCAAACTGTTCATCCTCTTGTAAATAGAGCTATTGTTGCTTGTCAATATCGGAGCTAGAGTTTTGGGATACGCACACAGCACCGGGCATGGCTTTTCGTGAGTATTCTCTTTGAAGATCAACGTGATGATCGTTCACAAAAATCAAGCGGATTGGGAAAACCTTTCGATAATTTGACGCGAAAACCACGCAATGACAATTACAGTCAAACTGGCGATGCTAATCAAAACCGGAACTATTATGAAAAGCCATAAATGTAACAGAAAATACAGATGATGAGACATTTAATTGTTTGGTGTCTCTATGGGTTTCAAGCTGTTTGCCAAATGACCTATTTGATTGGGTAGAAGAGCGATTTGCGTGTTTTTACCTTCGTAAAAAAGTATATTACGGCGAGGAACAAATTTGTAAAGCTGCTTTATCCGATCTTTGTCAAAAAATAAAGACAAGTTCGGCAAATAACTTGTAATTCCACATCGGCCTCCGCAAAATGGCATAGATGGGAAACTGATAGCTGAGTGCAGTTTTTAACTGTCAGACTGACCATCTAGGTACAGTTGACCGATGTGTGTTTTGTGCTGTGGGGCGGCGATCGCGCAATCTAGTTAGCAAGCTTGTTCTCACTTGTGAAAACCAAGACCAAGCAGCCAAGGGAACCAACCTTCGCAGGCACAAGGCTCTAGTCAAAGAAAAATTTGCCGACAATATGGGTGCCGTGCTTAAAAGACTGCCCCGACTAACTTGTGCTAGCCAGGGCAGAATACAAAGTCAAATGAAGCGGCTAGACCTTGCAACGGAGGGAAAAGCCAGGGTGAGATTCACGGTTTAGTCTGGGTACCAGAACATGCCTTTAATCCCTTCAGGATCGGAAATAAAACCGAGCCGACGATAGAAATCCACAACGTGGGGATCGGCGAACAGCGTAATGTTGCTGATATCTTCGCTCCGTAATTTCTTGATGACATACTTCATCAGAGCTTTACCAAGACCTTTGCTTTGGAAGTCGGGGTGGACAACGACATCCCAGATAGTGGCGTTGAAAGCGTGGTCGGAAGTGGCGCGGGAAAAGCCGATCAGTCGTTTCTGGGTACCTCGCTGTTCCCACATGGAGACGACCAAAAAGCTGTGCTGGATGGCTTTTTTGACTTTGCGGAGCGGTCGCCGTGACCAACCAACGGCATCGCACAGTTCTTCTAATTCATAGAGGTCGATTTCGCGCTCGGTGCTAAAGAAAATTTGGGAGGTGCGATCGCCCGCGCCCTCTTCACCATCTTGTGCGATCGCGAAGCTCCGAGAGGCCGTAGAGGCATCAGCCGTACTGAACAGGCTCTTCCAAAAACCCATGTAAGCGAAATAGAAGTTAAATCACAGTATTGCTAGTATAGCCCCCATCCTTGCTAGCGCATTGCTCCCTTCGGATTTCCCTGGGGAGAAATCGGGCGACAAATCAAGAAAACATCTATACTTTTCCAGAATCCTGTGCTTTTCCAGAATCCAACCAAGAAAGGCGTGCCAAAGCACCCTAAATTGGTTTAGAGTTAAAGCTTCTCGGGTGATAACTCTAGGATCAGCAATTGCATATCAGACCGAGGCGACCTGCACTAGCGCACTTATCGACATTATGGCTTTAGGCTTAAAGTCATCGACGATCGCATTACTGAAACGCTTTAATCGTGCGTTTCCGCAATTCTACGAGCAATTTGTTAGTAGCGAAATTCAACTGCAAAACTTACGACTAGCCTATCACCTTTATAAGACGAAACAGGCCGTCATTGAGTTGAAGCCCGAAGGCAGTAAAAGCGCACTGCACTTTGCTTACCGCAATCAGTCTTTTTTATTGAGCGACATTTTTGGGGTGTTGGCAGCCTACGGCCTCACGATCCACAGCCTGAGTTTGTATGGCCAGATTTACCCGCCCATGCTCGTGTTTATTAAATTGATCGTATCGCGCAGCGGGAAAGCGTTAACGGATAAAACGGCAGAGAACGTGTGTCGGGCCATTCGGGAAGCCCTGGCCGGACGGTTTGAAGTCGAGGAAATGCTGGCAGTCGAGTTTAACCTGGATGCCGGGTTGGAGCAGGTCGAGACGGAGTTTTATGTTGATCCCGTTTTTCATCTGCCGGCGTTGCTGATTGAAGCGGATAACCAACCGGGGTTGTTTTACAAAGTGATGTACGCCATTTGGCAAGAAGATTTGATGGTGGTAAATGCCAATTTATTGGTGTGGCGGGGGCGGACGCGGCTCATTCTGTATCTGTTGGGGCCAAATGAGAGCATCATTCCAGAATATTTAGGCCAAAAAATTGCCGAGGGCGTGAAACAACGATTACTGGGACGGCGTTTTTGAAATCGGACGAGAGCGTTCGTTTTTCGGGCTGATTCGGGCACAATGGGGAGGTTGCGCTTGCCGTTGGGCGGGGCGATCGCCACCGTCGTCAAATTTGCCGCCCCCACCGCTCTGCGCCACCATCGTAAAGTTGTCGCCACTCTATTGGAACGCCACCCGCACCAGACACCGCAACACCGCCCCTTCCCCCATTGCCAGTTCTAGGGTTTTTCGCCCTACGTGCTGAGACGGATAAAGTTGAGTAAGATTAGGTCAAACACAGGGATCACACACTTGATGAAGGTTCTGGTATTGGCTTGGGAGTTTCCACCGCGCATCGTCGGTGGCATAGCGCGTCATGTGGCGGAGCTCTATCCAGAACTGGTGAAGCGCGGCCATGTGATTCATTTAATTACCGTGGAGTTTGGCCAAGCTCCCAGCTACGAAGTTGTTGAAGGGATTCACATCCACCGAGTCAAAGTTGCACCCAGTCAGGATTTTTTCCATTGGGTTGCCAACATGAATGACAGCATGGGGCAACATGGCGGCAAACTGATCCAAGAAGAAGGGGATTTTGCGTTAATTCACGCCCACGATTGGTTAGTGGGAGATGCAGCGATCGCCCTGAAACACCTGTTCAAAATACCCCTCGTCGCCACCATCCACGCCACCGAGCATGGCCGCTATAACGGCATTTACACCGAAGCCCAACACTACGTCAGCAGCAAAGAAGGCACCCTAACCTTTGAAGCCTGGCGGATTATCGTTTGCACCAGCTACATGCGCCTGGAAGTAGAGCGCGTTTTGGGGGTGCCGTGGGACAAAATTGACGTGATTTATAACGGCATCCATCCCGAACGCAAACTGTGTGCCCCCTTCGATGAGCTGGCCTTTCGGCGACAGTTTGCCCATGACCAGGAAAAGATTGTGTACTACGTCGGGCGGATGACCTATGAAAAAGGGATATCGGTGCTGCTGGCCGCGATCCCCAGAATTCGGGCGGCCTTGCAAGATCAGGTCAAGTTCGTCTTAATCGGTAGCGGCAATCTAGATGACTTCAAGCGCCAAGCCTGGGAGTTTGGCGTTTGGGAGCAGTGCTACTTTACCGGCTTCATGTCCGATGAGGACCTAAACAAATTCCGGGTGATTGCAGACTGTGCCGTCTTCCCCAGCTTGTATGAACCGTTTGGGATTGTCGTGCTCGAAAATTTTGCCGCTCGGGTGCCTGTGGTTGTCTCCGATACCGGGGGGTTTCCCGAAATTGTGCGCCATGCCAAGTCTGGGATCGTCACCTGGACAAACAACCCCGATTCCCTGGCCTGGGGCATTATCGAAGTCTTGCAAAATCCTGACTACATGCTGTGGTTAGTTGAAAATGCTTACGAAGATCTGGAACGCCGCTTCAACTGGTCAAAACTCGCACAGCAGACGGAAGCCGTGTACCATCGCGTGCTGCACGAGCGATCGCAAATCAGTTGGTAAAGGGGTCAAAGGGAAGCGTGGAGGCCGTGGCAATTGGCCCGTCTGCATAACTTCTCTATTTAAGCTAGTTGTGTTTTTAGTATAGAGAGTGTAGAAATAGAGGAGCAACTGAGTTAGCAAACCAGACTCTCTAGTTTTTCAGTTGTCAATATGGTTTTTGAGAGGAGTTGACAAAAGATGAACATGCGCGTTTTATCCGTTCTTGGGGCTGCTGGCGTAGTTGCGGCATCGTCTCTGCCTGCGGCGGCTGTGCCCACTGCGGTTACCGAAGTATTACCAGGTGAAACCTTGACTGGGGTTGAGAGCCACACCCTACCCACCCCGCCTGTACACCCCGCCCGGTTCACCTTGCCCATCGATGTTGCGATCGTCAAGGATGACACCCTGGCTGACACCCCCATCACTGACAAATACGGCATTGGCAGCGATATCAAAGTTTGGGCCGAAGACATCCGCAAGTGCTTGTATGCCAAGCTCAAGCTCGTTCGGATGGTGGGCGACAAAATGGTACCTTTCGTCATCAATGGCGATGAAGGGCTGATCAAGATGAAAGGTGACAAAGCAATTTGCTCCATCTACTAATCCTGTTTCGGCATAAAACGATTTGCGCTTGATTAGAAGCAATAAGGTCTGTTAGGAAGTCCTTTGTGCAAGAATTCGGCATTGTCGAGAATTTGTACAAGGGGCTTTCTATTCGTTTATGGCGCTTTGATGGCCTAGCCCCAGCCCAACGGGAGGTGAAACGTCCATCCGGCGCTTGCACCATCGCATTGGAGGAACGGCATGGACAACGCGGCCCAGGTTAGTTGGTTGCAGGCCCACACCGTCTTTGGAACGCTGAACACTGCGGTTTTACAGGCGATCGCGACCGCTGCCGAAGTCCAAACGCTACAGGCCAATCGGCGGATTGTCCTCGAAGACACCCCACCCGATGCCCTCTACATTTTGCGATCGGGACGCTTAGAAAGTTATCGCACCAGTCCAACCAGCACCGCCCAAGCCGTCAGTTTATTGCCCGGTTCGGTCTTTCCCCTCAAAGAGTTGTTACTCGACGAGGCGATCGCGCAAACGGTTATCACCCTGTCAGACTGCGACGTGTGGCGCATCCCCCGTGCTGAATTTTTAGCTCTGGTGCAGCAATACCCCGAAATTAGCCAAAGCCTATCGCGGCAACTGGTGACTGCCCTCGATCAAGTCTCCGCCCAACTCACCTACGAGCGCGATCGCCAAGCTGCCCTCCGGCCCTACCTCGTCCCCAAAGTTCGGCGCGGGATTGTGGGGAACAGTCGCTATGCCGTGCGGCAACGGCAGGCCATTCGCCAAGCCCAGGGCGATCGCCAATCCGTCTTAATTTTTGGGGAACCGGGCTTAGGCAAAGACAACATCGCGGCGCTTATCCACTTTGGGTCAGCCACCCGCCACGAACCCATGATCAAAGTCAACTGCGACACCTTGCAGGCCAGCGGGGCCGACGTGTTTGGGCGAGCCGGGGGCAAACCGGGCTTGTTGGAATGGGTGGGAACAGGCACCTTTTTGCTCAACAACGTGCAAGATTTGCCCCCCGACTTGCTAAACAAATTTGTCACCCTCCTCACCACGGGGGAATATACCCCCATTCAACGGGAAGGTGGCCCACCCGCCAGTCCCCGTCGCTGCGAAGCCCGCATTTTAATCACCTCGGAACGGGTACTGCCCGACCTCGAAAAAAAAGGGGTCATGGGCCACATCATCAAAATCTCGCCCCTGCGCGTCCGCAAAGCTGATATTGCCGCCCAAGTTGAGTATTATCTGAGTCTCATTTGTCGGGCACGCAATCTGCCCAAACCCAAAGTCACCCCCGAAGCCCTCCGCCGCTTGCAGGGCTATGACTTTCCGGGCAACTTAACCGAACTTGAAAACTTGGTAGAACGAGCGGTCAGCCAACTCGGCGATCGCCAGGATCTCACCGAAGAAGTCTTTTGGGCCACTGGTAATAAGGGCAAGCAATTTCGGGTGAATTTACTAAATGCCTATCCTAAGTTGCGGCAATTTCTCCGCAGTCCGTGGTATCCCGATCGCCTCAACTATGGCTTGACCTTCGGCCTGTTTGCCGTCATTGTAGGCATTCTGCTCTTTGGCCCCCAAAGCCGCGATCGCAACATCGCCCTCAACTTCTTTTGGGCCTGGTGGTGGCCCCTGATTTTACTCGCCTTTCCCTTTGTCGGGCGCTTATGGTGTGCCGTCTGCCCCTTCATGATTTACGGCGAAATTGCCCAAAAGCTTTCCCTCTGGCTCTATCCCCGCAAACTGTTGCCCTGGCCCCAGCAAGAAGCCGAAAAATGGCGCGGGTGGTTTCTCTTTGGCCTGTTTACCCTGATTTTGCTATGGGAAGAGTTATGGCAGTTAGAAAATACAGCCTATCTCTCAGGCTGCTTGCTGCTATTGATTACAGCAGGCGCAGTGCTGTTTTCCATGCTGTTTGAGCGACGGTTTTGGTGTCGGTATTTGTGCCCCATTGGCGGCATGAATGGCCTCTTTGCCAAACTCGCCATCACCGAACTCCGCGCCCAACAAGGGATCTGTTCCGCCTCCTGCACCACCTACCAATGCTACAAAGGCGGGCCACAAAAGGGCGAAGGCCAAGCCACGGACGGCTGTCCCCTATATTCCCATCCGGCCCAACTCGCCGATAACCGAGACTGTGTGCTGTGCATGACCTGTCTCCAGGCTTGTCCCCATCGGTCAGTGGAGTTTAACCTGCGGCCTCCCGGCATCGAACTCTGGACAACCCATACCCCCCGTCCGGCGGAGGTATGCCTCCTATTTTTGTTGTTTGGGGCGGTATTCTTGCATACCTTGCCCACGATCGCCCAATTCCTCGGCCATGCTAACGAGCTTGATCACTTTGGGCTTCATACGATCGCCGCTTGTGGGGCTTTGCTTCTACCCGGCAGCGTGGTGGCGATCGCCCATCAGGGGATGCACCTAGCCCACCGCACCATCAAACCCCGGCCCCTGGTCGAAGTCGCCTATGGGTACTTACCCCTTGTTTTGGGGGCAAACCTGGCCTATTACCTCCAGCTTTGGCTCACCGAAGCCGGACGCATTCTCCCCGTTACCGCTGCCACCTTTGGGGGTGGCCCGTGGGATTTGCCCATCGCCGTAGCCCATCCTGCGGTTGTTGATTTTTTACAAGCCACCACACTGATCGCCGCCTTCTGGCTCAGTTTATTGCTCTTGCTCAAAATTTCCCGCCAATCTCTGTGGAAAAATGCCCCCCACGCGATCGCCATGATGGCCCTCAGCTCAGCCCTGTGGAAAGTTATCATCGGTTAGCGAATGCTTTCACCCCTTGCCCGTCTAATCGGACTTGTTAGCCTGAAGAAAGCATGAAAAATCCGAAACGCCCGGAACAAGACCTCGTATTCTTGAGGCGAAAGGCTAGCCTGTTGTGATTCAGGAACCCGTCTCATGCTGCGGAATTTATACATTTCAGCGATCGAACCCGGTAGCGGCAAATCCCTTGTGCTGCTGGGCGTTATGGAACTCCTGTCTAAACGGGTTCAAAAACTGGGCTTTTTTCGGCCTGTCATCCATGACGGCGAACAACCCGACAACGACATTGAATTAGTGCGGCGGCGGTATCACCTGGATGTGCCCTACGAGATGCATTACGCCATGACCCACCACACGGCCCGCAAACTGGCCGCAGAAGGGAAATTTGAAGACCTCCTGAAACTGGTCATTGCCAAGTACAAAACCTTGGAGGCCCAGTGCGAGTTTGTCGTGTGTGAGGGCATCAACCCCACGGATATTGACCCGGCCCTGGTTGACAACTTCGATACCCGCGTCGCCAAACATTTATCTGCCCCCATCCTCATTGTGGCCAGCGGCTACAACAAAACCCCAGAAGAACTCGTCGGGGCCGTACGCACCGAGCACGAAGCCTACGAAGAAGAAGGATGCAGCGTGGTAGCAACGATCATCAACCGCGTCAAACCCGCCATTGCCGACACCATCAAAGCGGAACTGGCCGCCGTTTGGCCCTATGAAGACCCAGTGTTTGTGTTACCCGATGAGGAGTTTTTAGCCAAGCCCACGATCGCCGAAATTGCGCGATCGCTCAACGCCAAATTGATTCATGGTGATGGGAGTCAACTCAACCGCGAAGTTTCGGTCTTTAAAGCCGCTGCGATGCAAGTGCCCCACGTCCTCGAACATTTGCAAGAAGGCAGTTTAGTCATCACTCCTGGCGATCGCGCCGACATTATTCTAGGTTGCGTGGCCTCCGCCTTTTCCGAAAACTATCCCAGCATTGCAGGCATGATCCTCACCGGGGGCATTCCGCCTGCGCCGTCGGTGCAGCGACTGTTAGATGGCTACACCCGCTGGACTGTCCCCATTTTCAGCGTCGATACCGACACCTTTGAGACCGCCACCAAAACCAACTCCGTCCGCGCCGAGATTACCCCCGACAACGAGCGCAAAATTGCCACAGCCCTGGGTGTTTTTGAATCAAACGTGGACTCTTCCAAACTCGCCGAGCGCATTGCCATCTCCCGCAGCGATCGCATCACCCCGATCATGTTTGAGTACGAACTGATTGAACGGGCCAGAGCCACCAAACAACACATCGTCTTACCGGAAGGCCACGATGAGCGCATTCTCCGGGCCGCCGAAATCCTCCTGCGCCGGGGCGTGGTAGACATTACCCTCCTCGGTGACGAAGCCAAAATTCGAGAAGCGATCGCCACCGCCAGCCTCAACCTCGACAGCGCCGCGATCGTCGATCCCCTCACCTCCGACTGGCACCAGGACTTCACCGACACCTACTACGCCCTCCGGCAACACAAAGGCATCACCAAAGACTTTGCCTACGACCTGATGCACGATGTCAGCTACTTTGGCACCATGATGGTCTACAAAGATCTGGCCGACGGCATGGTCTCCGGTGCTCTCCACACCACCGCCCACACCATTCGCCCCGCCCTGGAATTCATCCGCACCCTGCCCGGCTGCTCCATTGTGTCCAGCGTCTTTCTCATGTGTTTAGAAGATCGGGTGTTGGTCTATGGCGACTGTGCCGTCAACCCCAACCCCAACGCCCAACAACTCGCCGACATTGCCGTCAGCTCTGCCCAAACCGCCCGCACCTTTGGGATTACCCCCCTCGTGGCCATGTTGTCCTACTCCACGGGGGAATCGGGCAAAGGCGAAGATGTGGATAAGGTCAAAGAAGCAACTCGCCTTGTCCGTGACCAATACCCTGAGTTGGCGATCGAAGGGCCAATTCAATACGATGCGGCGGTGGATGTCAGTGTGGCCAAAACCAAACTGCCCGACAGCAAAGTCGCCGGCCACGCGACGGTCTTCATCTTCCCCGACCTAAACACGGGGAATAATACTTACAAAGCCGTGCAGCGATCGGCTAAGGCAGTCGCCGTTGGCCCCATTCTGCAAGGCTTGAAAAAACCCGTTAACGATCTCAGTCGGGGCTGCACTGTGCCAGATATCGTCAACACGATCGCCATTACCGCCATCCAGGCCCAAGCCATCAAAGGCAGACTTTAACTCGCTGGGTTGAGCAACCGAGTCGTTTAATCCGTGGACAAGTTTAATCCATGGGCAAGGTGGCAAAAATCCGGTCAACCAGTTGCCGCGCTTTGGTATCCAGTTGATTCCAATCCACGTCGCCATCTGCGTCAAAGAGTTGAGCGTCAATTTCCACGCTAGTACTGGCAGGCTGCCCAAAGCCCCGCGATCGCGACGTTCCAGTCGCCGCGTCATAATCCCGAAAACACACCTGGTAACACAAAGCCCAAATATCCACCCGCACCTCGTGCTCACCGTGGGTCAAACACAAGTGATAGCCCGGATAGGTTCCCGGTAACTGATCAAGCTGCTGTTGCAGGGCGATCGCCGCATCCCCCGTCGCCGTTTCAAGCCGCTGCCGGAGTTCCTGCACCGTTGCCTTCGTCCGCTCATCCACCCCCTCAGGCCACACCTGCACGTCCTGGTAGTCCCCGCGCCAGGTCGATTGCTCCAACTGCTTACCAATATTCGCCACCAAACGGATAAAGGCAGGTTGCATTAATAACTCCGCTTGCTGCCAAACTGCGTCACTGGCAATTTTCGGCATAGATCTCCTGGGAAAATGGCGATTTGTCGCTAAAAGCCTAGGCGAAGCGGAGTCAAGACTCAAGATTCCTTAACAAAACCATAAGAACCCCTAATCGGTACGAGGCGATCGCGCCGCCCTCAAAAACCGCGTAAACCTCGACAAATCAAGGCTTTATCGGCAACAATCAATCCCTTTCCATCAAATTCCTTAGAAATATCTATTGCTGATTCGTCATATTTCTCGATTTTGCATTCAATAAACTTAACAAAACTGGGTAACATAGAAATAGGTACAAATCCTCATCAGATTTACCGCTTGACGTTAGCTTAGTCTGTCAAGGAACGATTCTGGGTTCACGAAATGCCGCTACTCCTTCACATCTCAACATGTAGAACGCCCTAGCGACTGCCCCGACTAGCTCAATCAGAAATTTCAAGCGCGACTGGCTTCCAAGTCAGTCCTCCACTTGGGATTAAGTGGGCTCCTTAACGGATTAAGTAAAGGTTGTTGACCGAATGACAACCCTGAACGCCTGTACACCCACGCCCTTGTGTAACTTGCAAAAATGATTACGCAATTTCCTTGGTTAACCACGATTACCCTGCTGCCCCTGGTAGCGTCTCTGCTCATTCCAATCCTGCCAGACAAACAGGGTAAAACAGTCCGCTGGTACGCCTTTGGCGTTAGTTTTGTCGATCTCGCACTCATCATCTATACCTTTTGGCAAAACTACGACCTCAAATCTCCCGATTTTCAGTTAACCGAGTCTTACAGTTGGATTCCCCAACTAGGGTTGAACTGGTCTCTCGCCGTTGACGGGCTCTCCATGCCCCTCGTCGTCCTGGCCGGTCTCGTGACTACCCTCGCCATCTTGGCTTCCTGGAAAGTCCAAGAAAAACCACGCCTCTTCTACTTCCTGATGCTGGCCATGTACAGCGCCCAGATTGGGGTCTTCTGCGCCCAAGATCTGTTGCTGTTCTTCCTGATGTGGGAACTAGAACTGGTACCGGTTTACATTCTTATATCGATCTGGGGCGGGCCAAAACGGCTCTATGCAGCCACTAAATTTATTCTCTACACCGCAGTTGGCTCCATCTTTATTCTCCTAGCAGCATTGGGCATGGCCTTCTACGGGGGCAACGTCACCTTTGACATGCAAGAACTGGCCCTCAAAGACTACTCCATGCCGTTCCAGATTCTGGTCTATACCGGGTTTCTCATTGCCTACGGTGTCAAACTCCCCGTTTTCCCCTTCCACACCTGGTTGCCCGATGCCCACGGTGAAGCCTCTGCGCCTGTCTCCATGATTCTGGCTGGGGTGCTGCTCAAAATGGGTGGCTATGCGCTAATCCGCATGAACGTTGAAATGCTACCCGATGCCCACGTTTACTTTGCCCCGATTCTGGCGGTTCTGGGCGTGGTCAATATTGTCTACGGAGCCTTAGTGTCCTTTGCCCAACAGAACCTGAAGCGGCGCTTGGCTTACTCTTCAATCTCCCACATGGGCTTTGTCCTGCTCGGTATTGCGTCTTACACCGAGGTTGGGCTCAGCGGCGCAATGTTACAGATGGTCTCTCACGGGTTGATTGCAGCAGCATTGTTCTTCTTGGCTGGTGTCACCTACGATCGCACCCACACTTTGATGCTAGACAAGATGGGCGGACTCGCCAAAACTATGCCCATCGCCTTTGCCTTGTTCACCGCCGGGTCAATGGCCTCCCTCGCATTGCCGGGCATGAGTGGGTTTGCCAGCGAAATCATGGTGTTCTTGGGCATGACCTCCAGCGATTCCTACGCCACCTCTTTCAAAGTTGTAATGGTTGTGTTATCGGCCATTGGGGTTGTCCTCACTCCGATTTACCTGCTCTCCATGTTGCGGGAAGTGTTCTACGGTGACGAAAACCCGAAATTGGCCAAACTGACCTTGTGGGATGCACAGCCTCGGGAAGTCTTCATCACCGCCTGTTTGCTCATTCCGGTGATTGGGGTTGGGTTGTATCCCAAGCTCTTGACCCACACCTATGATGTGAAAACGGTGCAAGTGGCCAGTCGAGCACGGACTGTGGTTTCAACAATCGCCCAAAAACCAACCGCCGATTTCATGCAAGTCTCGATCGCACCGGAGTTGCCCAAACCCATGAGCAGTGAACTTTTGGGCCTGGTGAAATAGCGTTTCAGTTTCGCACGAGTACCTCAGATTCAGACTGGGCTTCCAAGTGAAGTCCAGTTTTTTTTGGCGTTCTACGCGCCATCCTGGGTCAAGCCCGGTAAGGTATAGGGTGTAATGAATCATGTCATTGGAATAACGACTATGCGGGGATTGTTTGTCATTGCGATCGCGCCAGTGATCAGTGTGATGTTGCCCTTGGCGGCCTGGGCCGAAATCAAAACCCAAGTCGTGGAATACAAACAGGGGGATACCGTCTTGGAAGGCTACTTAGCCTACGACGATGCGATCACCACACCGCGCCCCGGCGTACTCGTAGTGCATACCTGGACAGGCGTTGGAAATTACGTCAAACAACGCACCGAACAATTAGCAGCCGAAGGCTATATTGCCTTTGCCGCAGATATTTACGGTAAGGGAATTCGGCCCAATAACCCCACCGATGCCGCCGCCCAAGCCAAAATTTATCGGTCAGATCGGCAATTGATGCGCGATCGCGCCCAGGCTGGGTTGACTGTCCTCAAAAACCATCCCCTCAGCATCGATTCTCAACTGGCGGCGATCGGCTATTGCTTTGGTGGTGGGGTCTCCCTGGAACTGGCCCGGAGCGGTGCACCCGTAGCAGGCGTTGTCAGCTTCCACGGGAACCTAGACACTCCCAATCCCGCCGACGCGCAAAACATTAAAGGGAAAGTGCTGGTACTGCATGGCGCAAGCGATCCCTACGTGCCCCCCGAACAAGTGGCCGCTTTTGAAAAAGAAATGACTACCGCCAATATCGATTGGCAATTGATCGCCTATGGTGGCGCAGTGCACAGCTTTACCGAACCCGCCGCCGGGAATGACAAATCGAAAGGGGCCGCCTACGATCGCCAAGCCGATGTCCGCTCTTGGGCTGCAATGAAACAGTTTTTTGCCGAAATCTTTGGGCGATCGGCTACCCCCACAACCTATCGTCCACCAAACCGGAGATTGCCGCTCCTCCCGCCGAACCGTTCGCGCGATCGGGAACGGCCTTCTGCCCGGTAACACCTAGCCCCAGCATGTGCCCCCGACCTGGGCAACTCATCGGCAAACTACCGCCAGCCCAAATACCAATCACAGGCGATCGCCCAAAAAAACTCCCCTGAAGGGGGCCAGGGGAGCAAGAAGGGAGACACTTGTTATCTTGTCGTCCGGTTAACCCAGACCACTAAGCCAGCCATTCCTGGACAGCATCCTCTTTGGTATTGGTATTCCGCTCCGGCGTTTCCCGCACAAACTTCATGTGAATCGAGCGCATTTGTTGCCCATCTGCCGCCACCGCCATGATGGGGTAATCGATCAACCCATCTTGGAACGACATTTGGAAACGGAACGTCCCATCAGGATTCAGCTTGATCGGGCGACCACCAATCGTCACCGTCGCATCGGGTTCTGTCGCGCCATACACAATCAACTCAGCATCGGCCACCAGCCAAAACTGGCGAGGACGAATCACAGGGAGCGAGGCAGAGAACCCCACGCCGGACATCCCGACACCCGACATCGTGAGACCAGCCATGCCTACACCAGACATGCCCACACCCGACATCGTGAGCCCAGCCATGCCCACGCCCGACATCGTCATCCCGGCACCGGACATGGTCATCCCCACACCGGACATCTGAGCCCCCATGCCCACACCGGACATCCCGACTCCAGACATCGTGAGGCCAGCCATCCCCACGCCCGACATCGTCATTCCGGCACCGGACATGGTCATCCCCACACCGGACATCTGAGCCCCCAGGCCCACACCGGACATCCCCACACCGGACATGGTGACTTCAGACAGACCCACGCCAGACATCATGCCGACACCAGACATCATGCCGACACCAGACATCATGCCCACGCCAGACATTTGGCTACCGATCGCCGCACCCGACATGCCCGCACCAGACATCGTGAGCCCAACACCAGACATTTGACTACCGATCGCGGCTCCAGACATCCCGACACCAGACATTTGACTGCCGATCGCCGCACCTGACATGCCCACACCAGACATGGTGAGCCCGACACCAGACATTTGGCTACCGATCGCAGCCCCAGACATCCCTACGCCAGACATTTGGGCTCCGATCGCGGCCCCAGACATCGCAGCGGCAGCACCCGACATCATCTGGCCACTACCACTGGCCCACATCCCTGCGCCCGATGCCAAAACATAGGAGCTAACCGCCTGTTGCCCCGACCCGGGAACATGCTGCACCGAACCAGCCACTTGCTCGTAGGAACTGGGGGCATGCTGCATCGACCCAGCAATTTGCTGGTAGGAACCAGGAACCTGTTGGCCCGACCCTGGCACCTGCTGCATGGAACCGTAGAGAGAACCAGCCAACCGCTGGGCTTCGGCCTCTTCGGCCAAGTCATAAACCTCGTCGTAGACCGTCGTTACCAAGTAAGGACGGGAACCAGGGGGCGTTAAGGTGGCAAACTCTTTCCCTTGGAGGGCTTCTTCCCACGAAACCGTGAGGAAGTAATCTTCAATCCAATCGGAGGGATAGATCGGCGGAATTCGCACCGTGGCCGATCGCGCCAACATTAACCACCGCCCATCCACACAGCGATACCCAATGTCGATCACATAATCGCGATCGCTGACAGGAATCGGCAAATACCACTCCCGCGCCATTTCATCACAGGGATACTCCTGAATGCTGTGGGGCGACTGAATCCCCAAGGTGACATCGGTGACATCGTAAATCCGCAAGGCCAACTGCTGGCCCCCTTGTTGCCGCATCGCCTCTTTCGCTTCGTAAGGAATATCCCAGTAGGCATAGGCCCACTGCGGATCGCGAGGCATTAGCACAATGCGGCTTTCACCATAGCCACCGGGCAAATCGGCCAACCCTTCATCTACCGAAGCCAGGGTGCCCCCTGTTCGGTCTTCCTGACCGACATCAAACTTGGCAGCCTCAACGGTCTCCTGGGCTGCCATCTCCCGCTGGGGGTTGTCACCGCCTTGCTGTTGCGCCTGAATTTCTTGAATGGCTGCCAACAGTTGATCCTTCCGCATCCGACTGTAACGAGATACGCCACAATCACTTGCCACACGACGCAACTGCCTGAGCGTCATTACTTCCAACGGGAGACGTTCTTGAGACATACGAGACACCTAACTCCAAAGAATTACGTTTACCAACCGATGAGGAGTTCACTGCAACCCCGATCCTTAAGACTTGTCTAAGTCTGGGGATCGTTTTGTTACGTTTATGTTGCAAGAAAGGTCGCGGCTGGTCAAGGGCTGAGAACACTCTTTTTCGGGCAATCCGCCACTTTGCCGTAAAACCGGGATCAATTTGTCAGGGTTTCATGACTTTTGACAGGTACGGGGATCGCTGATCGAGCGAATCAAGGTGTGTTTGGACTCTGGCCCACGCTTGCGATCGCCCCTGCCTTACCCCCGTCGGCCCCGGCGATCGCGGGATAACCTCGCTTGGGTAGGTGTTGCAAGAGTGCCATTTTCTGATTTAGTAAATCTGATGGCGTAATAGAAAAAACACGCAGCCAAAGGAGGCTCATGCCAATCGGAGACGTTAATCCTGCTAACAAGCCACCGCAGCACTTGGCCGATCAGGCAAAGCCATCGGCGGAGATGCCAGCAGAGGAAGATACCGGGGCCGATCGCCCAGACACACCAACAGCCCCCAAACGGAGCCATCTCATTAGCCGTGTGCTTTCTCCGGCAGTCAGTTGGTGGTTGCGATCGCAGCTAGAACACGTTGAAGATTTGCAATTTGCCATTGATGCCAGCGATCGCCAACTCCTAGCTGGCAATATCAATCAAGTGTCGGCCTCTGCCAGTCGTGCCGTATACCAGGGCCTCCATCTCAGCC
>ERZ1066137.904-NODE-904-length-17378-cov-6.864458_pt1 | contig 17378 bp, 19 predicted proteins | sample MGYA00382784_ERZ1066137 | MGnify/ENA primary metagenome ERZ1066137 (study PRJEB33369, sample SAMEA5778367) | biofilm metagenome | biome: Industrial cooling water; feature: Water cooling tower basin; material: Biofilm | place: United Arab Emirates | collected... | reverse complement strand
CAACTACAGCTACCTCACCACCACCGGCACGTACCGCGTCGACCGCGATCCCGACGTGGTGCCCGTGCCGGCCACCCTGCCGCTGCTGGCCCTGGGCCTGGCGGCCCTGGGCGCCACGCGGCGCCGTGCCGCTACAGCACCAGCAGCGCCCGGAAGTCGTTGACGTTGGTGAAGGTGGGCCCGGGCACCACGAGGTCGCCCAGGGCCTCGAAGAAGGGCTGGCTGTCGTGGCGCGCCAGCATGGCCGCCGGGTCCAGGCCCGCGGCCCGCGCGCGGGCCAGGGTGTCGGGCGTGACGATGGCGCCGGCGTTGGCTTCCACGCCGTCGATGCCGTCGGTGTCGGCGGCCAGCACCCACACACGCTCCTGGCCCTGCAGCGCCAGCGCGCAGCCCATGAGGAACTCGCCGGCACGGCCACCACGGCCGCCCTTGCTGCGCACGGTGACGGTGGTCTCACCGCCCGAGAGGATGATGCAGGGCGCCGCGAACGGCTGCCCGCGCCGCGCCACCGCGCGCGCCAGCGCCGCGTGCACCTGGCCGACGACGCGGCTCTCGCCCTCGATCTCGTCCGACAGGATGTGCGCCGCCAGGCCGTGTGAACGCGCCAGCGCGGCGGCGGCCTCCAGGCTCTGCTGCGGCGTGGCGAACACCTGCAGCTCGTCGCGCGCAAAGCCCGGCAGGCCGGGCTTGGGGCTCTCGAAGGCGCCGCTTTCCAGGCCCGCGCGCGCCGCCGGCGGCAGCTCGATGCCGTAACGCGCGCAGATGGCCAGCGCGTCGGCGCAGGTGCTGGGGTCGGGCAGGGTGGGGCCGCTGGCGATGACGCCGGGCTCGTCGCCGGGCACGTCGGAGATCAGCAGCGTCACCACGCGCGCCGGGTGCGCCAGCGCCGCGAGCCGCCCGCCCTTGATGGCGCTGAGGTGCTTGCGCACCGTGTTCATCTCGTCGATGGCGGCGCCGCTCTTGAGCAGGGCCTGGTTGATGGCCTGCTTGTCGGCCAGCGTGAGGCCCGGCGCCGGCATCGTGAGCAGCGAGGAGCCGCCGCCCGAGACCAGCGCGATCACGAGGTCGTCCTCGGACAGCCCCTGCACCAGGCCGGCGATGCGGCGCGTGGCCCCGAGGCCCGCCTCGTCGGGCACGGGGTGGGCGGCCTCCACGACCTCGATGCGGCCCGGCCGCGCGCGGTAGGCCGGCGGCACGTGCGCGTAGCGCGTGATCACGAGGCCGGACAGCGGCGCGTCGGCCGGCCACAGCGCGTCGAGCGCCTCGGCCATGGCGCCGCCGGCCTTGCCCGCGCCCACCACCACGGTGCGGCCGCGCGGCGGGCTCGGCAGCACGGCGCCCAGGCTGCGCATCGGCAAGGCCCGCGCCACGGCGGCGTCGTAGAGGGCGCGCAGCAGATCGCGCGGCGGCGGCATCGTCATGGCGTGCCTTTCACCGGCGCCGGGTGCGTGGGGTCGACCCAGGGCACGTCCTCGGGCTTCTCGGCCGGCTCGATGTCGAGGTTGATGGCCACGGCCTCGCCGTCGGAGCGGCACAGCACGCACTCCAGCACCTCGGTGGCGCTGGCGTTGATCTCCTGGTGCGGCACGAAGGGCGGCACGTAGATGAAGTCGCCCGGGCCGGCCTCGGCCGTGAACTCCAGCCGCTCGCCCCAGCGCATGCGCGCACGGCCCTTGACGACGTAGATCACGCTCTCCAGCGGGCCGTGGTGGTGCGCGCCCGTCTTGGCGCCGGCGTGGATGTGCACGGTGCCGGCCCAGAGCTTCTGCGCCCCCACGCGCGCGAAGTTGATCGCGGCCTGGCGGTTCATGCCCGGGGTCTGGGCGGTGTTGGGGTCGAGCTGGTCGGCGGGGACGACGCGCACGCCGTCGTGCCGCCAGCGCTCGGGGGTGGGTGGGTTCATGGCGGTTCCCGCTTCAAGTTGGCGTCGCTTGCGGATTGTCACGCGGCCCGGCGTGGCCCCTGCCTCAACTTCGCGCCGGCGGCGTCGATACAGTGCCACGGCCAGCCCTGCGGTCCCGGGGGCGCGTGACGGCCGATGGTTCACCGAGCAGCCCCACCGACCCCGACCATGACCCCCTCCCTGCGTGCCCCCTTGCTCCTGGGCCTGGCCGCCGTGCTGGCCGGGTGCGCCAGCACGCCGGGCGACGAGCCCGCCGGCGCCCCGCGCCCCGAGACGGTGTTCGCGCTCACGGCCTCGCAGTCGCTGATCCGCTTCAACGCCGGCACGCCGCGCCGGATCGAGCAGCGCCTGGCGGTCAGCGGCCTGGCGGCCGGCGAGACGCTGGTCGGCATCGACTTCCGCGTGGCGCGCGGCGTGTTGTACGGCCTTACCTCGGCCGGCCGCCTCGTCACGCTCGACACCGCCACGGCACGCGCCACCCCCGTGGGCACGGCCCCGGCCGTGGCGCTGCAGGGCACGCGCTTCGGCGTCGACTTCAACCCGGCGGCCGACCGCCTGCGCGTGGTCTCCGACACCGGCCAGAACCTGCGCCTGCACCCCGACACCGGCGCGCTCGCCGCCACCGACCCGCCGCTGGCCGCCGCCACCGCCGGCGGCCCGGCGCCCGTGATCGCCGGCGCCGGCTACACCTACAACAAGACGAACGAGAAGCTCACCACCAACTACGCCATCGACATCGGCCGCGGCTGGCTGGTGACGCAGGGCTCGATCGAGGGCGTGGAGCCCGTGGTCAGCCCCAACACCGGCCGCATCGCCGACGTCGGCGCGCTGGGCACCGGCCCGGTGGACGACGCCGCCTTCGACATCGCCGACATCAACAACGCCGCGCTGGCCGCGCTGCGCGTGGGCGGGCGCACGCGCCTGTACGCCATCGACCTGGCCACGGGCCGCGCCACGCTGCTGGGCAGCGTGGGCGACGGGGGGGTGCTGCATGGCATCGCCATCCAGCCCTGAGCGCGGCATGGCCTGGCGTCGCGCACTGCTGGCCGCAGGCTGGGCGCTGGCCGGCCTGGCCGCGGCCGCGCCCGTGGAGGTGACGGTCACCAACGCCGCGGGCCAGCCGCTGGCCGACGCCGTGGTGTGGGTGGAGTCGGCCGCCGCCCGCGCCGCCGCGCGGCCGCTGTCGGGCGTGGAGGTCGTGCAGCAGCGGCGCGCCTTCGTGCCCGAGGTCAGTGTGGTCACGGTGGGCACGCCGGTGGCGTTCCCCAACCGCGACACGGTGCGGCACCACGTGTTCTCGTTCTCGCCGGCCAAGCGCTTCGAGCTCAAGCTCTACGTGGGCACGCCGGCCGCGCCGGTGGTGTTCGACCAGCCCGGCGTCTCGGTGCTGGGCTGCAACATCCACGACGACATGGCGGCCTGGGTGGTGATCGTCGAGAGCCCCTGGTTCGCCAAGACCGACGCCCAGGGCCGCGCCCGCCTGCCCGACGTGCCCGCCGGCCGCCACCAGCTGCGCACCTGGCACAGCGGCTTCGTGGTGGGCGCCCCGGCGCTGGCGCAGACGCTGCAGGTGGCCGAGGCGGCCCTGCGCGTGGCCGTGAAGACCGCCGACTGACCATGCCGCCGTCGCCCGTCCCGCCCGGCCCGGCCGAGCCGGCCCCGCCGTCGGCCGCCCGCCGCCGCTACTGGGGCATGCCGGCCCGGCTGGTGGCGGCCTCGCTGCTGCTGCTGCTGCTGATGCAGCTGGCCGTCATGGCCGTGATCGACGCCGCCATCGAGCGCAACACGCAGGGCACGCTGCAGCGCCAGCTCGACGTGGGCCAGCGCGTCTGGGCCGAGATGCTGGAGCAGCGCGCGCAGCGCCTGCGCCAGGGCGCGACGGTGCTGGCGCGCGACTTCGGCCTGCGCGACGCGCTGGCCGTGGGCGACCGCGCCACGCTGGAGGACGCGCTGGGCAACCACGGCGGCCGCCTGCAGGCCCAGCTCGGCGCGGTGTTCGACCCACGCTTCGAGCCGCTGGCCAAGCTCGCCCCCAGCCAGGACGCCGGGCTCGAGGACCTGGTCGCCCAGGCGCCCGACATGGCGCGCAGCGGCTGGGGCGTGGTCAACGTGCAGGGCAAGCCCTACCAGGTGGTGATCGTGCCGGCCCAGGTGGGGCGCGCCGCGCTGGGCTGGGTGGCCATGGGCTTTGCCATCGACGACACGCTGCTGCGCCAGCTCAAGGGCATCACCGGCCTCGACGCCGCGCTGGCGGACACCGCGCTGACCCGCGCCACGCCGGCCTGGGTCTACGGTTCCTGGGCCGACGCCGCCGAGGCCCAGCGCGTGGCCGCCGCCCGCGGGCAGACCCTGGACATCGCCGGCGACACCCTGCACCTGCGCGACCTCGCCGTGGGCACCGGCACCCGGGTGGCGGCGGTGCTGCGCCTCACGGCCTCGGAGGCCGAGGCCGAGCGGCCCTTCCAGCAGCTGCAGTCGCTGCTGGCCGGCATCGGCGCGGCGGGCGTGCTGCTGTTCGCGCTGGGCAGCGTGTGGGTGGCGCGGCGCATCACGCGGCCGCTGTCGCGGCTGGTGCGGGCGGCCGACCGCCTGGGGCGCGGCGAGTACGACGTCGAGGTCGCCGGCGTGGGCCGGCGCGACGAGGTCGGCGAGCTGGCCACGGCCTTCGAGCACATGCGCGCGGGCATCCGCGCCGAGATGTACTTCGACCGCCGCCTGACGCAGCTGCCCAACCGCGCGCACTTCCGCCACGAGCTCGACAAGGCCTTCGCCGAGCAGCGGCCCGTGACGGTGCTGCTCGTGGGCCTGGACCGCTTCAAGGAGATCAACCGCCGCCTCGGCTACAGCCAGGGCGACCGCCTGCTGGAGGCGATGGCGCGGCGCCTGGCCACCGTGGTGCGGCCGGGCGACTTCGTGGCGCGGCTGGGCGGCGACCAGTTCGCGGTGCTGCTGCCCGGCGCCGCGTTGGAGGCCGCGCGCATGGCCGCCCAGCGCATCGGCGCCGAGCTGCAGCAGCCGCTGGACCTGAACGGCCACCGCGTCGACCGCAGCGCCGCCATCGGCGTGGCGCTGGCGCCGTTGCACGCCGACAGCGCCGAGGCGCTGCTGGCGCGCGCCGAGGTGGCGCTCTACGTCGCCAAGGACCGCCGCGAGGCCGTGGTGATCTACGACCCCGCCATCGACCGCGACAGCCAGGCCAACCTGGCGCTGCTGTCGGAGCTGCGCCACGCGCTGGCCAACGACGAGCTGCGCCTGCACCTGCAGCCCAAGGTCAACCTGCACACCGGCGCCATCGCGGGCGCCGAGGCGCTGCTGCGCTGGGAGCACCCGCAGCGCAAGCTGGTGCCGCCGGGCGCGTTCATCCCCTACGCCGAGGACTCGCCCATCATCAAGGACCTCACGCTGTGGGTCTTCGAGGCCGTGGCCAAGGAGCAGCGCGCGCTGCGCGAACAGGGCATCACCAGCGTGTCGATCAACCTCTCGGCGCGCGACCTCATGGACCTGGACCTGCCCGGCAAGCTGGCGGGCCTGCTCGCGCGCCACGGCGCCGACGGCCGCGGGCTGTGCCTGGAGACCACCGAGAGCGCCGTCATGGCCGACATCGACCGCGCGCGCCAGACGCTGCTGAAGCTGCGCGAGGCCGGCTTCAAGCTCTCGATCGACGACTTCGGCGAGGGCCAGACCTCCATGCGCTACCTGAAGGACCTGCCGGTGCACGAGCTGAAGATCGACATGGTCTTCGTCAAGGGCCTGCAGACCGACCTGCGCAACGAGAGCATCGTGCGCGCGCTGGCCGAGGTCGGCCACGAGTACGGGCTCAGCGTGGTGGCCGAGGGCGTGGAGAACGGCGCCGTGGCCCAGCGCCTGGCCGAGCTGGGCTGCGACGAAGGCCAGGGCTGGCACTTCGGCAAGCCCATGCCGGCGCCCGAGCTGCGCGCCTGGGCGGCGGCCTACCGCGAGCGCCGGGCCACGGCCGTCGCCGTGGCCTGATGGCGCGCCCCGCGGCGGGCGCTCAGCCCGCCTTGGCCAGCCCCAGCCGCTGCATGGTGGCGCGCTCGGCCTCGAAGGTCTCGCGCGCCCAGCGCGTGTACTGCTCGGTGTCCATGTAGATCACCGACTGGTCGAACTTCTCGAAGCTGGCCAGCACGGCGGGGTCCTCGAGCGTCTTCTTGAAGGCGTCGTGCAGCGTGCGCGTGACGGCCGGGTCCATGCCCTTGGGGCCGCAGACGCCGAAGGGCGAGTCGCTCACAGTCTTGTAGCCCAGCTCGGCCAGCGTGGGCACGTTGGGCCAGCGCTTGGTGCGCTTGCTGCCGTAGGTGGCGATGAGGCGCAGCTTGCCGCTCTCGACGTGCGGCGCCCAGCCGGTGGCATCCGACGCCGCCATCACGTGCCCGCCCAGGATGGCCTGCATGTTGTCGGCGTTGCCCTTGAATGGCACGTGGTTCAGCTGGATGCCGGCCTGGGCCGCGAACTCCTCCACCGCCAGGTGCGGGCTGGTGCCGATGCCGGTGGAGCCGTAGGCCAGCTTGCCCGGGTTGGCCTTGGCCCAGGCCACGAAGTCGGCCACGCTCCGGATGGGCCCGTCGGCCGGCACCACGAGGCCGAAGGTGTAGCCCGTGAGGCAGGCGATCCAGGTGAAGTCCTTCAGGGTGTCGAAAGCCGTCTTCTGCATGTGCGGGATGCGGAACACGCCGTGCGGCAGCTGGCTCAGCGTGTAGCCGTCGGGGGCCGCCGTCACGAGCTCGGCCGCGCCCAGCATGCCGCCGGCGCCGGGCTTGTTCTCGACGATGACGTTCTGGCCCAGCACCTTGCCGGCGCTCTGCGCGATGGCGCGGATCACGGCGTCTGTGCTGCCGCCGGCGGGCCAGGGGCAGATGTACTTGATGGGCTTGGCCGGGAAGGCCTGGGCACGGCCCAGGCTGGGCAGGGCCAGCGCGGCGGCGGTGCCGAGCAGCACGTGGCGGCGGCGGATGGGCGTGGTCATGGTCTCGTCTCCTTCGTCGTTGTGGTGGAACGCTCAGTCAACCAGGTAGTCGGCGGCCAGGCGCTGCAAGTGCGCGCGGCTGGCCTCGTCCAGGTGCGGCATCAGCAGCGCCAGCGCGTGGTAGCCGCCGCGGCCCATGGCCTGCGCCGCGGCCTCGAGCTCCAGCGCACGGCGCGGGTCGCGCACGTACTCGAAGCTCAGCCAGTAGGTCACGACGACCACCATGCTCGTGGCCGTGGGCGCCGCCTGCTCGCCCGTGATGCGCACGGCGCCGGCGCGCGCCAGGCCGTCGAGCAGCGCGTGCATGGCCTTCTGCTTGTTCTTGAGCACGAACTGGAAGTGCGTCTCCAGCCGGCGGTTCTTGCTGAGCAGGTCGTTGAGGTCGCGGTAGAGGAAGCGGTAGCCCCAGATCAGCTCGAACAGCATGTGGAAGAACAGCCAGGCGTCCTCGACGTTCTCCACGCCGTCGGCGGCGGCCAGGATCTCGGCCAGCGCGCGCTCGTAGCGCTCGAACAGCGCGTTGATGAGCTCGTCCTTGGCCGGGTAGTGGTAGTACAGGTTGCCCGGGCTGATGCCCATCTCGGCGCTGATCAGCGTGGTGCTGACGTTGGGCTCGCCGAAGCGGTTGAACAGGTCCAGCGTCACCTCGAGGATGCGCTCGGCGGTGCGGCGGGGCTTCTTGGCGGAGCTGGACGGGGCGGCCATGGCAAGCCCATTCTGGCGCCAGCAGGATGGCGCGTGCCTGCCTAGAATCCCGGCCCTTTCCCTGTCACGCATGCGTCATCCCGCCGTCCGCTTCCACCAGGTCCACAAGGTCTACCAAGGGGCCCGTGGCACGTTCAAGGCCTTGGACGGCGTGAGCTTCGACATCGAGCCCGGCGAGTTCTTCGGCCTGCTGGGCCCCAACGGGGCGGGCAAGACCACGCTCATCAGCATCCTCGCGGGCCTGACGCGCGCCACCTCGGGCACGGCCACCGTGATGGGCCACGACGTGGTGGCGGACTACGCCGAGGCGCGCCGCTGCCTGGGCATCGTGCCGCAGGAGCTGGTGTTCGACCCCTTCTTCAGCGTGCGCGAGACCCTGCGCATCCAGAGCGGCTACTTCGGCGTGAAGAACAACGACGCCTGGATCGACGAGCTGCTGGAGTCGCTGGGCCTGGCCGACAAGGCCGGCGCCAACATGCGGCAGCTCTCGGGCGGCATGAAGCGGCGCGTGCTGGTGGCGCAGGCGCTGGTGCACAAGCCGCCGGTCATCGTGCTCGACGAGCCCACGGCGGGTGTCGACGTGGAGCTGCGGCAGACGCTGTGGCAGTTCGTGAGCCGCTTGAACCGCGAGGGCCACGCCGTGCTGCTGACCACGCACTACCTGGAGGAAGCCGAGGCCCTGTGCGGCCGCATCGGCATGCTCAAGGCTGGCCGCCTGGTGGCGCTGGACCGCACCAGCGCGCTGCTCTCGGGCCGCGCCGGCACCATGCTGCGCTTCAAGACCGACGCGGCCCTGCCGGCCGACATCGCGGAGCAGGCCCGCGTCACGGGCCGCATCGCGCAGGTCAAGGCGCACGACGCGGCCGAGGTCGAGCAGCTGCTGGGCCGCCTGCGCGCCGCCGGCGTGGCCATCGAAGACCTGGAGATCGGCCGCGCCGACTTGGAAGACGTGTTCCTCGAGATCATGCAGGGCCAGTCGCCCGTCTCCGAGGTGGCGGCATGAGCCACGGCTTGCTTGAAGGCGCGCTGCCGCTGTTCCGCAAGGAGGTGCTGCGCTTCTGGAAGGTGGCCTTCCAGACCGTGGCCGCGCCCGTGCTGACGGCCATCCTGTACCTGCTGATCTTCGGCCACGTGCTCGACGACCACGTCGAGGCCTTCCCGGGCGTGGGCTACACGAGCTTCCTGATCCCGGGCCTGGTGATGATGAGCGTGCTGCAGAACGCCTTCGCCAACAGCAGCAGCTCGCTCATCCAGAGCAAGATCACGGGCAACCTGGTGTTCCTGCTGGTCACGCCGCTGAGCCACTGGGCCTGGTTCGTGGCCTACGTGGGCGCCAGCGCCGTGCGCGGGCTGACGGTGGGCCTGGGCGTGCTGCTCGTCACCGTGTGGTTCGCGCCGCTGCAGCTGGCCGAGCCGTGGTGGATCCTGGTGTTCGCGGCGCTGGGCGCCGGCATGCTGGGGGCACTCGGCCTGATCGCCGGCCTGTGGGCGGAGAAGTTCGACCAGATGGCGGCCTTCCAGAACTTCATCATCATGCCCATGACCTTCCTCTCGGGCGTCTTCTACTCGGTGCACTCGCTGCCGGGCGTGTGGCAGGCGGTGAGCCACCTGAACCCCTTCTTCTACATGATCGACGGCTTCCGCCGCGGCTTCTTCGGCGTGAGCGACAGCTCGCCCTGGCTGAGCCTGGCGGTGGTGGGCACGAGCTTCGTGGTCGTGAGCGCGATCGCGCTGCGCCTGCTGGCCATCGGCTACAAGATCCGCCACTGAATCTGCCCTTGCAAGCAGGCGCTAAGCCCGCTGCGCCACAATCCACGCCCATGGCCGACCCGACCCCCGACGAGGTGCGCGACTACATCGCCGCCGGACTGCCCTGCACCGAGCTGCAGGTGGAGGGCGACGGCCGCCACTTCTTCGCCACCATCGTCTCCACCGAGTTCGAGGGCCTGAGCCGCGTGCGCCGCCACCAGCGCGTGTACGCAGCCCTGGGCGATAGAATGCGCGAGCAGATCCACGCGCTGTCGATGAAGACCCTCACGCCCGCCGAACACGCTGCCGCGCCCGCGGCGGCCGTTTCGTCGCCGGCTTCTTCGGCGCACCACCACCACCACTAGCCCCTCGCGGCGTGCCGCGGGGGTGCCCGCGTGCCGCCGGTGGTCGTGAGACGGGGGTGCGTGAAGCCGGTGCCCCCACGAGCGTGCCTGAGCCTCGACCGAGCCGCCCATGATCACCCTCGCCCTGTCCAAAGGCCGCATCTTCGACGACACGCTGCCGCTGCTGCGCGCGGCCGGCGTCGAGGTGACGGATGACGCCGACAAGACGCGCAAGCTCATCCTCGCCACCAACCGGCCCGACGTGCGCGTGGTGCTGGTGCGCGCCTCCGACGTGCCCACCTACGTGCGCCACGGCGGCGCCGACCTGGGCGTGGCCGGCCTCGACGTGCTGCTCGAGGACGAGGCCGAACACGACGCCGCCGGCACGCTGTACAAGCCGCTGGACCTGAAGATCGCGCGCTGCCGCCTGAGCGTGGCCACGCGCGCCGACGTCGACTGGGCCGGCACCGTGCGCCAGGGCGCGCGCATCGCCGTGGCCACCAAGTACACGCACCTGGCGCGCCAGCACTTCGCGGCCAAGGGCATGCACGTGGACCTCATTAAGCTCTACGGCTCCATGGAGCTCGCGCCGCTCACGGGCCTGGCCGAGGCCATCGTCGACCTCGTCTCGACGGGCAGCACGCTCAAGGCCAACAAGCTGGTCGAGGTGGAGCACATCATGGACATCTCGGCGCGCCTGGTCGTCAACCCGGCCTCGCTCAAGCTCAAGCGCGAGCCGCTGCGGCAGATGATCGACGCCTTCGAGTCGGCGGTGGGGGTGCAGGCATGAACCAGCCCGTGGCCATCACGCGCCTGGGCACGGCCGAGGCCGGCTTCGAGGCCGCCTTCCAGCGCGTGCTGCACTGGAGCGCCGAGACCGACGCCGCCATCGAGGGCCGCGTGGCGCAGATCATCGAGGACGTGCGCGCACGCGGCGACGCGGCGGTGCTGGAGCTCACCGCGCGCTTCGACGGCGTGCAGGCGGGCTCGATGGCCGAGCTCGAGATCGGCCGCGCGGAGTTGCTGGCCGCGCTCGAGGCCATCACGCCCGCGCAGCGCCGCGCGCTCGAAGCCGCCGCCGAGCGCGTGCGCGACTACCACCAGCGCCAGCTGGACGCCTCCAGCCGCAGCTGGCAGTACCGCGACGCCGACGGCACGCTGCTGGGCCAGAAGGTCACGCCGCTGGACCGCGTGGGCATCTACGTGCCGGGTGGCAAGGCGGCCTACCCGAGCAGCGTGCTCATGAACGCCATCCCGGCGCAGGTGGCGGGGGTGGGCGAGATCGTCATGGTCGTCCCCACGCCCAGGGGGGAGCGCAACGCCCTCGTGCTGGCCGCCGCTGCCGTGGCGGGCGCTCACCGCGTGTTCACCATCGGCGGCGCGCAGGCCGTGGCCGCGCTGGCCTATGGCACGGCCACGGTGCCGCGCGTCGACAAGATCACCGGCCCCGGCAACGCCTACGTGGCCAGCGCCAAGCGGCGCGTGTTCGGCCAGGTCGGCATCGACATGATCGCGGGCCCCAGCGAGATCCTCGTGCTGGCCGACGGCAGCACGCCGCCCGACTGGGTGGCCATGGACCTGTTCAGCCAGGCCGAGCACGACGAGCTCGCGCAGAGCATCCTGCTGTGCCCCGATGCCGCCTACATCGCGGCCGTGCACGAGGCGATCGAGCGGCTCCTGCCCGGCATGCCGCGCGCGGCCGTCATCCGCGCCAGCCTGGAGGGCCGCGGCGCGCTGATCCACACGGCCTCGATGGAGGAGGCCTGCGCCATCAGCAACCGCATCGCGCCCGAGCACCTGGAGGTGTCGAGCGCCGAGCCGGGCCGCTGGGAGCCGCTGCTCAGGCACGCCGGCGCCATCTTCCTGGGCGCCTTCACGAGCGAGAGCCTGGGCGACTACTGCGCCGGCCCCAACCACGTGCTGCCCACCAGCGGCACGGCGCGCTTTTCCTCGCCGCTGGGCGTGTACGACTTCGTCAAGCGCAGCAGCCTCATCGAGGTGAGCGAGGCCGGCGCCCAGGTGCTGGGGCCCATCGCGGCCGAGCTGGCCTACGGCGAGGGCCTGCAGGCCCACGCCCGCGCGGCCGAGCTGCGCCTGCGCGACGGTGTGGCCGCAGCGGCGGACGTGCCGGTGGTATTCGACGTGCGCCCGGTCGACAAGGCCAACCACGAGGCCGTGCTCAAGCTCCAGGTGGCCGCGGGCCAGCGCCACCTGGTGGCCCCGCCCGACCGCTCGCTGGCCCAGGTGGCCTACGAGCCGCGCGGCCGTGCGCTGGCGATGTTCGACGGCGACACGGTGGTCGGCATGATGCTGCTCTACGACGCTCGGCAGGACGACGACAAGCCCGCCAACCAGCTCTACGTGTGGCGCCTGATGGTCGACGCGCGCTTCCAGGGCCGTGGCTACGGGCGCCTGGCGATGCAGTGGGTGGTCGACGAGGCGCGCCGCGGCGGTTATGCCGAGGTCGGCCTGAGCCACGTCGACAGGCCCGGCCACGCCGGCGGCTTCTACGAGAAGCTGGGCTTCGCCTACACCGGCGAGGTCGACGAGGGCGAGCGCAAGATGATCTTCAAGCTGGAGGGCCTGTGATGACGACGCTGCAGGACCGCATCGCCGCCACGCTGCGCGCCGACGTGGCGGGCATGCACGCCTACGCCATCCAGCCCAGCGACGGGCTCATCAAGCTCGACGCGATGGAGAACCCCTTCAGCCTGCCGCCCGCGCTGCAGGCCGAGCTGGGTGCGCGCCTGGGCCGCGCCGCCATCCACCGCTACCCGCAGGCCAGCGTGGCCGCGCTGGCCGATGAACTCACGGCCTACGTCGGTATGCCCGAGGGCTGCCGCCTCATGCTGGGCAACGGCTCGGATGAACTGATCGACCTGCTGGCCGTGGCCTGCGACAAGCCCGGCGCCACCATCCTGTCGCCCGTGCCGGGCTTCGTGATGTACGCGATGTCGGCGCAGCTCAAGGGCCTCAACTTCGTCGGCGTGGACCTCACGGCCGACTTCGAGCTCGACGAGGCCGCGATGCTCGCCGCCATCGAGCGCCACCGCCCGGCCATCACCTACATCGCCTACCCCAACAACCCCACGGCCAACCTGTGGGACGACGCCGTCATCGACCGCATCGTGGCCGCCGTGGGCGCGCAGCAGGGCCTGGTGGTGTTCGACGAGGCCTACCAGCCCTTTGCCGCGAAGAGCCGGCTGGCCAGCCTGGCGCAGCACGAGCACGTGCTGGTGCTGCGCACGCTGTCGAAGTTCGGCCTCGCGGGTGTGCGCCTGGGCTACCTGTGCGGGCGGCGCGAGCTGGTCGACCAGATCGACAAGGTGCGCCCGCCCTACAACGTGAGCGTGCTCAACGCCGAGTGCGCGCGCTTCGCGCTGGCGCACGCCGACGAGTACGCGCGCCAGGCGGCGCTGATCAAGGCCGAGCGCTCGCGCGTGCAGTCGGCGCTCGCCACGCTGCCGGGCCTGCGCCAGTGGCCCAGCGAGGCCAACATGATCCTCGTGCGCGTACCCGACTCGGCGCGCACCTTCGCGGGCATGAAGTCGCGCGGCGTGCTCGTCAAGCACGTGGCCGCGCTGCACCCGCTGCTGGCCCACTGCCTGCGCCTGACCGTGGGTACGCCTGCCGAGAACGACGCCATGATCCGAGCCCTGAAGGAATCGCTGTGAGCACCCCCCGCACCGCCGACATCCGCCGCGACACCAAGGAAACCAAGATCCGCGTCGCGCTCAACCTCGACGGCACGGGCCAGGCGCAGCTGTCCACGGGCATCGGCTTCTTCGACCACATGCTCGACCAGATCGCCCGCCACGGCCTGATCGACCTCACGATCGAGGCCGAGGGCGACCTGCACATCGACGGCCACCACACGGTGGAAGACGTGGGCATCACCCTGGGCATGGCCGTGGCGCAGGCCGTGGGCAGCAAGGCCGGCATCACGCGCTACGGCCACAGCTACGTGCCGCTGGACGAGGCGCTCAGCCGCGTGGTGGTCGACTTTTCGGGCCGCCCGGGCCTGCACATGCACGTGCCCTTCAAGGCCGGCGCGATCGGCGGCTTCGACACCCAGCTGGCCTACGAGTTCTTCCAGGGCTTTGCCAACCACGCGCTGGTCACGCTGCACATCGACAACCTCAAGGGCGAGAACGCGCACCACCAGTGCGAGACGGTGTTCAAGGCCTTCGCGCGCGCGCTGCGCATGGCGCTCACGCCCGATCCGCGCAGCGCGGGCGTGATCCCTTCGACCAAGGGCACGCTCTAGCACCATGGCCAGGACCGTCGCCGTCGTCGACTACGGCATGGGCAACCTGCGCTCCGTGTCGCAGGCGGTGATGCACGCCGCGGCGGGGCAGGGCGTGGAAGTCATCGTCACGCAGCGCCCCGAGGACGTGCGGGCCGCCGAGCGCGTGGTGCTGCCGGGCCAGGGCGCGATGCGCGACTGCATGCGCGAACTGGCCGACTCCGGCCTGCAGGAGGCCGTGCTCGAGGCCGCCGCCGCCAAGCCGCTGATGGGCGTGTGCGTGGGCATGCAGATGCTGCTCGACCACAGCGAGGAGCAGGACACGCCGGGCCTGGGCCTGATCCCCGGCCGCGTGCGCCGCTTCCGCCTGGACGGCCGCCTGCAGCCCGACGGCAGCCGCTACAAGGTGCCGCAGATGGGCTGGAACCGCGTGCTGCAGAAGCCCCACGCCCTCTGGCAGGGCGTGCCCGACGGCAGCTGGTTCTACTTCGTGCACAGCTACTACGCCGACCCCGTGAACCCCGCGCACACGGCAGGCGAGAGCAACTACGGCGACCGCTTTACCTGCGCGGTGGCGCGGGATAACATTTTTGCCACCCAGTTCCACCCCGAGAAGAGCGCCGCCCAGGGCCTGGCCCTGTACCGCAACTTCCTCCACTGGAAGCCCTGACGAACCCCCTGCCGCCCGCCCCGCGCCGCGCTGCGCGTTCGTCCCCCCGGGCCACCCCATTCCCCACCCCCGCTCACCCAGAGCCATGCTGCTGATCCCGGCCATCGACCTCAAGGACGGCAAGTGCGTCCGCCTGCAACAGGGCGACATGAACGCGTCCACCACCTTCGGCGAAGACCCGGCCGCCATGGCGCGCCGCTGGCTCGAGGCCGGCGCCCGCCGCCTGCACCTGGTGGACCTCAACGGCGCCTTCGCGGGCAAGCCCGTGAACGAGGGCGCCGTGAAGGCCATCCTGCGCGCCGTGGGCGACGACATCCCCGTGCAGCTGGGCGGCGGCATCCGCGACCTCGACACCATCGAGCGCTACCTCGACGACGGCATCAGCTACGTCATCATCGGCACGGCCGCGGTCAAGAACCCGGGCTTCCTGAAGGACGCCTGCAGCGCCTTCGGCGGCCACATCATCGTGGGCCTCGATGCCAAGGACGGCAAGGTCGCCACCGACGGCTGGAGCAAGCTCACCGGCCACGAGGTCATCGACCTCGCCAAGAAGTTCGAGGACTACGGCGTCGAGGGCGTGATCTACACCGACATCGGCCGCGACGGCATGCTCACCGGCATCAACATCGAGGCCACGGTCAAGCTTGCGCAGGCGCTGAGCATCCCGGTCATCGCCTCGGGCGGGCTGTCCGACATCGCCGACATCGAGCGCCTCTGCGCCGTGGAAGGCGAGGGTGTCGAGGGCGTGATCTGCGGCCGCAGCATCTACACCGGCGCGCTCGACTTCGCCGCCGCGCAGGCGCGCGCCGACGAGCTGGGCGCCGCGTGACCCTCGCCAAGCGCATCATCCCCTGCCTGGACGTCACCGGCGGGCGCGTCGTCAAGGGCGTCAACTTCGTCGAGCTGCGCGACGCGGGCGACCCCGTGGAGATCGCCGCGCGCTACAACGAGCAGGGCGCGGACGAGCTCACCTTCCTTGACATCACGGCCACCTCGGACGACCGCGACCTCATCCTGCACATGATCGAGGCCGTGGCCTCGCAGGTGTTCATCCCGCTCACCGTGGGTGGCGGCGTGCGCACCGTGGCCGACGTGCGGCGCCTGCTCAACGCCGGGGCCGACAAGGTCAGCTTCAACTCCGCGGCCGTGGCCAACCCCGAAGTCATCCGCGAGGCCAGCGACAAGTACGGCGCGCAGTGCATCGTGGTGGCCATCGACGCCAAGGCGCGGGCGGATCAGTCGGGCTGGGACGTCTACACCCACGGCGGCCGCCGCAACACCGGCCTGGACGCCGTGGAGTGGGCGCGCCGCATGGCCGCGCAGGGCGCCGGCGAGATCCTGCTCACGAGCATGGACCGCGACGGCACCAAGATCGGCTTCGACCTCGAGCTCACGCGCGCCGTGGCCGACGCCGTGCCGGTGCCCGTGATCGCCTCGGGCGGCGTGGGCGCGCTGGAGCACCTGGCCGAGGGTGTCACCGTGGGCGGGGCCGATGCGGTGCTGGCCGCAAGCATCTTCCACTACGGCACCTACACCGTGGGCGAGGCCAAGGCGCTGATGGCCTCGCGCGGCATCCCGGTGCGGCTGTGAGGCCGCGTGCGCCGGCCAGTGCCGGCCGTCCGCCGCGGCCCCCACGTCCGTCCCAGCCGCCGGGTGAGGTGCGCCTCATCGGCGGCCGCTTCAAGCGCAGCAAGCTGCCCGTGCCCGACGCGCCCGGCCTGCGCCCCACGCCCGACCGCGTGCGCGAGACGCTGTTCAATTGGCTGGGGCAGGACCTGACGGGCTGGCGCGTGCTCGACGCCTTTGCCGGCAGCGGCGCGCTGGGTTTCGAGGCGGCCTCGCGCGGGGCCGCGGCCGTCACGCTGCTGGAGTCCGACGCCCGGCTCGTGGCCGGCCTGGCCGCCGTCGGCCAGCGCCTGGGCGCCGAGGGTGCGGTGGCCCTGCGCGCCGATGCCTTGGCCTGGATGGCGCGTGCGCCGCGAGCCGGCTTTGAGCTGGTGCTGCTCGACCCGCCCTTCGACGCCGGCCTGGCCGCACCCGCCCTGGCCGCCGCCGCGCCGCTGCTGGCCGAGCGCGGTTTCGTCTACCTGGAGACGGCGGCCTCAGACGCCGAACTGCCGCTGCCCGCCGGCCTGGAGCCCGTGCGCGAGCTCAAGGCCGGCGCCGTGCTCGCCCGCCTGTTCCGCCGCGCCGCCTGACGCCTACACTGCGCCCGCCCGCGCCCCGCTGCCCACCCTGCCTGGAGGACCTCGCGTGACAGCCACCGCCCCGCTCACCGCCGTCTACCCCGGCACCTTCGACCCCATGACCCTGGGCCACGAAGACCTGATGCGCCGCGCCTCGCGCCTGTTCGACCGCCTGGTGCTGGCCGTGGCCGCGGGCCACCACAAGCGCACCATGTTCACCATCGCCGAGCGGCTGGAGATGGCGCGCGAGATCGCGCAGCCCTACCCCAACATCGAGGTCATGGCCTTCCGCGGCCTGCTGAGCCACTTCGTGGCCGAGGTCGGCGGAAAGGTCGTGGTGCGCGGCCTGCGCGCCGTTAGCGACTTTGAGTACGAGTTCCAGATGGCCGGCATGAACCGCCAGCTCATGCCCGAGGTCGAGACCGTGTTCATGACGCCGGGCGACCACTACCAGTTCGTGAGCGGCACCTTCGTGCGCGAGATCGCCAACCTCGGCGGTGATGTCTCCAAGTTCGTGGCACCCTCGGTGCTGGCGCGGCTCTCGGAGCGCGTCAGTCAATCCGAAAGCTGAACACCACCATGGCCCTGTGG
>ERZ1066137.902-NODE-902-length-17431-cov-7.277624_pt1 | contig 17431 bp, 12 predicted proteins | sample MGYA00382784_ERZ1066137 | MGnify/ENA primary metagenome ERZ1066137 (study PRJEB33369, sample SAMEA5778367) | biofilm metagenome | biome: Industrial cooling water; feature: Water cooling tower basin; material: Biofilm | place: United Arab Emirates | collected... | reverse complement strand
ATCCGCCCTAAGGGTGCAGGCCCCTCCTGAAGGGTCCGGTCTCGCAATCACCAAACCCCTTCGGATGGCGCAAATGAGAGCTTTCCCTTCGCGCCCGAGATGCGATCGGCGCTGAAAGCGGCGAAAACGCCGCGTTCGCGCTGCTCAATCGGACGCCCGGCACCCGCCCACACCAACGAACGCACGGTGCGAAGCCCTGCAGGCACGTTCCAGAGAACCCAAGAAAACTTTACTCGTTGGCGAAACCGCTTCGACGCAACCGTAACCGGCTGCTTACCTGGAACCACCGGCAACAACGCGAATGCGGGAATGGCAAGCGCCTGTGCCCCAAGCTCGGTCAAGAAGTCGTCGGCTGTCGTCGGATTGGAGAACCTTAGCGCGTAAAGGCGCTCGTCAGACGGATCGAGTCGAAGCGTTGGCTTTCTTGTGCCCAGCTTAAATTCCTTGCGCTTGTCACCCGGAACCCGGTAATCCCGCGTCCATGGTTCAAACAACGCCTTTTGTATGTGCCACCCCTCGACAAGCTTGAGCACGTCGCGCATGGACTGAACGAGATTTTGGTGACTTGCCCCGTTCGCCGCACACAACGTGGATTCGGTTGGCTCTTCACCCACAACGCAGGCCAAGCCCGCAAGCAGATCAACTCCTGCCGGGGCAACGCTTGCAAGCGCTATGGCCTCGAAATTCGCCCTAGTGAAATCGGAGGGCTTGTTGATATTCGCAAGGTTGCTCTCGAGATACGTCTGCAGTGACTTCAGCTTGGCGAGCAGTACATCTGCGAGACATTCACGTGCAATCGGGCTCTCCAGTACCGCCCCACCATCCTCCTTGAACGCGAGGCGCGGAGAGTCATGTGAGTTTTCACGCGCGTGCTCATCGAGCAAAGACAACGATCCGAGCGCGGTAAGGAAGCCCCACAGGTGCTGCCCATCGATTCCGCCTAGCGATAGCAAGTTCATGGTCTCGTTTGCTCCTGTTCGCTTGTACGGTGATCCGCGAGACGAAGGATGGCCTCAAGCCAGCACAGCTCCTGCCAGCCGTACTTCGCAACTAGGCCCCAGAAGCGGTCGGCTAGCGGGGAGTTTAGCTTGTGCAAGCCGTTGCTCGAGGACGTCGCGGCGAAGTTAATGGTGCCGAACGTCTCGCTCCGATGGCCGCTTAGGGAAACTTCGATGGGGTTGTCGTCAACCAGCGTCGGCGCGAACGGCCGACACTCCCCATGGTGGCTTGCGACGAGGTGGAGAACGAGGTCGATATCCGGGTCCTTCCTCTCGTCTAGTTTCTTAAGGCGTTCCTTCAGCGCGTCCAATTGTCCGTGGAGCATCGCCACCGACTGGACGGCATGCAGGTACCCGCCGCCAGGATAGCCACTCCGCAGCCGCGCGAGGCGGCGCTGCTCTTTCGCTCCGAGCGGCATCGTGGACTTCGCCCAGGGCGTCTCGTCCTTGAAGTACTCGACCTCGCTCCCCCCACGGAGCATGAGCTGAAAGCGCCGATCCGCCTTGCCGATGTCGTGTAGCCATGCTGCGAGAGCGATGTGCTCGGTAAGCCAGGTACCGAGACCACAGCGGATCCCATACTGGCGCGCGACCGCTTCTACATCGGCGCTGTGCTCGGAGAGGGAGACCGCGCGCCCTGCGCAGAACGAGTCGTCACCATCGGTGGTGAGCTCCGCGCCGTCCTCAAGTGTCTCTTCGGGTTGCAAGACGCGTCGAAGGTCGGCGATGGAAACACGCGTCGCCTCAAGCACACTCCACGATGGATCGCTAGGCACCACGAAAGAACCACGCCCGGTCGCAAGCCGCTCAGCCCAAAGGCGTTTCCACGCTGGCCAAGCCATGTTGGAAGCGAGACGTCCGAGCGCAGCCCTGGCTTCGTCCACCTCATCGAGCGGCAGTGACAGACCGAGACTATTGGTGACGACAGGGTGAAGTCGAAGGACGGGGCGCGCGCGCGCGAACAGCCCAGCCTGCTCCGCCCGGTCGCTGACGGGATCGGTCGACGTGGGATCAAAGCAGCCGGCGCGAATACCCCCGTAGTACGCCGGTACGATGATGGTATCGCCTGGCTTCAAGGTGTGTGCGTCGACGATCTCACTCTCATCGCCCCGCCAGCGAAGCGCGAGACGCCCCGCCGCCGCCGGCTCGTCGCCATCGTCAAGCCCGGTCCCCTCCGTATCGCCGACATCGGGCACACTCTGGCTTGAGAGCCACGCACGCGCCGTAGCGAATGGCAGCGACATGGCCTCGAGGCTCGAGGGGCGCACGGCCGCCACGAGAGCCGATGCAGCCTCGACATCTCCACGCTCGAGCACTTCTGAGGTGAGATCGGCCCGCCAGACGACCTGTACCTCCGCTGGTCCCGAGCTTGGCCCGTGCAGCCAGAGGCTCACATCGGGTAGCTGACTCGGCGCAGGTGAGGTTTGCGCCCAGAGGTCAAGGTACACCGGCAGAAGCGTTGGCGCGTTGGGTTTGGGCGCAAGCAGTTTCATCAAGTCTTCACCGGTCGGGACCTCAATAGCAAGAACGCCGAAATCAACATTCGCTTTCCTGGCGATGTTTTCATCGGCCTCTCGCTTCGCGTCTCCACGGAGCTTCTTGGCAGCGTCTTTGAGCTTCTTGAGCTCATCCTTCAGCTTCCTCGGTCGTAACTTTTCTTGCTCTTTGACCCACCGGACGGTTTCGGTGATCGCCTTGCCATAGATTGGATCGTCCTTAACAGATCTATCGTGGACGATGACCCCCTCGGCCTGCCCGTACTTGCCGAGGCGGTCTACTCGACCGAAGCGTTGCCGCAGACTGTCGATGCTCGCGGACTCTGAGACCAAGGCGTCGAAGTCGAAGTCGGCGCCAGCCTCGATGCATTGCGTGCCAACGATGACGTGTTTCCGGTCGTCAGCGTAGCGTAATCGACCCGTCTGAACCGCCGGGCGGAGATCGCGGAGCAGGTCATCTCGGTCGAGCGGGCGCATCCGCCCCGTGAGCTGGGTAACGAGGGAATCCTCGCCCAGCACCTCGATGAGCTGTTGCGCAATAACAGCCGCGCTGGCTACACGGTTGACGACCACTGCGATAGTTCGATGGCGTTCGAGTAGATTCTTCGCCTCCTCAATGCATACTCTCTCCAGCGCAGTGCGGTCATCTACATCGATCAGACGTACAGGTTTGCTTGCATGCAGGCGTGGTCCCAGAGGCGAGTCGGATTTCTTCTCGTGATCGATCAGCGTGAATTGGGGGGCTTGACTAGCACCCGGCGTAGCTGAGAGGAACGCGTGGGAAAAGCGTGTCGGCAAACCGTTGGCCGAGAATCGGGTTCGAAGGCGTTCGATTTGGTCGAGGGTCTGCCGGAAAGGCTCAGACAGATGCACCTCATCCAGTAAGAGCAGTGTGTCGTTGGCGAGCAAGCCTGCGTGGACAGGCTTCATGCCCGTGCTCACGCCGTATCCTTGCATCAACATCCTCGATCCAACCTGATCGACTGTCGAGGCGATGACAAGCGGCTGGTCAGGCGTGCGGGCCCACCCATCATCCTTGGGCATGCCGCCACGAAGCGTGAAGACGCCGAGTGGCTCTTCTCCCTTGCGAGTCAAGGAGCGCAATCGATTGGCGACCTCAAGGACTACGGCTTCGGTGCTCGTCATCAACGCAGTCAAGAGCTTTCGACCGCGCTCCGCAACCTGATCGACAACAATGCGACGATCCACAACCATCGCAATGCGCCTTGGACACCATCGCTGCTCGTCACTCTTAGTCGCGTCGAGTGCGAGTGCAAACAGTGCGATGTCAATGCACGTCGTCTTGCCCGCACCGGTCGGTAAATCGATTACACGCGGCCAGGCCTTCTCGGCAAGGATTTTCTCGAGCAGCCGGTGTTGCCACTCGAAGGGCTGCTTACCGTCGTGGACTGCTGCATGGAAGGACCCAAAGTCAGAGGTCGAGAGAATCATCGCTCCTCCACTGGCAGGCAGAGCCCGAGGCCGAAAAAACGGCCCGCACCAAGGAGCAGCGGGCCCCACACTGGTTCCGCGAACTGGATGTCGGCGTGCAGACGCACGCGTGGCGATCGACCGGGCCGCCCCGGCCAGGGCAGAAAGTGACGGACGTGCTGGGCACCGGGCAACAACGGTGCTAGCGAGACCTCTACCGAGACGGGCCGGACACCCACGACGTTCTTGCAAGCGTCGCTGATGCTCTGCTGCGCTTCCAGTGCTGCCTTGTGTGCTGTCCCATCCAGGTTGCTGCGAAGGTTGCCGGGGTTCTTGTCGAGAGCGATCGGAGTGGCCGTGATAAAGCGCTTGGACGAGCGCGACCACCGCGCTGGGTCGAGGGCAGCCTTTGCCGAAACCTCGACACGCCGGACATGGAACGGCGGCAGGGTACCACCCGCGAGCGTCAGGTTGCCGCGTTCGTTCGCGCGTTCCTTTTCCCACTTTGCAATGAGGCGCAGCAGGAGCTCGCGATCGCTCCCTGAAAACTCCCGAGGCAGTATCAGCGCGCAGCCCATGAGCGCACCGTCGGCCTGTTCGTGCCCGACAAACGGCAGCGGAACGAACGCCACGTGTGGATGCTGCGTCGGGCCGTTCTTCGTATGGCCCGAGAGCGTCGAAGGCAGATCCTGGTGGCCATGCGCTTCGAGTATCGCACCGCGCAGCGCACGGGCGAGGTCGGTGGCGCGCGAGCTGACGGGGCGAGAGCCGCCAACACGCTCGAAGATGACCCAGTCATTCGAGGAGAAAGCGCTCAGTGCCTGTGGAGAGCCTGTCGCGAGGGTGATCGCCGGTCCATATCGCTGTGGACGAGCCGGCAGCACTCGGCTTTGGACGCCGTGATGGTACTCGTAGGCTCGGTCAAGACGGTCGAGCTGGCCGGGCCCGACCACGCGCAGGACGACTCGACCATCATCGCTAGGTACGAGTGTCGGCAAGAAGTCACGCTCGACTACCGTGCATCGCACTAGCGACGACGAATGTCCGAGCCGCGTCACGCGGGCACACAGACGCGTGAGCGCTTCGCGATGCTTGTTCGCCTCGGCCTTGGGCCAGATAAATACAAACTTTGGATTTTCAGGCAATACTACAGGAAATGTGCGTACCTGACGCGTGCGTCGTGAAGGCATGAGCGCGGCAGCAATCTTGATCGCCCTGTCTGTGGGGTTGTTGTCAGTTGCCAACGCCTCTCTCCGGACTTTGTCGACGGCTGCGTGCGCCTTCTTGCGAGCTGCTGGTGTCGTGGCTGATGCAAGCTTGTTCTCCGCGTCACGGATCGCTTCGTCGCCACCGAGCGTGATGTCGTTTACCGGCACGTAGACGTCCATGACTTGACGTCTACCGACTTTCGAATCCGTATCGACGCGAAGCGAAGGCGCCTCCTGCTCCTCGAGCCAGTAAAGGGCGTCTCGCTCGGCGGGATCCACGGGGTCATGATCGTGCAAGGCGGCAACCATCGCCGAGAAGAAGCGCGCAGGATGCGGTGGCCACTCGGCTCGTTCCCGATCGTTATGCGCGGTCGCGGCATAGCGACCCGTCAAAAGTTCGACCTCGATCGCGAGCATCACTCGGCTCCGTCGTCGTTCTCTGCAGCCGCGAGGGCGCGGCTCCTCTCCACCAGATCGGCGAGTTTGGGCGACGGAGTCAGCTTCGCAACCGCTTCTCCCGCTGCCTTCGGGAACTTCACGTCGGGGGGCAATGCCGCGACTGCGTCGTTGTAGAGCTTGATGGCTGCCGCAAGGTCCAGCTCCAGAGGGGCCGCCCCGCCGTCCCGTCCGACCGCTTCCAGCTTCAGCGCGGCACCCCTCTTGGGGACCAGCAGGCAGCGCGAACGCAGGTCGTGGCCACGACTCTCCGAGGCGAGCACTGCGAGCAGCCCGAGGGCTGCGAGCGTCGTTCTAGCTTCAGTAGCACCCGTTGGGAAGCCGAGTCGACGGAGCGAAGCCAGGGAGAGCACGACGGTGTGCTTGGCCTCGTCGATAGTCACCCCACCGGCGACCGAGTCGACGCTGGGCGCGATGTTGCCGAGCACGACAGCCGACGGATTACCCGCTTTCTTATTTGAGCCGACTTTAATGGGTTCACCACTGTTATTTTTCTGAGCTTTATCAGGATCTGCAGTCCACATCTCATCGCGATCGGTCGCTTTGTAGAGCGGATAGTCCAGCTTGCCGGTGGTGACGGGATCCATGCGACTTGCCGATTTGGCTCCGATGGCCGCGTTTATGCCGACAATTTCCGAGACCAGCGCCCGCTGAAACTTTGCACCGAGCCCACCCTTCGGACCCGTGCTATCCCACAGACCGAACAACAGCCCCGTCGGGCACACCTTGAACAGCGCCGTCGCATTCTTCGTACTCGCGTCGGTAAACGACTTCCCGATCTCCGAAAGTCGGAAGAGCTGGCCGTCGATCAAGCTGTCGCGCAGTAGTGCGTCAGCAATGCGATGCGGGGCCGTGAGCGAGGTGACGCGGCCAATTTCCGGGGCGCACTCGGAGAAGTCTACCGTCACCACAGGAAGCACGATCTGCTTCTCGTCCCAGAGTGCTTGCAGCGCCTCCTCCATCCGGTTCGCCTGGCTCTGGACCGAGTCAATGAGCACGCAGGTGATGTCCTGCCCGCCGATGCGGCGGGTCTCGAAGGCGTACTTGGCACCGGGCTTCTTGTTCTTGTCGTCCACCGCATGGGTCGGCGGGAAAATCTTGTCCCCCGGCCCCCCTGCCGGCTCCAGCGTAGCGGAACCACGAATAGCCACTGCATCGCCGTTTACGAGGTCCCTAAACTGATCGTACTTCATCATCAGCTGGTCTGCCTGTTGTCGAGTCTTCTGGGTTGAGTGGAAGCTAGGTGCTAGCTCTGCTTGATGGTCGCGCTTGATTCGACCGATCAGGATCCCTTTGGACTTGGGGAAGTTCGTTACCGCCGATCTGACATCTAGTGGGTCAGTTACCGACTCTCCGATTACGCTCTGGTGGAGGGGCGCAGTCAAGGCAAATCCTGCCCGGGTTGGTGCTAGGGCCTAAGTTTTACAATTCTATTACATGCCCCCACTGCCGTCAGCCTCGAATTGACCAATTAGCAGGAAGTTGTTCGACTTCGAGCCGGTCCTCGCTTGATTTCTAGGGTGGTTCGAGCGCGCTTGCTGATCGCCAGGCACATTGCCAATCATCGCTCTTCACCTGACCCGGCATGCCACCAACCCCGGGCAGCGCCTGTGTATGCTCAGGCCGATCCTTGGTGCTAGCCCAGAGCGAGGCCTCACCTGATATTGAGTTGTGAGACGTTCCAGCCCGGCTGGGCCAGCCTGGGCCAGCCTGGTTCGCCCGCTTCGTCGCCACCCTCGAACACGCCCTGAGCCACGGCCTGACGCGCCGTGCGCGCTGAGGGCGGGAGGCAGGGGGCCCCCGCCGCGGGATGGGGGGGCGTCGGTCAGGCAGGGCGGGGCGGGGCGCCGGTCCGGCGGGGCGGGGGTCTGGGACTCCGGCTGAGCTGGGTCTGAGGGGCGCGGGCTGGGGGCGCGGGCTGGGGGCGCGGGCTGGGGGCGCGGGCGCCGGTCAGGCGAGGGGGCCGGGGCGCGGGAGGTCAGCGCAGGCGTTCCCAGAATTCGTCGGGCATGTCGTTGGCGATCTTGAGGGCGCCGTTGGCGCCGCCGTAGATCGGTTCTTCGACGCGGATGACCTTGCCGCCGCCCAGGCGCTGGCGCATTTCGGATTCGATCGCGTCGTCGAGGTTCTTGATCATGCTGCCGCCGCCGGCCAGGAGCACGCGGTTCTTGAGGCGCTCCTGGAACTCGGGGTCGAAGCTGGCGATCAGGTCGGCCAGACCGTCGACGATCGGGGCCACGATCTCACGGCAGGCCTCGCGGATCAGGTCGGTCAGGTCGAATTCGACCGGCTTGCCCTTGACCGGCAGGCGCACCAGGGCCTTGGCCATGGTCGGGGAGACGGAGGCGTGGCGCTCCTTGATCTCCTTGACCATCTGGGTGGTGAACTGGGCCTCGGGGTGCTTGGCCTTGATCTTGCTCGCCAGGCTGCGGTCGATCGAGTCGCCGGCGATGGTCAGGGTCAGCTGGTCGGCCTCTTCGGGCATGGTGCCGTGCATGCGGCACAGGTCGGTGGTGCCGGCGCCGATGTCGATCACCAGCACGTCGTCCAGGAGGTCCAGCCCGTAGGCCACCGAGAAGGGCTCGGAGCACAGCATGACCGAGTCGACGTGCTCGCGGGCGGCCTTGAGGATCGCCTCCTTGTTGCGGATCGAGGCCTGGGCCGGCACGCCGATCACGGCATAGATCAGCTCGTCGGCGTGGGGCTTGGCGCGGCGCACGATCTCGCCGATCAGGTCCTGGGCCGCCTTGAGGTTCGCTTCGGCGTCGGCGGAGGCGGCCTGGCCCTCGAGGGAGGACTTGATCACGCCGGCCTCGAGCGGGCGGAACAGGTTCAAGGACAGACGGTTCTTGATCGCCTCGTCGCCGAAGAGCACGTCCTTCTTGAGCAGCTTCTTCGAGACCACGTCCTTGGGATAACCGACGTACGAAGGCACGGTTTCGCGCACGCCGTTGCTGGCCGAAACCGAGGTGCGCGAGGTGCCCAGGTCGATGCCCAGGTACAGGATGCCGCGCTCGCGTTGGTCGCCGGTGGGTTGCGGGGTCGGGCTCATGGGAGGTCGTTGGCTTGGCGGTTCAGGTCAGGCCGGCGGGTCGGAGTCGGGAGCCTCGGATGGCAGGGCGCGCGAGGATGCCAGCAGGGCTTCGCGCAGCGCCACGTTGGCGCGGAAAATCTCCCCCATCAGGGCCTTCTTGGTCGGATCCTCGGCGCTGGCGCCGGACTGTTTGCCCAGGGAGCGGATGCCCGGCTCGGCGGCGCCCGGGGCGCTGGAGAGGCGCTGCAGCTCGCCCTGATAGCGCTCGAGCTCCCCGGCCAGCTTGGCCACCCGGCGCTCAAGCAGCTCCATCTGGCGGCCATCGCCGGCGGCCGGGGCGGCGCGGGACTCGGTCAGGCGCGTCAGGGTGTGTTGGTGCTCCGCCAGGGCCTGGCGCACGGTGCGCAGCAGGAGCTCGGGGTCGAGCGGCGCGGGCGGGGGCGCTTCGGGGGCGGGGGCGGGGGCGAGCGCCGGGGCGGGGGCCTCGGCCAGGGCCGGGGGCTGCGGCTCCTGCTCGACGGCCCGGTCGCCGCCCAGGGCCAGGGCCCGCTCGAGGCCGGCCTGGGCCTGGTCGTAGATCTGGTGCAGGGCGCTGCGATCCTCGCCGCGGGCGAAGGCCACGCCGATCGACAGGGTCACGTGCACGCGCTTGCGCCCGCTCTCGAAGGACAGCTTGCGCACCCCGCGCAGCAGGCGCTGGCTGATCGCCCGCAGGCTGGCGGGCGCGATGTGCGGCAGCAGCACCAACACGGAGCCGTCGGTCAGGCAGCCCACGAAATCGCTGCTGCGCAGATCGCGGGCCAGGAAGGCCAGCAGGCTGGCGCTGATCTCCCGGCGCGCGTCCAGGCCGTAGATGTCCTGCAGGGAGTCGAGCCGGTCCACCGCCAGGCGCAGGCAGCCCAGGGCGTAGCGCTGGCGCACGGCGCGGTCGATCTCGGCCAGCACCAGGCGGCGCAGCTGGGCGGGCGAGAACAGGGCCCCCTGGCGGTCGCCGGAGAAGTCCTCCCCCAGGGAGCCCGAGAATCCGCGGCGGCGGCCGCTGGCCGGCTCCCCCGCCCCCGGCGCGGGGTCGCCGGAGCGGCGCCCGCGGGGCTCCTCGCCGCGGCCATCGCCGCTGTCGCGGAAGCCCCGGCGCGGGTTCCAGTTGGCATCGGGAGGCGGCATGGTTGGCAGGGGGGCACTGAGTTTAGGGGCCCGGCCGGGCACCCCGCTCCCTTTCGGCCGCCGGGGGCCCAGCGGAGGAGCCCCTGCCCGGGGGCCGGGCGCGGCCTGCCGGGGGTCTAGCTGCGCACACGCGCCACGGCCCGGCGCCAGCGCGCGAGCTCCCGGGCCCGTTCCGGGGCCCCGAGGCGCGGCTCGAAGCGCACCGGCGGCGCTTCCGGCAAGTCCCCGAGGCGCTCCCAGAGGCCGGCGGAAAGGCCCGCCAGCAGGGCCGCGCCCCGCGCGGTCGCTTCCACGTCCCGGGCGCGCTCCAGGACCGCCCCGCACAGGTCGGCCTGCAGCTCCATCAGCAGGTCGTTCTGGGCCGCGCCGCCGTCGACCCGGATGCGGCTGAGGGGCAGCCCCGTGCCCTGGCGCAGGAGCTCGATCAACTCGGCGTTTTGGAAGGCGATGCCCTCCAGGCCCGCGCGCACCACGTGGGCCCGGGTCGTGCCCCGGGTCAGCCCGAGCAGGGCCCCGCGGGCTTCGGGATCCCAATAGGGCGCCCCCAGGCCGGTGAAGGCCGGGACCAACACCACCCCGCCGCTGTCGGGCACCGAGCGCGCCAGGGCCTCGCTCTCGCCGGCCGACGCGATCAGCCCGAGGCCATCGCGCAGCCACTGCACCACCGCGCCGCCCATGAACAAGCTGCCCTCGAGCGCGAAGCAGGGGCCGCCGCGGGCATCGATGGCGAGCGTGGTCAGGAAACCCTGGGGAGCGGCGGGCCGCTGGGCGCCCGCGTTCAGCATCAGGAAGCAGCCGGTCCCGTAGGTGATCTTGAGGCCCCCGGGGCCGTGGCCGCCCTGGCCGAGCAGGGCCGCTTGCTGGTCTCCGACCAGCGCCCGGATCGGCACTTCGCGGCCCGCCGCGTAGGGCCTCGAGAGGCGACCGAAGTCGCCCGCGGAGGGCCGGATCTCCGGCAGGCTGCCGGGCGAAACCCCGAATCGGCCGCACAGCTCCGGGTCGTAGGCCCGCCGGTCGATATCGAACAACAGCGTGCGCGAGGCGTTGGTGGGATCGCTGGCCCAGCGGCCCGCGCCGGCGAGGTGCCCGACGATCAGCGCGTCCACGGTGGCGAACAGCACCTCGCCGCGGGCCTCGCGCTGGGCCAGCCCGGGAACATGGCGCAGCAGCCATTCGATCTTGGTGGCGCTGAAGTACGGGTCCAGCAGGAGCCCGGTGCGGGCGCGGATGCCGGGCTCGGCCCCCGCCGCGCGCAGCTCCTCGCAGCGCGCCGCCGTGCGCCGATCCTGCCAGACGATGCCGCGCGCCAGCGGGCGCCCGCTGGAGCGTTCCAGGGCGAACACGGTCTCGCGCTGGTTGGTGATGCCGAGCCCCACGGCGCCCGCGGCCGCCGGATGGGCCAGCACCTCGGCCAGCACCTGATCGAGGGCCGAGAGCAGCTCGCCCGCGTCGTGCTCGACCCAGCCCGGGGCAGGGAAGTGCTGGGGAAACTCGCGGTAAGCGCGGGCCAGGGGCGCCAGGTCGCGGTCGTAGAGCAGCGCGGTGATGCCGGTCGTGCCGGCATCGACGGCGATGAGGGCGGGAGGGCGGTTCATGGGCGCGGAAGCGGCGCGGGACGGATCGGGGCGCAGCCCGCGCTCCGCCCCCGGCGCGATCCGGGCGCGGGGCGGGCGGCCGGAAAACTGCGCCGGGATCGCGGCGGGACCGCCTGGGACCCGGCCCGCGGGCGCCCCCGATCCAGTCTGCCCTGGCCGGGCCCCTGCGCCGACCAAGCCCGGCCCTGCCCCTCAATCCCGGGACCCGCGGTCCCTGGGCCGCAGCCGCGGCCCGCCGGCTCGGCCCGCGCTGGCCGGGCCGGGAAGCCGGGCGAGGCCACGGCGCACGGATCCGGGCGGCGCCGGACCGGGCGGGTGCCCGCAAACGGACGGCCCCGGGCGCGCGCAGGCGGGCCCGGGGCCTTGGGTGTCACCCGGCCGAGCTCGGCCGAGCGGGCGGCCTCGAGCGCGAAGCCCCGCTCGGGCCCCGCGCTGGCCGGCGGCTCAGGAGTAGCTCATCAGCACGCGCACGATGCCGTTTTGCAGCATCACGCGCGCCTTGGCCTGCTGGTTCTTCGGGTTCCAGGCGCGGCAGCCGATGCCATGCAGCTGCAGCTTGCCCTGGGCCAGCGGCAGCAGCCCCAGGTCGACCAGGCCCGCCGTCGACAGCAAGGCGAAGGGCTGGCCGGCCTGTCCGTTCTTGAACACCTGCGCATGGCCGAACATGAAGTCGAGGCCGAAGCGCAGCTGGGTCTGGATCTTGGCGCTGGCCATCACGGAGGCATCGAGGCCCAGCTGGACCGCGCCGAAGATGCGCACGCGCAGCATCCCGGGGCCGGCCGGGTTGACCAGGGCGAAGCCCAGCCCGCTGGCGGACTTGAACAGCGGCTTGACCCACTGAACCGGGACCAAGGCTTCGAAGGATTGGCCCTTCTGCAGCGCCATCAGGACCGCGCCGGCCGGACCCGGGAAGTAGACGAACTCTTCCTCGGCCCAGTAGGTCGGCAGGGTGCCGATGGCTTCGTCGAAGAACATCGGGCCGGGCGGCGGACCGCCGGCGGCGCCTTCGCCCGTGGTGTTGTCGTTCTGGGCGAACGAGGGGCTGCTCAGGCCGACCAGCAGGAGCAGGGCGACCAACACACGGGACCAGAGGTTGCGATGGGCTGAGGAGGGCTTCATGGAGATGGAAAGGCGCATGGTCAGGCGGGCCGCGCTCCTTCCGCGGGGCTGGAGAAGAGCTCGGGGCAACGGGCAAGCAAGGCCTCGGCGAAGCCGGGCTGGCTGTCGATGCAGGCGCGCAGCTTGGGAGAACGCGCGAAGAACTGGGCCAGCTCGGAGCGCCGACCGGGATGCCGGTCGAGCATGCTGCGGAAGGCCTCGATGGCCCGGGCGGGACGCTCCAGGTGGGCGTAGCACAGGCCGATGTTGAAGTTGGCCGGGAAGAAGCGCTCGTCGAGGCGCGCCAGGCCGCTCAGGCCGACCCAGCGGAACCAGGTCAGCGCGGTGCGGAACTCACCCTCGGCGACGTAGAGCTTGCCGAGCTGCATGGCGGCGTGGCCGCGGTTGCCCGGATCGACCCCTTCGTCGAAGACCTGCCGGAAGCGCTTGGCGGCGCGCAGCTTGAGGCCGGCCTTTTGCTCGAGGAACCCGAGGTACAGGTGCGCCGGGTCGTAATCGGCCTCGATGCGCAGGCATTCCTCGAGCATGCGCTTGGCCTTGTCTGCGGGCCGCTCGATGCGCTCGAGCAAGCCGTTCAGGAGGTGGCGCTTTTGGCGCCAATCCACCTGCCCGAAGCGTTCGGGCTCGCCCTCGGCCTGGCGGCTGGCGACCCCGTCGATGAAGCCGCGCCCCTGGGAGCGGGCGGCATCGACCGAGACCGCGCGCTCGAACACGCGCTGGCGCCAATCCGGATCGAAGGCCGAGAGCGCGTAGGCCTTGCCGACCTGGTAGAAGATCGAGGCCAGCCGGTGCACGAGCTGCTTGGTCTCGAGATCGTTCGGCAGGCGGCCGCCGACCAGCTCGCGGTAGTGCTCGACCAGCGTCTCCGGCCGCGACAGGTCCCGGTTGGCGCCCAGCTGGGCCAACATGTGCTCGAAGAACTCCCGGCACTCGGGCAGCACCTCGAGCCGCTCCAGCGTGCGCGCCGCGGGCTCTTCGCGCAGCTCGCCGTCGATCATCTGCGACAGGTCGAATTGCAGCAGCTCGCGCTCGCTGAAGGCTTCCGGGCCGCCCTCGGGCAGGCCGTCGGAAAGGCCCGCGGGGTCCTCGGCCAAGCCATCCGACCAGGGGTCGGTGGCCAGCGGAGCGCCAGGGGCCGCGGCGGGCGTGCCGAGCGGCTCGCGCGGTTCGTTCTCGGAGCGTTCACCGAAGGAAGGCTTCATCGGCTGTGGTCCTCGCGGCTGGCTTGTTCGGCGCAGTGGTTGGGTGATTCGGTGAGTTTCGGGCGGTCGCTGCGGGATGGCTTGGCGGTGGATCTCTGCTGGCCGTTGTCCGGGGCGGCGGCAGGGTTGCGGGAGGCGGAGGCGACCGAGGTCCCCGGGCGGCGCGAGATGGCCACGCGCCCCGGCGGCGGCGGCGTCTCGGGAGCCGATCTGGGCGGCCTGGGCGTGAGCACGTCGGCGCTGGCGCGCTCGCTGCGCGGCACGCGGGCCGGCCTGAAGTCCGCGGGCAGCCCCTCGAAGACGCGCTTCATGGCCCGGTAGATCTTCCGGCGCGCCCGGAAGATCACCATCTTGAGGTTCTCGAGGCGGATGCCGAGCTGCTCGGCGGCGTCGCGGTAGCTGATCTCCTCGACCTCGACCAGGGCCAGGGCCCGCTGCTCGCGCTGCGAGAGCTGCCGATAGAAATGCAGGTAGAGGTGCAGGTAGATCAGGTAGACCCGGCGGCAGTGGGACTCACTTTCCTGCTCGATCACGTCGCCGAGCGGCTCGCAGGCGCTGGCTTCGGGCTGTTCCGAGAGATCCTCGAAGGGCACCTCGGCGCGCCCGGAGCGGGACAGGCTGCGCAGGTGCTTGAGCACCGTGTTGCGCACGATCGTGGCCGTCCAAACCCGGAAGGCTTCCGGTCGGCCGGCGTCGAAATTGCGGGGATAGCGGTAGATGTTGAAAAAGACCTCTTGGAGCAGATCGCCGGCGTCCGCGCGGCTCTGGTAGCGGCGCAGGCGCTGGGCCACCTGGATGTGCAGGTGACCCCAGTTGAGTTCGTAAAGCAGACCGAAACAGGCCCGAGAGCCGCTGTCCCGGAAGCGCCGCATCAGCTCGGTGGAGAGCTGATCGCGAAGCTCTTCGCCCGCCAGGGAGGAGCTGGAAAGCAGCGCTTCCAGGCTCCCCAGGTCGGCCGAAGGGTCCTCGGCGGACAGCGCCGCCAGTTTCCTGCGCCACAAGTCTCGATCCGCTCCCGGGGGGGGGCTGAGCTCGGGACCTAGGGGACGGGTACCCTGCATCAGAAGCGTCTCCTCGGACGCCGGGGGGGCGCCGAAAGGGGGACAGGAGGTCGAACAGCGAAAGGCCTGCCGCCGAGCCGGCGGAAGACGGCCTTCGAATGGTTCGAATGTAACGGAAGTGCAAAAGTTGACCGGGTCGGGCGCAAATTTTGGAACCTGGGGCCCGGCTTTTTCGTTAGCCGATGCCCGGACGCTCCGGTCCTGGACCTGGGAAGGGGCTCCCGCAGGGCCCGCGCGGCCCCCAGAGGCGCGGGCGGGCGGGGCGCAGGGCGGTCTTCGGCGCCGCGGGACGCCGGGGCCGGGCGGGGGGCCGCTTGCACCCGTTGCCGAAGGCTCGGGACCTGGCCGGAGCCTGGGGCTGGCCGGCGGCCGGCGGAGCCGGCGCGACGACCCGCTGCCGGCCGGCGCGACGGGACCGGCGCTGGCCGGGCCCCGGGGCGCCACCCTGCGCCCGACGGGCAGGCGCCGCCCCGCAGGGCGAGCCCCCTGGCCCCCCCGCTCGCGCCCCGGGGCGCAGTCCCCGTCAGAGCGTCTCGAAGCGGCCCGGGGGGAACTCCGGGTTGAGCTCCAGGGCTTCGAGACGCCACAGGCCCAGGGGGTCGCCCGAGCGGTCGACGATGCGCAGCAGCCGCGGCATGGGCAGGCCCCCGACCGGCTCGGCGTTCTCGAACAGCAGGCTGCGCTGGCGCTTGCCGCTCTTGGGGTCGAACAGATCGACGCGCTCGACGCGCAGCGAGCCCATGCCGATGAACAGCAGCATGGGCACATTGACCGCGCTGCTGGCCTCATAGCAGTAAAACGACACCCCGGCGCGCTCGCGCACCCGATCCCAAACCAGCGGCAGGCGCCCGGAGGGCGGGCCCAGGTAGACATCCAGGAATTGCAGGATCGAGCTGGCCTGCTCCTGGGCGACCTGCAGCAATTCCGGCACGGTCGAGGGCTTGCCGTCCACGAAACAGGACTGGCCATTGCGGCCGAGCAGGCGGACCACGGGCTTGCCGTCGATGACCTCCTCGAGCCGCAGGGAGCGCTCTCCGGTGCGGTAGTCCACCTCGACTTCGAAGGGGGCCCCCTGCTTCTCCAGGAAGGTGCCGTCGGCCTGCTTCTCGAACTGGCTGGGCAACAAGCGGAACTTGAAGCCGCGGATGCTGTCGAGGAGTTCGACGCCCCCGTAGGCCCCCGGAAGCAGCCCGCGCACCCGATCGCCCTCGGTGGTCAGCGCCGTCCGCGGCTTGGGCGGGGTCTCCTGGGATTGGCCGGGCAGGTGCGCGGCGCCGAGCGGGGCCAGGACCAGCAGGAGGGCGGAGAGCGTCGGACGGAGCATGGCGGAGGGGTACGTCGGGCCTCTGGGGGGCGCGAGTCTATACCTGCGGGGACGGGCGGCCGGGAGGTTGCTGCGGCCCGGCCCTTCCCCGGGCACAATCGCCCGGGTGGGTCCCGCCGATCTGATCGAGGCCGCCTTCGAACTGGGCGTCGACGCGGCCGGGCTGGCGCCCCTGGCCCCGCCTGAGGACGGGCCCCGGTTCCGGGCCTGGCTGGCCGCGGGCAGGCACGCGGACATGGCCTGGCTCGAACGCCAGGCGGAGCGCATCGCCGACCCGCGCGGCCTGGTCCAGGGGCCGGGCCTGCTGCTGGTGGTGGCGGTGGCCCACGCGCGGCCCGCCGTGCGCCTCCCGGACGGGGCCCGCATCGCCCGCTATGCGGCCGGTCGCGATTACCACCGCTGGCTGGGCAAACGCCTCCAAAAGCTGGCCCGGCGCTTCGAGCGCGGCCGGTCCCGCGCGATCGTCGACGCCGGGCCCCTGCTGGAGCGCTCCCACGGCGCGGAGGCCGGCCTGGGCTTTCGCTCCAAGGCCGCCAACCTGCTCTCGCGGCCCTTCGGGCCCTGGTTCTTCCTGGGCGAGCTGGCCTTCGTCTGGCGCGGAGCGCCGCCGGAGCTCGGCCGCGCCCGCCTGGCCGCCGACGAACGCCTGGATCTCTCCCTGGGCTCCTGCGGCACCTGCCGCGCCTGCATCGACGCCTGCCCCACCCAGGCGATCCTGGCCCCCGGCGAGGTCGATGCGGGCCGCTGCATCAGCTACCACACGATCGAAAACCGCGGGCCCGCACCGCTCGAGCTGCGCGCCGCCTTCGGCGCCTGGGTCTTCGGCTGCGACGTGTGCTCGGAGGTCTGCCCCTTCGGACAGCGGGCCGCGGACCAAAGCGCGCGCTTCGGCACCCACAAAGAGGTGGCCGAAGGCGGCCTGCTGCGCTTCCTGGAGGCCGGCCGGGGCGCCGCCGCGCCCCTCGACCTGAGCGGCAGCCCGCTGGCGCGCGCGGGGGGCCTGGGCCTGGCCCGCAACGCGGCCATCGCCCTCGGCAACCTGCCCTCCGACCCCGGCCGCGACGGGCTGCTGGCGGCCCTGGAGTCGGGCCAGGCCCTGCTCCGGGAAGCCGCCGGCTGGGCCCTGGCCGCGGGCCACGCCGGGGACCGGGGCGTCCCCGAGGCGCTCGACCGGGCCCGGGCGCGGGAGCCGGAGGCCTGGGTGGCGACGGCCCTCGAGCGGCACCGGGCCAGCGCGGCCGAGCGCGGGGCCTGAGCTGCGCCGCGGCAGAGCCCTGCCCGGGGGCGGCCGGGCCGGGACGGGCCGGGCGCGAGCTGGAGGCGGGCTGGGCGCGGACGGGCTG
>ERZ1066137.891-NODE-891-length-17532-cov-15.597585_pt1 | contig 17532 bp, 9 predicted proteins | sample MGYA00382784_ERZ1066137 | MGnify/ENA primary metagenome ERZ1066137 (study PRJEB33369, sample SAMEA5778367) | biofilm metagenome | biome: Industrial cooling water; feature: Water cooling tower basin; material: Biofilm | place: United Arab Emirates | collected... | reverse complement strand
GTTCAGCAGCGCCTCCACCCTGGGCTTCCACGCCGGGTCGATGTCCTTCGCCGGCCTGCAGCACTGCTCGTGCAGCGCCGCCGCCTCGGCGCCGAACACCCGCATGAACGCCGTCTTGGTCGTCGTCGTGCGGTCGAGCCGCCACTCGCTCTTGAAGCAGTCGAACACGAAGTTCGCGGCCTCGCTGGTCCACACCGTGCCCTGACGGCGCCGCACCTGCAGCTTGAACCAGTCCTTGAGGCGGGTGTGCAGCATCCGCCCGGGGTCGGCGCTCAGCATCGCCGCGCCCGACTTGTGCCCGAGCGCCTTCGCGTGCACGTTGGCGCAGATCTCCGCCCCGCGGCGGACGAACCGGAGCGCCCGGACCTTGGCCGTCGCCAGCTCGAGCGTCGACAGCTCGTCCGAGTCGTACATCATGTGCAGCTTGCGAGTCCCGTCGAGCAGCTCGAACTCGCGGCGATAGGTCTGGATCGGCATGACGTCCTCCGTCGGTCAGAATCCGTTGTAGATGGCGGGCGCGTTGTTCGGCGGGTTGTTCGGCGGGTTCTCCGCGTCGATCTGCACGTACGCCGCGTTGCGAAGGTTGTCGCGGAACGCCGGGTCGGCGCGGAACCGGTCGAACTGCGAGGTGATCATGGCGATCGCCGAGCTCGCCTCGTAGACCTCGACGACGTCGGTGTCGCCGACCCGCAGGATGTGGAACACCCGCCCGCCGTCGACCACCCGCCACTGACGATCGGCGGTCTCGGTCACCTCGACGGCCGCGCCGGTCAGGTGGATCGCGGGGTTGGCGTTGGCGAACTCCCCGCCGAGATCCGCGATCACGTTGCCGTTCAGGTGGCCGATCGTCCCCGTCGCCCCGTTCAGCGTCGAGACGTCGACGTCGAACAGCAGCACCGCGGGGAAGTGATCGAAGTACGCGGGCCCCGCGATCGTCCGCGTCCGGTTGGCGTTGACCGCCGGATCGTTGTACGGGAGCGGCGGGTTGGCCACCGCGACCACGGCTCCGCGCGAGTTGAGGAGATCGCGCGAGCCCAGCACCCGGTAGTACGCGGGGTAGTCGCAATTGAGGTAGTCTGCCCAGTCGTGCTGCGGGTCGCACATCGCATAATTCGGGCGGTGGTTGGCGTCGAGGCCGTTGTACCACCACTTGATCGCGCCGTTGCGCATGAACGCCGTCGGGTGCCACGGCGTGCCGGGCGGGTTCGGCGTGGCGAACCCGCAGTTGGTCCGAAAGTAGACCTCCCGCAGGGATTCGCCGTAGCTCCGGGTCGCGCGCGGGGTGTAGCGCGCGGTCGCGCCGGCGAGCTCGGGGCTCTGCAGCCACGCCCGGAGCGCGCCGCCGGGGTCGGCGACGATCAGCGCGAACGCCTCACGGAGCCCGGCCTTGATCGTCGCCGCGGCCCGGGACCCCTTGGTCGCCTCCACGGCGTTGGTCGCCGGGTTGGCGTAGTAGAGCTGGCACTTGTCACCGCCGAGCCGGTCGTAATCCTTGTCCCAGGGGCCCCACGATTGCATGACCTGGTGCAGCCCGGTCTTGCCGAGGGAGTCGCACGGCCACTTGAACGAGATCTCGTTGTCGATCAGATACGGCTTCTTGCGGTGGACGATCATGTTCCCGTTGTGCGCGTCGGCCAGCCCGAAGTTGAGGGCGATCGCGCAGTACCAGCCGAACAGGCGATAATAGGCGAGGAGCTCGTCGTTCGTCGAGGCGATCCAGTCGCGCCGCTCGGGCGGCAGCTTCAGCCTCCTCGCCCGCATCTGCGCCGGCACGACCTGCGGGGTCGGATCGTGGGTCAGGAACTTGATGTACCCGTAGGCCGTCGTCACGTTGCCGCCGTTGCGCGGCAGGATCGGGTAGACCGGCAGCACCGGCGCGGGCTGCATGTTCACCGCGGGGTCGGCGACGAACCCGGGGCCCCCGATCCGCGCGTTGAAGATCTCGAGCAGGCTCCCGCCCGGCGGGACCGCCAGCGCGGGGACGACCGCGCGCACCCGCGCCGTGTCGCCGACCAGGAAGAAGTCGAGCGTCAGGTCCGACGGCTTGTACACCAGCCTCAACACCCGCTTCCTGCGGTGCGGGAACCGCCCCCGCTCGGCCTTGAAGCCGAGCATCACCACCGACTTCCCGCCCTTGTGCGGGTCGCTGTCGGCGAACGACAGCTTCGTCAGCGACCTGAGCGTCCAGCCGGGGAAGAACACCCCGTGGATGTCGTCCCAGTCGGCGTCGACGTGGGAGGTAATGTCGGTGATCACCTGGATGAACTGGTCGGTGATCGTCTGCAGGGCGTGCCGCGCCAGCGTGTCGGTGGCGTACAGCGCGTCGACCTGCGTCGCGGTCGGCGCGGGCAGGACGTTGTCGTTCCCGCCGGCCAGCGAGCAGTGGTACTCCCACGCGTAATACTCGAGCTTCGCGCCCAGCCACCCGAGCATCCGCCGCCGCTGGTCGCGCATCAGCGCCGGCTTGATCCGCTCGGCCACGTTCGCCTTGAGCGTCTTCAGCGCCGTGTTCGCGCGGTCGATCTCGGGCGCGTAATACTTCGCGGTGGCCAGCGAGTAGGCGTCGTCGTGCGTGCCCCGGGCGCGCAGGTAAACCTGCTTGTCCGCGAGGGTCTCGAGCAGGCTCGCCTTGAAGATCTTGTCTTTGATGATCATGGCACTCCTCGGGGTTCGTCTCAGTTCTTGCGCGCCCACACGCCGATCGGGCGGATCCCGCCCCGGCGCGGCGGGCTCGGCCGCGAGGTCGGCTTCTTGCGCGCCGGAGCCTTGTCCTCGCCCGCGCCCTCGCCCTCGCCCTCGTCGTCCTGGCTGCGCAGCGCCACGTCCTTGTCTTCGGGCAGGTCGAGGCCCGCGTCCGGGTCGGGCTCGTGGTCGTCGTCGTACGCGTCGGCGTCGTCGTCGTCGTCGTCGTCGTCGTCGTACGCCTCGTCGTACGCGTAGTCGTCGTCCTCCTCCGGCGACTCCGGCGGCTCCGGGGACCCGCCGGGCGGGGCCTTGACGGGCTCGTCGTCGTCGTCGGGCTCGTCGGCGGGCATGAGGAGGAGCGCCGCGATCGGCCAGGAGGGGTCGGTGTGCTCGGTGCGGTGCATGGGTGTGTCCTCTCGCGTCATTCGCCGACGATCTCGACGATCCAGGGGACCAGCGAGGCGATCCGGGTGGTCAGGTAGCGGCCCTCGGCGCACAGCTCCTGATCGCTGTACGATTGGTTGACGATGTGGACCCGGGCGCCGTCCGTGATCGGCGTGTCCGGCGGCGTGCTCTGCAGGACGACCTTCCAGCGGAGCTGGGTGTACTTGTCGCTCGGCGTGTAATAATAGCAGTTGTGCTCGGACCAGGCGCCGAGGTACGTGTACTTGGCCAGCGTCGGGTCGTTGAGCGCGACCAGGCAGCCGAGGGCGCCGTTGCCGATGGCGCCCTCGCGGCCGGTCGCGACGAGCTGGAACTCGGTCGCGTTCTCGCGCGTGCCCATCGTCGGGTAGTAATTGCGCTGGATCGTCCCGAGCTCGGCCTTGGCGACGTAATTGCCGGTCGTCGGGTCCTTCAGGCGGAAGCGCGACGAGTACTGCAGCGGTCTGGCCGTGGTCGGCGGCGGCATCTTGACCGGCGGCTCGACGATCCAGAAGTCGAAGTGCCCCTCGCGGACGCCCAGGCGGCCGTCGCTGTGCGCCAGCCGCATGAAGCGCGCGCCTTCCCGGTGGCGCCCCTGGCTGAACAGGTACACGCAGTCGCCGTAGCGCAGCTCGGTCCCGTCGAACGGGGTGTCGACGATCTGCAGGCGCCAGAACTGCTCGGGGTCGCCGGCGTTCGCCTGGTACCACGCCGGGTGGTCGGTCACCGAGGTCAGCGTGTCGGCGTCGCGGAGGTACGGCTCGCTCGACTTGACCTGGACGACCGCGCCGCAGCGGACCGGCCCGGCCCCGCCGGTGAAGCGGAGCGTCACCTCGCTGCCCTCGATCGTCACCTGCGGCATGCTCGCGCCCGAGCCCATCTCCGCGGTGCTCACGAAGTCGGGCGTCGAGCGCAGCTTCCCGCGCTCGATCTGCCCGCGCCGCAGGCGGAACAGGTCGCCGTAGCGGACCACCGGGTTGGTGTTGCCCTTGCTGACCGAGATCGCGGGGTCGTCGCGCGGCTCGTCGAGCGTGAACACGCCCTCGAAGGTCGGCGCCGCCGCCACGCGCTCGTACAGGCCCCACTTCTCGGCCGGCACGCCCTGCCACTTGAGCAGCGTCGCCAGGATCGACGTGTGGTCGAATTCGACGGGCTTCCCGTCGATCGTCTTGCCCGAGCGAAAGACCGTGTTCTTGGCGATGTACGGGGAGACGAGGATCGTCGGAACCCGCACGCCGAGGCGGTCGAAGCCGAAGCCGTACTCCGGGGTCGAACCATCGGCCGGCGCGATGCAGCCGGTCGGCGGCGGGTAGTGATCGTAGGTCCCGCCGTGCTCGTCGAAGGTGATGATCAGGAGGGTCTCGCGCCACTGCGCCGGGTTGCGCAGCAGCGCCTGGTAGACGCGGCGCAGGAACTCCTCGGAGTAGCTGAGGTCGTTCGGCGGGTGATAGTCGTTGCCGTTGAAGGTCGGCGGATAGTCGTGGCCGAGCGTCCACTGCGGCTCGATGTAGCTGAGCGTCGGCAGGCCGCCGCTCTCCGCCAGCTCGAAGAACCGCTCGATCTTGACCAGCCGGTCGGCGATCCCGGGCAGCTCGCCGAGGCTCTCGAGTGTGCGCCGCGTGTAACAGTCCGAGCTCAGCCCGCGGAACGGGAAGATCTCGTGCCAGAACATCAGCCAGTCCTTGGTCTGGTCGTTCTTCCAGTGCTCGCTCAGCACGTGGAAGATGGTACGCGCGACCACGCGGTCGTCGGCGAGGCCGTTGGGGACGTAGCGCGACATCGACGTCGGGACGACCGCGCCGAGCGTCCGCGACAGCTTGCGCGCGTGGTAGTCGTTCTTGCACATCCCCAGCGAGGTGCCGCACAGCGAGTAGGCCCGGTTGGCCGTCGTCTGCGTCGGCACCGACGAGAACCACATGTCCGAGACGGCGTACGAGCGCGCCAGGCCGTTGAGCACCGGGAGCTGGCCCGGCGTGAAGCAGCGCATGATCTCGCCGACCTGCTCCTGGTAGGCCGCGATCTCCTCGTCGGTCCGCGGGCGCCCGAAGTGATCGGCGTAGTCGCGCACGAACCCCTTCATCGTCGGGGTGTCGGTCCGCTGGATCGCGTCGAACCGCTTCTCGTAGACCTGCTCGGCCACGTGCACGAAGTCCTCGTGCGGGTTGTGGATCGGCGTGTAGAAGCACGAGGCGCCCTTGATCGGCGCGATGTCGATGTGCGAGCCGCTCTGCGTCGGGTGGTCCAGGCTGTTGGCGAGGGTCGCGAGCTTGACCTTGCCGAGCCCGCTCAGGCCGCGGAATCGATCGTCGGCGGCGACGGACGGCGGCGGCCCCGATCCGTCGAGCGCGAGGTTCATGATCGCGGTGTCGGTGTTGCGGTACAACCAGCCGAGAACGTGGTCGAACCCGCGGTTCTCGAGCATCAAGTACACGACCTTCTTGATCTTGCTCTGCATCGCTTCCAGGGTCATGACGCGCTGCGCTCCGATCGTCGTCGCGCCATGACGTCCATCTGCGACGAATGTGAGGGGCGATCTCGGGCGTCGGCGCGGGGGCGCGGCGATCGCTACGATGCGTGACGTCGGCCGCGCAGGCGCGGGCGACGAGGTCGGCCGCGGGGGCGCGCGGCGCCTGCGAATGTGCAGAGCGGGGCGGTGCGCCGGGTCGCCCGGGCGCGCCGCCCCGCGGGTCGACGCGCGCCGGGCCGCCGGGGCTGCGCCCGTCGACGTCAGCCGGTGACAAGCCGGTAGGAGTAGCGATCGCCGGGTCCGATGGCGATGCTGCCCGTCGCGTAGATCGGGCTGTACTCCCGGTCGCCGGCGAACTTGATCGACCAGCCGAGGCCGCTGGCGGCGAGCAGGGCAGGGGGCAGGTTGCCGATCAGGCCGAACGCCTCGCCCTGGTTCTGCGCGGCCTTGCCCCGCAGCGCCTCCTTGCCGTCGGGGCCGAGGATCGAGAACTCGAGCGCGCAGCTGTCGTCCTTGGCGACGCTCCAGATCTTGATCTTCGTGGTCAGCGGCAGCGGCGGGGTGTGCAGGGCGGCGATCTTCTTGTCGGTGTGCGGGTTCTCGAACGTCTCCCAGGTGCCCCGGGTCGGCCGGTTCTCGTACCAGTCGTAGGACCCGTCGCAATTGGGCTTCGCGGTCTTCAGGTCGAACACCAGGGTGTCCTGCAGCCGCTTCGAGTCGCCCTTGTGGAAGGTCATCGCGTCGAGGTACAGGTCGCGCGCGACCGTGTTCTCGGCGGTCGCCTCCTTGCCGAGCTTGTCCCGGAGCTGATCGAGGAACCTACGGTGCTCCTCGCTCACCCAGCTGCGCGAACGGACCATCGCCTCGACGCCCTCGGTCATGCACCGGTGCATGTGGACCGAGTAGGCCGCGTTGCACTTGACGATCGCCTCCTGGAGCGGCGGCTCGGTCCGCCCGAGCGAGAAGTTGTGCGACTCCGGCGTGTGGGTGAAGTACGGCGACCACGACTCGCCGCGGCCGAGGTGCGACGAGCTCGCGTCGACGCCGTTGGCCATCATGAACGAGCTGCACGACAGGCACGAGGACAGCTTGAAGGTGTCCGTGCCGATCGACATCTCGAACGCGGTGCCCTCGCCCAGCCGGACGATCTCGTAGACGCACCGGATCATGCCGTGCGTGTACCCGACGATCTCGACGCCGGGGGTCCCGTGGTTGTCCTTGGGGAAGAAGCGCATCCCCAGCTGCTGCATCTCGGTCGCCGCCGCCACGCTGTCCTGGCTCGGCGGCGTGATCATGCCCCAGATGGCGCCCTGGCCGCGCTGCTGGGCGGTGAACGCGTTCGACGTCGTCGGCGGGCTCCAGCGCCTGCCGATGCCCGGCGTCTGCTCGTTGTACGACCAGCGGATCGTGCTCATCGCGTTGATCGCGTTGCCCTCCTTGTCGATGACGATCCCGCAGTAGGCGCCGCGCCCGATGTACATCTCCTGCTGCCGCTGGTCCTGGCGCGGCTCCTTCTGCGGGGCGGTGAGGTACACGAAGGCGGTCTGCGCGTACCTCGGCTTGACGCGGGTGTACTCGCTCATCGCCGCGTCCCCGGCGCAGATCATGCCGCCGCGATCGAACGTCGGCGACAGCCCCCACGTCATGCCGTGCGCGTCCGACGTCCGGTAGCTGCGGATGATGTGGTTGACCTTCGAGCAGATGTCGTTGAGCTGCTTCATCGACCGCCGGTCGTCCTCGGTCCGGACCAGCCGGGTCGTGTCGGCGTCGCAATTCGGCTCCATGTCGAGGCGCCACGGCCGCTGCTGTTTCTGGTTGTAGAAGAGCGTCAAGCCGATGAACGCCGCGGTGAAGATCACGTCGGCCTCGCGCTCGACGTCCTTCGCCGTGGCCTCGGCGTTACCCAGGATCGAGCTCCCAAAGTTCCATGCCATCTTCGTTCCCTCGTTTTGCGGTCGGGACAAGACGTGCGTGCCCCCGGCGTGTGAGCCGGGCGCCTCGCCGCGCGCCGGCCGTCGCCGCGCGGGCGCGCGGGCGCGCGAGCGCCGGGGGTTCACAGACGTCTCCGGCGCCCGTCTTTAGGCCCGCAGCTTGAACGCTCCTCCGACCGATCGCGCGACCCAGGGGCACCGGCGGCCGGGGCCGGCGGAGGCGCACGCGCGCGGGTCCGAGGGGCCCGACGAGACGATCGTCCGCCCGGCGGGCGGCCGCGACGACGCGCCGATCGACGAGACGATCGTCCGCGCCCCGGACCTGTCGGCGCCCGGCGACGAGCGGCCGTCGCTGCAGCGGACCCTGCGCGAGCGGCTCGCGGAGGGCGAGGCCCGCGCGGCCGAGCCGCTGCGGATCGGCCGCTTCGTCGTGCTGCGGATCCTCGGCGAGGGCGGCATGGGCGTCGTGTACTCGGCCTACGACGAGGAGCTCGAGCGCAAGGTCGCGATCAAGCTCGTCCGCGAGGCCGCGCACGACGGCACCGAGGGCCGGCCGCGGATGCTGCGCGAGGCCCAGGCGATGGCCAGGCTGTCGCACCCGAACGTCGTCCAGGTCTACGAGGTCGGCGAGCACGAGGGCCAGATCTTCATCGCGCTCGAGTTCGTGCGCGGCGAGACGCTCGCAGAGCACCTCGCGGGCGCGGGGCGGCCGTGGCAGGAGATCCGCGACCTGTTCGTTCAGGCAGGTCGCGGCCTGGTCGCGGCGCACGCGGCCGGGATCGTCCACCGCGACTTCAAGCCGGACAACGTGCTCGTCGGCGCGGACGGGCGGGTCCGCGTCGCCGACTTCGGCCTCGCCGGCGGGGCGCCGCGCCGCGGCGAGGCGGCCGGGTCGGCGGAGCGCTCGCACGTCGGGGCGAGCGTGTTCGACGCGTCGCTGACGCTCGCCGGGGCGATCATGGGCACGCCGGCGTACATGTCGCCCGAGCAGCACACCGGCCACGCGACCGACGCGCGCAGCGATCAATTCAGCTTCTGCGTGGCGCTGTGGGAGGCGCTGTACGGCGCGCGCCCGTTCGCCGGCGAGACGGTCGAGGCGATCGCCGACGCGGTGCTGCGCGGCCGTCTGCGCGAGCCGCCGGCGGACCGCGCGGCGCCGCCGTGGCTGCACCAGGCGCTGCTGCGCGGCCTCACGGTCGACCCCGAGGCGCGCTTCGCGTCGATGGAGGCGCTGCTCGCCGAGCTGACGCGCGACCTCGCGGCGCCGGCCCGCAGCCGCTGGCTGTGGCCGGCGATCGGGCTCGGGCTGGCCGGCTTCACGACCGCGGCCGCGGTGCTGATCGCGACCCGCGAGCGCGAGCCGACGGCCGAGGAGCTGGCGACGATCGAGCGGATCGCCGGGGAGGCCGTCGACGCGGGCGCAGGTGGGCGGTGGGTCTATCCGCGCCCCGAGGAGCCGCAGCGGACGGCGATCCTCCGGGTGGTCGAGCTCGAGGCGATCGAGGGCCCGCCCGGGCCGCTCGCCGACGACCGCGCCGAGGGGCTGCGGGCGTCGTTCGCCGATACGCTGGTCCAGCTCGGCGATCGCTACTGGGACCTCGAGGGCGGGCGGCCGTTCGCGCGCGACTTCTACGCGCAGGTGCTGGTCTTCGAGCCAGGTCACCCGCGGGCGCGCGAGCGCGGCGGGCTGTCGCCGGGGCAGCTCGCCGATCTGTACGGGAAGGCGACGACGGCCGGGTTCTCGGCCGAGGAGCTGGCGGCGGTCGAGGTGCTCGACGTGCTGCGCGAGCCCGACGTGGGGCTGCGCCGCGCCGGGCTGCTGGCGCTGGCGGACCGGACGGCGGCCTCGTCGTGGCGGCGAGCGTTGCTGCTGCCGCTGCTCGGCGATCCGGAGCCGGAGGCGCCGCCGGAGGCGTCGGGCAACGCGGGGGAGACCGGCGCGGGGGAGACCGGCGCGGCGGAGACCGGACCGCCGGCCGACGAGCCGCCGGCGCGGCCGCGGAGCCCGCGCGAGGACGGCAAGGGCGGGTCGTCGCCAGGCCGCGAGGACGGCAAGGGTGGGTCGTCCGCGGGCCGCGAGGACGGCAAGGGCGGATCGTCGCCGGGCCGGGGCGACGGCAAGGCCGGCCCGGGCCGCGAGGACGGCAAGCCCCCGCCGGACGACAAGCCGCCCGAGCCGACGGTCGAGCTCGAGGCGAGCGCCGAGGATCCCGCCGCCGCCGCCGCGCTGGCGCAGGAGGGCCGGGCGGCGCTCCGCCGCGGCGAGCTCGCGGCGGCGGAGCAGCTGTTCAACCGCGCGCTGGCGGCGTCGAACCGCAGCAGCGCGGCGCTGATCGGGCTCAGCGACGTGTGGTTCGATCGCGGCGACTTCGCCAAGGCCGTCGGCTACGCCGAGCGGGCCGTCAAGCTCGCGCCGAAGGACGCGGACTACCGCCTGCGCCTCGGCGACGCCTACTACAAGGTGCTCCGCTACCTCGACGCCGAGAAGCAGTACGCGGTCGCGGCGGAGCTCGGACACCCGGACGGGCCGGCCCGCGTCGCCAAGGTCCGCAGCAAGCTCGGAGGCTGAGATGCGCTGGTCTTCACGCTCGAATCGCTGGCAGCGCTGCGCCGCGCTGGTCGCCGCCGCGGGGCTCGCCGCCCCGGCGCGCGCGCAGGAGCCGGTCGCCTCGCCCGCGGAGGCGCCCGCAGGTGCGCCCGAGGAGGCGCCCGCGGAGGCGCCCGCGCCCGTCGCAAGCCCGCCGACGCCCGGGCGCGACGCCGTGCGGCTGGCGTTGACGGCCCCGCAGGTGCCCGACGAGGCGCTCGCCGAGCCGCTGCTCGCGGCGCTGCGGCGCGGGGCGGAGCGCGGGGGGCTGACCCTGCTCGACGCCGCGGCGGTCGCGGAGGCGGCCGGCGGCGCGTGCGAGGACCGCTCGTGCGTGCGCCGGCTGTCGACCAGCCTCGGGGCGACGCACGTGCTGCGGACGCGGGTGACCCGCAAGAGCCGCGACTACGCGCTGCGGCTCGAGCTGGTGTCGGCGGTGCAGGACGCGCAGGTCGCGGAGGTCGACGCGCTGTGCGAGCTGTGCGGCCTGAGCGAGCTGCTCGATCTCGCGTCGGATCAGGCGGCCCGCCTCGCGCCGAAGGCGAACGAGACCGCCGCGCCGCCGCCCGAGCTGCTGCTGACGTCCGAGCCCGCCGGCGCGCGCGTGCTGATCGACGGCCTGCCGGCGGGCGCGACCCCGCTGACCAAGGCGCTCGTGCCCGGGGAGCACGTCGTCTCGCTGTCGTTCGACGGCCACCTGCCGGAGGAGCGGGCGATCCGCGCCAACTCGGGCGTGCGCGAGAAGCTGCACGTCGTCCTGCGGCGCTCGCCCGCGACGCTGCGCCTGCGCGGGGTCGGCTGGGGGCTGCTGTTCTCCGGCGTCGGCGTGGCGCTCGGCGGCGCGGTGCTGCTGGCGATCGACGGCCGCCCGTACCAGCCGCGCTGCGACGGCGTCGACGTCGACTACCGCGGCATGTGCCACTACATCTACAACACCGACCTCGGCGGCGCCGCGCTGATGACCGCCGGCGTCGCGCTCGTCACCGCCGGCGCGCTGCTGGTCGTGCAGACGCGCGACCGCGGCCGCCGCAAGCGCGCCCGCGCGGCGCTCGGCCCCGGCGGCGCGGTGCTGCGGTTCTGACGCGGGCGCGCCGGGTCGCGGCGGGCTCGCGGGTCGGGATGAACCGGAGGACATGTCCCGGAGCGGTCCGCTGCGCATGGATGCACTTTCGGACATGTCCCGGAGCGGTCCGCTGCGCATGGATGCGCTTTCGGACATGTCCCGGAGCGCAGCCGGCCGGTCACGCGAGCAGCGCGGCGGCCCGGAGCAGCCACACGGCCGCGACGGCGGCGGCGATCACCAGCGCCAGCGCGACCCCGCCGGCGATCGCGCCGCGGCGCAGCAGCGCGCGCAGGCGCTCGATCTCCGCCTCGGCGCGCTGCATGTCCTCGTCGGCGGCGCGCAGCAGGTCCTGCGTCGCCTCGAGCATCCCCTCGAGCTCGGCGCGGCGGCTGGCCTCCTCCTGGCGGGCGCGCTCGACCTGCTCCTGGCTGCGGCGGATCAGCTCGTGGGCGGCCGGCGAGACGTCCTCGCGGTAGCGGCCGACGACCTCGTGCGCGTAGCCGAGGCGCTGCTCGTCGAGCAGGGCGCCGTGCTCGCGCCACTCGTGGACCCACAGCTCGATCTTCGTCACCTCGATCAGGCAGGCGCGGTCGGCCCGGATCCACTCGCCGAGGCGGCGCCAGCGGGACAGCAGCGTGTCGTTGCCGAGCTCCGCGGTCGTCACCTTCGCGCCGGACTTGAGCGTCTGCTCGCCGAGGGCGACCAGGCGCGCGGCGACCAGGCCGTCGAGCGCGGCGCGGAACGCCTCGGCGTCGGCCGGGTCGCCGGGCAGCAATTCGTCGACGGGGAGCCGCCGGCGGGCCTCGAGCGCGCCGTCGGCGCGGGCGCCGGAGAGGCGGACCAGCGCGCGCCGGGCCTGGCGGACCTGCGCCGGGGTCATCGCCTCGATCACGCGGTCGGCGTGGCGCTCGAGCGCCCCGGCGACCCCGCCGATCGCGTCGTGGGCGGCGAGCGTCAGCGTGCGGCCGCTGCGGCGCTGCCACAGGAGGGCGAGCGCGTGCTGGACCAGCGGCAGGGCGCCGGGCTGGCCGACGACGTCGGCGACGATCCGCTCGACGAGGCCGGGCTCGAGCTCGGCGCCGATCGCCCGCGCCGGGCCCTCGATCGCGGCGCGCAGCTGCGGCACGCCGAGCTGGGCGACGAACACCCGGTGGCGCGGGTCGTAGGCGAAGCGATCGAGGCGGAGGTCGGTCGCCTCGTCGAGCACGATGTCGCCGCAGCGGCCGATGAAGTCGAGCTGCAGCGAGGCGACGACGGCGACCCGCAGGTCGGGGGCGCGGGCGATGTTCCACAGGAGCCGGAGGTACTGCGTCTGCGTCGCGTGGTCGGCCCCGTGGACGAACAGGTCGTCGAGCGGGTCGCAGACGAGCAGCAGCGAGGCGTCCGGGTGCCGGGCGAAGTAGCCGCGCAGGGCGGTCCACACGCCCTGCTCGTCGGGCGGGACGGCGAGGCCGGCGGCGCGCTCGAGCGCGATCGCCAGCTCGGCGATCGGCGCGCCGCACGGGGACAGTTGCAGGTACGACCACCGCGGCGCGCGCTCGGCGAGCAGCGCGGGGACCAGGCCGGCGAGCAGGAGCGAGGTCTTGCCGAGGCCGGCCGCGCCGGCGACCAGGCACAGGCGCGGCTGTCCGCGCTCGAGCAGCGCCGCCAGCTTCTCGCGCAGCTCGGCGATCTCGGCCTCGCGGCCGAAGAAGGCCCACCGGTCGGCCGGCCCGAACGGGACCAGGCCGCGGTACGGGCGGACGAACAGCGGGTGGGTCGCCTCGCCGTCGGCGGCGCGCGCGTAGAGCTGCAGGCTCGCCCAGTCGAGGCGGGCCGGGTCGCGCGCGAGCGCGGCGCGGGCGGCGGTCACGGCCGCCTCGACCGGCCGGTGGTGGACGAGCAGCGCCTCGTAGACGATCTCGCTCAGGCGGTTCGAGCCGGCGACCGACAGCGGGTAGCGCGAGGCGAGCACAGCCTGCAGCCCGGCGCGGTGGAGCGTCTGGGCGACGCTGCCGAGGTGGTTGCCGAACGCGCCGATGTTGCCGCCGTCGCAGGCGGCGAGGACGACCAGGCGCAGGGTCGCGGCGAACGGCGCGAGCAATTGGCGGAGCCGGCCGGCGTCGACGACGATCGGGCCGTCGTCGTGCTCGGAGCCGGTCAGCGCGAGGCCGAAGGTCGCGCCGCGGGCGGCGCCGTGGCACAGGAGGTGGAGCGCGGTGAACGGCGCGCCGGCCTCGGCGGCGCCGCGCAGGGCGGCGACCAGCTGCTCGCACGAGGCGTGGGCGACGACGTCGCGCTGCGGGTCGAACGGGTAGCGGCCCTGGGCGCAGGCGCGCGAGATCGCGGCCAGGTGCTCGGGCGCGGGCACCGGGCCGGCCGCGGCCGACCAGGCGAACAGGATCCGGCCGCGCTCGACCGCCTGCTCGCGCACCGAGGTCGTCTCCGGCCACTCGTAGCGGACGACCAGGCCCGGCAGCTCGCCGACGTGCTGGCCGGTCGCGCGCAGGGTGATCAGCTCCCACGGCAGCGCGTACAGCTCGGCCGCGGCGGAGCGGACGGAGAGGAAGATCGGCCGGGCGTCGCGGACCGCGGCGATGATCTTCGGCTCCTCCTGCGCCCACCCGGTCCCGGCGAGGAAGCGGCGCAGGCGCTCGCCGACGCGCTGGACGACCGCGGGGTCCCAGCGCGGGCTGCGGAGCTGCTGCAGGTCGGCGAGCAGCTCGTCGTTCCACGCCAGCTCCGACGAGGTGAAGCCGCCCCCGGCGGTGCGGACGATGTACGTGCACGGCGCGAAGCGGAACGCGTACGGGTCGTCGACCGCGGCGGCGCGGGCGAGCTCGATCACGATCCGCAGCGGCAGGGAGGCGGGCGCGGCGTCGTCGGCGCGGTCGTCGTCCATGGTCGGCCCTGAAGGCCCAATTGACTGCGCAGCCGGCCGGGTGTGAACGCCGGCCGGCGGGCCGCGGCCGGCTCGATTCACGCGCGGGCCGGCGGCCCGTCATGTCTCGCGGCGCTCGATGGCCCACGACTGGCTACAGATCCGGCGCGGCGCGCAGCTGGTCTCGAACATCCGCGTCGCCTCGGACCGGCTCGTCCTGGGGCGCGCGCCGGACTGCGACGTCGTGCTCAACGGCAACGGCGTGTCGCGCCAGCACGCGGAGATCGAGCGCCAGGGCGACGGGTGGGTCGTCCGCGACCTCGGCAGCCGCAACGGCGTGCTCGTGCAGGGGGAGAAGATCGCCGGGCCGCGCAAGGTCGCGCCGGGCGAGTCGATCGTGATCGACGTCTTCGAGCTGTCGCTGCGCGCCGCGGCGCCGCCGCCGGAGCCGCGGCGCGTGGTCCAGGTCGCCGACGGCGGGCTCGGGCCGGCGCGGACGATGCAGCAGCTCGCGGCGCCGAAGATCGAGGCCAAGCACCTGTCGACGCTGCTGTCGTTCAGCGGCGACCTGCTGGCGGCGGCCGCGGCGACGCAGCGCCAGCGGATCCTCGGCGAGCTGATGATCGGCCCGCAGATGCACGGCACCGCCGCGCTGCTGCTGCGGCTGCGGCGGCGCGACCCGGCGGCCGCGCCCGAGGCGATCGCCGAGCCGATCGTCGCCGGCGGCGGCGAGCCGCCGCACATCTCGCGCTCGCTGCTGCAGGCGCTGCTCGCCGGCGACGCGGCGGTGCTGGCGACCTCGCAGGCGGGCGGGCCGAGGTCCGACGTCGTCAAGCTCTCGAGCGTGCCTGCGGGCGCGAGCGCGGCCGCGGTCGCGGTGCCGCTGCGCGGCGGGCCGGACCACCTCGACGCGCTGTACGTCACGCTGCCGGGGCTCTACGGGACGGCCGAGTGGCTCGCGCTGGCGACGATGGCGTGCGCGCTGTACCTGCAGGCCGAGGACGTGTGGGTGGCCCGCGAGGCGGCGCAGCAGCAGGCGCTGTTCGCCGAGGAGCTGCGGCGCGCCCACGACGTGCAGGTCGGGCTGGTCCCGCGCGACTTCGTCGTCGGCAAGATCGACATCGCCTTCGGCTTCGAGCCGTCGAAGGGGGTCGGCGGCGACTACGTCGACGCGCTGGCGATGGCCGACGGGCGGGTGCTGCTGGTGGCGATGGACGTCGCCGGCAAGGGCCTCGACGCCGCGCTGGTCGCCTCCGGGCTGCACACGACGGTCCACGTGTGCGCCGCCCACGGCCTGCCGCTCGGCGCGATGGTCCGGACGCTCAACAACTACCTGATGGCGACGTGGGCGACGTCGGTGACGATGGCCGCGTGCATCCTCGACCCGCGGACCGGCGTGATCGAGGCGATCAACTGCAGCCACCCGAACCCGCTGATCGTCGGCCCGCGCGGCCAGGTGCGCGAGCTGGCGGCGTTCGAGACGATCCCGCTCGGGCTGACCGAGTTCGAGATCAAGACCCGCGCCGACCGCCTGCGCCCGGGCGAGCTGCTGGCGTTCTACAGCGACGGCCTGTCCGAGCTGTACGACGAGCAGGACCGGATGTTCGGCGTCGACGGCGTCACCCGGGCGCTCGCCGCGATCGCGGCCGCCCGCGGCGACGCGCGGGCCCCGGCGCTGGTCGCCGAGGTCCACGCGCGCCTCGCCGCGTTCCGCGGGCGGGCCCAGCCGTCCGACGACGTCAGCTTCATCCTCGCGCTCGCCTCGGAGGCCCGATGAACCCCGCACGACCCCGCGCCGCCGTCCTCGTCCTCGCCCTCGCGGCCTGCCTCGAGGTCAACCCCGGCTACCTCGGGCCGACGACCGGCACGACGATCGGCACGAGCGACGCGACGACCGACGGGACGACCGCGGACGCGAGCGGCTCCTCGACGACCGCCGCGGCGGGCGCGGGCGGCTGCGGCGACGGGGTGGTCGACCCCGGCGAGGCGTGCGACGACGGCCGCGACGGCGACCAGGACGACGGCTGCACCGACCTGTGCGCCCTGCCGGCGTGCGGCGACGACTTCGTGCAGGCGAGCCTCGGCGAGGAGTGCGACGAGGGGAGCTTCAACGCGGACGACGGCGCCTGCACGTCGCTGTGCGCGGCGGCCCGCTGCGGCGACGGCCTCGTGCGCGCCGGGGAGGCGTGCGACGACGGCAACCAGGTCGGCGAGGACGGCTGCGAGGCGGACTGCACGACGCTGGCGATCACCGAGCTGGCGATCGGCAACCAGTTCGTGTGCGCCCTGCTGTCGCACGGCAAGGTCCGCTGCTGGGGCTACAACATCGCGGGGCAGCTCGGGCTCGGCGACTTCGACAACCGCGGCGACGGCCCGGGCGAGCTGCCGACGGCGTACGTCGAGACCGGCGGGACGGTCGTCGACCTCGCGGCCGCGGTGGGGGCCGTGTGCGCGTTGCTCGACGTCGGCGCGGTCCGCTGCTGGGGCGGCAGCACGTCCGGCGAGCTCGGGAGCGGCTCGTTCGAGCCGATCGGCGACGGCCCGGGCGAGCTGCCGCCGGACACGGTCCACGTCGGCGAGAGCGCGCGCGCGCTCGCCGGCGGCGGCGGGTTCTTCTGCGCCGTCACCCACGGCGACGACGTGCGCTGCTGGGGGAACAACACGTGGGGTCAGCTCGGCCTCCTGATCCCGTGGAACCAGACCGGCAACCTCGGCGACGAGCCGGGCGAGCTGCCGACCGAGGCGGTGCCGCTCGACGACGTGCCGGTGGCGCTGGCGGCCGGCACCGGCCACGTGTGCGCGCGGACGGCGGCGGGCGAGGCGTACTGCTGGGGCCTCGGCGAGCAGGGGCAGCTCGGCTACGAGAGCCCGCAGAACCTCGGCAGCGGCGCGGAGGATCTGCCGACGGTGCCCGTGCTGGTCGACGCGGTCGACGCCGACGTCGTGCAGATCGTCGTCGGCGACGGGCACACCTGCGCCCTGCGCGGCTCGCAGCAGGTCCGCTGCTGGGGCTCCGGGATGGACGGCCGGCTCGGCACCGGCGACACGGTGTCGATCGGCGATGCGCCCGGGACGATGCCGCCGCCCGACGTGCCGCTCGGCGGCGACGTCGTGCAGATCGCCGCCGGCGCCTTCCACACCTGCGCGCTGATGGCCGGCGGGGCGGTCCGCTGCTGGGGCCTCAACACCGAGGGCCAGCTCGGCGTCGGCTCGCCCGCGGACGCGATCGGCGACGACCCCGGCGAGATGCCGCCGGCCGACGTGCCGCTCGGCGGCCTGGCGACGGCGATCTACGCCGGCGGGTCCAACTCCTGCGCGGTCCTCGAGGGCGGGGCGGTCCGCTGCTGGGGCGAGAACTCGCAGGGCCAGCTCGGCATCGGCTCGACCGCGACGATCGGCGACGACGAGACGCCCGACGCCGCGCCGACCACCCCCGTGCTGCCGTGAGCGCCGCGCGTCGTCCCGCCCGCCGCGGCCGCGTCGCCGGCCTGCGCGCGCTCGCCGGCCTGGTCGCGG
>ERZ1066137.885-NODE-885-length-17670-cov-15.539313_pt1 | contig 17670 bp, 12 predicted proteins | sample MGYA00382784_ERZ1066137 | MGnify/ENA primary metagenome ERZ1066137 (study PRJEB33369, sample SAMEA5778367) | biofilm metagenome | biome: Industrial cooling water; feature: Water cooling tower basin; material: Biofilm | place: United Arab Emirates | collected... | reverse complement strand
CCCAGCGAGGCCCCGGCGACTCGCGGTCGCCGCGCGCCCGGCGAGGCCCCCACGACTCGCGCTCGCCGGACGACCGACGACGCCGCCCCCGCGCGCCGCAAGTCGGCCAGCGCGCCGGCCTCGAAGACCCGCTCGCGCCCCGTCGGACCTGGCACCAAGGCCAGCCCAGCCCCGCGCGCCCTCGCCGACGCGACGAGCCTGCGCCGCGCCGAGCGGGCGACCGCCGCGCGCAAGCCCGCGACCGCCGCGCGCAAGCCCGCGACCGCCGCCGCCGCGCCCGACATCGTCCGCCCGGCCAAGATCCGCCTGCAGAAGGCGCTGGCGGACGCCGGCGTGACCTCGCGGCGCAAGGCCGAGGAGCTGATCGAGGCCGGCGCCGTGCGCGTCAACGGCAAGGTCGTCAAGGAGCTCGGCACCAAGGTCGACCCGGACCGCGACAAGATCGAGGTCAAGGGCGCCCGGGTGCAGGCCGAGAAGAAGGCCTACTTCGTGCTCAACAAGCCGGACGGGGTCGTCTGCTCGGCCGAGGGCAAGACCGACGCGCGCGGGCGCCCCACGGTCCTGTCGCTGTTCCCCGAGCTGCCGCAGCGGATCTACCCGGTCGGCCGCCTCGACTTCCACACCCGCGGCGTCCTGGTATTGACCAACGACGGCGATCTCGCGGCCGCGCTCACCCATCCGCGGCACGAGATCCCCAAGACCTACCACGTGAAATTCCAGGGCAAGCTCACGGTCGAGGTGCTCCAGCGGCTCGCCGAGGGCGTCACCCTCGACGACGGCACCGTCACCCGGCCGGCGGACGAGGTCAGCGTGATCAAGGAGACCGAGACCAACAGTTGGGTCCAGATCACCATCCGGCAGGGCTTGAACCGGCAAATTCGCCGCATGGGCGAGGCGATCGGGCACCCGGTCCTCAAGCTGATCCGCGTCGCGGTCGGGCCGCTGACGGCCGACGGCCTGGACGACGGTGAGTTTCGTCCGCTGACGCCGACCGAGGTCTACGACCTGATGGCGGCGGCGTCGCCGGGCAAGGGGCGCGCGCGTTCCCGGCTTGCGCCGAGGCGTCGGGCGGGGTAGTGTCCCGCCCCCTTCATCATTCTCCGCCAGGACACGTATGGCCAAGAACTCTCAAGTTTTGCGCGACAAGAAGCGCGACAAGCTGATCGCCAAGTACGCCGGCCGCCGCGCCGACCTCCGCAATCAGCTCAAGGACCCGAACATCGATCTCGAGGAGAAGCTCGCGATCTCGGCCAAGCTGACCAAGCTGCCCCTCAACTCGTGCCCGACGCGCAAGACCCGGCGCTGCATGCTGACGGGCCGCTCCAAGGCGGTCTACCGCAAGTTCGGTCTGTCGCGTAATCAGCTCCGCGAGCTCGCGCTCAAGGGCGAGCTGCCGGGCGTGACCAAGTCGAGCTGGTAATCACCCAGCCGCGCAGGAGAGTCATGAAGTCCGGAATCCATCCCCTGTACCGCAAGGTGCTGTTCGTCGACTCGGCGACCGGCGACGAGTTCGTCTCGTACTCGACCATGGGCGGCGCCGATACGCGCACGCACAAAGGCGAGGACCTCCCGGTGGTCCGCCTCGACATCTCGTCGTTCAGCCATCCGTTCTGGACCGGCCAGTCCCGCGAGGTCGACACCGAGGGCCGCATGGACCGCTTCCGTCGCCGTTACGGCTTGAAGGGCGCTCCGGCGGCGGCCGCCGCTGCGAAGCCCGCCGCCGCCGCGCCGGCCCCCGCCGCCGCTGCACCGGTCGCGGCGGCCGCGGCCCCGGCCGCCGGCAAGGCCGCCAAGGGCGGCAAGAAGAAGTGATCGTCTGCCTGGCCCTCGGGCCAGGTGAGTCCTCCCCGGAGCTCGGTCGCCGCGGCGACCGAGCTCTCGACGTTCGTATCGCGTGAACGCGAAGGACCTGCGAACGGCCCTGGGCGCACGCACAGGGGGCGGCTCGGCCGTCAGACCCGCAACACCTGGGCCGCCCAGGTGAAGCCGGTCCCGAACGCGGTCATGACCACCAGGTCGTCCGGCTGCAGGCGCCCGCTGCTGCGGGCCTCGTCGAGCGCGACCGGGATCGTCGCCGCCGACATGTTGCCGTAGCGATCGACGATCGACACCATCCGCTCGGCCGCGACGCCGGTGCGGGCGCGCGTCGCCTCCATGATCCGCGTGTTCGCCTGGTGCGGGATCAGCAGCGAGACGTCGCTCGCCGCGATCTCGGCGCGGCGCATCGCCTCGATCGCGCCCTCGCTCATCGCCGTCACCGCGTGCTTGAACACGGTGTTGCCCTCCATGTGGACGGTGTGCGCCCGGGCGGCGACCGTCTCGGCGCTCGCCGGCTGGCGGGTCCCGCCGGCGGGCTGGTAGAGGACCTTCGCCAGGTTGCCGTCGGCGCCCCAGGCCGAGCCGAGCAGGCCGCGATCTTCCGGGCACGACGTGAGGATCGCCGCGCCGGCGCCGTCGCCGAACAGCACGCAGGTGCTGCGGTCGGTCCAGTCGACGACCTTCGACATCACCTCGGCGCCGACGACCGCGACCAGCCGCGCGCTCCCCGACACGAGCAGGCTCGCCGCCAGCTCGAGCCCGTAGAGGAACCCGGAGCAGCCGGCGCTGACGTCGAAGGCCGCCGGCCCGCGCAGCCCCAGCTTGTGCTGCACCCAGCACGCCGTCGACGGGAACAGCGTATCGGGGGTCGAGGTGGCGACGATCAGCACGTCGAGCGCCTCGGGCCGCAGGTCGGCGGCGGCGCAGGCCGACAGCAGCGCCTCGGCCGCGAGGTCGGACGTGGCGACGTCGGGCGCCGCGATCCGTCGCTCCCGGATCCCGGTCCGCTCGACGATCCACTGGTCCGTGGTGTCGATCATCGTTTCGAGCTCGGCGTTCGTCAGGACCCGGGGGGGCAGGGCGCGCGCCGTGGCGAGGATTCTGAGCCGTCGCATCGGTGAGTGATCGCGGTGCTAGCCCAGCATGCGGCGAGACGGAAGGGGCCCCGGCGGCGGCGCCGCGTGCGGCAGCGTGGGGCGCGGACCCGGCTGGAGCCAACACACGCAGACGTGCCAGCAATTCCCGGGGCGTCCGGCAAGACTGGTACAGTACGAGGGCCTTTTTGCCCCTCCGCCGCCCTCCGTCTATGCGCCTCGCAACCTCGTTCGCCCTCTCCCTGTCGGTCCTCGGCCTCGTGGCCTGTGCCTCCTCGCTCGAGCGAGCCCGCGGGGCGCGGAGCAGCCGCGACGACGCCCGGGCCGAGCAGTATTTCCGCAAGGCGATCGCCGGCGACCCGGAGGACAAGGCCGCGGCCCAGCGCGAGCTCGGCGAGCTGAAGTTCGACCAGGCCCAGCGCAAGGCCAAGCAGGATCCGCCGGGCGCCGAGAAGCTCGCGCGCGAGAGCCTCACCTATTATGCCGACAACGAGAAGGCGATCGACCTGCTCGGGCGGGTGATCGCCGCGCAGGGCCGCGACGACGAGGCGATCCAACTGCTGTCGAACGAGACCGGCGGCAAGTCCTGCGACCTCTGCAAACGCTACCTCTCGGTGCTGCTGCTCGAGCGCGCGGCCAAGCGCGAGGCGGCGCGCGAGTGGGAGGGCGCGCGGACCGACTACGCCCGCGCGATCGAGCTCGTGCCCGACGCGAGCGCGGCGCTGGCGGTCGCCCGCTGCAGCGAGCAGCTCGGCGACATCGAGGGCATGACGCGGGCGATGGAGAAGGCGGTGCCGATGATCCGCCAGGACGATCAGGCGGCGCAGGCCGAGTTCCGCGGCCTGCGCGAGCGCACGGTGCTCGCCGCGGCGGCGCGCGGCGACGTCGCGCTGTGCGATCGCTGGCTCAACTTCTTCCCGCCGAACTCCGGCGGCGACGCCTGGTACGTGCTCCAGCTGCGCGTCGCGCAGGAGATGTACCGGCAGAAGAAGATCGAGGTCGCGATCGGCCGCGCGCGCCACATCCTCGGCCCGACGCACACGGACTCGCTGCCGGCGAACCGCAAGTCGGAGTTCGAGCGGTTCCTCGCCGACATCTACCGCCTGCAGGGCGTCGGTTACCTCCGCGAGGGCAAGCTGATCGAGGCCGACGACAACTTCCGCCTGGCGATGGAGTACGCGCCCAGCGACGACAAGATCAAGCTGCTGCGCGCGCTGGCGATCGCCGGCAACAAGGAGGTCCCGCGCGCGCTGCAGGTCGTGCAGGCGCTGCCGAAGGAGACCAAGGGCTACAACGAGGTGCTGGCGATCCTCGAGAGCATGAACGTCGCCGATCGTCTCGCCGAGGAGGATCTCGAGGGCGCCAAGGCCGCGCTCGCGCGGGCGCAAGCGGCCAGCTCCGAGACGCCCGAGGTCCACGTCGCCATGGCCGAGCTGCTGTTCGTCACCCCGGCCGCCGGGGTGACGAAGAACATCGTTCGTCAGCTGAAGAAGTCCGGCCTCATCAAGTACCCGAACGACGAGATCAACCGCTACGGCGAGGCGCTGAGCGAGCTCGCGTGGGCGCGCGAACAGGCGCGCGGCCTCGGCGACGGCTACCTGTTCCGCGGCCCCGGGATCGACAACCGGATGGCCAATCTCGAGCGTCAGATCCGGTCGTTTTATCCGTTCCCGGTCGAGTTCAACGCCGACGCGACCGCGATCGTGCGCCTGCGCTTCAAGTCCGGCGCGTCGGGCGAGGTCGGCGTCCGCGCGGGGGACTTCGAGCAGGCGGTGCAGGTCCCCGCCGGCACCGAGGGCGCCGAGGTGGTCCTGCGCGAACCTGGCCTTACGTTCCTGCGCGTCGGCGGCAAGACGTCGACCTTCGTCACCGAGCCCTACACCAAGCTGACCATCGAGCTGTAGTACACTGCGGACGATGCAGGCGTGCCCCTATCGCAAGATCCGCCCGCTGGGCGAGGGCTCGATGGGGGACGTTCACCTGTGCGTCGACGTCCAGCAGCGCCGCCTCGTCGTCGTCAAGTGGCTGCGCGCCGAGCTGCACGAGGGCAGCCAGGCGGCGATCCGCTTCCGCCGCGAGGCCGAGCTGATGGCCGGCGCGAACTTCCCCGGCGTGATCAAGGTCGAGGAGTGGGGCGTCGACGAATTCGGTCGCACATGGATGGCGATGGAGTTCGTCGACGGTCTGATGCCGTCGGCCGTGATCGGCCCCGGCGACTGCTGGTCGGTCCACCGCCTGCTCGCCGGCGTCGGCAAGAGCCTCGACGACCTCCACGGCCTCGGCGTGGTCCACCGCGACCTCAAGCCGGAGAACGTGCTGCTGCGCAGCTCGGTCGACGGCTGGGAGCCGGTGATCATCGACCTCGGGATCGCCAAGTGGCTCGCCCAGGAGACCGCGACCGCGAGCGGCTCGGTGTTCGGCACGCCGCACTACATGAGCCCCGAGCAGTGCCGCGACACCAAGCACGTCGGCCCCGCGACCGACCGCTACGCCGTCGCCGTGATCATCTTCGAGCTGCTCGCCGGCCGCCGCCCGTTCGAGGGCCGCACGATCCCCGAGCTGCTCCGCCAGCACCTCGAGTCGCCGGTCCCCGAGCTGCAGATCCCGAAGCGCGTCCGCACCGGGGCGATCCGCGACAACGCGGCGAAGGCGACGCTCCCGGCGCCGAACCTCGACGCGTTCATGCGCAAGGCGATGGCCAAGGAGCCGCGCCTGCGCTTCGGCTCCGGCCGCGAGATGGCCGACGAGTTCGAGCGCGCGGCCCGGGCCGACGGGCTGTGGGAGGTACCTGCCCCTTCGGACATGACGCCGCTGTTCCCGGCGCTCACGCACCCGCTGGCCGAGATCATCATCGACGGCGAGTCGCGCCAGCGCTTCGACGTCCGCCACGGCCCGCTGGTGATGGGCCGCCACGAGTCGTGCCAGCTGGTGCTCGGGTCGCCGCGGCTGAGCCGGCTGCACGCGTGCGTGTACCTGCACCGCGGGCGGGTGTGGGCGGCCGACCTGCACAGCCAGAACGGGACGCTGTTCCAGGGCCGGGCGCTGACGCCGGGGGTGCCGATGCCGTTCCCGACCGGCGGGCAGACCGCCGTGTTCACGCTGTACAACCGCAACGTCGCGGTCCGGCTGTGCGCCCACTAGCCCTCGCCTCCTGCCCTTCGAGACAGGCGCTCATCCTCGCGCGCTGGCGCTGGACGGCCGACCCGGTTGGCCGCGAGCGCGAGCGCGGAGCAGAGTGCTTCGAGCCGGGCAGGGCAGGTTGCTTCGAGCCGGGCAGGGCAGGTTGCTTCGAGCCGGGGCGCGGGGCGGCGGAGGTCTGGGCCGGCGTGCGGGGGCCGACGGCGCGGGTCCCTCGCGGTCGTCGGGTACCCCCCCATGGCACGTGCTCGGCGGCTCGCGCGTCCGCCGGCGTTCGAGTGCTTGAAAGGACATGCTTCAAGCGACCTGTCCGGAGCGCCCGGCAGGCCGCCTGTGCGCGCACCATGGGTCCCCCCCGCCTGCGTCCCGGCCGCCGGCCCCTGCCCGCCGGGGCGGAGGCGATCGGCGCCCCGCTCTTGGGTACGACCGGGCGACTCGCGCGCCCGTCGGTTGCAGAGAAGCGGGGCGGCGGTGCGGACCAGGCGAAGCGCGCGGAGTCGACCGCGAGCCGCCGTAACCGTCGGGCACGCGACGAGCTCGGTGCAGCCCCGAGGCTGTGTGCCGACAACCTCGGCTTCGCATCCGCGTCCGATGCGACCTGCGACCGTCGGGCACGCGACGAACTCCACGTCACCCGAGAGCGGGGCGCCCCTGTCCTTCAAGCCGAAGCGACACGTAACCGTCGGGCACGCGACGGATGTGACATCACCCCGAAGCGGGGCGCCGAAAGCCTCGGCCCCGGCGGGCAGGGGCTGGCGGCCGGGACGCAGGCGGGGGGGACCCATGGTGCGCGCGCAGGCGGCCTGTCGGGCACTTGGGACAGGTCGCTTGAAACATGCCTTTTCAGACATCCGATCATCGCCGGACAGGCGAGCCGCCGAGCACGTGCCATGGGGGGGTACCCGACGACCGCGAGGGACCCGCGCCGTCGGCCCCCGCCCGCCGGCCGAGACCGTCGCCGCCCCGCGTCCCGGCTCGAAGCAATCCGCCCCGCGCTCGAAGCAACCCGAGCGCGCCAGGGAGGGAGGCGATGCGCAGCGCCCTGATCTTCGGCCCCGCGCTGGCCTGGTCGGTCGCCGCGATCGTCGGCCTCGCCTGGGCCGCCGTCGACGACCACAAGTGGGTCGCCGTCGATCGCCGCAGCGCCCCCGTCGAGGGCTCGCAGGCCTGCCGCGTCTGCCATCCTGCCGAGCACGCCAGCTGGCGCGCCACCTATCACCGGACCATGACCCAGCGGGCCGTCGACGACGCCGTGCTCGCCCCGTTCGCCGGCGAGCACCTCGACTACCTCGGCTTCCGCGCCACCATGACGCGCACCGACGGCGGCGTCCCCCACGTGCGCGTCGCCCCCGTCGACGACGCCGGCCGCGAGACCGGCCCGGCGCTGCTCGACGTCGATGTCGTCATGACCGTCGGCAGCCACCGCTATCAGCAGTACCTCGCGCGGATCGACCGCGGCGGCGGCGCGGACGAGGTCTGGCGGCTCCCGGTCGCCTGGCACCTCGCCACCGGGCGGTGGATCCCGATGAACGCCGCCTTCCTCGAGCCGGAGGGCGCGCGCGGCGACGGCGAGGCCTACCTGCGACACCTCAGCCGGTGGAACGACAACTGCGTGCTCTGCCACAACACCGAGCCGCGGCCCGGTCTGCTGGCCGGAGAGACAGGTGACGCGCGGCGCTTCGACACCCGCGTCGGCGAGCTCGGGATCGCGTGCGAGGCTTGCCACGGGCCGGCGGGCGCGCACCTGCGGCGCCACGCCGATCCGTTCCGGCGGCTGCTCGCGGACGGGGCGGGGGACGGGTCGATCGCGCACCCCGGGCGCCTCGCTCCGCGCGAGGAGAGCGGCCTGTGCGGGCGCTGCCACGGCAACCGGATCAGCGCCGACGTCGACGCCGTGCTGCGTCACGGCGACGGCTTCTTGCCGGGGACCGACCTCGCGTCGATCTCGCGGCCGATCTTCCGCGACTCGACCGTGCGCGGCGAGGCCCTGTTCGCCGAGCGCTTCTGGCCCGACGGCACGCCGCGCCTCTCCGCCTACGAGTACCAGGGGCTGCTGCTCTCGCCGTGCCACCAGGACGGCCGGCCCGGCGGCCTCGGCTGCAACCACTGCCACGACATGCACGGCGCCGCGCCCGACATGCAGGTCCGGGCGGGTCGTGCGGGCGACGGCGCCTGCTCCTCGTGCCATGCCCCGAAGGACCTGTCCGGAGGGTCTGCCCACGGCGGGCACGCGGGCGCGGTCACCTGCCAGGACTGCCACATGCCGCGGATCACCTACGGCCTGCTCGAGGGCATGCTCAGCCACCGGATCACGATCCCGCGGCCGCAGGCGTGGATCGGCCGCCACGATCAGCCGGACGCGTGTACGCAGTGCCACGTCGATCGCAGCCGCACATGGGCCGCCGAGGCCTTGCCGCGGCTCGGGTTCCCCGCGCCCGGTCCGCTGCCGGCGGCTGCGCCTGAGGAGGCGTGGGGCTCGCGCGTGCAGCTCGACCTCGCGGGCGGCGATCCCGTGCAGCGGGTGCTGGCGATCCACGCGCTGACCCGCCCGGCGGTGCCCGTGGCGATCGCGGCGCGCCGGGCGTGGCTCACCGATCGGCTCGAGGACGAGTACCCGGCGGTGCGGTGGTTCGCCTGGCGGGCGCTGCGAGCGTTGACCGGGCCCGAGCACGCGGCCTTGCTCGCCGCCTACGATCCGCACGCCGAGGCCGCGGCCCGGTTCGACGCCACCGACGCGCTGCGGGCAGCCCTCGGCGCCGGCCCGTTCACCGAGGCCCAGCGCGAGGTGCTGTCGGCGCAGCAAGACCAGACGATCCTGTGGATCGGCGAGTGAGCGCCCGGGCACACGCGCCGGAGCACCCGAGCCGGCGACGTGAGGCCGGAGCACGCGGCGCGCCGCGGTCTGTGAGTCGCTGCGGACGCGCGTCCGCGAGGACCTGTCCGATCGCTCCCATGGCCTCGACCTCCTGATGTCTGCCCGTCGACCCAGGTCCTCGAGGTCGTCCCGAGCGAGGCGCTCGGCGAGGTGTCGCCGCTCGCCGCGGGCTGCTAGAGTTCGCCCGTGCGTCCCGAACGGCACCTGCGGTGGTCGATCGCGCTGCTTGCGATCTTCCTCGCCACCGGGTTGTGGCTCGAGGCGATGATCGGCCTGCGCGCGGAGGGCTGGGCCGACGTGCCGCTGCGCCGCGAGTTTCTGCGGCTCGGCCACGCGCACGGCGGGATCCTCGCGCTCGTCAACGTCGGGCTCGCGTGGGCGCTCGGGCAGCTCGGCACGCCCGAGGCGTGGGCCGGCAAGATCCGGCTCGCGGCGTGGAGCGGCGCGGCGCTCGTCGGCGCCGGGTTCATCGCCGGCGGGCTGATGCACGGGCCGACCGACCCGGGCCCGCCGATCCTCGTCGTGCCGGCGGGCGCGCTGCTGCTGCTGTCGTCGCTGGTCGCGACGGCGCTGGTGCGCCCGGACGACCGTCCGCCGGGCGGCTGACCGTCGGCTTCACCACGGCGCGCGGGGAGTGCACGGGCAAGGCGGGCGAGCGCGAGCGCGAGCGGAGGCGCTGGAGGTCCGGACGGCGAACCGTCGCCGGGGTCGCCGGTCATGCGCGGTCGGTGCCGCGCGATCGGACATGTCCTCTCGGGCATGTGCGTTACGCCATGAACGAGAGACGGCCGCCCGCGGAGCGGACGGCCGTCTCGCGGCGTCGCCGGGGCCGAGCTCAGGACGGCTCGGCGACGAGGCTGCCGGGGACCGCGGCGGGCTGCTTGCGGCTCGGCTCGGCGGCGGGGGCGACGGCGGCGCCTGCCGAGGTGCGGGCGCGCAGCGGGGGCAGGGTGCGGCCCTCGATCACGGAGGCGACCTCGGCGGCCGACAGCACCTCGCGCTCGAACAGCGCCCTGGCGAGGCGCATCAGCGCGTCGTACTTGGTCGTCAGGATGTCCTTGGCGTGGTCGTACTGGCGGGTGACGATGTCGTGGATCGTGCGGTCGATCGCCTGGGCGGTCGCCTCGGAGTAGGTGGGCGGCTGCTGGATCTCGCGGCCGAGGAACGGCTGCGCCTCGCCCTTGAGGTAGGCGACCGGGCCGAGCTCGTCGCTCATGCCCCACTCGCAGACCATCTTGCGGGCCAGCGCCGTCGCGCGCTCGATGTCGTTGCTGGCGCCGGTGGTCTTCTGGCCGTTGAGCGCGATCTCCTCGGCGATCCGGCCGCCCATCAGGATGGCGATCTGGGCGAGCGCCTGCTCGCGGTCGAGGGAGTAGCGGTCCTCCTCGGGCAGCTGCTGGGTGACGCCGAGGGCGCGGCCGCGGGGGATGATCGTCACCTTGTGGATCGGGTCGACGTGCTCCTTGGGCAGGCTCATCGCCACCAGGGTGTGGCCGGCCTCGTGCCAGGCGGTCGTCCAGCGCTCCTTCTCGGAGATGATCGCCGACTTGCGCTCCGAGCCCATCAGGACCTTGTCCTTGGCGCGGTCGAAGTCCTCCTCGGTGACGCGGTCGCGGCCGGCGCGGGCGGCCATCAGCGCGGCCTCGTTGACGAGGTTCTCGAGGTCGGCGCCGCTGAAGCCGGGGGTGCCGCGGGCGACCAGGCTGAGGTCGACGTCCTCGTCGATCGGGACCTTACGGGTGTGGACCTTGAGGATCGACTCGCGGCCGCGGACGTCCGGAAGGCCGACGATGATCCGGCGGTCGAAGCGGCCGGGGCGGAGCAGCGCGGGGTCGAGGACGTCGGGCCGGTTGGTCGCGGCGACGAGGATCACGCCGTCGTTGCTCTCGAAGCCGTCCATCTCGACGAGCAGCTGGTTGAGCGTCTGCTCGCGCTCGTCGTGGCCGCCGCCGAGGCCAGTGCCGCGGTGGCGACCGACGGCGTCGATCTCGTCGATGAAGATGATGCAGGGGGCGTTCTTCTTGCCCTGCTCGAACAGGTCGCGGACGCGGCTGGCGCCGACGCCGACGAACATCTCGACGAAGTCCGAGCCGCTGATGCTGAAGAACGCGACGCCCGCCTCGCCGGCGATCGCCTTGGCGAGCAGCGTCTTGCCGGTCCCCGGCGGGCCCATCAGCAGCACGCCCTTCGGGATCCGGCCGCCGACGCGCAGGTACTTCCGGGTGTCGCGCAGGAAGTCGATGATCTCCTCGACGTCCTCGCGCGCCTCGTCGACGCCGGCGACGTCCTTGAAGGTGACCTTGTTCTGGTGCTCGTTGAGCAGCCGCGCCTTGCTCTTGCCGAAGTTCATCGCCCGGCCGCCGCCGGCCTGCATCTGGCGCATGAACACGACCATCAGCACGACGATGAAGATCAGCGGCAAGTACATCAGCGCGAACTGCAGCAGCGCGCTGTCCTCCTCGGGCTCGACGCGGTAGTCGATCTGCTTCTCGCTGAGCTTCTGGTACAGGTTCTCGGCGACGGGGCCGGTCGCCTGGTACGTCTTGCCGCCGAGCTCGTACGAGATGTCGACGTAGCTCGGGTGGACCGAGATCGCCATGTTGGTGGCGCCCTTGAGCGACCCCCAGTCGCGTTCGACCGTCTCGACGAACTTGGCGTACGAGATGTTGACCACCTCGTGGCTGGTGTTGAACATGTTTGCCAGCGCGAGCACGGCCACGATCAGGCCGAGCCACACCAGGAGGGTCTTGGTCTGTTGTTTCACGGGAGGGCTTCCAGGGCCTTTTTGAGCCCGGATGGCGATCATAGCGGAAGACCGATCGCCCGGCCAGCAGCGCCGCCGGCGGCCCGAGCCGGAGCGCGGCGGGGCGCCGCACGGACAGGGCTCACGGCCGGACCTTGGCCCCGGACGGCGCGGGCTCGCCGGTCGCCCCCGGCGGCGCGTCCGCCCCGGCTTGCTGCGGCGGTGCGTCCGCCCGGCCGTGCCGAGGCGGCACGTCCGCGCCGGCCCCGGGCGGCCGGTCCGGGCGCGGCGACAAATTGAAGCCGTCGCGGGTCAGGCGTAGCACGAGGCCCGGGCGGAGGTCCCACGCGTGCGGCCGGAGGACCGCGTCGGTGCCCCCGAGCGCTGCTGCGCGCGCGAGGACCACGCGATCGATGTCCTCGATCACCGCCGCCCGCAGCTCCCCGAGGTCGGCGCCGCCGAGCCCGCAGATCCGCCGCAAAAACCGCGTCCGGACCGCCCGCGGCAGGGCGTGAAGATCCGCCGCCGACCAGCGGGGGCCGGCGAGCCGGCGCGCGGCCTCCTCGCGGGTCGCCCAGGCCTGCAGCGCCTCCTCGGCGTCGCCGGCCTGGGCCGCCAGCCCCGCCAGCGCCCGCTCCGCGTGCGGGTTGTCGGCGCGGAGCAGCGGCAGGACCGCCTCGCGCACGCGCACCCGCGGGTGCCGCGGATCGACGTTGGTCGGGTCGTCGACGAACGGCAGCGCCAGCTTCTCGCACAGCGCCCGCGTCTCGCCGCGCGACAGCTCGAGCAGCGGCCTCAGCCACGGCGGATCCCACGGCCGCATCGCCGCGAGGCCCTCGAGCCCGCAGCCGCGGGTCGCGTGCATGAGCAAGGTCTCGGCCTGGTCGGTCGCGGTGTGGCCGAGCGCGACCGCGGGCGCGCCGAACTCCCGCGCGAGCTCGACGAGCGCGGCGCGGCGGGCGTCGCGGGCGCGGGCCGGCAGGCCTGGACCTGGCGCAAGAGCCAGGCGCCGGGACGAATAAGGAAGCCCGAGGCGCGCGGCCAGCCGCTCGACCCCGGCGGCCTCGTCGGCCGACTCGCGGCGCAGGCCGTGGTCGACGTGGCCGATCGTCAGCTCGAGCGCCTCGGGCCCGGCAAGCAGGTGACAGAGGCCGACGAGCGCGGTCGAGTCGGCCCCGCCCGAGCACGCGAGCAGCAGCCGGCGGGGCCGACCGGACGCGAGCAGGGCCCTTCGGACCCGCCCGAGGGCGTCGGCGATGATCGGGTGACGGGGTGGCACGCGCGCGCGGCGATGATACCTTGCCGCCGATGAACCCGCCCGACGAGCTGGCCCGCGTGGGCCTCGAGAGCGCCGCCCTGCAGAGCGTGGTCGACGACCCGCTGTCGCTCGAGCAACGTGACGACCTGCCGCAATTCGTGCCGCGGCTGCCGGCCGTCGCGTTCGTGCAGGTCGCCCGCGGCCTGCGCGGCGAGGACCGCCTCGAGCTGGTGCTGCCGCACGCGAGCCCGGAACAATTGACGGCGCTGCTCGACCTCGACGGCTGGACGCGCGACCGCGTCGCGGTCGACAAGGCGCGCGCGTGGCTGGTCGCGATCGCCGACGCGTACGCGCAGGCCGACAAGGAGCGCGGCGAGCTGACGCAGACGATCGAGGACATGGACCCGGAGATGTGGACCATGGCCCTGCTGCCCGGCACGGCGGTGTTCGAGCTCGACCCCGACGACGTCGAGCAGCGCGAGCAGGCGCTCGCCGCGGTCGACAGCCTGTTCTCCTACGAGACCCCGTGCGGCGGCTTCATCGTCGCGGTGCCGGACACCGAGCTCGGCCACGCGGTGATCCACGTGCTCGAGCGCGTCTACGCCGACGACCTGCAGACCGGGCGGCGGCTCGCGCTGTCGCTGCGCGGGGCGGTCGCGGCGCAGCTCGAGGAGGACCTGCTGCGCTGGCGCACCGGTCGCCTCGCCGACCTCGGCTTCGTCGACTGGGACGAGGCGATGAAGCTGTTCCGCCCGCTCGACCTCAAGTCGGCGCGCGAGGCCGCCGCGGCGACCGCCGCGCCGGCCCCGCCGCGCGACGGCGATCCGCTGGTCGCGTTCCCGTCGGTGCAGGCGGGCCTGCTCCGCCGGGTGCTCGGGGCGCTGACGGCGGCGCAGCAGGGCGTGCGCGCCCGCGAGTTCACGCTGCTGGTCAACGAGCTGATGTCGGCGCAGCGCTACGAGCCCGGCGATCCGAAGGCGCAGGAGCGGGCGTTCCACCAGGCCGAGGCGACGGTCAACCTCGGGCTCGAGCTGCTGGTCTCCGGCGCGCAGGTCCCGGCGCCCGAGCAGGACGCCTACCTCGCCGACCGGATCGGCGCGCTCGGCCTGCGCGGGGTGTTCCGCGTCGGCTACGGCCCGCTGGCGACGCTGCGCAAGACAGCGCTCGCGCTGCACAAGGAGGGCAGGGTGTCGCTGACCAAGACCGGCTCGCTGCTCGACCGCCCGTGGGGACCTGGCCTCGAGGCCCTGTCCCGGTGGTTCCCCGAGCTGCCGATCGAGGCGACCAGCACCGGCGTGCGCCCGATCGCGTCGCTGCGCGACATCGCCCGCGCGACCGAGCTGCTCGCCCAGGCCGCCGCCCTCGCGGCGCTGACCTTCGACCCGCGCGGCTACGCGGTCGATCCGCAATGGGTCAGCCGGGTCGACGAGCCGGACCGCCTGACCCTCGGCGACCTCGTGCGCACCGCGGCGATCCGCTCGCACCTGCCCCAGGAGCCGGGCCCGTTCGCGCCGCTCGGCGCGGCCGACCTCGCGTGGGCCCAGGCCAACCTGCTCCATGACGGCCGCCTGATCCCGGCGCTCGCCACCGAGCTGCGCGCGCGCTGCCTGGCGATCGGGGTCCCGCAGCACGCCGAGGCGCTCGCGCAGGCGCTGCTGACCCGCCTCGAGGTCGAGCTCGCCGGGCTCGAGCGCGACGCGGCGGGCGAGGTCGACCTCGCCCGCGCCGGCGGCGTGCTGACGGTCCAGCGCGTCGGCGTGTGGCTGCGGACCGGCCTGTCCGCGGTGACCTGAGCGTTCAGGCATGCCCCTGCGGGCATGCACGATCGGGCATGTCCGAACGAGCATGGCCGCGCGGCCATGGGCGAACGCGCGGGCCCGACGGGCCCGGGGCGATCGATCAGCCCGGCGAGACCGGGAAGTCGCGGACGTGCAGGGCGTGGCCGTCGGACAGCACGAAGCCGACCTGCACGCTGGCGAACCGGCCGATCTGGCGCAGCTCGGACAGCAGCGGGCCGAGGTCGCCGCGGGTCTTGACGGGGATCCCGGCGAGCTCGGTCAGGCGGGCGCCGAGCAGCAGCTCACGGCCGCGCCAGCGGGCGATCGGCGCGTCGGGCCGCAGCGCCTTGACGACCGGCTCGGGGCGCTCCTCGTCGAGGCGCAGGCCGAGCAGCGCGTCGGCGTCGATCAGCACCTGCTGGTCGGGCGGGGCCGCGGCGACCGGGATGCTGAGCGCGAGCCGCTCGGCGCCGCGGACGACGGTGACCTGCAGGACCTCGCCGGGCAGAAGGCCGCGGACCGTCTGGACGAAGTGCTCGGCGAGCCGCTGCTGCGCGGCGGGGCCGGTGCCGAAGGCGTCGAAGCGCTGGCCCTGGGCCTCGACGATCACGTCGCCCGGGCGCAGGCCCGCGGCCGCGGCGGGGCGGCCCTCGAGCACCTTGCCGACCTGCAGCCCGCTGGTGTAGCCGAGCGCGCGCGCGCCCTCGGCGAGCTCGGCGCTCGGGACGACCTCGGCGCCGACCTGGCCCGAGCGCGCGGCCTGGCCGGCGCGCAGCGCGTCGAGCAGCGCGTCGATGTAGTCGATCGGGATCGCGAACGCGATCCCCTGGGCCCGCTCGAGCGTCGCGGTGGTGATGCCGACGACCTGGCCGTGCAGGTTGAACAGCGGGCCGCCGGAGTTGCCGAGGTTGATCGCCGCGTCGAGCTGGATCAGCGGGGTCTGGCGGCTGCGCAGCAGGTTGGTCCGGCCGATCGCCGAGACGACGCCCGAGGCGACGCTGTGCTCGAGCCCGAGCGGCGTGCCGACGGCGAACACCGCCTCGCCGACCTTGAGGTCGCGCGAGCGCCCGCGGACCGCGAAGCGGAACCGCTCGGCGCTGTCGGCGGGCCGCAGGCGCAGCAGGGCGATGTCGCGGTCGCGGTCGGCGACCAGCAGCTCGGCGGGCAGCTCGCGGCCGTCGACGAAGCGCGCGCGCACCGGCTCGGACAGCGGCGCCGGCTCGCCGGTGCTGGTCAGCACGCGGCGGTTCGGGTCGCGGATCTGGCCGGCGACGACGTGGTAGTTGGTCAGCACGAGGCCTGTCTCGTCGACCAGCACGCCGGCGCCGAGCGAGCCGGGGCTCGACAGCGTGACCACCGTGTCGCGCGTGCGGGCGACCGCGTCGACGAGGCTCGGGCCGCCGAGCGCGGCGCTCGGCTCGGGGCAGTCGCACGCGGACGGCTCGGCCGGCGGCAGCGCGGGCACGGGTTCGGGTCTGTCCTCGGAGACAGGTTCAGTCGCCGGCGCCCCGCGCAGGCCGACGAACACCGCGGCGCCGCCGAGCAGGACGCCGAGCACCGCCGCGCCGGCGGCGACCCACAGCGGTTCGCCGCGGTCTCGCCGCGGCGCGGGTTCGTGATCGACGGGCGTCATGCAGGCGGAGGAACCGGGGCCGGCGTCGGGGCATTCCCGCGGGACCCGGGGCCGGCGCGTCGGTCTTATACACCCGCCGGCGCGCCAGCCCTGCGATCGCGCGCTCGTCGGCGCGTCGCGGGTCGTCGGCGGGCTCGCCGTCGGCGCGCGCCGGGCCCTCGCCCCGCGGCCGCGCGAGTGATAGGCAAGCTGCCAGTATGGCACGCCCTCGGCGGTCTGCCGCGGCCGGGACAAGGCGTCGCGGTCGGTTGACAGCGCCCACCTCGGGCTGTAGACCGGTCCGGCGCGTGAGGAAATCGGTCGCCCCGGGCCTGCGAGTCGGGGTGAGACGCCAGCGTGTTTCTGGCATCCTCCGCCCTAGCCGCGTCGGGCCGCCCGCGCTGCGCCCGCCCTTGCCGCTTCGACCGCCAATGACACCTCCGGCCACGCCCGCAGCCCTGTCGTCCACGCCCGTCTCCGCCGGATCGGCGATCGAACAGGCCACTTCGCTCGTCGCGGGCGAGCTCGCCGAGGTCGAGGCCCGGCTCGAGCAGCTCCTGCAGTCGTCGATCGCGATCATCCCGGAGCTCGGCGGCCAGCTCGCGTTCGCCGGCGGCAAGCGGTTTCGCCCGCTGGTGACGCTGCTCGCCGCGCGCGCCGCCGGCTTCATCGACCCGGTGCGGATCACGATCGCCGCGGTCGGCGAGCTGCTGCACACCGCGACGCTGCTGCACGACGACGTCATCGACAGCGGCGAATTCCGCCGCGGACGTCCGACCGCGCGCCTGCAGTACGGCAACGGCATGGCGGTGCTGACCGGCGACTTCTGCCTCGCGCGCGGCCTGCAGGCGGTCGCCTACTCGGGCCGGCTGCACGCCGTGCAGACGCTGTCCGACGCGGTGACGCGGATGGCCGAGGGGGAGGTCGCGCAGCTGCAGATCGCGGGCGACACGGCGCCCGACCGCGACCGCTACTACCTCGTGATCGATCGCAAGACCGCGGCGCTGATCGCCTGGTGCGCCAGCGTCGGCGGCCTCCCGGGCGAGTCGTACGTGCCGGCGCTGCACCGGTACGGGCTCGAGATCGGCTACGCCTTCCAGATCGCCGACGACGTGCTCGACTACGGCGGTCTGCTGCAGGACACCGGCAAGACCCGCGGCCAGGACCTGCGCGACGGCAAGCTGACCTTGCCGTTGATCCTGGCCTGCGAGCGCGACGCCTCGCTCGCGCGTGCGGTCGAGCAGCTGCTCGCCGGCGGCCCGCCCGTCGACGCCGCCGCGGCCGCCGCGATCGTCGAGCGCGTCGCCGGGTCGCCGGCGATCGAGCTCGCCGCCCGCGCCGCCGAGGCCCACGC
>ERZ1066137.869-NODE-869-length-17974-cov-8.706234_pt1 | contig 17974 bp, 18 predicted proteins | sample MGYA00382784_ERZ1066137 | MGnify/ENA primary metagenome ERZ1066137 (study PRJEB33369, sample SAMEA5778367) | biofilm metagenome | biome: Industrial cooling water; feature: Water cooling tower basin; material: Biofilm | place: United Arab Emirates | collected... | reverse complement strand
GGACAGTGGACAGTGGACAGTGGACAGTGGACAGTTACGGAAAGAAACCGGGTTTCTGTGAAAAAGGTGAGCAGATGGGCAGATTGTAGGGGCGGGTTTTACCAATATGTTAGAAGCAAACAGACAATGTAACTAAACCCGCCCCGCCTTGCGCTCAGAGGAGGAGGGAGAGGAGTGTAATGAGAGTAAAATTATTAACAATAGTTGGATTTGTAGCTATGGTAATTTTAGCGATCGGCGCTACAACCAGTTGGTCACAGCAACAATCCGAGCGATATCCAACCGCAACCGAACTGCAAAGATTGAGGGAAAAACTACGCCAGCAAATTCGGTCACTTAATATTACAGACAGACGTTCCCCAGCAGAAAAACAAAGCAGAGAAGCTTTTGTGAGAGCTTGGTCAAGAGTTGATGCTGCTGTTGCCCCTTTTTTAGGCGATTGGTCGGGATATGAGGAAGGTTTGAGTATTTATCCATCCAATACAAGAGGCCGGGTTTGTTTGATTTACATCGGTATCCAAGAAGCTGAATTAAGTTTGGGAACCGTATCTAACGGACAAATCCGCACGAATCAACGAGAAGTAATTTTAAAAGAAGGAGATTACTTAGGAGTGGCAAGTGTAAGAGATAATAAACCAGATATTTTTGTCGAAACTCCTTATAGCTTCCCGATATCCTTGCGATCGCCTAGACAATTCGCTGAGTCATCGCGAACCACTACCGAGGAGGTGAATAAAGTAGTGCGCGAATTTAACGCGGCTGGTTGTACGGCAGCGCTACCATCGAGACGGTAAAATTGTCAAAAGGTGCAAGGAGTAGGGTTATGAAAAGCCAATCAATTCTCAGTATTAGCTTACTCAGCTTAGTCATGTTAGCCAATGGAGCCATCCCAGTTTTGTCTCAATCCAGGCAGATGTTTCAAAGCTTACCTAATGGCGTCTATCTTTATGGAGAATCTCAAACGCTAGATCAAGAGAATACTTATTACTTTATATTGCGTAAAACTGGCAATAACATTATAGGGATGAGCTATACAGGGATGGAAAGAACTGACTGCTTTAGAGGCACAGCTACTCGAAATAACATTAACAATATAACTGTCGCTGAAATAGAACCTAATTCTACAGCCGGATGGCAATTTAGTCAAGCTGAAGAGCCATTCGACATGAATCAATTATATCGAATAGACTCGAATAAAATTCCTCAAGAAGCTTTAGGACAGTTGCAGGAATGCGTGCGGGTATTCTCAAATAGAAGAAGATAGCCATTCTAGTTTTTGAGTTTAATGCGGCTGGTTGTACAGCAGTGCTGCCATCTGGAAGGTAAAATAGTCATGGGCTTAAATAACGTTAGCGATCGCCGAATCTAGAAAGTTCAGACATAAACCCTCGCATTAATAAAATAAACAAATATAGATCGCTGATACTTTATAGCCCGCAAAGGCGGGCTTTGTTTGTGTAGCCGCGGCTTTAGTCGTTCGGCATAAAAAGGGCAATCAAAGCGGATTTGGTATTGGATGAAACTTGTGCGATTCGCTGACGCGATAGCTTCGCTTCACGCGCAGCGTGCGATCGCCACCTTTCTTTATCGGCAAATATCCCATCACTCAAGAACAATGGCAAGCCGTGATGGGAAATAATCCTTCTAGTTTCAAAGGTGCGAAACGTCCGGTGGAAACTGTATCCTGGCAAGATGCCATTGAATTCTGTGGCAAATTGTCGCAGAAAACGGGGAAAAATTATCGCCTACCCAGCGAGGCAGAGTGGGAATATGCTTGTCGCGCGGGTACAACGACGCCTTTCCACTTTGGCGAGACTATTACCCCCGATTTAGTCAATTACAACGGAAACCATCCATACGCTTCTGCACCAAAAGGAATTTACCGTCAAGAAACAACCCCAGTGGGAAGTTTTCCGCCGAATGCCTTTGGGTTATACGATATGCACGGGAATGTTTGGGAATGCTGTCAAGATGTTGGGCACGATAACTATAACGGCGCACCTACTGACGGAAGTTCTTGGGAAACTGGCCGATCTGATAACCGAGTGCAGCGTGGAGGTTCGTGGAACAGCCGTGCGGTTCTTTGCCGCAGTGCCATCCGCAACTGGTATGCGCTGGGCAGTTGGTACAGGGGTTTCGGATTTCGTGTCGCTTTGGCTTCGGGTTTTTCGGCATTCTAGTTTCTCTTTGCGAGGACTCTTTTCTCTACCCTTTTGCCCTTTTGCCCTTTACTCTTTTTTCTTTTCTCTCTTCCGCCGCAGGCGGATCGAATTTTTTTCAGAAAGCCGGTTTTTCCAAAAAACCGGGTTTCTAGGGTTCAAAAAAAGCTGTTTTTCTGAGAAATTAAAGGAGTATCCATTTTTCTTATCCAAAAATGCCATACAGCCAATTTACTATTGATGTGATAGAATCAGCTTTCGGATTTGAGATTTCCGAGAGAGTTGGGATATTTGCTGATGTACCAGAAATTGCCTACAGCGAACTTTTGGCACAAATTCTCAAAGACTATATTCCTTTGGCGATCGCTGTTGGTACAGAAAAAGCCCGTTCAGAATTTATTATCGCCCCGATTCTATTTGAAATCAAAAAACAAATGAGCGATCGCATTAGTCTATTTTCGGGAAAAGAATTTAATGTTGACCCTGAAAGAGGATTGAGCGGTTTTTGCGATTTTATCATCAGCCGCTCTACACAACAGCTATTCATCCAATTGCCTGCGATCGCGATTGTGGAAGCGAAAAATGATAATATTCAATCTGGTTTGGGACAGTGCATTGCTGAAATGATTGCTGCCCAAATCTTCAACGAACGCCGAGGAAATTCCGTTAAAAATATCTACGGTGTTGTGACTACAGGTAGTATCTGGAAATTTATCAGACTAATAGAACAAAGAATCGAAGTAGATTTGGATGAATATTTTATCAATAATGTTGGCAAAATTTTAGGGATTTTACGAAGTTTTGTTAATTTTGAAACGCCAGATACTTAAAGATTGCCCCAAAAGAGTAAAATAAAGTCTTTCAAATTAGGGTAAGATATTCCGTTGCGGCAGATGCGTGCAATCCCAACTCGGTAAATTTTTCACCTTCTCCGCTTGCTCAGAGACGGAGATTGGGTAGACAAATACCTGATTAATTGGTGAATAGCTCGTGAGCCTAACCCTGATACAGACTTCCAGATACTTCCCCAGTCTGGACTATCTCTAAACCGTTTTGTCGCGGTGTTGCGTAAAGGCAAGCCATTTTGGGTTAGGTGGGCGAGGGGACTACAACTTGACTCAAGGATTATCTCCATGCGAGTACCAGTACAAAACCCAGACAATTCACCAGCGATGCCGACTAAACCTAGTCGCGTTAGGCGTTGGGTAAAAGAAGGTAAAGCAACAGAACATTGGTCAGATCTGGGTATTTACTATGTCCGGTTAGTAGCCGAACCATCGGGACGGGAAACACAGCCTATTGCCGTAGGGATTGACCCTGGCAAGTTGTATACAGGCGTAGGTGTTCAATCATCCAAGTACACCTTATGGATGGCTCATGTGCAACTGCCATTCAAGACAGTTAAGGAACGAATGTCCCAGCGAGCAATGATGCGACGTGGGCGTAGAGGTAGAAGAATTAACCGCAAGCTACCTTACAATAAACGCGCTCATCGTCAGGCTAGATTTGCTAATCGTCGTCAAAATAAATTGCCCCCCAGTATTCGTGCTAATCGCCAACTAGAGTTGAGAGTTGTCAAAGAATTAGCTGTTATTTACCCCGTCACCGATATTGCTTACGAAATTGTTAAAGCTACAGGGGACAAAGGTTTTAGTCCAGTCATGGTAGGTCAATTGTGGCAACTGGAAAACTTGAAAGCCTATGGAAAGGTGCATCAAGTCGAGGGTTGGAAAACTGCAAATATTCGCACGCATTTAAGACTGGTAAAACAAAAGCATTCCAAAGGCGATGCCATACCTGCAACCCATGCAGTAGATGGCGTGGCGCTAGCTGGCAGTACCTTGATCCATTACGGCATTATCAACGGATGCACGATAGGATGGAAAGGAAAGTTAGCCGTTACGCCAGCCATTTTTGCGGTAATCCGACGCGCGCCAATATCGCGCCGTCAGCTACACTTGATGATTCCATCCAAGGGTGGAGCGAGAAGAAAGTATGGCGGTACTGTCACGCATCATGGTTTTAGAAAAGGCGACTACGTAGAAGCTCTTCAAGGCAACAAAACCCATCTTGGTTGGGTTAGTGGCAGCACTGAAAAACAAGTTTCTGTTTCTGACCCTAACTGGAAACGGTTGGGTCAGTTCAGTAAAAACAAGGTTCGGTTGATACGACGCTCAACTGGATTAATTGTGACTGCGGTTAAAACCGCCGCGTCGTGTTCCTCCGTGGTCTGAAGACGCACGGTTTTCACACTTTCCGAGAATTTTTAGATGATATTCCCCGATTTCTCTCAATTCGCCGAACTCGCTAAGCAAGGTAACTTCGTCCCCGTGTATCAGGAATGGGTGGCAGATCTCGATACGCCAGTTTCTGCATGGTATCGCGTCTGCGCGGGACAACCTTACAGTTTTTTGTTGGAGTCGGTGGAAGGGGGAGAAAACATCGGACGCTATAGTTTATTAGGATGCGATCCGGTGTGGGTGTTGGAAGCACGAGGCGATCGCACAACTCAAATCCACCGCGACGGTTGGATTGTAGAATTTGAAGGCGACCCGTTTAAAGCCTTAACCTACTGCATCACCCCCTATCGTCCAGTAAAATTGCCCCAACTTCCTCCCGGTATTGGCGGATTGTTCGGATATTGGGGATATGAGTTAATTCGCTGGATCGAACCTAAAGTACCGATTTATCCGGGAGGGGAAACAGACTTACCCGATGGTGTATGGATGCAAGTCGATCACCTATTGATATTTGACCAAGTAAAGCGGAAAATATGGGCGATCGCATACGCAGACTTGCGCGATCCGGACGTAAAGTTAGAGGAAGCATATCAACAAGCGTGCGATCGCGTCACCCAGCTAGTCAATAAACTGCAATCTCCCCTATCTCAGCAAAGTACCCTTTTGGAATGGAAACCCCCAGGAACAGGTACAGGAGAAACTAATTATACCAGCAATATCACCCAAGAACAGTTTTGCGACAACGTTAGAAAAGCAAAAGACTATATCAAAGCAGGGGATATTTTTCAGGTAGTACTTTCCCAGCGACTAGCGGCAGAATATAGCGGCGATCCTTTTGCACTATATCGCTCGTTGCGGTTAATTAATCCTTCGCCTTATATGGCATATTTTCACTTTAACAACTGGCAAATAATTGGTTCCAGTCCAGAAGTGATGGTAAAAGCAGAACGACGAGATGCAGATGGTACTAAATTAGCAACTTTACGACCAATTGCGGGAACGCGACGCCGAGGTAAAACCACTGAAGAAGATAACGCCTTAGCAGATGAATTGTTGCAAGATCCAAAAGAAATTGCCGAACACGTTATGCTAGTCGATCTCGGTCGCAATGACTTGGGTCGCGCGTGTAAAATTGGTAGCGTCAAAGTAGACCAATTAATGACGATCGAACGTTATTCCCACGTGATGCATATTGTGAGTAACGTGGTAGGAAAATTGGCAAAAGATAAAACCGCTTGGGATTTATTGAAAGCTTGTTTTCCAGCGGGGACGGTTAGCGGTGCGCCTAAAATTCGGGCAATGGAGATTATACACGAATTGGAGGGATGTCGCCGCGGGGTTTATTCTGGGGCTTACGGATACTATGATTTTGAAGGACAGTTGAATAGCGCGATCGCAATCCGCACAATGGTCGTCCGCAGTCAAGGAAATGGCAAGCATACGGTATCGGTGCAAGCAGGTGCAGGATTAGTCGCTGATTCTGACCCAGAAAAAGAATACGAGGAAACAATTAATAAGGCAAGGGGTTTGTTAGAAGCAATTCGCTGTTTAAAATAGCTAATAGCTAATGGCTAATAGTAAAAAAACAGCAATTACCAATTACCAATTCCCAATTCCCAATTCCCAAATTATGAACTTTTACATTGTTGATGTGTTTGCTGTCGAGAAATATACTGGCAATCAGTTGGCTGTTTTTACTGGTGATGGTGTTGGTGAATTATCCGATACCGAAATGCAGCGTATCGCTAAAGAAATGAATTATTCCGAAACTACTTTTATCCCATCAAAAGAGATGCGAGAAGGTGGTTATGATGTGCGGATTTTTACGCCTGAGCAAGAGTTACCTTTTGCTGGGCATCCGACTTTAGGAACTGCTTATATTATACAGCAAGAATTGATTAAAAATCCGGTTGACAAAGTTAATTTAAATCTCAAAGTTGGGCAAATTCCAGTGACGCTGCATTATGCGGGCGAGTCGGTTGAATGGTTATGGATGCAGCAAAAAACCCCAACTTTTGGTCAGGGTTTTTCGCCAGATAAGATTGCCTCTGTATTGAATTTAGATGTATCTGAAATTGATTCGAGGTTTCCGATTGAAGAAGTTTCGACGGGAGTGCCGTTTATTATCGTGCCGTTGAAAACTATGGAAGCAATTAAGCGAATCAAGGTAAATAAAGATAAATATTTTGATTTGATTGAAAAGACGCAAGCAAAAGCGATTTTAGTCTTTTGTCCTGAAACTTATAGTCCAGAAAATAATCTAAATGTCCGGATGTTTGCCGATTATTTAGGAGTACCAGAAGATCCGGCGACGGGAAGCGCAAATGGGTGTTTAGCTGGATATTTAGTCGAGTATTCTTATTTTGGCTCAGAACCAATTAATATAAGAGTAGAACAAGGATATGAAATCGGTAGACCTTCTTTGCTGTTATTAAAAGCCCAAAGAGGTAAGCAAGGAATAGAAGTTGCAGTCGGTGGAAAGGCGATCTTAGTAGCGAAGGGAGAATTTGTTTAAATACTGGAATTATTTAGGCAAGCTTCTTTTTTCTCTTCCTCTGCGTCCTCTGCGTCTCTGTGGTTTATTCTATTATTATTTGTAGGGTGCGTTAGTTTAATCTGTTGTTTTTGACTAATTTTACTATCTATGCGCCGTAACGCACCACTCTTGGATGGTGCGTTACGCTAGCGCTAACGCACCCTACTCGAAAATTACTAATTTCGCCATTTCTGCGCCGTAACGCACCACTCTTGGATGGTGCGTTACGCTAGCGCTAACGCACCCTACTCGAAAATTACTACTCGAAAATGGCTCGAAATGTATTAATAGGGCGGTGCGTTACGCTAGCGCTAACGCACCCTACTCGAAAATGGCTCGAAATGTATTAATAGTAGCGCCATCTTTTGATCTATCTAACACCGCGAACGCAACCTTTTCAAAAAAACAATTGAGTTGAGGATTTTCCACAAGATGATGGTAAAAATATCGAGCGACGTTGTCAGGATTATTTCTAAACACACCACAACCCCAAGCACCTAATACAAGTACTTTATAACCCCTAATTGCAGCGATTGAAAGCAATTTCTCAGTTCGCGAAAACATTGTGCTTTCAATTCGATCTAGTTCTTCTTGATTGCCTTTTTCTCTAACTTCGCCTACCTTGACGGCTGGTGCAGTCAGGATTGATACTAAAAAAGGTTTGTCTAAAAATTTATCTTCATCATCTCTGATTACTGGAACTTGGGGAGAATAAATCATATCGTCGGTGTAGAGCGCCGAGCCTAAATTTCTGTTAGTGTTATACATAGCTGTCATTTGAGCAATGCAAGCATAAAGTCCAGTTGCTCTCGCTAAACTTTCTTCTTGTGCTTGAGTACCCCTCAAAAATCCACCTCCGGGGTTTTTACCTGACGCGAAATTTAAACACAAGACTTTTTCTATACCTTCTTCATTTACTAACCGGCTCGCCGCGTGCAGTGTGGTTTCGTTAGTGACTTCAAAACTGGTTTTAATCGGACTTGTAACAATGCGATCGCGTTCCCTAAAAACTTCATCAAATTTGTCCGATAAGTAATGAATAGAGCCAGTTTTCGCCGCTAGTAAATTATCTTTGATACTAACTACTTCTCCCTTTTGATTGTGGTAGAATCCTTGGTTGAGAATGTCTACGGTTTCTTGAGCGATCGCAATCAATTCCTCTGGACTCATATATTCACCTATCTCCACCTTCTTCTTTTTGCTCTAACAGTCGATCGACTTTACTTTCAATTGCTGCGAGTTTCCTAAAAATGATGGGGCGATCTTCATCGATAGATGCTAGCAAGTTGGCAATACCTTCTTGCACAATTGTTAATCGCTCTACTACATTCTCGAGTCGTAACATGCCTTCTCGAAATTCTTCTCTCTCCTGTCTTGCTTCAGCCATTGCATCCAACATAGCTTGAATTGCCCTAGCATTACTTTCAACAACCTGCTTTAATTCTTCATCAGTCATGGCAATTACCTTTGAAGCTAAACTTAGTTTATATTATTTCATTCTAGCGCAATTTCTTTACCAGAAATTACCCAGCGAAAAATAGTAAATTCGGCTTCCGGAGTTGGTACGTAAATTACATGCTCTGGTTGCCAATCTTCCATATGAAAATCAAGCGATATTACCCGCGTTCCAGGTTTAAGTTGTTTCCATAACATCGGACGAAGTCGCTTGTTTACGTGGGGCAATAAGTAAACATAAACAACCGTCGCATCGCTAAAATCGCTTTCAAAGATATTTTGGTGACGAAATGTAACGCGATCGCTCACCCCAGCAGCCCTTGCATTCTCATTAGCCGCCTGGATGCGATCCGGATCGATATCTATCCCAACGCCCCTCGCACCGCATTCTAGGGCTGCTGCGATCGCCATCTGTCCATCCCCGCACCCCAAGTCATAAAAAATATCCTCTGGAGTTATTTGGGCGAGGTTGAGGATGTCTTGGATTACATCTGGATGGCTGGGAATGTGACCGATGTCTGGTTTAAATTGTGGCATTTTTTGCTTTTTTGACCGGATCTCTAGGGTAACTCACTCGCAAGACCTCTCCAGCTGCCTCTCTCCCGTCTGCCCCTTCCCTCGCAGGTAAGGGCAGGGCTAATTCATCTTCGTAGCAAAAAATCATTTTGGTAGGATTGCCGGTGAAAAAGTTGAAAAATGAGGTATTTTTCTCCCTCAGCTCCCTCAGCTCCCTCAGCTCCTCCTATTTTCTTTGATAACTATGAAGTAGCCCTGGCAGAGAAGGGGGGCTAGGGGGGTTAGGTCTGCTCATAAGTGAGATATTTTACAGATAGCGTACTCTTGGCTAAAATTAGCATTCCGGACACCATAGCTAGTGTGTCTCGCAACTGACCCCAAACCCGATCCAGGAAGACTCGCGCCATGCATCTGCCCAACCTCGACGCCCAACATATCCAAGAATTAGTCAAGGGCAGCGGTATCGATCCGATTCTGGCCTCGCTCAATTTCATATCGTTGGAGGGAAATTCGCCTTACGAATACTTATTTATTTCCGAGTGCGTCCCCCGCACTAATATAGGACAGGTTAGCCTCCAGTGGCGGCGTCGCTACGCACAGATGGCAAAAGGCGGCTGGTGGTGTTCGGGGTTAGACGCTTTAAATAATTGGCAAGAGATGGAATGGGGATGCTTTAAGCCAAATTATCCCCGGCAGAATGTAGAAGGCAAACCGATTAAATACGAACATCCGCCGGGAATGGCAACGCGGGTATTTTGTTTGAGGGTGTCGTTGCAGATTTGGCAGCAGGCGGCTAGGCGTTACGGTGTTGCGATGCCAGAGAATATTGTTACGTCTGAAAATGGCGAAGCAATTGGGTTTTGGCAATGGGTAATGGAACAGAAAGTTCCGATAATTATATGTGAAGGAGTCAAAAAAGCAGCGGCTTTGTTGACACACGGGTTTGTAGCGATCGCATTACCCGGAATTACCAGCGGCTACCGCGTTACCAGAGATTGGCAAGGTAGGGTAAAAAGCAGAAAGATTATCCCAGATTTAGCAGCGTTTGCTCAAGGGGGACGGCGATTTTATATTTGTTTTGACTACGAGAGGGAAGAGAAGAAAAAGAGGGCGGTGGAGAATGCGATCGCGCAACTAGGTTATCTTATAGAACAAACAGGTTGCCAAGTTAAAGTCATCCGACTTCCCGGACTAGAAAAAGGCGTAGATGAATTTATTGTTGCCCAAGGTGCAGCCGCTTTCCAAACCATTTATCAATCCAGCATAGACTTAGAAACCGATTTAGCTAAAACCAAACCACACACCGAACTAACCTATCCTCCCGCACTGATTCTCAATCAACGTTACTTGGGAGAACTGCCCTTTCCCAAAACAGGATTAGTCGGCATCAAATCACCCAAAGGCACCGGAAAAACCACCGCCCTAGAAACCTTAGTTCAACAAGCAAAAACCCAAGGTAAACCAGTTTTATTAATTACCCACCGCATCCAACTAGGAAAATTCCTCTGCGACAAAATCGGCGTAGATTGGATTAGTAAAAATCCCAAATCAACCGCACCAATTACCAATTACCAATTACCAATTACCAATTACCGCTCTCTCGGGCTTTGCATAGATTCCATCTGGAAACTCAATCCCGCAGATTGGCGAGGTGGGATTATCATTTTAGATGAAGTCGAGCAATCTTTGTGGCATCTGCTCAACAGCGAAACTTGTAAAGACAAAAGAATCAAAATTTTGCAAGTTTTCCAGCAGCTAATTTCCACCGTTTTGCAAACGGGCGGTTTAGCGATCGCCCAAGATGCCGATTTATCAGATATTTCTTTAGATTACCTCAAAGGACTAGCAGAAATTGAGCTTGAACCCTGGGTAGCAATCAACGAGTGGAAACCCGAAATAGGATGGGATGTGACATTCTACGATTCGCCAAACCCAACGCTGTTAATTCACCAATTAGAACAAGACTTAATAGCCGGAAAAAAGTGCTACGTCACTACCGATAGTCGTTCTGGGCGTTACAGTGGAGAAACCATCAACCGTTACATTAAACAGCGCTTAGACCAATTACACGAACAATATCCCAAAACCCTAGTTATCAGCAGTCAAACAACTAATACCCCGGAACACAAAGCAATCGAATTTGTGGGCAATATCAATCGCGAAGCTAAGAATTACGATGCAGTTTTTGTGACGCCGAGTTTGGGAACTGGCGTCAGCATTGATGTCGAACATTTTGATTGCGTTTATGGGATTTTTCAAGGAGTAATTAGCGACTCGGAAGCGAGACAAGCATTAGCCAGAGTTCGTGCTAATATCCCCCGAATTATTTGGTGTGCCAAGCGGGGAATCAAACTCATTGGCAGCGGCAGTAAAAATTACCGAGTGCTATCGCAATGGTATCAAGAAAATCAAAAAGAAAACTTGGCTTTGATGAGTACGTTTCATAAAATAGATGTAGATTTACCTTTAGTAATTGATTTAATTCATCTGAGAAATTGGGCTAAGTTTGCCGCCAGAGTGAATGCTTCTATTACTTTATATCGTCAATCAATCCTAGAAGGATTAATCGCCGAAGGACATCAAGTCAATGCGATCGCATCAAATCCTCAAGAGCGCCTGAGCGAGTTACGTCACGCACTTTTGGCAGCAGTTCCCGAAAATAGAGAACTAGCCAAAAAGCTGGTAATAGAAATATTTTACCTGCATAAACAAGCTGAAAAAAGCAATCAAAAATCTAGATTAATTAAGCATAAAATTAGCTCGATCAAGGCTAAAATAGAACTAGGGGAAGCCGAAGCAGTTGCTAATTGTAAAAATATCAATTTGATTCAATACGATCAACTGTTAGCCAAGGGATATTTAACCGATACAGAACGCTACCAAGTGAATAAATATATCTTGCAACAGCGCTATGGGGTAAAAGTTACACCAGAACTGAAATTACGCGACGATCGGGGTTATTATATGCAAATATTAACCCACTATTATTTGATCGGCGATCGCACTCATTTTAACCTCAAAGATTTTCAGGAATGGAGCCAAAATCTCAAAAGAGGTGAAGGCAAAGTATTTTTGCCAGATTTGCAAACTTATACCTTAAAAATTGAAGCATTGAGAGTATTGAAAATTCCGGCTCTTCTCGATTTAGAGCGCGAATTTACAGAAACAGACGCAGATTTAATCGAACTAAAAATCAAGGCAATAAATTGCAGCAAGCACATCAAAAGAATTCTGGGCATCGGCGTTCATAACGAAACAGAATCAGAGCGAGTTACAGGGATAAAAATTTTTGGCAGCATTCTAAAACTGCTGGGATTAAAGCTGCAACGCATGAGGAAGATAGATTTGCGATCGCCAAAAATCAAAACTTACAAAATTGACCCAAACACGTACAATGACGGCAGGCAAGAAATATTCCAAGTTTGGCAGCAACGGGATGCAGAAATGATGCAAAAAGTAGATGCTGAATTTTACATCCGAGAAGCTGAAGGAAAATTGCCAACCGAACCAGCGATGCTAGTATGAAACTTGGGAATTGTGGAAAGCGATCGCCTGCTTTTTCAGTCAAAAAACCGATCTCGCTAAAAAAGGGCTATTATAAGGCATTTAATCTTGTTCAGTTAATGCTCTTGTAGGGGCGGGTTTAACCAAAAATCTTTGATGCCAAGCGAATTGTGTTGATAAACCCGCCCCCCGCGTGATGCCGATACAAGCAGGCATGATTAATTCCTGAAACCCTTGATTTAAAGCCCTTCTTCCCCTAGCCCTTAGTCCCTAGCTAACCAGCCAAACCAGCGGTTTGAGGTTGCAGCATAGTCACCAACTGATCTACACCTTTTTGCAGGTGTCGAGTGACCGTCATGGGGCTTACGCCTATCTGTTTAGCAGCTTCTTTGCGGGGTAATTCGCGCAGAAATACGCACTCAATAGCCGCTCTGGTTTTGGTTTCTAACTGATTCAAAGCATCTTGCAACTGCTGACGGTCTTCTTCCAAATGCTGCAAAGCTTGATAGCGCGTATCGGGCAAAGTTTCTCCCAAACTAACTGGGTAATCTAATTGGCGAGTCACCGTAGCATCCAAACTCAGAGGCTGGCGGTTTTGAGCAGCCAACTTGCTATCGCGCCACTCTTGCAGCGAAACTTGCAGCGCTTGAGCAATTTCCGCCTCTTTCGGCGTGCGTCCCAGCTTCGCCGTCAATTGTTTTTGCACCTTTTCTCCTTCGATGTAAAGTTCTTGCCAGCGACGGGGTATCTTTACCATAGAACTCTTATCGCGAAGAAAATGCAGCATCTCGCCGCGAATGTAAGGTATCGCAAACGAACTAAAGGCACAGCCTTGAGAGGGATTGAACCGCTCAATGGCGCGAATCAAACCAATAAAACCAATTTGTTCCAAATCTTCATAGGGTTCGGTGCATTGATATCTAATCCGATGCGCCACCTTGCGAACCAAACCGGCGTGCAGCTTCACCAGTTGATTCCGCAGCGAAACAGAAGGATTTTGGTGGTAAGCCATCAACAGTTCCATCCCTTTGGTATCCCACTCGCCTTGCTCCACACCTTGACGAGCAGCTGGCGAGGATTCAGTTGGGGTAATCTTAACCTTCGGCAAAACTTGAATATGGGACTCAGGAGCCAGTTGCAAATCAGTTCCTGCTGCTTTTTGGCGTGTCATACCTTGCTGGCGGGATGCGCCTGCTTCTTTTTTTGAGCGCCGCGAGTGCGTGCGCCGAGTGCAGTCACCCAAATCCTTCAGAGGGGATGAAATCTCGCGAGTAAATTGATACGAGTAAACAGCAGACTGAGTTGCCATCATAAGAATCCTGTTTTGGGAAAACGCTTCTCGTTATAGACGCCTCCATCGCAGTTTCCCGTCGGGTCGGGCTTGGGGCGTTGTTTTTAACCTGACCCCATTTTCTTTATGACAACCAGAATCCGACCATTGCGTTTCTACGGAATTCGGTACAAAGCTTTCACGTCGATTCGGGATAAATACGCACATCCAGACCAGCCGTCTGATGGCGGATGCAGAGATTTGAGAATCTGAGTCACAATAAAACCAAAACAGTTACGTACCAACAAAAGAGGCTGTCCCGTGAGTAGTACCAGCAACTTTCGCGAAGCAATTCGCACTGCCAGAAGCCAAGCGCTTGTTGGCCCCAACGTCATTGCCAACGCCCTCCCCTATGTCGGCGGCGGCTTGGTTTTAACCGCCGCTGGCGTCTATGGTGGTCTTGGCGTTATCCGTTCCTATCCAGGATTATTCTTCCCAACTTTCATCGCCGCCGTTATCGCGGAGTTAATTCTTTTCTTCATCGCCCAAAATGTTGCCGAAAAAGGCAACAACAAAGTTGCCCTACCCCTGCTGGCAACCTATAGCCTGCTGTCCGGTTACACCCTCAGCGGACTGGTCTACGTTGCATTAGGCACAAAAGGCGTTGGCATTCAAGGCATTGCCTTTGCCGCCCTGGGCTGTGGCGTCACCTTTATCGCCGCAAGGCAAATTGGCTCGAATCTGTCTGAAGAAGACGGAATGGCCTTAACCAAAACCATCAGCATTGGTATAGTTGCCTTGCTGGTCGTGATTTTGGGTCAATTCCTGTTTGCCCTGTTTGGCGTCTACACCCCCACCTGGCTGGAAATCGCTATTTCAGGCATTGGTGTGTTTCTGTTTGCCGGATGTGCCGTGGTGGATTTCTACATTTTGCCCCGCACCTACCGCAACGACCAATACCTGCCCGCAGCGCTGTCGATGTACCTGACTTACATCAACTTGTTTGTGTTTATCCTGCGCTTGTTAATTGCGATTAATGGTCGCGATTAACCTTGATTCTCAACGTTCTGTTTCTTAAAAGAGAAGGGTGGGCAGGTGTCCACCCTTCTCTTTTGGGGCAAAACAGCCGCTAAAATAAACATGTGCAAGCTTTTTTTCCAGCACAATCCAATCATGATAGAAGTTCAAGATATTAAACGCGAAGTCGAAACGCTGTCTCATCGCCTGGGTAAAACCCAGGACTATCTTTGACATTCCCGCTCTTTCTGCCAAAATTCAAGACCTAGAACAGCTGGCAGCGCAACCGAATTTTTGGGATAACCAAACTGCTGCCCAAAAAACCCTGCAAGAACTCAACGACCTTAAATCCCACATTCAGCAATATCACCAGTGGAAAAATAGCTTAGAAGACACCAAGGCGATTTTGGAACTGCTGGAATTAGAAGCCGACGCCGCACTGCTGCAAGAAGCCGAAACTAATGTTACCCAACTGAGTCGCGAACTCGACCGTTGGGAATTGCAGCAAATGCTTTCTGGCCCTTACGATGCAGAAGGGGCAGTACTGACAATCAATGCCGGTGCTGGCGGTACAGATGCCCAAGATTGGGCAGAAATGCTGTTGCGGATGTATACCCGCTGGGCAGAAGATCGCGACTATAAAGTGCATTTGTCGGAAATTTCAGCAGGCGATGAAGCGGGGCTAAAATCTGCCACCCTAGAAATTTCCGGGCGCTATGCCTACGGTTACCTGAAATCTGAGAAAGGCACCCATCGTCTAGTACGAATTTCCCCTTTCAACGCCAACGGTAAGCGGCAAACTAGCTTCGCCGGGGTGGAAGTGATGCCAATTTTGGAACAATCTGTTGAATTAGAAATTCCAGATAAAGATTTGAAAATTGATACCTTCCGTTCTGGCGGCAAAGGCGGGCAAAATGTTAACAAAGTTGAAACCGGCGTGCGAGTTGAACACGTTCCTACTGGTATAGCCGTGCGCTGTACTGAAGAACGAAGTCAACAGCAAAACAAAGAAAAAGCTCTTGCCCGTCTGAAAGCTAAACTGCTAATTATTGCCCAAGAACAACGCGCTCAAGAAATTGCCCAAATTCGCGGCGATATGGTTGAGGCGGCTTGGGGCAATCAAATCCGCAACTATGTTTTCCATCCCTATCAAATGGTCAAAGATTTGCGTACCGAGGTGGAAACCAGTGCCATTACAGACGTAATGAACGGCGATCTCGATCCGTTTATTCAAGCCTATCTGCGACAAGAAAATCAACTGGTCGAAAGCAGCGCGGTGTAATCGGCAGAAACCCGGTTTTTCTCAAAAACCGGGTTTCTCAACCAGCCAGAAACCCGGTTTTTCTCAAAAACCGGGTTTCTCAACACCCTACCTAGAAACCCGGTTTTGCTCAAAAACCGGGTTTCTCAAGTGTTTGTTAAAATTTTGTTACAATATCAGCTGTTAGCTCATAACCTGATAAACTTCACCTGATTTAGCATCACCATTCTATGAACTCTGCTTCACCCTCAAACGCTGCCGAAACGGCAACTGAAACAACTCCAGCTACCCCAGAAGCGCCACCGAGTTACGTCAAACTCGCTATGCGTAATATGGTACGCAAGCGCGGAGTATCTCTGAAGCACTTTGCCCTGACAACGATCGCTCTTTTAGCTGTTCTGATCGGTCTTTCTTACCTCACTCGTTAACAATTGCGATCAAATCCGGAATTTACAGGAGTAGGTGTGGAAATAGAAGTAAGCATACAGGATATTTTTGAGGAATTATACCACGAAAGCGTTATTTCTGCCGAAACTTGGCAGGAATGGTTTGAGCAATGGCTGGAAATCCTCAAATCTGAGCTTACACCCGCTGATGCCTATGAACTCAGCTTGCGTCTCACCGACGATGCTGAAATTCAGGAACTAAATGCCCAATACCGCAACAAAAATCAACCGACTGACGTCCTGGCTTTTGCGGCGCTGGAAGCAGATATACCTCAATCAGAGGAAATGTTGCTAAACTTGCCTTTGTATCTAGGGGATATCGTCATTTCGGTGGAAACAGCTTCTCGGCAAGCTCAGCAGCAAGGGCATTCCCTACAAACTGAGTTAGCTTGGTTAGCAGCACATGGTTTGCTTCACTTGTTGGGTTGGGATCATCCGAATGAGGATAGCTTGACTGCAATGCTGTCGATGCAAGCAAGTTTGCTTGATGCTGTACGCGATCGCTCCTTGCTAGATCAAATCACACCTGTTTAAGTTTGTGGCTGCACATGAAAGTGAATGAACCCCTCAATTCCCCCAAAACCAATAATCCCCAAACCTACGAAATAGCTTCTAATGGTTCCTCTCCCCCCTCTGAGATGCTGTCATCTGGGGTAAAAAACCCAACCGAACCAGTCTTATCCCCAAAACGCCAAATGTCGTGGCAGGTAGCCTCTAATTTAGCAGTTAGTTTTAAATATGCCTGGGCTGGACTGAGCTACACTTTTCAAACTCAACGCAATTTTCGCATCCATGTATTTATCGGCGCTCTGGCAATTAGCCTGAGCGTTTTTTTACACTTAAACTTGGTAGAAATTGCGGTGATTGGCCTGACTTGCGGCTTGGTTTTGGTGATGGAGTTACTCAATACCGCGATTGAATCGGTTGTCGATTTGACGGTCAAGCAAACTTACCACGAACTAGCTAAAATTGCCAAGGACTGTGCTGCGGGTGCGGTTTTAATTTCGGCAATGGCATCGGTTGTAGTGGCTGGGTTGTTAATCCTGCCGCCCCTGTTTAACCTGATTTATCTGTCAGCGATTAATTAGCAGCACGATAGAGCATTCAAAATTAAATATCTAAAATTAATTCAAAATTAGCCCTTGACAAAAGTTGCATTTTGGATTAAAAATATACCCTTGCCTAGCTAAGGAGTTTGAAGGTTGATTTTAGTTATCGATAATTACGATAGTTTCACCTACAACTTAGTTCAGTATCTCGGCGAACTAGCAGCAGAGTTTCCGGTAGCATCTGAAATCAAAGTGTACCGCAATGATGAAATTTCTTTGGAGCAAATCAAAGAGTTAAAACCAGATGGGATCGTGATTTCTCCTGGGCCGGGACGACCAGAAGATGCGGGGATTTCTTTAAAATTAATTGGAGAAATGGGGCCAAATTTACCAATTCTAGGCGTATGCTTGGGGCATCAAGGAATTGGTGAAGTGTTTGGCGGAAATGTGGTTTCGGCTCGTGAGTTAATGCACGGTAAAACTTCTCAGGTTTACCATACGGGCGTGGGTGTGTTTCAAGG
>ERZ1066137.848-NODE-848-length-18389-cov-9.515654_pt1 | contig 18389 bp, 14 predicted proteins | sample MGYA00382784_ERZ1066137 | MGnify/ENA primary metagenome ERZ1066137 (study PRJEB33369, sample SAMEA5778367) | biofilm metagenome | biome: Industrial cooling water; feature: Water cooling tower basin; material: Biofilm | place: United Arab Emirates | collected... | reverse complement strand
GAGCAGCGCCCCGACGCCGATCGCGAACGCCGGCAGACTCGTCTCGCGGTTGAGGGTGTAGGGCGCCGTCATGGCGACGCCCGCAGCACCCGCGCGCCGGTCGCCGCGCGACGCGGCCCGCCGCGGCCAGCGACAGCCTCGAGCTGTGGCTCGATTTCCGGCGCCTCGAGCCGGCGCCGGGCCTGCCGCTTTCGATCGCCGGCGTCGAATGGCCCGCGGTCGAGGCGGCGCTGGCGCCCGTCGGCGCTTGGAACCGGCTGGTGCTGCGCCTCGAGCGGCCCAGCGCCCCGGGCGAGCCGGCGGCGGCGCGCCTGAGCGCGACGCTCAACGGCCAGCGCCTGCCCGACCCGGCGCCGAGCGCGGTTTGCCTGGGCGCCGACGGACGCTTGACCCTGAGCGCCCTGCGGCTCGTGCCGGGCGGCGTGCCCACCGAGTTCATGAACCTGCTGCTCGGCGAGCCGCTGCCGCTGGCCTCGGCCGGCGAAGCGCCGGCCCCCCTGGAGCCGGCCCCCGCAGAGCAGGGCGCAGAGGTGCAGGACCTAGAGGATCTGGCTCCGGAGGATCCGTGAGCGCCGCCCGGATCCCTTGAGGCGCGCAGCTCCGCGCGGCTCGGGACCCCGCCCTTGGCGTCGCCGCAGCGAGCCCCCGCACGGCCCTGGCCCAGTGGCCTGCTTGCGAGCCCTGCGCCGCACCCAGACCCAGCCCGTGTCGCGGCCTCGGCGCTGCTTGCGGGCCGCCGCAGGCGGCGCCGGCGCCGGAAGCTCTCGCTGCTCGCTCCGATCGTTCACTGGTTCAGGCTCGGCGTGCGCAGCTTGAAGCCCTCCGGGCCCAGGGGGTGGGTTTCCTTGAGCGGCAGGCTGGCGCCCAAGAGCACGCTGCCGAATCCATGGCGCTCGCGCAGGGCATCGAGCAGCCGGTCGAGCTCGCGCTGGCGGTCCCGCCGGCTGGCGCCCCGGGCGGCCGCCAGGCCGCCGCCCTGCTGTTCGTCGAACATCTGCCGCTGCCAGCCGGCGCGCGGGCTGAAGCGCGTCAGGCTGAGCCCGAGGGTCTTGACCAGCGCGCGGCGGCGCGGCAAAGCGCGGTAGATCGCCAGCGCCAGGTTGCCGATCTCCAGCGTGCCGTCGCTGGGCGCTTCCAGGGAGCGGCTCTGTTCGAGGCTGGCGCTGCGCCCGTCCGCCTCCGGACCGTCAGCGCCCAGCCCGGAAGCTACGTAGCGCACGCGCACGGCCACGCTGCGGCACACCTGTCCATGGGAGCGCAGGCGGTGCGCGGCGCGCTCCACCAGCCACCACAGCATGGCTTCGATCAGCTCCGGGCGGCCCTCCTCCGGCTCGAAGGTGCTGTCGCGGCGGATCGAGGCCGGCGGGCGGTGCACGAGCCGCCCTTCCGCGTCGAGTTCGACGCTGGCCTCCACCTCGCGCTCGTCCAGCCCGTGGGCGCGGGCGTGGATGGTCAGCCCGTCGCGGCCGAAGCTCTGGAACAGCAGCTCGCGCGGCACCAAGCGGCGCAGCTCGCCCACGCGCCGCAGGCCGAAGCGCTCGAGCTGCGCCCCGATCGAGCGGCCGATGCCGGGCAGGTGCTCGAGCGGCAGGGCGTCGAGGAACGCCTGCTCCCGGCCGGGCCACAATTCCGCCACGCCGCCCGGTTTGCCGAGCTTGCCCGCCAGGCGCGCGAACAGCACGCTGCGCCCGATGCCGATGGTCAGGGGCAGGTGCAGCTCGCGCCAGGCGCGGCGCTTGAGGTCGAGGGCCAGGTCGAAGGCGCGCCCGAAGGGCCGCTCGGCGCCGGTCACGTCCAGCAGCAGGTCGTCGATCGAGGTGATCTCGACCTGCGGCGTGTAGTCCAGGGCCAGGCGCGCCAACTCGCCGCGCAGGCGGTTGGCCGCCTGGCTGTCCCCGTCGCGGAAGATCGCCTTGGGGCAGCGCCGTTGCGCTTCCCGCAGGGGCAGCCCGGGCCGCACGCCCCAGGCGCGCGCCTCGTAGGAGGCCGACATGACCAGGTTGCGGGAGCGCGGCGAGCCGCCGACCACCACCGGCCGCCCGCGCAGCTCGGGGTGCAGGGCCTGCTCCACCGAGGCCAGGAAGGCGTCCACATCCAGGTGCAGGATGCGCCGGGGCCGCTCCGGGCCCCCGGAAGGCGCCGCTCCGTGCTTGACAGGGCTCTCCATGCCGCTACCCTAACAAAAACCGAACCCGCGCTCGCCAGGCTCCGGAGACCCCCGGGGGCGCTGGCCCGGCCCCGGGCGCCCAGCGGAGCTCGAGGGCTCGGTCGCCCGGTTGAAGGCCCGGCCGCTGCCGATCCCCGCCGCAAGCGCCGGGGCCAGACGCAGAACTCGGCGGGCAGAAAAAACCACAGGCAGCGAAGGCCATAGGCAGCGAAGGCCACAGGCACTGAACGCATCAGGCGTGAACGCGGCGGCGATGCCGCCCCGCGAGCCGTCGTCAGCCCTGGCGATCGCGTGCATTGCCCGGGACGCGTGCGTCGCCCCGCGACGAAGGCCGCGCCGGCGTCACGCCATCCCGCGCCCGCGCGCCGGCCCGCGCCGGCCCGCGCCGGCCCGCTCCGGCCCGTTAGCCCTACACTCGGATGCATCCCGGACGAACACCCATGGGCGATGCCTTGAGTCACGCAATTGCGCGCTGGTTTCGGCCCTGGCTGGTCCGGGGGCTCAGGTCTGGGGGCCTGGCTGTGCTCGGGCTGCCCTGGTGGCTCGGCCTGCCGGTGCAGGGCCAAGCCGGCGATCCCGCCGGCGATCGAGCGGGGGACCTCGGCGTCCCGGCGGTCGCCGCGCCGGCAACGCAGCCCGGCCCGGCGCCGATCGTGCGGGCGGGCGGCATCCCGCGCTGGGATGAGGGCCTGCCCCTGGGCAACGGCACCCTGGGGGTTTTGGTGTGGGGCGAGGGGGGCACGCTGCGGCTGTCCCTGGATCGGGCGGACCTGTGGGACCTGCGCCCCGCGCCCACGCCGATCGGGCCGGTGGGCTGCGAAGGTTGGACCTGGCAGCGCATGCGGGAGCTCAAGCAGGCCGGCGACCACGCCCAGCATGTGGCCCTGTTCGACGCGCCCTACGACCAGGTGGCCCATCCCACCAAACTGCCCGGTGGTCGGATCGAGCTGGACCTGCCCGAGGGCTACAGCATCGCGGGCTTCGAGCTGGATCTGGCGGAGGGCGCCGTGCGCGTGCGCCTGGAGCGACCGCTCGAGGGCCTGGCCAAGGCCAGCAGCGAATGGTGGGTTCGCCTGCATCCCACGGAGCCGTTGGTGCGGGTCGAGGGCCATGGGGACTTCGGCAGCGCGCGGCTGGTGCCGCCTCGGGGTCTCGAAAGGCTCAGCGAGAGTCCCCTTCCCGGAATATCCAGATCCGGGTGGCCAGCGACTATCCCTCGAAGGGACCCGCGCGACCCGCATGCTGGCGCCGGTGCAGGAGGCTTGTATTTCGGGTGCAGCATCGATCAGGTCCAGATGGTGCTCGGTTGCTACCGCGGGGAGGCTCAGGCCGCCGAGCCAGCTCGGCCACTCTTGACGAGCCTGTGCGCATTCTTGGTCAAGGGAGAAATCGGCCAGGAGCGACTGCGCTCGCAGGCGGCGGACCTCGCGCGAAAACACCTGCTCTCCTACCTCGAGGATCGCAGTTTCCCCAGCCAGCGGGAGCGGCTTTGTCCAACCGATCGGACCTGGGTCGCGATTCCCGATGCGCGTTTGCAGGCGCAGTACGACCTGGCGGCGTACCTGTATCGATCCGCGGCGGCGGAAGGGCGGCCGCCCATGCCGTTGCAGGGGTTGTGGACGGCGGACGAGGGTGGATTGCCGCCCTGGAAGGGCGACTACCACAATGACCTCAATACGCAGACGACCTACGGAGCGTACTTGACGGCAGGATTGTGGGCTCAGGGGCTGACTTGGCTGGATTTCAACTGGCGGCTGTTGCCCCGCTATCGGCGCTTTGCGCAGGAGTTTTACGGTTTGGGGGCGGGCACGGCGGCGATCCCCGGCGTGATGGCGCTCAACGGCGATCCGCTGGGGGGCTGGGGGCAGTACTCCCTGAGCCCGACCAACGGCGCTTGGATCGCTTGGCAGTTCGCTTTGCATCAGCGCTATGCCCGCGACCCGGTGTTTCTGCGGGAGCGGGCGGCGCCTTTTTGTTTCGAGATCGGCGCGGCGCTGCTGGCGCTCCTGGAGCCGGCGGGGGAGGGGCAGGCGTTCCTGCGCTTGCCGCTCAGCACCTCGCCGGAGATCCACGACAACTCGCCGGCGGCCTGGCTCGAACCCAACTCCAACTACGATCAGGCCCTGCTGATGGCGCTGTTTGCGGCCAATCGGGACATGGCGCGGGAGCTGGGCGATGATGCGCAGGCCCAGCGCTGGGCCGCGGCCTTGGCGCGCCTCGAGCCCCTGGATGTGGACCCACAGACCGGCTCCCCGACCTTCGCGCGCGGCGAGCCCTACCGCGAATCCCACCGCCACTTCAGCCACGCCATGGCGATCCATCCCCTGGGGCTGATCTCGATCGAGGGCTCGGAGGCCGAACGCGCCCTGGTCAACGCCACCCTGGACACGATCGAAGCCCACGGCACCCAGGGCTGGGTGGGCTACAGCTTCGCCTGGTTCGCGGCCATGAACGCACGGGCGGGCCGCGGAGAGCGCGCGCGCGAGCTGCTCGAGGACTACCTCTGCTTCGTGGGGCCCAACGGCTTTCACCTGAACGGCGAGCAGTGCGGGCGCGGGCTTTCGGGCCACCGCTACCGGCCCTTCACCCTGGAGGGCAACTTCCTGGCCATGGAGGCGCTGCACGAGATGCTGCTGCAGTCCTGGGGCGGCCGGCTGCGGATTTTCCCGGCCGTGCCCGCGGCCTGGGCCGAGGCCCGATTCCAGGGCCTGCGGGCCGAAGGCGGCTGGCGCGTGAGCGCCCAGCGCAGGGGCGGCGTCACCCAGAGCGTCCAAATCGAGGCCTCGACAGGCGGCGTCCTGACCCTGGTGGATCCCTTCGGCGTCGATCCGCAGGGGCGGGCCCTGGGCCGATTCGAGCCTGCCCCCCTGGCCCGTCAGGGCAACCTGCTGCGCTTCGAACTGGCCCGGGGAGCCCGGCTGGTGGGTCTCCGCGGCGCGCCCTGAGCGGGTCTGGGGCCCTCCCGGCGCCGCCGGCGGCCCCCGGGGGCGCCGGTCGCATTCCCGGAGACGGACGCGCTCCGGCGCTCGGAGGGCGCCGCCCCGTGGCCTACAATGCCGGTCCATGGAGCTCGTGCTGGTTCACCCGCAGATCCCGCACAACGCGGGCTGCGCGGGCCGGCTGTCGGCGGCGACGGGGGTGCGGCTGCACTTCGTCGAGCCCCTGGGCTTCAGCCTGGAGGACCGCTACCTCAAGCGCGCCGGGCTGGATTACTGGCCGCTGGTGGACCTGTGCGTGCACCCGGATTGGGAGCGCGCCGCCGAGGTGCTTTCCCGGGGCTCCCAGCGACCGCTCGCCGAGCGTTTGCGGCTGTTTACCGCCCGCGGCGGTCGGGTGCTGTTCGAGGTGCCCTTTCAGCCCGACGACGTGCTGGTGCTGGGCAGCGAGACCGCCGGGCTGCCGCCCGAGCTGCTCGAAGCCCACCCCGAGGCCAAGGTGTACATCCCGATCCGGCCCGGCGTGCGCAGCCTGAACCTGGCCAACGTGGCTTGCCTGGCGCTGTACACCGCGCTCAATCGCTCCGGCCACCCGCTGCCCGACAACCGCGGCGCCTACGTGCCCCACCCGCAGGCCGCTGAGGACATCTGGCCGACCGACATCGCCGTCACCTCACCGCCCCGATGAAACACCCGACCGACCTGCCTGCGGATTGCCGCGAAGCGTTCGACCTGGCCATGGGCACCGAGTGGCAGTCGGATGCGGCCCGCGAGCGGGCGCTCGCCGACGCGGTCGAGACCTTCGAGGAAGCCCTGCTGCGCGAACCCGGCAACCCCAAGCTGTGGATGCACCTCGGCGAGCTGCAGCTCGACCGCGGCGCCAGCCGCGAGGCGCGCCGCGCCTTCCGGCAGGTGCTGCGCCTCGAACCCAACGACGCCCTGGCCCACTCCGGCCTGGCCTACGCCTGCAGCGAGCTGGGCCGCCACGCCGAGGCCGAGCGCCTGCTGCGCCGCGCCCTCGAGCTCGATCCCAGCGACCTGCTCTACGGCCAGTTGGCGGCCCTGCTGATCGCCCAGGACCGGGTCGAAGAGGCCGAGGAACCCCTGCGCGAGGGGCTCTCGATCGACCCGGAGAACCCCGAGCTGCTGTTCCTGTTCGCGCGCTATCTGGCGCAGGATGCCAGCGAGGCGCGCCAGACCCTGGAGCGCGCCCTGTGCGCGGATCCGAACAACGTCGAGGCCCTGTTCGAGCTTGGAGCCCTGTTCGCCGGGGAAGGCGAGCTCGAGCGCGCGGCCGCCTGCTATCGGCGCGCCGCGGAGCTCGACCCGCACAGCTCCGAGGCCTGGCGCGAGCTGGCCGCGGTCGAGCTCGATCGCGATCAGGGGGCCGCTCTCGAGCTGGCCCGCAGGGCGGCGGAGCTGGCCCCGGAGGATGCGCGCTGCCTGGGGATCCTGTCGGAAGCCCTGCTGCGCGCCGGCCGGCGCGAAGAAGCCGAGGGAGTGCTGGCGCGCGCCATGGCGCGCCGGCCCCTGGATGCGGACGTGGCCCGCGCCTACTGGCTGCAGGCGCGCCTGTTCGAAGAGCGTGGTTTGGTCGACGAAGCCCTGCTGGCGCTGTACGAGGTCGAGGCCTTCGCGCCCAGCTGGCCGGCGATCGCCGCCGACCTCGGCCGTCTGAACCTGGAGCAGGGCGAGCTGGAACTGGCCGACCGCTATCTGCAGATCGCCCGCGAGCACGACCAGGAAGACGCCCAAAGCCGCGAGCTCTTGCGCGCCTTGCAGGCGCGCTGAGGCGCGCCCCGCCGCTTTGGATCCGCTGCCGCCCGAGCTCGAGCCTACGTCGCCTGCGGGCTCGGCGGCCGAGTTGCCCTCCGATCCGCGGCTGTTCGGCCCGGCGGGCGCCGCGCCGAGGAAGCCGCGCTTCGGCGACCTGGCCGAGGTGACGCTCGAGCGCCTGGGCCCGCGCGGCGAAGCGGTCGGAGCGGTGGGGGAGTATCGCCTGCATTTCGAACGCGGCCTGATCGGCGAGCGCCTGCTGGCGCGGGTGGTGCGCCGGCGGCGGCAGCGCATCGACGCGATCGCGGTGCGCGAGCTGTCCCCCTCGCCCTGGCGCGTGGCGCCGCTGTGCCCGCACACCGACGACTGCGGGGGCTGCCGCTTCCAGGAGCTCGACTACGGGGCCCAGCTGGCGCTGCTGCGGCGCCTGGCCGAGGAGCAGCTCGCCCCGCTGTGGTCGGGGCGCGGGCCGGCGCCGGAGTTGCCGGGCGTGGTCGCGGCGCCGCGCCGCAGCCACTACCGCAACAAGATGGAGTTCACCTTCGGCAGCCGCCGCTGGGTCGAGCGCCAGGACGACGGGCGCCCGACCGACTTCGCCCTCGGGCTGCACGCCCGCGGCACCTGGTCCAAGGTGCTCGATGTGCGCCGCTGCGCGCTGGCCTTCGAAGGCGCCGATCGGCTGCTCGACAGCCTGCGCCAGCTTGCGCAGCGCCACGGGGTGCCGCCGTATGCCTTCCAGGATCGCAGCGGCCAGCTGCGCCACCTGTTGCTGCGGCGCGGGCAGCGCACCGGCGAGCTGCTGGTCGATTTGGTCACGCGCGAGCTCGACAGCCCGGGCTTGGCCGAACTGTGCGCGGAACTGTGCGCCCGTCACCCCGAGATCACGACCCTGGTCCAAAACGTCCAGGCCGGCCCGGCGATGGTCAGCCAGGGGCAGTTCGAGCGCGTGCTGACCGGTGCGGGCCACGTGCACGAGGTGCTGGCGGGGCGCCGTTTCCGCATCTCGGCCAATTCGTTCTTCCAGACCAACACCGAGGCGGCGGAGGGGCTGGTGCTGCGCGTGCGCCGCGATCTGGCGGCGGCCTTGCCCGCCCTCGGCGGTGGCCCCACACGGCTGCTCGATCTCTACTGCGGCGGCGGCACCTTCGCCCTGACCCTGGCGGACCTGTTCGACGAGGTGTTGGGGCTCGAGCTGGTCGAGAGCGCCGTGGCCGACGCGCGCCAGAACGCGGCCTTGAACGGCCTGCCCGGGCTGCGCTTCGAGCTCGGCGATGTGCGCCAGCTCTTGCCCGCGGCCGCGGAGGGGGCCCGCCCGAGCGCGGTCCTGGTCGATCCGCCGCGCGCCGGCCTGCACCCCGATGTCGTCGCTCAGCTGCTGACGCTGCGCGCCCCGCTGTTCGGTTATGTGGCCTGCCACCTGCCATCGGCGGCCCGGGATCTGCGCCCGTTCCTGGACGCCGGCTACCGGATCCTCGACCTGGCGCTGTTCGACTTCTTCCCGCACACCCCGCACCTCGAAGGCTGGTTCCTTTTGGCCACGGATTGAGCGCGAGCTCCCCGTCTGGAGCCTCGCGCGGCCCGGCCCGCGGCCTATATTCCGCCCGCACCTGCGCTCGGCCTTCCCTACCAACCCGAATTCCCCGTGAGCCCGCTCGAGAGTCCCTCCGCCGCGCCCACCTCAGCGGCGATGCCCGCAAGCCTGGCCAGCCTGGCGGCCGAGCTGGCGCCGCTGCGTGCCCGGCTGGTAGCCCACCCGCTGTACACGCGCCTCGAAAACCTGCACGACGTGCGCTTGTTCATGCAACACCACGTGTTCGCCGTGTGGGACTTCATGTCGCTGCTCAAGGCCCTGCAGCGCGAGCTGACCTCGGTCGAGACCTGCTGGCGCCCGCGCGGCGACGCCACCGCGAGGCGCTTGATCAACGAGATCGTGCTCGGGGAAGAATCGGACGAGGGTCTGGGCGGAGCGGGATACAGCAGCCACTTCGAGCTGTACCGCGCCGCCATGGAACAGTGTGGGGCCAGCGTGGCGGCGATCGATGCCCTGCTGGCGGAGCTTTGCGCGGGCAGCGCGTTGGCGCCGGCGTTGGAGCGCTGCGGCGCTCCGCCGGCCGCGCGCGCCTTCGTCGGCGAAACCTTCGCCCTGATCCAGGGCGGCTCGCTCCCGGCCGTGGCCGCCGCGTTCACCCTGGGACGGGAGGACGTGATCCCGGACATGTTCACGCGCCTGGTGGGCGACCTGTCGCGCCAGCACGGCGGGCGCCTCAGCCGGCTGATCGACTACCTCGAGCGCCACATCCGCATGGACGGCGAGCGCCATGGGCCCATGTCCGCGCAGCTGCTTTCCAGCCTGTGCGGCCAGGATGCGGCCAGCTGGAGCGCTGCCCGCGCTGGCGCCGAGCGCGCCATCCGCGCGCGCCTGGCCCTGTGGGACGGGATCCTGGCCTGTTTGGGCCGGGAGCGACGGGTTCAGGAATGATCGACTCGGGCTACGCCCGAGCGACGCTGCGGAGCCGTCGCAGGCCCTCGGGTCGGCCGCGGCGGCCGCGCAGGCTCTGGTCGGTGCTGCGCACGGATTTTGTTCCCAGCCGGTGACCGAGGGCCCCCCCCCGTGGTCCCGCGGGGGCAAGGCGCCCTGGGGCAGCGCGGTCGCGCCGGCCCGCGGCGCCGGCCGGCTTGGGCGGCTCCGGCCCCGGCCGCAGCGTGGGTCAGCCCCGCAGCGTGGATAGCCCCTGGTCCGGCGCCCTGCGCCGCGTCCCCGGACGAGCTCCGCCGAGCGCCCGGCGGCGCGCCGCGGCGCCGGAGCCTGCTCGGCTCGGGCCGCAGAGGCGCCGCAGGGGCGCCGCAGGGGCGCCGAAGGGTGGGCGGGCTCGGCCGCCCGGCGCGGGCCCCTGCCCAGGTGCGAAATCCGTTCCGGGTCCAGCCGATGGCGCCCCGGCCCCCGGATCGCAAGTTCGGCGCAGCCCCCGGAACCCGGAACCCCCCGCGGCCGTCCTCCGCTGGCTTCCTGAGTCCCCTCCCCGCCTCCCCGGCCCCCGGGGCAGCCCCCGGCGCCTCCGGCCCCGGCCTGCTTCGGTTGACGCCCCCCGGAAATGGGGAATACTAAGGGGCTGGCCCCGTGATGACCCCCCTGAACCCGGGGCAGGCCGCCTGCGCCTGGTTCGAGCGCGGCCCCCGATCTCCTAGGACTTCCCAAACCCTGTGATGCGCACCCACCTCCCCCTCCTGGTGACCCTGGGCCTGGCCCCCGCGGCCCTGGCCCAGCAGTTCACCCTCTCCAACGGCCTCCCGGCCCAAAACCTCTGGACCGACGGGGTGGCGATCGCCGACCTGGACGGCGACGGGGACCAGGACATCGTCTTCGCCAACGGCAACGTCTATGGCGGCACCGGCGCCCAGGGCGCCCTGGCCCAGCACCTGTACCTGAACGATGGGGCGGGCAACTTCACGGCCGCCCACGCCCAGCTCAACGTGATCAACTTCAACGCGAAGATGGTCATCGCCGAGGACTTCGACAAGGACGGGGACCAGGACCTGATGTACGCCTCGGGCTCGACCGGCAGCCCGCCGCGCTTGCTGCTCAACAACGGCTCCGCGGTGTTCACCGACGTGACCGCGACCAACGTGCCCGCCCTGGCCCTGCGCTCCTTCAGCCTGTGCGCCGGCGACGTGGACAACGACGGCGACCTGGACGTGGTCGTCAGCGACGGCGGCACCTTCGGGGGCGTGGCCTCCCAGGCGCGCCTGCTGCTCAACAACGGCGCCGGCGTGTTCAGCGATGCGACCGCGGCGCGCATGCCGGTCGACCTCTACAACTGCCAGGACATCAGCATCTTCGACTACGAAGGGGACTTCGACCTCGACATCGCCCTGTCCGGCAAGGGCAGCGGCGGCATCCAGGGGCGTCTGTACCTCAACGACGGCACGGGGGTGTTCTCGGTCAGCACGATCCTGAACGGACTCGGCACCGGCGCCACCTACGAGGCGGACTGGGGCGACCTGGACGGCGACCGCGACCTGGACGCGATGGTCCAGTCGATCAGCGGCGTGAGCGAGGGCTGGGGCCGTAACGACGGCGTGCTGACCCCGCCGCCCGAATTCACCTTCGGCGGCACCAACGGCGGCGACGACAACGAGATGGTCGGCTTCGACTACGACGTCGACGGCGACATGGACGTGCTGGTGGCTTCCCTGGCCGGCGGCGGCGAGAAGCTGTACCAGAACAACGGCGCGGTCTTCACCTACGTCAACGTGATCCAAGTCCAGGCCGACTCGAGCCTGGACGCGGCCGTGGCCGACCTGGATGGCGACCGCGACTACGACATCGTCACCGCCCAGGGCGAGTCCGGCAACTTCACCAACAAGATCTACCGCAACAACGGCTCGCCCGACATCGTGCGGCCGATCTTCCTGAAGACCAGCACGCCGAGCTCGATCGGCCCGGCGGGCACGCTGTTCTACTGCCAGACGCAGGACGCGGTGCAGGACGACAGCAAGGCCTGGACCACGGTGATCTACGAGTACACCCTGTTCGGCAGCACGGTCACCTGCGGCACCGGCACAGCCTTCCACATGGGCGGCGGCCAGTTCCGCGCCTCCGTGCCGAGCACCCCGGGCACGGTCGGCATCCAGTTCCAGTGGAAGGCCTTCGATCCGGTCGGCAACGACCGCCCGAGCCCGGTGGTCACGATCGGCAACACCAGCCCCTGGCGCGACCTCGGCAATGCGCTGCCCGGTGTCAGCGGCGCGTCCGTCCTGACCGGCGTCGGCACCTTCGCCGGCGGCACCAACATCAGCCTGAACCTGACCAACGCGGCGCCCGCCAGCGCCGGCTTCCTGGTCGTCGGCGGCTCGGCCATCAACCTGCCCCTGTTCGGCGGCGTGCTGGTGCCCTCCCCGGATCTGCTCCTGCCCTACAACACCGACGGCAGCGGCAACGGCAGCTTCACCACCCTGTACCCCGCCGGCAAGCCCGACTGCGTGACCTTCACCTTCCAGGTGTGGTACTTCGACGCGGCCGGTCCCCAGGGCTTCGCCGCCTCCAACGCGATCACCGGCACCCAGCCGGCCGCGTTCTGATCGCCGGGCCCGTGAGGGCCAGCGGACCCAGGCCTCGCCGCGCACCCAGCCCACGGGGACCGCGCGGCGAGCCTTGAGGGTCCCGGGCGGCGCGCCGCAGGACCGTGGAGTTGCTCCCGGTCGCGCGGCGCGCCTTTGTTTGGCGCGCTGCGCGCGCCCGTCAGGGCCCCGAGCTCGCGCTTCGGGCGCGGGGCGGGGAGCCCGAGCCGGCGGGCGGTCGGCCGCCCCGCAGGCTGCGGAGGGCGGCGGCCGAAACGGGGCTCCCGGATCCTCTAGCCCCCGGATCCTCTAGCTCCCGCGCCACGGCGAACGACTCTGCCCGCGGCCGCTCGGCGGGGCCCGGGCGGGCCCAAGCCCTCAGCGCGGCTCGAAATCGAACAGGCGCCCGTCCTCGATGCGCGCGCCGAACAGGGGGTGCTTCGGATCGCCGGAGCGCAGGGACTTGGCCAGGGCGCGGGCGTCGCGGTCCAGCAGGCGCACCCGGCGCAGGGAGCCCTGGCCGCACACGTCCAGCAGCAGCCGGCCTTTTTCGGCTTTGGGGCGGCCCAGCAGGCGCAGGCTGTCGCTGGCCGGCGCGGGGCCCGCTCCGCGGCACAGGAACAGGGCCGAGAGCGGCAGGCTGCGCAGATCGAGCTCGAGCTCGCGGGCCGCTTGGCGCCAGTGGTTCGAGGTGAAGGCTTCGGCGGCGGGGGGCGCGAACAGGTGGCACCAATCGCCGCCGGGGCGCAGCGGGTCGGCCAGCGGGCAGGCCGCGCGCTCCGGGCAGGGGTAGACCGGCGGCAGCTCGCCGCGCAAGCGCTCGCGCAGCGCCACCAAGCGCGCCGACGCCGCGGGTGTGCCCGGCTCGACGCACAGCGCGGCGGCGGCCCCGGCCAGTCTTTCGAGCAGCGCTTCGAACTCCGCTGTTTCCAGCTCGGTCAGCACGTGGCTCAGCAGCCAAAACGCACCGGGAGCCTCGGGCGGGGTCGAGCGCAGTTCGATCGCAAGCGCCGAGCACGAAGCGCCCAATTCGGCGGCCAGGCGCTCGGCGCCGAAGCGCGCCGCGGCCGCCGATCGCTCCACCAGGATCAGGCGATCCCCGGGCCGGGGGGGGAAACGCTCGAACCAGGCCCGCGAGGCCACGGCCGTGCCGGCCCCGAAATCGACCCAGACCCGCCCGGCGGGTGCGCTCGGATCGAGCGCCGCGGCGAGGCGCCCCTGCGCCTGGGCCAGGGCCCACTCCCACTTCCAGCGGATGCGCGCTGCGAAGGTTTGGTCGTAGAGCTCGATGCGCCGCGGCGAATCCCAGTAGTCCGGGCCTGGGGCCCCGGCCAGGAAGCGCTGGCGCAGGCTGGCCAGCAGGCGCCCGTCGGCGCCGCGCCAATCGATCGGAGAGCGGTCCCCGGGGGAAGCCTGCATGGGCGTGCAGGTTAGCCGACCGCGGTCCGCGGCGGGCGTGCATGCCCAGGCCGCGCGGGCTAGCCTCGCGGCATGCAAGCACAGCCGCCCGATCCCCGCGAGGTGCCGCCCCCGCTGCGCGGCAGCCTGTGCTGGGGTTGCCGCTTCCACCGCGCGATCGAATCCGGCCGCGGCAGCCTGTTCCTGCTCTGCGGCCGGGCCCAGCACGAGCCCTGGTTCCCCAAGTACCCGCCTCAGCCCCTGCGCAGCTGCCTGGGCTTCGAAGCAAAGCCCTGAGGGCCCCCGCGCAGGGCGTTGCCCGCTCGGCGGGCCGGGAGCAGGCCGCCGTCGCCGGGCGCCCACCGGCTGCGCGGCATCGCCATGGGGGACGGCGCTGCCCGCGACGGCGGCAGGCGTGGGCAGCGCTTGTGGCCCCCCGTCCCGCGGGTTAGCGTGGGGTAGAGGAGCCACGCGGTGGAACTTGAGCACTGGCGCGTCAGCCCGGGCACCTTCTTGGCGGCCTGGCCCGACCTGGAGGACCCCAACTTCTCCCGGTCGGTGGTGGTCATCTGCCAGCACGGGCCGCGCGGCGCGCTCGGTTTCGTGATCAACCGCCCCACGGGCTTGACCATCGATCGGCTGTTGCCGGACCACCCGGTGCTCTCGAAGCTGGGCACGCCGATCTACCTGGGCGGTCCGGTGGACCACACCCGCTTGCAATTCCTGCATCGAGCCCCCGCGGCCATCCCCGGGGGGCAGGAGATCTCCGAGGGCCTGTTCCTGGGCGGCGAGCTCGATGGCCTGGCCGAGTATCTGCGCGCACAGCGGCGCGCCCGCGGCGCCGACGTCGACGGCTTGCGCCTGTTCCTCGGGTACTCCGGCTGGGGTGCGGGACAGCTCGAGACGGAGCTGGTGCACGGCTCCTGGGTGCCCGCGCCCCTCGACGCCCCGCTGGTCTTCAGCGCCCAGGGCGAGGACGATTGGCGCCGCGTCGTGGCCTCGACCGGGGCGGGCGACGCCTGGCTGGGCGTGGCCCCCGGCAGCGGCCCCAACTGAGGCTTGCCGAACGATACCCACCGACCGAACCGCTTCGACCGTCCTTGATCGAGCAGCCCATGCAGGCAGCATCCGAGGAAAATCAATCCGCAGCGCCGCGCCGCCGCACCTGGCTGCGCTGGTCGCTGGGCTGTCTGGCCTTCCTGATCGGCGGGCTCGTGGCGCTGTTCTTCCTGAGCAGCGCCCTGCTCGCCCGGGCGCTTCCGGGATGGATCGAAGGGGGATCCCGCAAGCTGATCCACGGGGCCGTGGAGGTCGAGCGCCTGCAGTTTTCCGTGCGCAGCCGCCAGCGCCTGTCCGCCCGGCTGCTCGACCCCGAGGAAGCGCGCGTCGGTTCCTTCGAGCTGGGCACGGAGCCGCTGACCACCTGGTTTCGCTCGGGGGGCCTCGATCTCGGCCGCACCACGCTGCGCTTCGAGCTCGATCTCGTGCGCAGCCCGGAGGGCGAGCTCAACCTGACCCGCGCCCTCCGGCCGCGCGACTCGGTCGAGGTCGGGAGCGGGGGCTCGCCGGGGGGCAGCGGTGCCGGCGGCGACGGGCCCGAGGTGCGGCCCGACAGCGCCGAGCTGGTGCTCGAGCCGAGCCGGCTCTCGTTCCGCGATCTGAGCCGCGCTGCGACCGCGCCCCTGGTGCGGATCGAAGCGCTCGAGGGTGGGGTCGCGCTGCGGGCCGGGGGCGCCCTGGAGGGCCGGCTTTCCGGCCGCCTGGTGGAGCCCGAGCCGGGGGGCTTCGAACTCAAGCTGAAGCGCCCCGGGGCCGCCGCGGGCGCGGCCGACGGCTCCCCCCTGGAGGTCGAACTCAGCGGCCAAGCCCTGCCGAGCGGCCTGGTCGATGCCCTGATCGGCGCCGACGGCCTGCTGGCGGAGGCCCTCGGGGCGCGCTTCGACCTGGGGCTCAAGCTAGCGCTCGATGGGCCCGCCCTGGATCCCCACGGCGGCCGCGGCACGCTCGAGCTGTCCGCGGAGCGCGCCCGCGTGGCCCAGCGGCTGAGTTTCGCGCCGGGGCTGCTCAGCGCGGAACCGGCGGGGGAGCTGTGGCTCGAGCCCCGCGCCGAGTTCTGGCGGCGGCTCTGGCCAGCCCCGGCCAACGGGCGCCGCCTGGTCCCCGCGGCGGGCCGCCTCGAGCTGGAGCTCGAGCGCTTCGCCCTGCGCTGGCCCCCGGCCGCTGCCCGTCCCCGGCCGAGCGAACTGCTCGCGGGGCTCGACCTCGCCGCGGGGCTTTCCCTGCCCCCGCTCCAGCTGGCCGGCGGGCCCCCCGGTCCCGCGGGAGAAGCCACCCTGGCGGGCCTGCGCCTGTCCCTGGAGCAGTCCCCGGGCGCGCGCCTGTCCGCGCTCCTCGCCGGGCGGCTCGAGTCCGCGACCGGCCCCGCTGCCCCCCTGACCGCGCGCCTCGAAGCGGCCCCCTGGAGCGAGCTCTGGACGGGCCTCGCCGCGGGGCAGCTCAGCGGCGGTCCGCTGGAGCTGCGCCTCGAAGGGCTGCCGGCGGCCCAGTTGGACGGCCTGCTCGCCAGCCGCGGGCTGTGCGCCGACGTGCTCGGCGAGCGCCTCGACCTGCGCATTTCAGGGGGCGAGCTGAGCCTGCCCCTGGCCGATCCCCTGGCGGTGGCGGGGCCGCTGCATGTCGAGCTGGCTTCGCCGCGCTGCTCCTTGAGCATGGACGGCCAGCTCGCGGAGGGCCTGTTCGTCAGCGGCCCGGCCCCGGCCGGGTCCGAGCAGCTTTCTTTCGCCCTCGAAGAGGTCGCCAGCCGCCGCCTGGTGGGCGGGCTGATGCCGCTGCTTTCCGGACTGCGGGGCCCGGCCTCCGGCCAGCGCGCCAAGCTGACCTGGAACGAGCTGCGCCTGCCGCTCGATGGGGATCTGCGCCGCCTCGATGGCCGGCTGCGGCTCGATCTCGGCACCGCGGACGGCAGCCTGCTCGCGCCCCTGGCCCAGCTCTGGCCCGCGGCGGGGCGCTTCCAGGGCCAGCGCCTGGCGCCGTTCGAGCTGGCCATCGTCGGCGGACGCGTCGCCTACAGCGACCTGGTGCTGGAGCTGGCGGGGCAGCGCCTGCCCTTCTCCGGCGGTTACGACCTGGTCGGCGGACGCTTCGAGATCGACGCGCGCCTGCCGCTCGCGGCCATCGGTGGCGAGCTGGGCAAGCAGTTCGAGCAGGCGCGGCGATTCCTGCCGGCGGACACCGCCATCCCGCTGCGTCTTTCGGGGCGGCCCGACAAGCCCGAGCTGGATTTCGGCCCGGGCAGCGCCGCGATCCTGCAGCAGGCCGCCCAGCGCGCTTTGGAGGCCGGGTTGCTCGAGCAGGTCGGCGGCAAGCTGCCGGAGTTGCTCGAGCAGGCGCCGGTGGAAGTGCCGGCGGGGCTCGGCGGGCTGCTGGAGCAGCTCAAGAAGAAAAAGGGCGGCGGCTGAAGTCGGCCGGCGGTTGGGCCCCCGGGCCGAGCCCCGCGCACCGCCCGATCCGCCGGGCCGTTCCCCGGCCGCCGCACCGCCGCGGCAGCGCCGATCTGCGCGCGCTCCTGTGCCGCGCGCTCATCCGCGGAAACCGAGCACCACCAGCAGGCAGGCACCGCCCCAGATCGGCTCGAGCCCCAACGCCTCGGCCGCAGCCACCGCTTCGCGGCTCTCCGCCCCCGGCTGGAACCAAACCCGCCGAATCGGCGTGCCCGCGCAGGCCTGGATCACTTCCAAGCTGATCTTCGGCGGCGTGATCAGGGACAGGGCCGTGACCTGCGGCGGCAGGCTGCCCACGTCCGCAAAACACCGCACCCCTTCGATCTCCTCCGCCCGCGGGTTGATCCCATAGGCCACGCGCCCCGCCTGCAGGTAACAGCGCAGCACCTTGTTGCCGTACTTTTCCCGGTTCGTCGAAGCCCCGGCCACGCCGAAGGCCGGGGCCGAGAGGAAATCGCGGATGCGCTGGCCGAGGTCGAGCATGGTCGCGGAAGCGGTGGGCTTGGCTTGGGTGCCCTGCTGGGGCTGACGCTCCAGTCTGGAGCTCGCCGTGCGGCGGCGGAAGGCGCCGGGCAAGTTCCGCCGCCGGGGCCCGCGCGGGGCAGGGCCGTACGCCCGCCGCCCGGCAGCGCCGGCCGCCGCCGGGCGGGCAGCGCAGACCAGGGCGCGAGCGCCCCGTTCGGATTCAGGCGGCCCCTTTGCGGGCGACATGCGCCGCGGGCCGAGTCCTGCGGGCCGCGGGAGCCTAGACTGGCCCGGGATTCCGCCCCGGGAGCTCCCATGCCGATCCCCAAGCAGGAGAAAATCGCGCGCATCCAGGAGGTGCTGGACCGCATCCATCCGGATCCCGCGGTGCCGCTCGATCACTTCGACGCCTACAGCCTGCTGATCGCGGTGCTGCTGTCGGCGCAGTGCACCGACAAGAAGGTCAACGAGGTCACGCCGGGCCTGTTTGCGGTTGCCTCGACTCCGGAGCAGATGGTGCGGCTCTCGGTCGAGCGCATCCGCGAGCTGATCCGGCCCTGCGGACTCTCGCCCCAGAAGGCCAAGGCGATCCATGGCCTGTCGCAGCTGCTGCTCGACGACCATGGCGGCCGGGTGCCGGCGGACTTTGCGGCCCTCGAAAGCCTGCCCGGGGTCGGGCACAAGACCGCCAGCGTGGTCATGGCCCAGGCCTTCGGCGTGCCCGCGTTCCCGGTCGACACGCACATCCACCGCCTGGCGCAGCGCTGGGCGCTCTCGGACGGCAGCAGCGTCGAGCGCACCGAGCGCGACCTCAAGGCCTGCTTCCCCGAGCCGCGTTGGAACACCCTGCACCTGCAGATCATCCTGTTCGGCCGCAGCCACTGCCCCGCCCTGCGCCACGACTTCGAGGGCTGCCCGATCTGCTCCTTCGCCGCGCCCAAGGCGCGCATCGAGGCGGAGCGCCGCGCCCGCGGGGAGGTCGCTCCCGCCCGCGGCGGTAGCCCGCGGCGCGCGCCCCCCGGGGGGCGCCGGTCCAAGCCGCGCCCCCGACCCGCAGGGGACTGAGCGGCGCCCGGGGCTGCGCCGGCC
>ERZ1066137.838-NODE-838-length-18542-cov-6.527289_pt1 | contig 18542 bp, 19 predicted proteins | sample MGYA00382784_ERZ1066137 | MGnify/ENA primary metagenome ERZ1066137 (study PRJEB33369, sample SAMEA5778367) | biofilm metagenome | biome: Industrial cooling water; feature: Water cooling tower basin; material: Biofilm | place: United Arab Emirates | collected... | reverse complement strand
CCCTGCTCGACCAGCTCGTTGCCGGTCTGGCGGGCGAAGGCCTGGAAGTCGCGCACGCTGCCGGCGTCGGTGCTGATCACCTTCAGCAACTCGCCGCTCACCATGTCGGCGAGCGCCTTCTTGGCCTTGAGGATGGGCAGCGGGCAGTTGAGCCCCCGGGTGTCGAGTTCGCGGTTGACGTCCATGGCAGGCGCGATTCTAGGCGCGGGGCGGAAACTCGATGAATCGGGGTTCATGGCCGCGGCGGCGCAGCCAGTCGGCCAGCGCGTAGCCGGTGCCGGCCGGCCAGCAGCGCAGGTCGGCCGGGGCGAACAGCTTGTACTCGGCCAGCTCGGGGCTCAGCCGCACCTCGCCGCGGGCCTGCACGTGGTAGGCGATGATGACCTGGTTCATGCGCTGGAAGTCGTAGACGCCGATCAGCGACACGGCCTCGGCCACCAGGGCGGTCTCCTCCCGCACCTCGCGCGCGATGCCTTCCTCGGGCGTCTCGCCGGCCTCCATGAAGCCGGTGATGAGCGCGAACATGCGGCCGCTCCAGGCCGCGTTGCGCGCCAGCAGCACCTGGCCGTCGCGGTCCACGCACTCCACCACGGCGGCGAGCACGGGCGTGGGGTTGTTCCAGTGTGTCCAGCCGCAGGCCGGGCAGCGCAGGCGCGTCTTGGCGCCGCCGTCCTCGTCGGCCACGATGTGCGCCAGCGGCGTGCCGCAGGCCAGGCAGAAGCGCGGCTCGAAGGCCATGGGTCGCTCAGGCCGGGAAGACGCCGGTCGACAGGTAGCGGTCGCCACGGTCGCAGACGATGAACACCACCGTCGCGCCCGGCTCGCGGCGGGCGATCTGCAGCGCCACCCAGCAGGCGCCGGCGGCCGAGATGCCGGCGAACAGGCCCTCCTCGCGCGCCAGGCGGCGGGCCATGTCCTCGGCATCGGCCTGGCTCACGAGCACCAGCTCGTCGACGTTGCTGGCGTCGTAGATCTTCGGCAGGTAGGCCTCGGGCCACTTGCGGATGCCCGGGATGCGGCTGCCCTCGCTGGGCTGCGCGCCCACGATGCGCACCGCCGGGTTCATGCGCTTGAGGTACCGCGACACGCCCGTGATGGTGCCCGTGGTGCCCATCGCGCTCACGAAATGCGTGACGCGGCCGCCCGTGTCGGCCCAGATCTCGGGGCCGGTGGTCTCCTCGTGCACGCGCGGGTTGTCGGCGTTGGCGAACTGGTCGAGCACGCGGCCCTTGCCGTCCTTCTGCATCTGCTCGGCGAGGTCGCGCGCGTACTCCATGCCACCGCCCTTGGGCGTGAGGATGAGCTCGGCGCCGAAGGCCTTCATGGTCTGCGCGCGCTCGATGGACAGGTCCTCCGGCATGATCAGCACCATGCGGTAGCCGCGGATGGCCGCGGCCATGGCCAGCGCGATGCCGGTGTTGCCGCTGGTGGCCTCGATCAGCGTGTCGCCGGGCCTGATCTCGCCGCGCTCCTCGGCGCGGCGGATCATGCTGATGGCCGGCCGGTCCTTCACCGAGCCCGCGGGGTTGTTGCCCTCCAGCTTGCCCAGCAGCACGGTGTCGTCGGCGATGCCCAGGCCGCGCGGCAGGCGCTGCAGCCGCACCAGCGGCGTGCCGCCGATGGCGTCCTCGAGGGTCTTGTAGGTCGGTGTGGCGCTCATGGCGGGCATTGTCGCAGCGCCCCCGGGGCCGCGCAGGGTGCGTGCGATACTCCCCGGCACCGTCCGGCGCTCCCGCGCCGCACCTCGCCCGCGTGACGAAATCGGTAGACGTAGCGGATTCAAAATCCGCCGCCGCAAGGCGTGCCAGTTCGAGTCTGGCCGCGGGCACCAACCCACCGCAGGCCCGCTCCCGCCCATGCCGCCGCTGTCACCGACCACCCGCAACGTGATGATCGTCTGCGCGGTGGCGTACCTGCTGTCGCTGTTCGCACCGCTCATGGCCTGGCTGGCGTTGTGGCCCCTGGCCTCGGGCCAGTTCATGCCCTGGCAGCTGCTGAGCTACGCGCTGCTGCACGGCGACCTCGCCCACCTGCTGTTCAACATGCTCGGCCTGTGGATGTTCGGCTCCGAGCTCGAGCGCCTGTGGGGCCCGCGCCGCTACCTGCAGTTCATGGCCGGCTCGGCGGTGGCCGCCGCCGTGGCCCAGCTGCTGGTGACGGCGCTCATGGGCAGCGGTGCACCGACGGTCGGCGCCTCGGGCATCCTCTTCGGCCTGCTCATGGCCTATGCGCTGAGCTTCCCGCGGCGCCAGTTCGACCTCGTCGGCTTCCTGCCCGTGGTGCTGCTGCTCATGCCCTCGCAGGTGTTCAACATCGCCGGCATGGTGCTGTTCTTCGTGCTGTTCACCAACCGCCAGGCCGTGCCCATCCCGCCGGTGTTCGTGCCGGCGATGACGCTGGTGGCCATCTACGGCGCGCTCGAGCTGTTCCTGGGCATGTTCTTCCGCAGCGGCAGCGGCATCGCGCACTTCGCGCACCTGGGCGGGCTGCTGGGCGGCTGGCTCATGATGGCCTGGTGGCGCGGCCGCTTCCGGCGCGACGCGCGCTCGGGCCGGCGCTGATCAGCCCGCGCCGGCGATGCCCTCGGCCACCGTCGGGTGGCGCAGCACCAGCCGCAGCTCGCGCTTGAGCCGCTGGTTGCCGATGCGGCGCGACTCGCCCATGAAGCTCATGGTCATGGGCGACAGCTGAGCCGCCGCCTCGGCCCGGCTCAGCCGCGGCACCGGGGGCAGGCCGGCGAGGCGCGCCACCAGGTCCAGGTAGTCGCCCATCTTCAGCTCGGTGTCGTCGCAGACGTTCACCACGCGCTGGGGGCGCGCCCGCACGAGCGCGGCCACGCAGGCGCGCGCCAGGTCGTCGGCGTGGATGTGGTTGGTGTAGACGTCGTCCTCGGCGCGCAGCGCGGGGGTGCCGCGGCGCACCCGTTCGCGCGGGTCGCCGCCCTCGCGGTCGGGCGCGTAGATGCCCGGGATGCGCAGGATGGCCGTGCGCGCGCCGGCCACGTGGCCGAAGTGGCGCACCCGCGCCTCGGCGTCGACGCGCCGGCCGGCGCGGTCGGTCGTGGGCCGCAGCGGGACGGTCTCGTCGATGCGCGCGCCGCCGCGGTCGCCGTACACCCCCGTGGTGCTGGCATAGACGAAGGTCCGCACCCGCCCGCCACGCGCCAGGGCGGCCAGCAGCGCGGCCGTGCGGGGGTCCTGGCGCCCCTCGTTGGGCGGCGGCGCCAGGTGCAGCACGGCGTCGGGCAGGCCGCCCAGGCGGCCCAGCGTGGCCGGCACGTCGAGGTTGCCCTGCAGCGGCAGGGCGCCGGCCGCGCGCAGCGCCGGCACACGCGCCGGCGAGGACGTCAGCACGACCACGCGCCAGCGCCCACGCACCTGGGGCAGCACGCGCAGGCCGACGTCGCCGCAGCCCACGATCAGCAGGGTCGGGCGGCGGAAGCGGCTGGGCAGGGACATCGTCTGGGCAGGGGCGAGGCGGGCGGGGGCGCGGGCACAATTCCACCATGAGCTTCAAGATCACCCTCGAGCCCTCGGGCCGGCAGTTCGACGTCGCGGCCGACGAGGCCATCCTCCCCGCCGCCATCCGCCAGGGCGTGGGCCTGCCCTACGGCTGCCGCGACGGCGCCTGCGGCTCCTGCAAGAGCCGCCTCGTGAACGGCCAGGTGCAGCACGGCCCGCACCAGCTCAAGGCCCTGCCGCCGGCCGAGGCCGAGCAGGGCTTCATCCTGACCTGCTGCGCCGTGCCGCAGAGCGACTGCACCGTGCACGCGCGCAGCGTGCCGGGGGCCGGCGAGTACCCGGTGCTCAAGCTGCCCACGCGCGTGATCAGCATCGACAGGCCCGCCGCCGACGTGGCCGTGCTGAAGATGCAGTTGCCCGCCAACCAGAACCTGCAGTACCGCGCCGGCCAGTACGTGGAGTTCATCCTGCGCGACGGCGCGCGCCGCAGCTACAGCATGGCCAACGCGCCGCACCTGGTGGGCAGCCCGCCGGCCATCGAGCTGCACATCCGCCACATGCCGGGCGGCAAGTTCACCGACCACGTCTTCACGGCGCTCAAGGAGAAGGACATCCTGCGCATGGAGGGCCCCTTCGGCAGCTTCTTCCTGCGCGAGGAATCCGACAAGCCCATGGTGCTGCTGGCCAGCGGCACGGGCTTCGCACCCATCAAGGCGCTGATCCAGCAGCTGCAGCTCAAGGGCAGCACGCGCCCGGCCGTGCTGTACTGGGGCGCGCGCCGCCGTGCCGACCTGTACCAGCACGCATGGTGCGAGCAGATGGCCGCCGAGCTGCCCTGGCTGCGCTACGTGCCGGTGCTGTCCGAGCCCACGGCCGACTGCGCCTGGGCCGGCCGCACGGGCTTCGTGCACCACGCGGTGATGGCCGACCACCCGGACCTGTCGGGCCACCAGGTCTACGCCTGCGGCGCGCCGGTGATGGTGGAATCGGCGCAGCGCGACTTCAGCGCGCGCTGCGGGCTCCCGGCCGACGAGTTCTACGCCGACAGCTTCACCTCCGAGGCCGACAAGCACGGCGCGGCCGCCTGACGCGCCGCGTCAGCCACCCTGCCTACACTCGCACCGAACCCCGAACGAGGCCTCCATGTCCTTCAACCGCCGCAGCAAGAACATCACCGAGGGCGTCGCCCGCGCGCCCAACCGCTCCATGTACTACGGCATGGGCTACACCGAGGGCGACTTCGGCAAGCCCATGATCGGCGTGGCCAACGGCCACAGCACCATCACGCCCTGCAACAGCGGCCTGCAGAAGCTGGCCGACGCCGCGGTGGCCGAGCTCAAGGCCATCGGCGCCAACCCGCAGATCTTCGGCACGCCCACCATCAGCGACGGCATGGCCATGGGCACCGAGGGCATGAAGTACAGCCTGGTCAGCCGCGAGGTCATCGCCGACTGCATCGAGACCTGCGTGGGTGGCCAGTGGATGGACGGCTGCCTCGCCATCGGCGGCTGCGACAAGAACATGCCCGGCGCCATGATGGGCCTGATCCGCGCCAACGTGCCGGGCATCTTCGTCTACGGCGGCACCATCCTGCCGGGCCGCTACAAGGGCGAGGACCTCAACATCGTCAGCGTCTTCGAGGCCGTGGGCCAGTTCAGCGCCGGCAAGATGAGCGAGGAGGACTTCTGCCAGATCGAGAAGCGCGCCATCCCCGGCAGCGGCAGCTGCGGCGGCATGTACACCGCCAACACCATGAGCTCGGCCTTCGAGGCGCTGGGCCTGAGCATCCCGGGCTCGTCGACGCTGGCCAACGTCGAGGACCCCATCGTCGAGTACACCCGCGAGGCCGCGCGCGTGCTCTACCGCGCCGTGCAGGCGGACCTCAAGCCGCGCGACATCGTCACCAAGAAGGCCATCGAGAACGCGGTGGCCGTGATCATGGCCACCGGCGGCAGCACCAACGCCGTGCTGCACTTCCTGGCCATCGCCCACGCGGCCGAAGTGGACTGGACCATCGACGACTTCGAGCGCGTGCGCCGCAAGGTGCCGGTGATCTGCGACCTCAAGCCCAGCGGCCGCAACCTGGCCATCGACCTGCACCGCGCCGGCGGCATCCCGGCCGTGATGAAGGAGCTGCTGGACGCCGGGCTGCTCAACGGCGACTGCATCACCATCACGGGCAAGACCGTGGCCGAGAACCTGGCCGGCCTGCCGCCGCTGCGCACCGACCAGGACGTGATCCGCCCGGTGAGCAGGCCCATCTACGCCGAGGGCCACCTGGCCATCCTCAAGGGCAACCTCAGCCCCGAGGGCTGCGTGGCCAAGATCACGGGCCTCAAGAACCCTGTCATCACCGGCCCGGCGCGCGTATTCGACGACGAGCAGAGTGCGCTCGCGGCCATCATGGCGGGCCGGATCAAGGCCGGCGACGTGATGGTGCTGCGCTACCTGGGCCCCAAGGGCGGCCCGGGCATGCCCGAGATGCTGGCGCCCACGGGCGCGCTCATCGGCCAGGGCCTGGGCGAGAGCGTGGGTCTCATCACCGACGGCCGCTTCAGCGGCGGCACCTGGGGCATGGTGGTGGGGCACGTGGCGCCCGAGGCCTTCGAGGGCGGCACCATCGCGCTGGTGCACGAGGGCGACAGCATCACCATCGACGCGCACCAGCTGCTGCTGAGCCTGAACGTGCCCGACGAGGAGATCGCCCGCCGCCGCGCGGCCTGGGTGAAGCCGGCGCCGCGCTACACGCGCGGCGTGCTCGCCAAGTTCGCCAAGAGCGCGGCCAGCGCCAGCCAGGGCGCGGTGCTGGACGGCGAGTGAGGACGGCGGCCTCTGCCTGCGCAGAGGCTGTCGCCTCACGAGCGGCGCGAGCTCTGCAAGCGCGCGGCCTGCAAGGCGAGTGAGGACGTCGGCCTCTGCCTGCGCAGAGGCCGGCTAGAGCCGCGGGTCGCGGCGCTGCTCGATCTCGGACTGGGCCACCACCTTGGGCGCGGCCTCGCGGCCCGCGTGCGTGGGGTCGGCCGACACCTGGCGTGCCTTGGCCTCGGTGTGCGCCGTCACCTGGCGGTCGCGGCGCTTGCCGGCCACCTTGAGGCCCAGCGCCTCCATCTGCTGCTCGCGGCGCTGGACCTTGCGCTGCTCCATCTTGTCCATGGCGCGTCGCTTGGTCCAGCCCGAGCTGTCGGCGAACTCCCACCACAGCACGGCCAGGCCGAAAGGCAAGGCGACCCACCACCAGTCGAGCTGGCCGAAGGGGCCGACATCGCCCAGCCACAGGGCCAGCAGCAGCACGCCAACGACGAGAAACGCCATGGAAAAGGCCTCCTGCGCCGCACTCTAGCGCAGGAGGCCCCAGGGCGATCGCGGGAAATCAGTTCGCCTGGCCGAGCTGTTCGAGGATGGCCGGGTTCTCCAGCGTGGAGGTGTCCTGCGTGATGGCCTCGCCCTTGGCGATGCTGCGCAGCAGCCGGCGCATGATCTTGCCGCTGCGCGTCTTGGGCAGGTTGTCGCCGAAGCGGATGTCCTTGGGCTTGGCGATGGGGCCGATCTCCTTGGCCACCCAGGCGCGCAGCTCGTTGGCGATCTTCTTGGCCTCGTCGCCGCTGGGCCGGCTGCGCTTGAGCACCACGAAGGCGCAGATGGCCTCGCCCGTGGTGTCGTCGGGGCGGCCCACCACGGCGGCCTCGGCCACCAGCTCGGTGCAGCTGACGAGCGCGCTCTCGATCTCCATCGTGCCCATGCGGTGGCCCGACACGTTGAGCACGTCGTCGATGCGGCCGGTGATGGTGAAGTAGCCCGTGTCCTTGTCGCGGATGGCGCCGTCACCGGCCAGGTAGTAGCCCTTGAGCTCCGGCGGGTAGTAGCTCTTCTTGAAGCGCTCAGGGTCGCCCCAGATCGTGCGGATCATGCTCGGCCAGGGCTTCTTGATGACCAGGATGCCGCCCGAGCCGTTGGGCACGTCGGCGCCCGTCTCGTCGACGATGGCCGCCGTGATGCCCGGGAAGGGCAGCGTGCACGAGCCCGGCACCATGGGCGTGGCGCCCGGCAGCGGCGTGATGACATGGCCGCCGGTCTCGGTCTGCCAGAAGGTGTCGACGATGGGGCAGCGGCCGCCGCCCACGTGCAGGTGGTACCACTCCCAGGCCGCCGGGTTGATGGGCTCGCCCACCGAGCCCAGGATGCGCAGGCTGCTCAGGTTGCTGTGCTTCGGGTGCACGGCGTCGTTGGTCTCGGCGGCCTTGATGAGGCTGCGGATGGCCGTGGGCGCGGTGTAGAAGATGGTGACCTTGTGCTTCTCGATCATCTTCCAGAAGCGGTCGGCCGCCGGGTAGGTGGGCACGCCCTCGAACACCACCTCGGTGCCACCCAGGGCCAGCGGGCCGTAGGTGATGTAGCTGTGGCCCGTGACCCAGCCGATGTCGGCCGTGCACCAGAACACGTCGTCGGGCTTGAGGTCGAAGGTCCAGGCCGTGGTCAGCGCGGCGTGCAGCAGGTAGCCGCCCGTGCTGTGCTGCACGCCCTTGGGCTTGCCGGTGGAGCCGCTGGTGTACAGCAGGAACAGCGGGTGCTCGGCGCCCACCCACTCGGGCTCGCAGGTCTCCGGCTGGGTGGCCAGCTCCTCGTGCAGCCAGAGGTCGCGGCCGGCCTTCCAGGCGATGTTGCCGCCCGTGCGCTTGTAGACGATGACGTTCTTGATGCTGTCGCAGCCCGGCATGGCCAGAGCCTCGTCGACGATGGCCTTCAGGGGCAGCGCCTTGCCGCCGCGGGCCTGCTCGTCGGCGGTGATCACCATCACGGCGCCGGCGTCCTCGATGCGGTCGCGCAGGCTCTGGGCGCTGAAGCCGCCGAACACCACCGAGTGCGTGGCGCCGATGCGCGCGCAGGCCTGCATGGCGGCCACGCCCTCCACGCTCATGGGCATGTAGATGACGACGCGGTCGCCCTTCTTGACGCCGCGCGCCTTGAGCACGTTGGCGAACTGGCCCACCTTGGCCAGCAGCTGCGAGTACGTCACCTTCGTGACCGTGCCGTCGTCGGCCTCGAAGATGATGGCCGTCTTGTCGCCCAGGCCGCGCTCGACGTTGCGGTCCAGGCAGTTGTAGCTGACGTTGAGCGTGCCGTCCTCGAACCACTTGAAGAAGGGCGCGTTGCTCTCGTCGAGCACCTTGGTGAACGGCGTCTTCCAGCTCACGAACTCGCGCGCCAGGCGGGCCCAGTAGCCGGCGTAGTCGGCGGCGGCCTCGTCGCACAGCTTCTGGTAGGCGGCCATGCCCGACACCCGGGCGGCGGCCACCAGGGCGGCCGGCGGCTGGTGGGTCTTGAGCTCGGTGGCGGCGGTGTCGCTCATCGCTTGTCTCCGTGGGAACCGTGGAAAGTGGGGCGGACACGCGGTCCGTGCAGGTGCGGATGCTGGGAACGGGCTCTGACAAGGTGCTGACGGGCCCGGAACCTACAATTTGCCGCATCCGGGCGCCCGGCAACACGCCGAAAACACCCGGGATCCACCCCTCCAAGCCCCTGCGCCCGCCATGCCCACCACCATCAAGGCCGCCGACCTCATCGACAGCATCGCCGCCGCGCTGCAGTACATCAGCTACTACCACCCGGCGGACTACATCGCCCACCTGGCCCGCGCCTACGAGCGGGAGCAGAGCCCGGCGGCCAAGGACGCGATCGCGCAGATCCTCACCAACAGCCGCCTGTGCGCCGAAGGCAAGCGGCCGATCTGCCAGGACACCGGCATCGTCAACGTCTTCCTGAAGATCGGCATGGACGTGCGCTGGGAGGGCTTCAGCGGCAGCATCGAGGACGCCGTCAACGCCGGCGTGCGCAAGGGCTACCTGAACCCCGACAACGTGCTGCGCGCCAGCGTGCTGGACGACCCCATCTTCGCGCGCAAGAACACCAAGGACAACACGCCCGCCGTCGTGCAGATGGAGGTGGTGCCGGGCGACAAGCTCGAGGTCACCGTGGCGGCCAAGGGCGGCGGCTCCGAGAACAAGAGCAAGGTCTACATGCTCAACCCCAGCGACGACATCGTCGAGTGGGTGCTCAAGACCGTGCCCACCATGGGCGCCGGCTGGTGCCCGCCGGGCATGCTGGGCATCGGCGTGGGCGGCACGGCCGAGAAGGCGGCGCTGCTGGCCAAGCAGGCGCTGATGGACGACATCGACATGTACGAGCTGCTGCAGCGCGGCCCCGCCAACAAGCTGGAGGAACTGCGCATCGAGCTGTACGAGAAGGTCAACGCCCTGGGCATCGGCGCGCAGGGCCTGGGCGGCCTGACCACCGTGCTCGACGTGAAGATCAAGACCTTCCCCACGCACGCCGCCAGCAAGCCCATCGCCATGATCCCGAACTGCGCCGCCACGCGGCACGCACACTTCGTGATGGACGGCAGCGGCCCCGTCTACCTGGACCCGCCCAGCCTGGACCTCTGGCCCGACGTGCACTGGGCGCCCGACTACAACAAGAGCAAGAAGGTCGACCTCAACACCCTCACCAAGGCCGAGGTGGCCAGCTGGAAGCCCGGCGACACGCTGCTGCTCAGCGGCAAGCTGCTCACCGGCCGCGACGCCGCGCACAAGCGCATCCAGGACATGCTGGCCAAGGGCGAGCCGCTGCCGGTGGACTTCACCAACCGCGTCATCTACTACGTGGGCCCGGTGGACCCGGTGCGCGACGAGGTCGTGGGCCCCGCCGGCCCGACCACGGCCACGCGCATGGACAAGTTCACCGAGATGATGCTGGCCAAGACCGGCCTGATCTCCATGGTCGGCAAGGCCGAGCGCGGCCCGGTGGCCATCGAGGCCATCAAGAAGCACCAGAGCGCCTACCTCATGGCCGTGGGCGGAGCCGCCTACCTGGTGAGCAAGGCCATCAAGGGCGCCAAGGTCGTGGGCTTTGCCGACCTGGGCATGGAGGCCATCTACGAGTTCGACGTCGTCGACATGCCGGTGACGGTGGCGGTGGACGCCGGCGGCACCAGCGCGCACACCACGGGCCCGCGCGAGTGGCAGGCCAAGATCGGCAAGATCCCCGTGGCGGTGGCCTGAGCGGGGCCGGGCAGCGGGATGAAGCGGGGGTGAGCAGCGCGTGTCGCAGTACTTCGAGCTCCACCCCACGCACCCGCAGCCGCGCCTGCTGAAGCAGGCGGCGCAGATCCTGCACGACGGCGGCATCGCCGCCGTGCCCACCGACAGCAGCTACGCGCTGGTCTGCCACCTCGACGACAAGGCCGCGGCCGAGCGGCTGCGCCGCATTCGCGGCGTCGACGACAAGCACCACCTCACGCTGCTGTGCCGCGACCTCAGCGAGCTCGCGCGCTTTGCCCGGGTGGACAACCGCCAGTACCGGCTGCTCAAGCTGGGCACGCCGGGGCCCTTCACCTTCATCCTCGAGGCCACCAAGGAGGTGCCGCGCCGGCTGAGCCACCCCAGCCGCCGCACCATCGGCCTGCGCGTGCCCGAGCACCTGGCGCTGCAGGCCCTGCTCGAGGTGTTCGGCCAGCCGCTGCTGGCCACGACGCTGATCCCGCCCGGCGAGACCGAGGCGCTCAACGACGCGCAGGACATCCGCGAGCGCTTCGAGAAGCTGCTGCAGGCCGTGCTCGACGCCGGCGCCTGCCCGCGGCAGCCCACGACGGTGATCGACCTCAGCGGCGACGAGCCCGTGCTCGTGCGCCAGGGCCGCGGCGACCCGGCCCGCCTGGGCCTGGCCTGATCCCTCAGGCGCGGCGCCGCAGCCCCATCAGCAGGGCCACGCCGGCCAGCATCATGGCCACGCTGGCGGGCTCGGGCACCACCTGCATGACGCGGCCGTTCAGGTCGACGATGTAGAGCTCGCCCGCCGCGCCCTCGCCGAAGGCCACGATGCTGCCCAGCGCGCCGAAGCCGCTGCCGGTGAGCGTGGCCGTCCACTCGGTGGCGGTGGCCATGGTCTGGGCGCTGCCGTCGCCGGCGATGCTCCAGACGCGGCCGCTGCCGTAGTCGCCAAAGAGGTACTGGCCGTCCAGGCCCAGCAGGCCCGGGTTGTGCACCACGTGGCCGCCCGTGATCGAGAAGCCGAAGCTGCGCGGGTACACCAGCACCGGGTTCACCATGCCGGGCTGCAGCGCCCCGCCCACGCCGGGCGTGGCGATGTCGCCCTCGCGCACGCGCCAGCCGAAGTTCTGGCCGCCCGGGCTGGCGGCGTCGATGAAGTTGACCTCCTCGCGCGCGCTCTGGCCGACGTCGGCGATCCACAGGTTGCCGGTGGCGCTGTCGAAGCCGTTGCGGAACGGGTTGCGCAGGCCGTAGGCGTAGATCTCGCCGCGCGCGCCGGCCGTGCCCACGAAGGGGTTGCTGGCCGGGATGCCGTAGTTGATGTTGGGGTCGGCGAAGTCGTCGCGGTTGATGTCGATGCGCAGCATCTTGCCCAGCAGGTCGCCGAGGTTCTGGCTGCGGTTGTCGGGGTCGTTGGAGCCGCCGCCGTCGCCGGTGGCGATGTAGAGGTGGTTGCTGTCGCCGGGCTTGAAGCCGATCCAGCCGGCCTTGTGGTTGCTGCGGCCGGTGGGCTGGTCGACGCGCAGGATCTCCACGCGGCTGGCCGGGTCGGCCACCAGCTCGCTGGTGGCGCGGTAGCTCGCGATCACGGTGTCGCGGCTGGTGGGGTCGATGTAGTTGACGAAGAAGCGGCGGTAGCCGGCCGAGGCCGGGTCGGCATAGCCGGGGTCGAAGGCCAGGCCCAGCAGGCCTTGCTCTCCCCACGTGGCCACCGGGATGTTGAGGAAGGTGCTGGTGACGCCGTGGTTCACCACGCGGATGGCTCCGCCCAGCTGCACCACGTACAGCGGGCCGCCGGCCGTGGGCTGGGCCACGGCCACCGGGGCGGCCAGGCCGCTGGCCACCACCTGGGTCTGCAGGCTGGCCTGGGCCGCCAGCGACGTGCCCAGCAGGGCCAGGGCGGCGGCGGCGTGGCGGCCGCGCAGCGTGAACGATCGGGTCATCGGGGCTCCTCCGGCATCGTGGCCTGTATGCCGGCCACGCTAGCACGGAGCGCCGCGCTGATCAGCCCCCTGATCCGGTTGCGCCCAGGCGCTCGGCGATGCGCGGCGGGCTGAAGCCCAGCTGCGGCCGCCCGCGCACCAGGATCACCGGCGTGCCCGGCGCCTGCAGGCGCTCGAACTCGGCGCGGCAGGCGGCGTCGCGCTCGACGAAGCACTCGGAGAACGCCACCTCGTGCTCGGTGAACCAGCGCCGCGCCTGGGTGCAGATGCCGCAGGTGGTGGACGAGATCATGTGCAGGTCGCCCGGGGCCGCGGCCGCGGCGATGCGTTCGCCCAGGGCCTGCTGCCCGCGCTGCTGCCAGGCCTGCAGGCCCAGCATCACCACCGCGAGCAAAAGGAACAGCTGCAACCAGCGGTTGCCCAGCGCCGCGCGCCAGGACGCCATCACCGCCTCAGAGCGCGGCCGTGACCACCATCTCGACGCGCCACTCGGGCCGCGCGAGCTCGGCCTTCACGGTGGCGCGCGGCGGGGCCTCGCCCGGCGGCAGCCAGGCCTCCCACACCGCGTTCATGGCCGGGAAGTCGGCCAGGTCCTTGAGGAAGATCTCCACGCGCAGCAGCTTGCGCTTGTCGGTGCCGGCGCGCGCGAGCAGCGCGTCGATGGCGGCCAGCACCTGCTGCGTCTGGCCCGTGATGTCGGCGCTGCCATCGGCGGCCACCTGGCCGGCCAGGTAGCACACGCCGTTGTGCACGGCCATTTCCGACAGCCGGGGGCCGACGTCGAAGCGTTGAACCATGGTCAATGTCCCTTCTTGTGGGGCGTGGCGGCCGCCTTGGCCGCCGATGCGCCGAACTTGTTTTCCGTGCCGGCCAGGAGCTTGCGGATGTTGCCCTCGTGCCGCCACACCAGCAGCAGGCTCATGATCACCAGCGCCAGCAGCGCGGGCGAGACGTCCCAGATCAGCGCCTGGTAGAACGGCGCGAAGGCCGCGGCCACGATGGAGCCCAGCGACACGTAGCGCGTGAAGTACACGATGAGCGCGAAGCTGGCCAGCGTGGCCACGGCCAGCAGCGGGTTCCAGGCCATCAGCACGCCGGCCGCCGTGGCCACGCCCTTGCCGCCCTTGAAGCCGAAGAACACCGGCCACAGGTGGCCCACGAAGGCCGCCAGCCCCACCCAGGCGGCGGTCACGGGCGTAAGGCCCACGCGCTCGCCGAAGGCCAGGCACAGCACCACGGGCACGAAGCCCTTGAGCGCGTCGAACACCAGCGTGAGCACAGCAGCCTGGCGGTTGCCCGAGCGCAGCACGTTGGTGGCGCCGGGGTTGCCGCTGCCGTAGCTGCGCGGGTCGGCCAGGCCGAAAACCCGGCTCAGGATCACCGCGAACGACAGCGATCCCACGAGGTATGACGCGACCAGCGCGCCGGCAATCCACATCCATTCCATGGCGGGCGCGAGTGTAAGCGGCGGGGGTGCGTGCCCCGGCCGCGGCCCGGGTGGCGCTGCGGGATTGCCCTGTCCGTGGTTCCCGCAGGCGGGGGCGGCGGGCTCGCCCGCACACTGCGGCGGCCCTCGAACAACCACCGGAGACACCCCATGAACCGCCGCACCGGCTTGCGCACGCTCTCGTCCCTGGGCCTCGTGGCCCTGGCCACCCTGGCCCTGCCCCTGGCCGCCCAGGCCCAGGCCTGGCCCACCAAGGGCCCCATCCGGCTGGTGGCGGTGTTCCCGCCGGGTGGCTCGGTGGACCAGGTCGCGCGCATCCTGGCCCCGGTGCTGCAGCAGCAGCTGGGCCAGACCGTGGTCGTCGAGAACAAGGGCGGTGCGTCCGGCGCCATCGGCACGGCCGAGGTGGCGCGCGCCGCCGCCGACGGCTACACCTGGGGCGTGGTCTTCGACACCCACGGCGTCAACCCCGCGCTGCAGCCGCGCATCGCCTTCGACACGCGCAAGGACCTGACCACCGCCGTGCTCGTGGGCACCAGCCCCATGGTCATCAGCACGCACGCGGCGCAGCCGTTCCGGAGCTTCAACGACGTGGCCGCGGCCACCAAGGGCGGCAAGAGCCTCACCTACGGCACCATCGGCAACGGCAGCCTGGGCCACCTCGCGGTGACGCTGCTGGCCAAGGGCGCCGGCCTCGACCTCGTGCACGTGCCCTACAAGGGCGGCGGCCCGCTGATGCAGGACGCCATCGCCGGCCACGTGCCGCTGTCCATTGGCTCGGTGTTCGTGGCCAAGCCGCACATCGACAGCGGGCGCATCCGCCCGCTGGCCGTGACCACCGCGCAGCGCAACCCCGCCCTGCCCGAGGTGCCCACGCTGGCCGAGCTGGGCTTCCGCAACTTCGACGCCCCGGCCTGGTGGGCCGTGATCGCGCCGGCGGCCACGCCGCCCGAGCTGGTGCAGCGCATGAACGCCGAGGTCAACAAGGCCCTGCAGACACCCGAGGTGGCGGCCAAGCTGGCGGCCCAGGGCATCGTGGTGAACATCGGCACGCCGGCCCAGGCCCAGACCTTCGTGCTGCGCCAGCTCGACACCTGGGAGAAGGTCGTGCGCGACAACGACATCAAGGCGGACTGAGCCCATGCAGTTGTTGGACGCCGCCGCCTTGCTTGCCGCCGTGGGCCCGGCCGGGCCCGGCTGCGCGCACTGCGAGGGGCTGCACGCGCCGGGGTGGGAATCGGTGACGGCCCCCGTGGCCGCGCCGCGCCTGCAGTGCGTGGGCACGCTGCGCGACCCCGCCGTGGACGAGCCCACGCTCGAGGAGCGCCACGCCCCCGGCACCAGCTACTGGCACGCGCGGGCGCCCGTGGTGCCCACGCACTTTCCGTACAACCGCTGCACGGTGTGGCGCTGCCCGCAGTGCCGGCGCGGCTTCCTGCAGTACACCGAGGCCGGCGGCTACTACGTGGACCACCGCCTGCGCGAGCTCGACCCCACGCTCATCGAAGGCTGACCACCCCATGGCCCACCTGCGCTACACGAGCACCGCCGAACTCGCCGACCCCGAGCGCGCGCCGCTGGCCGCCCGCGTGGTGGCCGAGCGCGGCGAGCTGCTGCACCTGTACCAGATGCTGCTGCACAGCCCGCCGTTGGCCGAGGGCTGGCTGTACTTCCTGACGCGCGTGCGCCAGCAGCTGGCGCTGCCCGGCGACCTGCGCGAGCTCGTCATCGTGCAGGTGGCCCACCACAACGGCGCCCCCTACGAGGCCGCGCAGCACGCGCCCATCGCCCGGCGCGAAGGCGTGTCGGCCGCCGCGCTGGCCGCCCTGCCCGACTGGCGCGCCGCGCCGGCCCTGTTCTCACCCGCGCAGCAGCTGGCGCTGGCCCTGGCCGACACCATGACGCGCCAGGTGCAGGTGCCCGCCGAGCAGATGGCCGCGGTGCGCGATGCCCTGGGCGAGCGCCAGGCCGTGGAACTGGCGGGCGTGATCGCCGCCTACAACATGGTGTCGCGCTTCCTCGAGGCGCTCGCCATCCATCACGACGACGAGCGCGATCCCCCGCCGCCCTGAGCGGCGTCTGGCGGGGCCGTGTCGGGCGGCAGGTCCAGTGCCTGCTCGACGTGCGCGAGCAGCTGCCAGCCGCCCTGCTCGATGAGGGCGAGGTGGCGGCGCTGCTCCTCGACGCCGGCCCGCCCGAGCCGGGCCTGCAGCAGCTGCGCGAAGCCCAGCACGGCGTTGAGCGGCGTGCGCAGACCGTGCTGCAGCCGCTCCCGGGCCTGGCGCAGCGCGGCCTCGTGCAGCCCGTCGAGGTCGGTGAGCGTGCCCACCACGCGCAGCGCACGGCCGTCGGGGCCGCGGGCCACGGCCTGGCCGGCCGAGAGCACGCGGCGGTAGCCGCCATGGGCCGCGCGCAGGCGGAACTGCATGCGGTAGTGGCTGCTGCGGCCCTCGATGTGGGCCATGAGCGCGTCGCGCATGGGCACGAGGTCGTCGGGGTGCACGCGCTCGCGCCAGCGCTGCGTGGGGTCGTACTCGCTGTCGGACTCGATGCCGATGCGGCACCTGAACTCCGGCTCGTAGCGCACGCGCTCGGCCAGGGGGTCCAGGTCCCAGGTGCCGATGGCCGGCGTGTGCTCGTCCCGCTGCATCGTCGCGCTTTCGGCTTGCGGGGCCCGAACTTGAGCTGCCCTTGGCAGGCCCGCACGGCTTGGCGCGCGCCCTCGGCAGCCGCACTGTGCGGGTGTCTTCGTGTGGCAAGATTTTCGCATGGCCAAGAAGGACAGACACGTCAGCGAGACGCCGGCGACCGCGTGGCTGCGGCAGCGGGGCATCGCGTTCACGGAGCACCCCTACACGTACGTCGACCGTGGAGGCAGCGAAGAGTCCTCGCGCCAACTCGGGGTGCCGCACCACCAGGTCATCAAGACGCTGGTGATGCAGGACGAGCGGGCCAGCCCGCTCATCGTCCTGATGCACGGGGACCTGCAGGTCAGCACCAAGAACCTGGCACGCGCGATCGGTGCGAAGTCGGTCGAGCCCTGCAAGCCCGAGGTGGCCCAGCGGCACAGCGGCTACCTGGTGGGTGGAACCTCGCCCTTCGGCACGCGCAAGCCGATGCCGGTCTACGTCGAAGCCTCGATCCTGGACCTGCCCAGGATCCTGATCAACGGCGGGGGGCGTGGCTACCTCGTCGGCATCGAACCCAGCGTGCTCACCGCGTCCCTGGGCGCCCAGGCCGTTCGATGCGCCGTCCCGGGCGGTGCGGCGTGACGCCAGCGTGACGGCCCCTTGCCTACAAGCTCTCCATCGCGGCCCGAAGGCCTCAAGGAGAGTGGCATGGATGTCAAGCAACACGCCCTGCTGGCGCTGATGGTGTCGCTGCTGGCCGCCTGCGGCGGTGGCGGCGGGGACGCACCGATCGGCGGTGGCGCACCGCCGGCTCCGGCACCGGGCCCAGCCCCCGCTCCGGCGCCACCGCCCCCACCGGCACTGCCGCCGCCCTCGGCCGCGCCGCTGTCGGGCGTGCTGCGCGGACCGGTGGGCGCGCAGGTGCTGCTGCGGCTGAACGGGGCCGACGAAATCCGGCCCAGCGTTGTGCAGCCCGGCAACGGCGCGCTCTTCGGCACCACGCCGTTTGCGTTCACGCAGGCGCTGGCCAACGGCACGAGCTACGTCGTGTCCATCAGCAACCTCAGCAGCGGCTTGCTGTGTGGCGTGCTGGACGGGGGCTTCGGAACGCTGCCCGTGCCCACCGGCACGCTGCGTGTGGGCTGCGAGTTCGAGTACGAGCACCTGGCCCGCAGCAGCGACGGCAGGCGGCGCGCCGACATCCAGACCGGCACCGAGGTCGTCATCGGGGGTCGCGGGGCGGCCGAGGGGCGCTACGTCGCCTTCACCTCCACGGCCTCCGGCCTGACGGGCGCCACCGGGGGCTCGCGGCAGGTGTACTGGCGCGACCGCCTGACCGGCGAGACGCGCCTGGTCAGCGCCGCCCCCGGCGGCGCCGCGGGCGACAACGGCAGCAACGCACCGGCGATCTCGGCCGACGGCCAGACCGTGGCCTTCCAGTCGGTGGCCGGCAACCTCGTGGCGGGCGACACCAACGGCGTGAGCGATGTCTTCGTCTGGACGATCAGCGGGGGGCTGCAGCGCGTGAGCGTCGGGGCGGGCGGCGAACAGGGCAACGCCGGCAGCTTTGCGCCCACGCTCTCGGGCGACGGGCGCATCGTCGCCTTCGCCAGCGGGGCCAGCAACCTGACGCCCAACGTGAGCAGCACCAGCCAGCTCAACATCATCCGGCGCGACCTGGCCACGGGGCAGAACCTGCTGGTCACCCGCGCCGCGGTGGGGGTGAACGCCGGCAACGGCACCGGCGGCCAGTCCCCCGCGCTGTCGGAAGACGGCCAGCGGCTCGCGTTCTGGTCCATCGCCACCGACCTGGTGGCCGGCGACACCAACGGCCTGTGGGACATCTTCGTGCACGAGCTGCCCGGCGGCACGCTGCGCCGCGTGAGCCTCACCGAGACCGGCGGCGAGCGCAACGGCGGCACCGAGAGCGGCACCCGCAACGTGCAGCCCGCGATCAGCGGCAACGGCCGCTATGTGGCCTACGCCACGACCTCGAGCAACGTGGTGGCGGGCGACAC
>ERZ1066137.806-NODE-806-length-19288-cov-10.199449_pt1 | contig 19288 bp, 16 predicted proteins | sample MGYA00382784_ERZ1066137 | MGnify/ENA primary metagenome ERZ1066137 (study PRJEB33369, sample SAMEA5778367) | biofilm metagenome | biome: Industrial cooling water; feature: Water cooling tower basin; material: Biofilm | place: United Arab Emirates | collected... | reverse complement strand
GCCTCGGTGGCCTCTTGCACGGTCATGCCAAACTCCACCACGTTTAAAAAGAACTGGAGCAGATTCTGGTCTTGCGTATCGCCCCCTTGCACGGCAAATGACAAAAAAGGCTTGCCGTCTTTGAGCGCCAGGCTGGGTGTCAGCGTCACCCGCGGACGCTTGCCGGGCTCCACCACATTAAAGGGATTTTCTTTTGGGTTAATGACAAAGCTCTGCATGCGCTGGCTCATACCGATGCCCGTTTTGCCCGCAATGCACGCGGGGTTCCAACCACCGCTGGGGGTAATGGACACCACCCAACCTTCTTTGTCGGCCGCCTCCACGGAAGTGGTGCCCAAAAACAGGTTGTGCAGATAGTCCTCATCCAAGGCCGTGGCGGGCTTGAATAACGCAGCCTCAGACCACGCCTTCAGATAATCTTTGTAGGGATTTACTTTCCCCTCAAACGGATACGGATCACCCGGTGCCGCTTTCGCATCGTTGCGCTCCCAGTTCAGGGCCTTGATGCGCTCTTTGGCATACTCCTTTGACAGCAGCCCTTTGATGGGTTCTTCGGGCGCCTTGTACGGATCGCCATAGTAGAAATCACGGTCGGCAAATGTCAGGTTCATCACTTGGTACAGCGTGTGGATGTAGCGGGCCGAGTTGTAGCCCATGGCTTTCAGGTCGAAGTTCTCGAGCATGTTCAATGCCTGTAGCATAACGGGCCCCTGCGTCCACTGTTGCATTTTGTACACCTCAATGCCTTTGTAATTCACCATCAGTGGCTCTTCCACGATCACCTTCCAGTTGGCCAGGTCTTGTTCGGTAATCAATCCACCCTGCTCCTGGCAGCCGCGTGCAAACTCTTTGGCAATGTCGCCTTTGTAAAAGCGGTCATAGGCAGCATAGATGGCCTCCTTGCGCGACTTCCCTTTTTTCAACGCCTGCTGTTCGGTATCCACCAGCTTTTGAAGCGTGGCCAGCAAATCGGGCTGGCGAAAGATTTCGCCCGCGTGAGGTGCTTCCCGCTTTTCGCCCAGGTGGGGGAGGAAGACGGCCTTTGAGTACGGCCAGCTTTTCAAACGCTCTTTTTCCCGCTCGAAACTGTTGGCCGTTTGCGCTTCGATGGGGTAGCCCTCGGCCAGTTGCATGGCCGGTGCCAGCACGTCTTTCAAGCTCAGCGTGCCGTATTCGGCCAGCATCGTCATCAATGCGCCCGGGGTGCCGGGCGTCACGGCCGCCAGCGGCCCGTATTGTGGGGGATAGTTCATCCCTTTGCTTTGGAAGAACTCAGCCGTGGCACCGGTGGGCGCCACACCCAACCCGTTGATGGCGATGACTTTCTTGGTTTTGGGGTGGTAGATCAGCGCCTGCGTTTCGCCACCCCAACTGAGCACATCAAACATGGTGCATGTAGCGGCCAGCATGGCACATGACGCGTCCACGGCATTGCCGCCTTTTTGAAACACCATAGCCCCGGCCGTGGCGGCCAGCGGCTTTCCGGTAATGGCCATCCAATGACGACCATGCAGCGGTGGCTTTTGCGTGAGCACCGGCAGGTTGTTGAACGACTGGGCCCAGGCAGCGGTGGTCAGCGTCAGGCCAAAAATGAAAAGAAGATGATTTCGCATACGGGTAGGGGATGATGAACGAAAGGTAGGGATTGGCCAACATCTGCCCAACGGAATGTTATGTGAACGGCCTCGCGCAAACCTATCGTCCGCTGGGGTGTTTTGAGGAGATCATGACACAAATCACCCAAGCACAGATTCAATCGTGGGAACGCTTCTACCGCGGCCATTTTATCAATTCCCTCAGCGGCTACAAGTCCGGCAGCTTGATCGGCACTGTGTCGCCCGAAGGGCAGAGCAATCTGGCAATCTTCAGCAATCTGGTACACATCGGGGCCGACCCCGCGCTGATTGGTTTTGTAAACCGACCGCGCGAAGCCGCCCCGCACACATTGGCCAACATCGAAGCCACAGGGTTCTACACCGTCAACCACATCCACGAAAGCATGATTGCGCTCGCGCACCAGACCAGTGCCAAGTACCCCGCAACGGTGAGTGAATTTGAGGCCGTGGGCCTTACTGCGCTGTGGCGCGATGGCTTTCGTGCACCCTACGTGGCCGAGAGCGTGGTACAGTATGGGATGAAGCTGGTGGAAGTCATTCCCATCCAACACAACGGAACGTTTTTCGTGATCGGGTCGGTCGTGGAAGTGTGGTTGAACGAAAATTACCTCGAGGCCGATGGGTTCATCGACCTGGAAAAAGCGGGAAGCGTTGCCACCCTGGGCATTGACGGATATTATCGCGCACAGCGCCTGCAGCGCTTTGCCTATGCCAAGCCCGGGCAAGCCGTAAAAGTGATTTCGTGAAGGCGGCAAACCGCTACCTTTGGCGCTGCGTATGGCAAAAAAGAAAGTGATCGTGTTGTCGGGGGCCGGCATCAGTGCCGAAAGTGGCATCCCCACCTTTCGCGATGCGGGCGGCTTGTGGGAAGGCCACCGGGTGGAAGATGTGGCCTCACCCGAGGGCTGGGCGCGCAATCCCGCGCTGGTGCTCGACTTCTACAACCAGCGCAGAAAGAAGGCGTTGGAGGTGGTGCCCAACCGTGGCCATCACATCGTGGCGGAGTTGGAAAGCGAGTTTGACGTAACGGTGGTCACCCAAAACGTGGACGACCTGCACGAGCGGGCGGGCTCCACGCGCGTCATCCACCTGCACGGAAGTTTATTTCAATCGCGCAGCACGTTAGACCCGCGGCTGGTGTATCCCATCCACGGTTGGGAGTTGAACCTGGGAGAAACGTGCGAACGCGGGTCGCAACTGCGCCCCCACATCGTGTGGTTTGGCGAGATGGTGCCATTGCTCGAAAAAGCCGCCCACCTCACCGCGCAGGCCGATGCGTTTCTGGTGGTGGGCACTTCGCTGCAAGTGTACCCGGCTGCCAGTTTGATCGACTACGTACCCGAAGGAGCACCCATCGTTATCGTGGACCCGCAGGCCCATGCCTTGCGCACGAGCCACTCCGTAAAGGCGTTTGCCGAAAAGGCCACCACGGGCATAGAAAAAGCGCGCGCGTTCCTGCGCAGCCGTCTAACGGACTAAAGCCGGCAACGCCATGTTGTTCAACGATTTCCCTTGCCGTACATTCACCGCATGAAAGGGTGGATGGTGGCCGTGTTATGGCTGGCGCAACAAACCGAGGTGGCCTACAAGCCCGCGGAGCAGTACGAGGTAAAGCTCGACTACCGCGTGCAGCAGCGCACCGCGCCACCGCCCACCACCGTCAACTTGGATGATACGCGCAAGCAACCGGCCACAGGGATGCTGCCCTATGTGGACGTGCTGCTCAAGATCAAGATGCTGGGCGCGGACGAAGTGCGCGTGCGCATTGAAGACAACGAAAACCGGGTGGTGGCCTCGCGGAAGGTAAAAGCCGGTGACGAGTTGAAGATCAAACTGGGTTTTACGGACGACATGAAAGACCGCGTGACGGCCCACCAGTACACCATTTTGTTTTTGACCGAAGCCAAAGTGCCTGTCAGCCGCATGGTGCTGGAGGTGGGCGAGGACGGCCTCTTTACCGTCAATGGCGTGACGCGGGGGAAGTTCTAAGGATCCAAATGGATGTGCTGATCAAGTCTTTTTTCAGGCCTTACTATTTGGCCCGTTGCCTGTATAGCTTAAAGCGTTTTATGAAGGGCCGCTACCGCGCGCACGTGCTGGACGATGGTACGCCCGGGCGATACCTCGAGAAGATTCGTGTGTTGTTCCCCGATGTGTTGATCACCCACGCGGAGCAACATACGCAAAAGTGTGCGGCCATCGATCGCCACCTGACGCAAGGCGCGGAGTTTGACGCGCACACCCTGCCCATAGCCCTGTGGACCCAGGCCGTGCAATCATGCGGCACGCATTTTTTGATGCTCGAAGAAGACTCGTGGCTGGTAGGGGATGTAGACGCGGACGAACTGCTTCATTACGCAAGCGACCAACGCGTGGTGTGTTTGAAGCTCGGGTGGAACAATAACCCCCGGGTGGGTGGCCGCACCGAAAACAAGGCAGGGTCGCTCTTTCAATTAATCACCGAGCGGCCGCTGGTTACCCAACGCACGGCTGCACGCCTGTTGCTTGCCAACCGTTGGGTGCGCGCGGCCGCAGCACGACTGGGCGGGCCGCTGGAACGTGCACGGCTTTCGTTCTATCCGTTGTACAGCGTGAGCTCGGCCGTCTTTGACCGTGCGTATTGGCTTGATGTTTGGCATCAGGCGCCCGACCGTGTCAACGAAAACGCACAGTTGCTGCGGGCGTTGGAATGGCTGCGCGCGCATCCGGAAAGCCAGTATGCGCGGCTGAGCGAAGAGCGTGTGCACACGTCTTTTATCACCACGTCTTACGGGCGGCTGCGGGTTTTCCCGTTTGACATGCTGCGGCTGAACTATTGGCTGAACGAGGCCTGGCTGGAAGGACGGCTGGACGCGTGCGCAGGGCTGCCGGGCGACTTTGATGTGGCTGCGTTGAAAGAGATCGTGGCCGCAGCTGGCGATCCACGCTGCCGGGTGGAGGACTGGGAGGCATGGATGGCGCACTTCCGAGCGCTGCACCGGGCTGTGGGGAGTGAGGTGTAAGGCAGCAAGCGGTAGATATCAGCTTGCAAAATTATTTAACATAATATAAATTATATAACTCTTGCCTTGCTAAATTGCTGACCCACAGTTATATAATTATAACAGAACTTCGCTTTTCCTTCGTCCAGATATCAGCCATTATTCTTCTTCTGACTCGCTTTTGAAAATGCTTCGTCTAATTGCTCGTATAAATTAGTCGCGTTATCGAAAGCATTTTTTATACTTTCATATAAGTTATTGGCTATTATTCTAATTGCCTTTTCCTCTTCGCCAGTAAGAGTTGGATATTTGAAGTCACCAGAGTTTACATGATCCTTTATTCGCCTCCATCGGTTATAGAATTTATCTTTTTCATTATTTGATTCACAAATAAATGATAAGTGTTCCTCCCATGAGTTATAACTTTTATCAGGGTTTCTGCTACGTGAGTTACATTGAGTACATGCTGGTACAACGTTACCAGGGTGGTGTAATCCAAAGTCAGAGCGATTAAACATTATCAGGTGATCCATTTGGAGTTTAACTCCAGACTTACCACAATACGCGCACTCTCCTCCGAATACGATATCCCTGATTCGTTCCCAGTCCGCTTTTGCTTTTCCAGAGCCTGTATTAAAGTTTCTTCCTAGATAATACTCTCCCAATTGTGTGAGAAATGCCCTTACAGCGGTATTAGCAGCATCGGCTGAAGTATTATAGACCGACATTACTTGAGTTTCTTGTAAATTTCTAAAGTACGTCTTATCTCTTTAGCAATTAACTCAGCTTTTTTTGTTGGAACGCCATTGCTAATGAGTTTAAACTTGGCAGTTAAGTGAAGATCGGTTGGTAATATGTAGTTATCAGGAACACTTTGAAGCCTTAGCGCTTCTCTTACTGTCAATCTCCTTGCCTTTGTTGGGTGAAGATGAACTTCATTGTTTCCGTAGGCAACCGTGGGGCTATATCTAAATCTATGTAGCCGCTTAAATGATTTTGAATGAGTATCTCCCTCTCCTACAGTCCAAAATTTATCAGAGTATGGTTCAAAGTGCTCTGATTGATTTGGGGAGTTGACGGTAAGACCGTTAAATGCATCAATTACAGTAAGTCCCCTATAGGATTTCGGAATTAAATCAATTTCCTTTTTATTTATAGCACCTTTAAATTCCCAAACACGCGGCCATTGAATTGCCTTGGGTGAAATAAGTTTCTTCTTTGGCCATCTGAATACTAATTCTTCGGACGATTTATTTTCGTCCACCAATTTGAAGCTATTTTTTACAAGCTTTTTCACAATTTCCTCTTTAAATCCAACCAAAGCTATTCTTGGTCGATCTTGCGGCACACCATAGTCGAGAGCATTTAACACATCATACCAGACATGATATCCATTTGACTGAAGCCTTCTAACAAGTGCGTAGAAAGCTGTCTGGTGAAATTTCGTCCGGTAAAGTGAAGGTACATTTTCAAAGAAAATAAAATCTGGTGAAATTTTCGAAACGATGTTTAGGTAACTGTGAATTAGCCTTCCCCTTTCACCTGTTACACCCTTATGCTTACCCCCGTTTGAAAAATCTTGGCATGGCGGTCCTCCGATAATCCCGGACACTCCGTTAACTTCTTTCGCAATTTGATCCTGAAAGTAATAAGAGCCGGCATCAATCTCTTTTTCGATTTTCTTGAAAGTGATTCCATTGTTCACTACAAGATTTCTGGTCGTTGTCTTTAGATAGTTTGAGATGCCGGAATTATATGCTTCAATAAAGTCACCATTATTCTCCACGGACTTCGTAATCTGAAATCCTTGGTTCAAAAAACCAATATCAAGCAGCCCCCCCCCGGAAAAAGTTGATAGAATTTCTACTTTCATTAGTTCTCCGGTTCAGGAATTTTTAGTTCAAAGGTCTTTTGATTAAAGGAGTTTATTTGTTCAAGATGAACTTCATTTAGCCTATCTCGATCTGTTGACTCTTTCAGCTTCAAGTAATCCTCTCGCAAAAATTCAACTGATTTATGTTCAACGTTGTTCTTGCGATTTCCAATGTTCCGCTTTTCTACAATTTTGGGTGCAACAAATCGCTTAATATGAAAGGCCAAATGGAGCATGTTGCGTTCTGGGGGTACAGCATCTCTTACTAACCATTGAATATCACCTGCCGCAAGGGTATAATTATAGTCCGACATTAGCTTCAGAATCATCTTTGTAACCGCAACAGCAAAGCAGTCATTTGTTGATTTGTTGTAGTAATCATTAAGGTTTTCACAACCCGACACATCAAATAACTTCTGCTTGAAATTTGGAGTGTTATTTATGTTCTCCTCTACAATACCTTTAAGGTATTCAATGAAATCTGGTCTGTATGCTTCAATTCTAGTAAAAGTTGTTAGGAAAAGGGCAAATTGATCAATCTTACCCTTATCCTGCTTCTTAAAAATATTAGCAATAGCTTCCACATGAGGCGAGAGCTCCCTATCCATTCCGTACTTATGTAATGGGTCAGTATAGTCTAGGTTAATAACATCAAAAGGAAATTTTTCATCCAATTGCTTTGCTTTCTTCGATGCTTTAGTACCATTAATCAAAGTATTAATGTCCCCGCTTAACAAGAGGTCAAGCCTCTTGTCTAGATTGGTTACGGTATCTGCTTCCGATTCAGTATTTATTCCAACACCTACCACACCTAAATATTTCTCGTTGTTGACTTCGATCAATCCATGATGCTGCAATAACTTCACATCCATGATTGGTGGCGAATAGAGCGTGAGGTAAGTAATCGGTCTTTTTCTAAGTTTTAGAATAAAGGGGCGCCATAAGTTTACACGAATTTCATGCTTTAATGGACATGTTGCCATTATCTCGTCAACACCTCCGTTCATGCATTCTTAGCTTTAATTTTTGAACGCTCTATCTCATCGGAGACTTTCTCAAAGATGTCGTCTGTAATATAACCTTGTATTATTAAAGTGGTTGCAAAAATCAGCTTCTCACGCTTGGCTACACTCATATCACAGTCTTTGTGATCTGAGTTAATTATTAACTTTTTTCCAACTGTCTTAACCCTCCTTTTCTCTGTTTTCCCAAGTGATTTAAACTCCACTTTAGTTATGTTTTCACCGGGTTGAGCAATAATATTCAACACGTCCTCAACTAAGTTTGCGCTTTTGATTCTTGAAGGTGATTCTGTTGTCTTTTGGAACTTCTTAATTTCAGGAAATACATCACTGTAAAGTTTCTCATGGAACCATTCCGTGAGAGCCATATACTCCTCAGCTGTTTGGTTAAAACTATCACGATCAACATTCATTGCCCCAGCTAATCCCGAGGCAAAAATTTCACCGGTTAAGGAGTTAAATTTAGTTCCTTCATTAAAAGGGTAACTTAAAAACGTGGTATCATAAAGTCCGACAGCGACTGAATTTTCCCGTACCAGAATGCCCTGTAATGCTTTCGGTCGTATCATTGTTCCTGGCTGATAGATTAGGTAAGCACTTGCTCTATAATCATTGTAGTACTTTTCATTTTCCCATTTAAAAATTTTTGTCGCAAATCCATTCTTCTTTTCCCAAAACCATTCTTCATAAGGCTTGGTCAGCTTAAATCCATCCACCACCAACTCAAACTCACTTTTATTTGCGAGGCCAACAAAGTGCTGAAGTTTGGATTTTAATTTATCATCATCGGGGTATGGCAAAGGTGAATAAACAGATAGTTCCCACAAAAGCATCTCATAAAAGTACTCTCTCAACCTGGGTACTTTCTGATTATTCAACCGTACCTCGGAACTCTGTTTTTCCTTTTCTCTAAGCAGTTTCAAAATATCTTCAAAAGACGCAGAATATGATTTTTGATCTTGTGCATCCGGCAAAAGTTTAGATGTAGTTGAGCCCGCGATTTGGCGTTGAACATCGTCTCGAATTTCAGAAAGTTCAACTCTTGTAAACGATTCTTCTTTGTACTCTCTACCGTATCTAATTGATTCAATCAAGCATTCACCTATATTGAATTTTTCTTCCGCCACTCTCGATCTATTCTTATCACCTTTTTCTATGCGGGATTCGTCAATTGCCCTTGACCTTTGCTTACCATCTGTTCGGTGAGTTTCAAATTGATCAAAATCCAACGTAGCTCGAATTCCATTTAATGAATTCTTTGTTTTACTCACTATTGTCGCCTTTTTAGCCAATTGCCCGATAGCGAGAAATCCAATTCCGTAGTGTCCAATGGTTTTCCTCCTAGTATGCTTGGATGAGCCAATTACGTCAATCTCTTCCCCTATATTCTTCTCGCTGAAACCAATTTGTGTTATGATGTCTCGAAATTTTTTATCATCCATTCCCCGGCCGTTATCAGTGACGATGATCTTTTCGATGACCGGATATCCAGTGTTAATTGTTACCTTTTTGGCTCCAGCATCGTAGGAATTGCTAACCAACTCTTTCAAAGCTCCAGCAGGAGACCTATAAATTCCACGGCTTATATGCCTCAATATCCTTGAGCTTACTTCTATTGGTATGGATTGAGAATTAGTCTCCTGCATTTTTGAAGATCAAAACTTTGAGTATTTTAAACAAAAATAGGCTTTTTAGGGTTTCATCCAACCCCCATCGTCACCCATTGTCAGGCCGCACTTCCCTCCCACTTCCAAAGCCCGCCAATAAGTGCCGCTGCCTCAGCACGGTGTGAATGATGAAGATTGAGTTATTGAAAGCCAACGCTAAAAAACTTTCTATGAATATTCGGTTAGGCCCGGAGCCAAAGCTATGTTAACATAACGCGAAAACATTATATAACTTTTTCATTCACTTTTGCCTGATGGTCAGTTATATACGCCACTTCGGGCTTGACGTTTCCATCGCTGAATTCCTGACCGGGCTTTTGCCGAAGTTGCCATGCTCACCAAGGCCCAATACTGAATAATTATCTGAAAATCATAACTTTATCTAGATACTATTGTATAAACAAAATTGTTTACATTATTTTGTGTGCACTCCATTGAGTAATTTTGCCACATGGATAGAGAGCTTGAAATACTGAAAGGCATTCATCCGGGGATTTTTTTGGACCGCAAGATCAAAGAGCGAAAGCTCTCAAAAGGCCGCTTTGCCCTCATGATCAATGAATACCCACAAACGCTCGGAGCCATCACCAACGGGAAGCGGAGCATGAATACTTCTCTTGCACTGAAGATTGAGCACGCGCTTAACTTACCGGAAGGCTTCTTAATGACCCTGCAAGTCTTTTATGACATTAAAATCGAAAAGAAAAAAATCAACAAGGCGCGCCCTGATTTCGCCAAGTTGAGACGGGCACTATTTTGGGATACGGATATGGAGAAAATTGATTGGCAGCTACAAAAGCAAGCAGTTATTCAAAGGGTTTTTGAACGGGGCAATAGTATAGAAAAAGAAGAGATAACTCGTTTCTACGGGGATGCAGAAATCAAGCAGTTCACTACGAAACGAGACCAGTTGCATGCCTGACGGATTATTCTGGAATACCGTATCACCGTTGCTGAAAGATGCTTTGACCAAACTGATGAAAGGTTCTCCATTTCACCAGTTCAGACTGGTTGGTGGTACTTCCCTAAGTCTCCAGTTGGGTCACCGTTTTTCCGCTGATATCGATTTATTCACAGATGCCGTATACGATTCGGTCGACTTTGATGGCATCGACCATTTCTTGAGGGGCTCCTTCCCGTACGTCTCTGCGCCTCATGCAGGGGTAATTGGCATGGGGCAGTCGTATCTGATTGGGCGCTGGGGTGCCGAGCCGTCCTTTTCAAAAAAACGGGCCGACAGAAAATCGCTGTTCAGCACTCGCTGCGCAGGCGTATAACTTCCGGTGGCACATATGGTGGATCTAATCATTTCTTTCTTTATACTTTTTAAACCAACTCACAAAAACGGGACACTCCACTTGGCAAACAGACGAACGATCGGTTACGGGAGGCCTTAAAAAACAAAAAATCGACCTCGTGGGTCGATTTTTCTATGTTGGGAGTATACTCCCCTACTCCATGATGCGGGTTACTTTCACGGCATTCATTCCTTTGCGGCCGGCTTCTTCTTCATAGGTCACTTCATCGTTCTCGCGAATTTCATCGACAAGTCCCGAGACATGAACAAAAATATCTGTCTTCGAGTGGGAGGGCGTAATAAAACCAAAACCTTTGGCTTCATTGAAAAACTTAACTGTTCCTTGCATGATTAAAAAAAAAATTATAAATAAAACGTGACAACTAGTTGCCCAGTAAACAATGAGTAGAACCGTCAATCCAATCTTAAATCAATCCAGTAACGGAAAAAAGGAAGAGAAGCGTGGGGAAAACCGATGGGTTACTGCGTAACGAGTGCAAGGTAGTCATAAAAACGGAATAACCTACTATGCACACGAAAGTAATCAGGCTGACGCGAAGCGGATTTATCAGAAATTCAAACACATAAGCACATAGTCCACATAGATCAACAACTCAAAACCTACGTTTTCTGTGAGCCTATTCGGTTTTGAAACTAAGATCCGTCAGCCGTGCAATTGTAGTCCTAACTCTTGTGTAGTGAGTCAATCTGCTGTTGATCGCGCATCTGCCTTTAAAAATCGACCCGGTAGGCCAAGATGGGAATAATGCCCAATTGCCTTTGAATCACCACGCGTTGTTGGAGCCGGTCGTAATATTGAAACCCATCGTTTTGGATGTTAAGAACGTTTTGAATGTCGAGCGAGAGGGACCGCGTGTAGCCGGGTTTGTTTTTGCGCCAGACCAGCCGTGCATCCAACCGTACATAGTCGCCCAGGGGCTGGGCAAATGCGTTTGCGTCATCCGCCCGCGGCACGCCATCGGTGCCGACCACGATGGGTGTCGTGCGCTGTCCGCCCAGCGCCAGCGAACGAAGGTGCAGTCCAAACGTCTTTTCTTTTTTGCGCGTCCACTCCTTGCCACCGCTCACGTTGGCGGTGTAGCCACCATCAAACCGCGAACTGCGCCACGCTGACTCCCCTACCCGGTAGCGCGAGCGGAACAGCGAGCCGCCAGCCATGACATACAATTGATGTTGAAAACGCTTCTCGGCCAACGTCTCCCACCCGGCCACCCGGCCTGCCGCGCTGTTGGTGAGGCCCGCGGTGATGGCTTCATCGAAAAAGTTGAACAAGGACGTGTTGGTGCCGGGCAAGCCTGCCACCTCGTCAAAAACATGATAGTAGGCTTGGTTGGTCCATCGCCAACCATTGCCCCACGGAAGTGCATGCGAGAGGTTACTAAACCACGTGCGGATGGGCTTCAACAATGGATTGTCGCCCAGGACAACAAGCGGCTGTGTTTGGGAATTGAGCGCGGATGAGAGCGTCCACGTGGACCGCGGCTTTTGCCAGGTGAGCAACACACGCGGATTGAGTTGGCTGGCAGCCGAGCCGCGCGCAATGTGCGCCCGCAGTCCCGTCTCCAGCGTAAGACCATCGCGCAGCATGACGTGAGCGGCCGCCCAAGGTTGGTAGAGCTGGTGACGAACGGTTACGTCACGTCTGGCCGTGGAGGGATTGCCTTCAGCAGAAACAACTTGCTGCCACTGTTGCCATGAGACCATGGCGCCATAGGAAATGCGCCACCGCCCTGATAGGGCCGTCTCGCCCATGACGGTACCGGAGACCAGTTGGTCTACCGCCTCAAACGCGTCTTGTGTCACGCCAAAGACAAAGGGCTGATCGGTACGGGCAGCGCGGTCTTGTTCCTTGGCGCTGACGGCCGCCCCCACCGTCCAGGTGGTGCGCTGGCCATGGTGTTTATGCAGCACGCCCGTGGTGAATCCCTGTTGGCGGTATCGGATGGTAAAGGCGTCTTTTTCTACCTCGCGTTCGTCTAACGGCTTTGCCTCAAAGTCGTTGCGGCTGGTGCCGCCCACGCCAAACCATTGGGTATGACTCTTTGGTTTGTGCCAGGCCAACTGAAACGAAAGGTCTTGAAAATCGATTTGCTCATCGCCCAAGGGAATGCCCATCTGCGAAAGCAAGCCGAGGGTGGAGTAGCGGTAGTTGATCAGGTACGAACTGTTGTGGGTAGCGGACAAAGGTCCCTCGGCAGCGCCATCGATGCCCAGCAAGCTTACCTGAGCGGTGTATTCATGCTCGTATCGGTTGCCATCGCGGAGTTGCATGTCCATAACGCCTGCTGCATAATTGCCATACGTGGCGGGCGCAGCCGATACGATGAGTTGGGTGTTGTCGAGCATCTGTGCGCTGAGCATGTTCACACCTCCCCCGCTGGTCACGGGTTTGTCGCTGAGGGTGCCGGCATTAGCCAGGTGGTTGGGGTTGAGGATATCGAGGCCATTGAGACGCCACAAGATGCCCGTGGGAGACGCCCCGCGGATGATCAACGAGTTGGCCTGGTCGCTGGCCTGTGCGATGCCGGGATGCGAAAGGGCGGCCCGCAGCGGGTCGAAGTAACTGGCGGGCAGGCGCAACGCTTTTTCGATGGGAATGGCGATGCGCCCACTGCCGCTGCTGAGGTTCGATGGGGCAGTGATTTCGACACCGGCCAGGACCGTGGTGGATTCGGTCAAGGTGATTTCCAACGCGGTGGACTTGCCGGCAGAAACCAACAGCTCTTGTTCGTGCGGACGAAAGCCAACAAACGTTACGCGCAGCAGATAACGCTGGGCGGGGGCTGTCATGAAAAATCGGCCCAGCGAGTCGGTGGTCACCGTCACGGTGTCGGCTTGGCGTTGCAGTTGCACGGATGCGCCCTCCAACGGTTGGCCGTTTGGCTGAACCACACGGCCGCGCACGGTTTGCTCAACCTGCGCCCCTGCGTGGCCTGCCACAGCTACCAGCATGCAAAACAAAAACAACCGCGTGTACGGGAAGATGGTCATGATGTTCACAAGAGTTGCGCAGCGATTAACGTGGGCACAACTGCGTAGGATTCGTCATGAAAGCGATCCCAATTGACCGACAGGTGCTGTCTCGCTGCTTCCAGCGGCAGCAACGATTCAGCTCCTTCTCGGAGAAAATAGTATCGAAAGGAAGACCACTTCCAGTCCTCCAAACGACTTGTGAGCCCGGCCCGTAGGGGGTTCTGATGGATATAGTGGAAGGCGTTTGTCAGGTAGGAATCCACGATCTTGGATTTGGTTTTCTGCTGAAAAAGATTGCCTGTACTTTTCTCTTGCTTCTGAATGGCTTTTGAATAAGAACTCAATAACATCCGAATGCCTTCTGTCAGCGCATGGATTGGGATTGGTTTATCCCTGACGGTGGTACAGGATTGCCGGTTTGCCTGCACGAGCAAATGGAAATGGTTGGGCATAAGGCACCACGCGATCAAACAGCAATGGACGGAAATATAGCGTTGGATTTTCTCTTCAAAAAATTCGTAGTTGCGCGCTTGGAAAAAGATATCCCTTTGGTTGTTACCGCGGTTATAGATGTGATAAAAACTTCCTTCCACAAAGTGCACTGTTTGCATAATTATAGTCGACCCGAAGAAGTCGTAATTAGGCGTCAGACACCTTGGAGGTGTCTGACGCCTCCTGATCGGAAGAAATCGTAACAAGGTGCCTAACGCCTTCTTGACGCCCTTATGCCTAAACGCTTCAGATGATCTTCTTTAGGTTGTCGATGCTGTTTTTTACGCTGGTCTTGGAGTCGATGGGATAGGTCTCCTGTTCGATGTAAAAATGCTTCATGCCCGCTTGCTTGGCTTGGGCAAACAGTTTGGCGAAATCCAACTGACCTGTGCCCACATCGGCATTGCGCGTGCGGTCGGTCTTGTCCATGTCTTTCACGTGCCACTGCTCAAACCGGCCGGGGTGATTGATAAAGTACGTGAAGGGATTTTGGTTGGCGGCCACCACCCAGTACAAGTCCATCTCAAACGCCACCAGATTGGGTTGGCATTCTTTCAACATCAAATCGTAGGGAGTCGCGCCCTCCAGCACATCAAACTCAAACGCGTGGTTGTGGTACGCCAGGCGGATGCCGTTTTTCTTGCACACCTCCCCTGCCTTGTTCAGGTTTTCGCACACAAAACGATAGTCGTCCAACGTTTTGCGCTCGCTCTCGTCCAGCCAGGCCACCACCATGTATTTTTGCCCCGCCTCCTTGGCATCGGCCACGGCCCGCTCCCATCCGTTGAGGATCGTTCCCTTCATATCTTTCATGAACGGAGCCTTTCCAAACAGATAGTGCCCGCTCACCACCTTCATTCCGTTTTCTTTGGCCAGGTTGCTAAATGCCCGGGGCGTCATGCCGAAGACTTTACCATCGTTGTAACCATAGGCTTCCAGTTCCTGATACCCCCATGCGCCTACCTGTTGAATGATGCCTTTTACATCCTGGTTGATGACATCGCGCAGCGAATAAAGCTGTAGGCCGATCTTGCGTTTGGCCTGTGGGGCAAAGGAAGGCATGAGGGTAACGGCCGTGGCTGCCAGTGCCGTGTTGCGGATAAATTCTCTGCGTTTCATAGCGGAATGGTTAATGACGGAATTTGATTTTTACGGGTTGGGTAATTTTACTTTGAGCACGCGAGTGGCGGATGCTTGCAGACTTGGCAATCCGGGAGCGCCTTTGTCTTCATAGCTGGCCGTCAGGATGTAGACGCCTTTTGTCTCGTTACCGGTTGTCACCACGCCTTCGCGCGGCAGCCGTTTTACTTCTTTGGTCGTGCCGAGCGAAAGGATATACTCTATCATTTGCAGCGCTTCTTCGTGCTTGATTTGCGGATGTGCCGCCATGGGTGTCTCTCCCCATACCCCTGCGCCACCTTTAATTACTTTGCCGGCCAACAGGTTGAGCGCATCGGGTTTGTCTTTGTAGCGTTGGGCAATGGCGCGATACGAGGGGCCTGCCGACTGGGTATCGGTCAAGTGGCACGACTTGCAATCGCTCTGCGCGATCAATGCCTTGCCCGGCAACTCGGGGCGCTGATGGCCTTGTGCTATCTGGGTGAGGTCGTAACCTTCCGCGAGGTAGTCAAACGTAATGGTCACCTCGGCATCGGTGATTTTTCCTCCGTCTTCTTGATCTTGCACGGTAACGCGGTATGGAATGGTCGTATTTGGCATCACTTCATCGCCACCGTTTACATCCATCACAATTTGAATGGCGGGTGGTTCATTACCTGCCCAAATCTCCACGTGCGTGTCGGACTGATTGCCCTGGCTGTCTTTGACGGTGAGGAGGGGCCGGTAGATGCCTGCCTTGTCAAAGCGAACGGTAAACGTGCCATCGTTCGAGGTCTGAATTTCCTCTCCGTAAGAAAGCTGATAAGACAAGGCATCACCTTCGGGGTCATATGTGCCCCGCGTGGTGAACTGCACCGTCAGCGGTACGCTGCCTTTTGACTTGTCCACCGCCAACCGGGCTTGTGGTTTCCGGTTGCCCGCGTTGTATTCGATGCGCGACAGCCGTGCATCGTGGTTTTGTTTGAACCAGGCCGTGCCGTATTCAAGTGTGTAAAGCTGCCCATCGGGCCCAAAGGCCATGTCGATGATGTTGTTGAAGGACATGCCTTCCAGAAACGGCTCCATTGAAACATACCGCCCTGCCGCATCCATGTTAACGAGCATCAACCAGTTTCGCATCCAATCGTAGATGATGGGTTTGCCATCCAAATATGAGGGAAAGGCAGTCGGAATGCCTTTGAAGTTCTCGCTGTAATAGACGGGGCCAGCCATGGCATTGCGGCCGCCTTCACGCACCAACGGAAACTCTGGCGACCGGGCATAGGGATAGTAAACCATGGCGGGCTGAGCGGGGGGCAACTCCCTCTTACCGGTGTTGTTGGGCGAATTGTTGATGGGCTTGGCAGGGTCATGTTTGGCTCCAGTTTTGCCCGTCTGGAAATCATGTTCGCCATAGGCAAAATTGTTTCCCACAAAATACGGCCACCCAAAGAAACCCGCTTGTTGGGCCTGGTTTACTTCATCGTAGCCGCGCGGCCCGCGCAGCGAATCGGGCTCACCGGCATCGGGCCCTACCTCGCCCCAGTACAAAAACCCGGTGCGTTGGTCCACCGAAATCCGGTACGGGTTGCGCGTTCCCATCACATAGATTTCGGGCCGCGTGTTGGACTCGCCCCTGGCAAACAGATTTCCGTCCGGTATAGTGTACGTGCCATCCGGCTCGGGATGAATACGCAGAATCTTGCCACGCAGGTCGTTGGGGTTGGCGGATGACTTTTGGGCGTCAAAAGGAGCGCGCCCTTTGCGTTCGTCTGAAGGACTGTATCCGTTTGACTCAAATGGCGAGGTGTTGTCGCCCGTGGAAATGAACAGGTTGCCATCTGGGCCAAACGCCAGCGAGCCGCCCGTGTGGCAGCAGGTTTCCCGTTGCACAGGCACTTCGAGCAATTCTTTCTCCGAGCGCATGTCGATCCGGTCTCCATCAAAAACAAATCGCGACAAAACGTTGGCCGCCCGCGTGGGGTGCGAATAGAAAATGTAGAGATAATGATTCGTGGCAAAGTCCGGGTCGTGGGTCAAGCCGATCATACCGTCTTCAAAGGTGCTGTACACATCAAACCGGTTGATGATGTGGATAGAATCGACCGCAGGGTCGTACAGTTTTACGTTGCCCTTTCGTTCCAAAAACAGAATCCGTCCGTCCGGCAAAATGGTCATCTCGGTTGGTTCATCGAAATAATAGCCCAAGACTGTTTTGGTGAAGCGGTCGGCTTCAGGCACACGCTGGGAATTGGCTTTCCGGTAGTCGAGTCGGCTCTCGCCCATGGCATAACGGATACCGTCCAGCACGTGGGCCATGAACAACTCATCGGCAAAGCTTTCGGGAGTATGCCCCATACCCGTGTAGAAAGCACGGCCTCCGTCAAAATCATGGTACCAGGCGATGGGATGGTTGGTGCCGTTCTCCCCTCCTTGGTAGGTGGTTTCATCTAAGTTGTAGAGGATGTTGAGATCGGGCGCCAGGTTCCGGTAGTTGTACCATTCGTCAAAGCGTTGCCAGGCGTTCGGCAGTTGTGCTTGACCAAAGGCTTTTACCCGCTGGGCGGTGGCTTGTTGCTGATGCGGATGGCTTTGGAAATAGCCGCCTACCAGTCGGCCATACCAGGGCCAATCGTACTCGGTATCGGCCGCGGCATGGATGCCTACAAATCCGCCTCCGGCTTGGATAAAGCGCTCCATGTCGGCTTGTTGTGAGTGCGTGAGTACATCGCCCGTGGTACTCAAAAACACTACGGCTTTGTACTTTTTAAGATTGTACTCCTGAAAAGCATTGGCATTTTCAGTCGTGTCCACCCCAAAACCATGTGCTTGCCCCAGCGCCATAAGTGCGCGCTTGCCTTCTTGGATAGAAGCATGCCGATATCCAGCCGTCTTGGAAAAGACGAGGATCCGAGGCTGGTTGTCCGAGCACGACCACCAAGCCAGGCTCGACAAGATGACCAGGGGAACGAAGCGCTTTTTTATGGACATGGAAAGTCGTTATAGTTTATTGACAAATCGTTTGAACCCATCTTTTAGTAGCGGCACGTTAAAATTAATCAAACAACCCAATCGTTTGTCGGCCAATTTCAAATAGCTGATGATCTGGGCTTCATGTACCGGCAAAAGGAACTCCACTGCTTTTAACTCAATAATCACTTCATTCTCGACCAAAATATCAATCACATAGTCTTTGTCCAACGTGAATCCGCGGTATGTCAACGCGATTGCGACCATGGTTTGAACGTGGACGCCACGCAGGGCAAACTCTTTGACGAGACACTGTTGGTATACGGATTCCAATAAGCCCGGCCCCATCTCTTTGTGCACCCGGATGGAGGCATCCAAGATGATTCCGGAGAGGTCGTTTAAATCGTCAGTTGTCATTTGTCTTTTTTCACCGCGAAGACGCGAAGGCGCCAAGATTTTCTCTACCCCTGCGACTCTGTGCCTCTGCGGTTAATGTCTTTTTCCTTTCACCGCGGAGACGCAAGGCGCAAAGATTTTCTCTACCTCTGCGACTCAGCGCCTCTGCGGTTAGTGTTCTCTTTTTTTCACCGCGGAGACGCAAAGGCGCGAAGATTTTCCCTACCCCTGCGACTCCGCGCCTCTGCGGTTAATATCTTTTCCTTTCAGCGCGAAGACGCAAAGACGCGAAGATTATCTACCTCTGCGACTCTGTGCCTCTGCGGTAATGTCTTTTTGTTTTCACCGCGGAGACGCAAAGACGCGAAGATTTTCTCTACCTCTGCGGTTAATGTTCTCTTTTTTTCACCGCGGAGACGCAAAGGCGCAAAGATCTTCCCTACCTCTGCAACTCTGTGCCTCTGCGGTTGATGTCTTTTTCCTTTCACCGCGGAGAGGCAAGGCGCAAAGATTTTCTCTACCTCTGCGACTCAGCGCCTCTGCGGTTAATTGTCTTTTTGCTTTCACCGCGGAGACGCGAAGGCGCGAAGATTTTCCCTACCTCTGCGACTCAGCGCCTCTGCGGTTAATGTCTTTTTCCTTTCACCGCGGAGACGCAAAGGCGCGAAGATTTTCTCTACCTCTGCGATTCAGCGCCTCTGCGGTAATGTCTTTTTGTTTTCACCGCGGAGACGCGAAGGCGCCAAGATTTTCTCTACCTCTGCGAATCTGTGCCTTTGCGGTAATGTCTTTTTGTTTTCACCGCGGAGACGCAAAGACGCGAAGATTTTCCCTACCTCTGCGACTCAGCGCCTCTGCGGCCAATATCTTTTCTTTTCACCG
>ERZ1066137.802-NODE-802-length-19410-cov-20.798812_pt1 | contig 19410 bp, 13 predicted proteins | sample MGYA00382784_ERZ1066137 | MGnify/ENA primary metagenome ERZ1066137 (study PRJEB33369, sample SAMEA5778367) | biofilm metagenome | biome: Industrial cooling water; feature: Water cooling tower basin; material: Biofilm | place: United Arab Emirates | collected... | reverse complement strand
CGCCTCGGCGGCGCCGACACCCGCGAGCACGCGCGCGCGCTCGCGCGCTGCGGCGTGCGCGAGCCGGCCCGGTGGGCCGCGACCGTCGCCCCCGCGCTCTACGACCTGTCGTCGTGAGGCAGCACGTACGACGGCGCCCACCGCTCGAGGTCGACGACCGCCGCGTCGAGCTCCTGACCCGACGCCAGCGCGCCGAGCTCGCGCCGCAGCAGCTGCCTCGCGCGCTCGATCCGGGTCTGAACCATGCCCTTCGTCAGCCCGGTCGCCTCCGCGAGCTCGCGTTGGCTGAGGCCCTCCCGGTAGCTCAGCTCGAGCAGGATCTGCAGCTCGAGCGGGATCCGGCGCAGCGCCGCGACCAGCAGGCGCGAGCCCCTCTCGCCGTCGACGAGCCGGCCCGGGCTCGGCGCGAGATCCTCGAGCGAGCTCGCCAGCGCGTCGAAGCGCTCGCGGCCCTCGAAGTGCTTGTAGAGGATCCGCCGGGCGGTCCCGAAGAGGTACGCGCGGAAGCTCTCGATCCGCTCGCGGCCCTCGACGCAGGCGAGCACCGTCTGCTGGATCAAGTCCTCGACGTCGCCCGACACCTTGGCGGCGAAGAACCGGTACAGCGCGTCATAGAACCGCTCGAACAACTTGCCGCCCGCCGACTTGTCGCCGGCGCGCCACATCGCTAGCAACACGAGTTCGTCGTGCACGCGGCGATCGTACCCCACACGCAGCCGTCTGCACCTGGTCATGGGGCCATGGCAGATGAGACACGCGGTAACCCCGCAATCCTCGGCGTCGCTGCAGAAGTCCGCGCCTCTACGCCGCGAATTCGTGGCCGCTTGCAGAAAGACGGATCATTCGTCCCGCGGACGACACTACATAGGCGTCACCACCTCGGACGGTTCTCGTATGCCCCCCAAGAACCCCCCTGTCGGTGCGGACCTCCCCGATCCGCACGAGAAGCCGCTGGAGACGCACGAGGAGGACCCTCTGCGCCAGCTGTTCCGCCGCCACGCCAACCACTTCACCGGCGTGCGCGCGCGCCAGATCCAGACCCGCCTACGGCACCGGCTGTTCACCGAACTGCCGGGCGACCCCGACCCGCTCGCCTGAGAGGCCTGCGCGCCGCGGGTGGGCACGCGTGTCCACACGCGTGCCCGGCATGTAACTGCACGGATGCATTCGCAGGCCCCGGCCCGCGAACGCATCCGCGTCGGCGCTCGCCTCGCTGCGGGCGCTAGCGCTGGCGCTCGCGCGCCGCCGCGATCGCCTCGCGGACCATCGCGTCGTGCTCGCTCGGGTCGGCCCACCGCCGCTGACCGGCCTCCGGCAGCAGGCGGATCGGGTCGAAGTACAGGTAGTGCTTGTCCTCGTTGACGTTCGGGCTGCGGTACACGCTGATGCCCGTCTCGCGGTTGTAGTGCTCGAACGAGTGGACGTCGCGCTTGCCGCCGCCGCCCGGCGCGTCGACGACGAACGTCGGCGTGTTGAAGCCGGCCGTCAGCCCGCGGACCTGCTTCTCGAGCTCGATCGCCGTCGACACCGTCGTCCGCAGGTCCTCGACGCCCTTGACCAGATCGTGCACGTACACGTAGTACGCGTGGACGTTCAGGTAGCTCATGCGCTTGATCAGCAGGCGCATCACCTCGGGCGTGTCGTTGACCTTGCGCTGCAGCACCGACTGGTTGCGCACGAACACGCCGGCCTCGAACAGCCGGTTCATCGCCCGCTGCGTGATCTCGGTCAGCTCCGCCGGGTGGTTGAAGTGCGTGTGCAGCACGACCTCCTTGTGCAGCTTGCGCCCGCGCTCGACCACGCCGACGAGCGCGGAGAACCACGCGTCGTCGGTCAAGATCTTCTGCGGCATCACGGCCGGGCCCTTGGTCGCGAACCGCATCCGGCGGATGTTCGGCAGGTCGAGCAGGCGGTTGCCGATCGCCTCGATGTGCTCGGCGCGGAGGTTGTACGCGTCGCCGCCGCTGATCACGATGTCCTCGAGCTCCGGCCGCGACGCGATGTACGCGAAGGCGCGCTCCCACCGGTCCTGCGTCGGCCGCAGGTGGACCTTCTCGACCTGGTCGGTGTCGACCCCGACCGCGTAGCTGCGGGTGCAGAACCGGCAGTACACCGGGCACGTGTCGAGCGCGAGGAACAGCGCCTTGTCGGGGTAGCGGTGCGTCAGCCCGGGCACCGGCGCGTCGGCCTGCTCGTGCAGCGAGTCGAGGTCGAGCTTGGGGTGGTCGGGCAGAAGGCGCGAGCCCATCGGGATGAACTGGCGGCGCAGCGGGTCCTCCGCGGGGTTCGACCAGTCGATCAGGCTGAGCAGGTACGGCGAGACCCGCAGGCTCATCGGCGCGCGGTGGAAGCCCTCGCTGACGTCGGCGAGGAACGCCGGCGAGACCAGCTCGCGCACGACCTCGAGCAGCTTGTCGGGCCGCGTGATCGTGTGCTTCGCCTGCCACTTGTGGTCGAGGAAGGTCGCCTCGTCGATGTCGCGGTACGCCGGGATCGCCCGCCAGAAGTCGCCGCTCCGCAGCTCGCGGTGCACCAGCGTCGCCGGGTCGACCGGCGGCTTGAGCGCGGGCACCGGCTCGGGGGCGCCGGACGTCGACATCACGGGCAACTTGGTCGGGCTGGTCACGCTGCTCTCCATCGCCGCGAAGGTGTAGTCGAAAACGCCGCGCCGCGGCATCGGGTCGGCGATCTTCGCCGCAATCTCGCCCAAGTCCCGCCGGCCGCCCCCGCACCCGCCCGTCCGGGCCCCGCGCGCCCGCGCCCGCGCTACACTGCCCGTCCGCCGTGACCTCCGCCACGCCCGCACGGATCGACGATGTCCGCGACCCGGCCGCGCTCGCCCGCGCCGCCGCCGAACTCGCCGGCGCCCCCGTCCTCGGCGCGGCCGTCGTGCTCGCCGCCCCTCACCCCGACCTGCCCCGTGAGGCCGCCCACGACCCCCGCCGCCTGCGCGTCGACCTGCTCGCGCTCGCCTCCGACGCCGCCACCTTCCTGTTCCACTGCGCCTGCCTGCCCGACCTGCGCCCGCTCGCGCCCGTGCTCGCCGGCGAGCGCCCACCTTACGTCGTCTTCCCCGACGCCCAATTCCACCTGACCGCCCTCGCCGGCCTCGGCCTCGCCGCCCCGCGCGTCGGCTGCATCCGCACCGCCGCGACCCTGCTCGCCGAGGGCGCGCTCGCCCGCCACGACGAGCTCGACCTTCATCGCCTCGCCCGCGCGCACCTCGGCGAGGAGCTGCCCGGCGAATGGCTCTCGGGACAGGTCCTTCCGGCCTGGTCGCGGCTCGACGTCGCCGCCGCCGCCGCGCGGGTCGCCCCGGCGCTGCTGCGCGCGCTGACCCCCGAGCTGCGGGCGCGCGGCCTGTCGCGCGTCTACGAGCTCGAGTGCAGGCTCGCGCCGACGGTCGTGGCGATGGAGGCCGCCGGGGTCGCCGTCGACGGCGACCGCTTCGCCGCGGTCGCCGGCGGGTGGGTCGCCGAGCGCCAGGTCGTCGCCGACCCCGAGCGCCGGGCCCAGCTCGACAAGCTGATCTCGAGCTACGCGAACTGGCCGGCGCAGTACCTCGCGGAGGACGGCCGGATGCGCCCGCACCTCAGCCCGCTCGCGACCGACTCGGGCCGGTTCGCGTGCAGCCAGCCGAACCTCCAGCAGGTGCCCGCCGAGCACACCGCGCCGGGCCTGCGCGCCTGCTTCCGCGCGCCGCCCGGCCACCTGCTCGTGATCGCCGACTACGCGCAGATCGAGCTCCGCGTCGCCGCTCACCTCGCCCCGTGCGACGCGCTGCGCGAGGTGTTCCGCGCCGGCCGCGACCCGCACCGCGCGACCGCGGCGACCCTCGCGCGCAAGCCCGAGGCCGAGGTCACGCCGCACGAGCGCAAGCTCGCCAAGGCGGTCAACTTCGGCTTTTTGTTCGGCATGGGCGCGCGCCGCTTCCAGGAGTACGCGAAGAACAACTACGGCCTCGAGCTCGACCTCGCCGCCGCCGAGCGCGCCCGCGAGGCGTTCTTCGCCACCTTCCCCGGGATCGCCGCGTGGCACCGCAAGATCGCGTCGCTGCAGCCGCGCAGCGCCCGCGAGGACATCACCGTCCGCACCGCGCTCGGCCGCCGCAAGCGCTTCCCCGCCGGCCACTTCAGCTTCAACGCCGCGCTCAACATCCCCGTCCAGGGCACCGCCGCCGAGGGTTTTAAAAAGGCGATGATCGCGTTGCACCCGGCGCTCGCAGAGCTCGGCGGGCGCGGCGTGCTCTGCGTCCACGACGAGTACCTCGCCGAGGTCCCCGAGCACCACGCCGAGGCCGCGCGCACCCTCGTGCAGCGGGTGATGCAGGATGCGATGGCCGAGGTCGTGCCGTCGGTCCCGATCGTCGTCGACAGCCGCGTCGCACGCAGCTGGGCCGAGTGACCTGTCCCTCGGCGCCTGAACATAGTTTTCTGTCCGCGGGGACATGCGCGAATTCGACCGGCGCGAAACCGCGCCGCGTGATTCCGTGAGGATCCACAACGGCGCGCTCGCGCGCTGCGCCCTGGCGCGCACCGGACAGACGTGCGCACATGGTCCAAAGGAGAGGTCGTGGCGAGGCAGATCCCCCCCTTCGCGGTCGTCGCCGCGCTCGGCTCGCTCGGCTGCCCCGCGCCTGAATTCCAGGCCTTCAACACCGCGAGCGAGGCCGTCGCGTCGAGCTCGACGAGCGCGGACCCGAGCGCGACGACGGCCGAGCCCGTGCCGACCGGCGGCGAGACGCCCGGCGTGCAGACGGTGACCAGCGACGGCGACGCGACGACCGGACCTGTCCCCGGGGACACCTCGACGTCGACGACCGGCCCGCCGCCGCCGAGGAAGTTGATCGAGCAATTCTACTTCGAGCCGAAGACGCTCGCCCACGCCGGCGCGGCCAAGGCCGTGCTCGTCACCACGCCGGCCGCCGAGTCGTACGCGCTGACCTGCGACGACCAGCCCGCCGGCGCGGGGCCGATCGCCGCGTTCGTCCACGAGGTCGAGGCCGAGACCAGCGCCGACAACGGCGAGCACACCTGCGAGGTGACGGTGTTCGGCCAGGGCGCCGCGGAGACGGCGGACGCGAAGCTCACGATCACCCTCCCGCCGCCCGGCACGCCCCGCTGCGCCTTCACCGAGGACGAGGAGGGCCTGAGCCAGATCACCGGCCTCGCGCGCACAGGCGAGACGCTGGTCGCCGTCGGCACCGTCGGCGCCCCCGCGGGCCCGCGGCTCGCGCTGTGGAAGCTCGACATGACGACCTGCGAGGAGGCGCTCGGCTGGCCGCAGCTCGTCCTCCACTGGACCGCGCTGCCGGGCCTCGGCCTCAAAAATTCCGAGGGCACCGGCGTCGCCGCCGACGCGCTCGGCAACGTCGCCGTCGCCGGCCTCGTCGGCGACGGCCAGACGCGCCAGCCCTACGTCGCCCTGCTCGACCCCGCCGGCGAGCCGCTCTGGGAGCACCTCGGCGACCCCGGCGACGAGGTCCGCGGCGTGGCGATCGCCCCGCCGCCCCACGAGCTCGTCGTCGCCGTCGGCGCGCGCCGGACCGGCGTCAACCCGACCCGCTTCGACGCGATGATCTGGCACCACTTCTCCGCGGACGTCGTCGCCGCCGACCAGCTCGCCGCGCCGCTCGCTCCCGGGGAGGACGAAGACTTTGGCAACGTACGCAATGAACGAGCACTCGCCGTGCTCATCCACCCCGAGACGGCCACCGCCTTCGTCGCCGGCGAGCGCGATTATCAGGACAACAAGGTGCTGTTTCCGCGCAGCTTCGTCGCCCGCTACGACCTGCTGGGCGGATTCCTTGGTTCCTGGACCTCGAGCGGCGACTACCTCCCGCACGACGGCGCCCGGGCGATCACGCTCTGCGAGGACGGCCTGCGCCTCGGCGGCTGGGCCCGCAACGGGAACGGCTCCGAGCCGCAGCCGCTGACGCGCTGGCTCGATGACCAGGGCGCCTCGCTCCAGCGCCGCCCCGAGGGCTACGCGAACACCCAGACCTTCGGGATCGCCTGCGACCACATCGGCCGGACCGTCCACGCCGCGACGCGCGACGCCGGCGCCCTGACGCCGCGCGCCGAGCTGTTCGCGTTCCCCGACGCCGCCGCGCCGCTGAGCTGGACCGCGAACGGCGGCGACGGCACGACGGACGCCGCCTTCGCGGTCGTCTGCGACGAGTGGGGCTTCTGCGCCTGGGGCGGCTTCCAACAGATGGGCCAGCCGCCGCTGCCGCGCGCGATCGTCCGCGTCCTACACCCCTGATCGCGCGGCGACTACTGCGGGATCAACCCGTCACACAGCTCGACCATCTCGTCGACCGCGTCGGCGAAGAACGGCCCATAGTCCGGCAGGCAGATCGACCCGAAGCGCCCGTGCGCGACCTTCTGCGTCAACCGACGAAGGGGGTTCGGAAAATCGAGCATCGGGTCCCCTTCGGGATCGCACAGAGGCATCGGCTGGTCGATGTCGGTCGACAACACGAGCACCATCAGCGCGTCCTGGTCGCCGAGCTTCGCCTCGACCAGCTGCGTCGCCCACTGCGTCGGAAATCCCTCCGAGGACTGATCGTAGCTGTCGCTGATGATCGTCACGACCAGCAGCGCGTCGTCGCGGAGGAAGCCGCCGTTGCAGAACGCCGGCTCGTTGATCTTCGGGTCGAGCGCCGCGAGCATCGACTCGGCCGGGGTCGTCCCGAACGCGTCGATCCCGACGGTGGCGATGCACGAGAACGCCGTCGCCAGATCCGGTTCGCCGGAGACGATGTAGCGGTTGCCGCCGTACAGCTCGCAACGGCGGTTGGACGCGCCGGGCGCGGCCGGGAAGGTGATTCCGGCGCCGAACAGCTGGTCGCACTTGTCGAGCACCGCCCCGCAGCCGGGCGGCTCGCCGAGCGGATCGCAGTCCGCCGGGTCGGCGCACAGCGAGCAGTCCTCCATCTTCCACCCGCCCGAGCCGTTGGTGACGAGGATGTGGACGTCGAAACCCTCGAGCTTCGACGCGATCGCGGCCATGAACTCGGGGAACGCCGCGACCAGCCGCTCCTGCTTGTCCTTCATCGTCCCTTGCGCGCTGACGACGAACAGAAAGTCGATCTTCCCGCGGCACCCGACGACCGGCTCGCCGCCGTCCGGGATCCCCGCGTCGAGCCGCACCCCCGCCGTGCTGCCCTCGCCGCTCGCCTCCCCCGCCCCGCTCGTGCTCGTGCTCGTGCTCGACTCCGGCTCGACCGACCCCAGCCCTGTCGTCCCGGTCGACGACGTCAGGACCACCCCGGTCACCGCCGGCGGCTGGAACCCGATCTCCGGGGCCCCGCAGCCGAGGCCCGAACCGAGCAGGCCGAGGCCGAGCGCCGCGCAGTTCGTTCGTATTGCTACAAGCATCGACACCTCACTGCGGGATCAGCCCGTCACACAGCTCGACCATCTCGTCGACCGCGTCGGCGAAGAACGGCCCGTAGTCCGACATGCAGATCGACCCGAAGCGTCCGTGCGCGACCTTCTGCGTCAACCGGCGCAGCTGGTTCGGATAGTCGAGCATCGGCTCTTCGTCGGGCCAACAGAGGTGCATCTCCTGATCGATGTCGGTCGACAGGACGAGCACCATCAGCGCGTCCGGATTCCCGAGCTTCAGCTCGACCAACTGCGTCGCCCACTGGGTCGGAAATCCGTTCGACTTCTCGTCGTAGGTGTCGCTGATCAGCGTCACGACGAGCAGCGCATCGTCGCGGAGGAAGCCGCCGTTGCAGAACGCCGGCTCGTTGATCTTCGGGTCGAGCGCCGCGAGCATCGACTCGGCCGGGGTCGTCCCGAACGCGTCGATCCCGACGGTGGCGATGCACGAGAACGCCGTCGCCAGATCCGGTTCGCCGGAGACGATGTAGCGGTTGCCGCCGTACAGCTCGCAACGGCGGTTGGACGCGCCGGGCGCGGCCGGGAAGGTGATTCCGGCGCCGAACAGCTGGTCGCACTTGTCGAGCACCGCCCCGCAGCCGGGCGGCTCGCCGAGCGGATCGCAGTCCGCCGGGTCGGCGCACAGCGAGCAGTCCTCCATCTTCCACCCGCCCGAGCCGTTGGTGACGAGGATGTGGACGTCGAAACCCTCGAGCTTCGACGCGATCGCGGCCATGAACTCGGGGAACGCCGCGACCAGCCGCTCCTGCTTGTCCTTCATCGTCCCTTGCGCGCTGACGACGAACAGAAAGTCGATCTTCCCGCGGCACCCGACGACCGGCTCGCCGCCGTCCGGGATCCCCGCGTCGAGCCGCACCCCCGCCGTGCTGCCCTCGCCGCTCGCCTCCCCCGCCCCGCTCGTGCTCGTGCTCGTGCTCGACTCCGGCTCGACCGACCCCAGCCCTGTCGTCCCGGTCGACGACGTCAGGACCACCCCGGTCACCGCCGGCGGCTGGAACCCGATCTCCGGGGCCCCGCAGCCGAGGCCCGAACCGAGCAGGCCGAGGCCGAGTGCCGCGACGGTCCGGGTCGTTGGGGTCGCGTCCGTGCGTGACACGGCGGCCACTGTAGCGCCGACGATGCGCGAGATCGAGCCTGCGCACCTCGCGCAACCGCACCCACGCCCGCCTGCGGCCCGTCCTTGCGGACGAGCTCGCCGCCGGTCGATTGCCGGCCCGGTGCGGGCGAGCGAGCGCCCGCGAAACGGCGTCCACGGGGGCCTGTCCCTTCGGACACCTCGTCGGCCGCGCCCGCCCGCGGCGGACCCGGGCGCCCCCCGGGCAGCGGGCTCGGCCGGCGACGGCGCGCGGCGCCGCGAAACCTCACGCCCGTGCGCCGGTTCCAACCTCGGCCGGCGATCCTGCGTCGCCGCGGAGATTTCATGCACCACGCGATGTCCCGCCGCTCGTTCGCGGCGCTCACCACCCTCGGGATCGGCCTCCCGGGCTTGCTCGGCGGCTGCGGAAGCACCACAACGTCCGCCAGCACCATGATCCCCGGCGAACAGGCCCCCCTCACGGACCACCTCGCGTGGTTCTCCATCGACAAGCCCACGATCGCGCGTGTGATGGCCGAGCTGACCGCGCGCGGGGCGGACGCTGCCGACCTGTACTTCCAGTACAGCCGCGACAACAGCATCACGATGGAGGACGGCATCATCAGCCGGGCCGGCAGCTCGGTCGATCAGGGCGTCGGCCTGCGGGTCGTCGTCGGCGACCAGACCGGCTACGCGTTCACCGAGGACCTCTCGCTCGAGGCGATGCTCGCGGCCGCGCGGACGGCGGCGAGCATCGCCCACGGCGGCGGCGCGGCCGCCCCGGTCGAGTACGTCCACCGGGCGCGGCCGAGCCGCTACGCGCTGCGGCAGCCGTGGTCGGACGTCCCGACGGTGCAGAAGCTGCCGCGGATCGAGGAGCTCGCCGGGCTCGCGCGCCGCGGCGACCCCTCGATCGAGAAGGTCACGGTCAGCTGGGCCGACGGCGAGGAGCTGGTGCTCGTCGCCGACATGCACGGCAACATCCACACCGACATCCGGCCGATGACGCGGCTGTGGTGCATGCTGACCGCCAAGAAGAACGGCGTCACGCAGAGCAACTCGGCCAACCTCGCCGGCCGCCACGGCTTCGACTGGTACACCGAGGAGCGGCTGAGGTTCCTCGCCGACGAGGCGGTCAAGCGGACGATGATCCTGTTCGACGCCCGGCGGCCGCCGGCCGGCGAGATGCCGGTCGTGCTCGCCGCGGGCGCCAGCGGGATCCTCCTGCACGAGGCGATCGGCCACGGCATGGAGGCCGACTTCAACCGCAAGAACACGAGCATCTACGCCAGCATGATCGGCAAGAAGGTCGCGCCCGACTTCGTGACGATCGTCGACGACGCGACCCAGGAGGGCGAGCGCGGCGCGCTCAACGTCGACGACGAGGGCAACCCGACCGAGAAGACCGTGCTCGTCGACCGCGGCGTGATGGCCTCGTACCTGCACGACAGCATCAGCGCCCGCCACTACAAGACCCGGAGCACCGGCTCGGGCCGCCGCGAGTCGTTCCGCCACGCCCCGCTGCCGCGGATGCGCTCGACCTACATGGAGAACGGCCCGCACACGCGCGACGAGATCATCGCCTCGGTCAAGAAGGGCATCATCGCCGAGACCTTCACCAACGGCCAGGTCCAGATCGGCGCCGGCGACTTCACCTTCTACATCAAGAACGGCTGGCTGATCGAGGACGGCAAGATCACCGCCCCGATCAAGGACATCAACATCATCGGCAACGGCCCGGAGGCGCTGAAGAACGTGACCATGGTCGGCGACGACTCCAAGCTGGACCACGGCGGCTGGACCTGCGGCAAGGACGGCCAGAGCGTCCCCGTGTCGCAGGGCATGCCGACCACCCTCGTGTCGAAGATGACCGTCGGAGGCGAAAATGTCTGACCTGATGAGCTCCGCCCGCACCGCCGTCGACCTGGCCAAACAGGCAGGCGCCCAGGACGCCTGGGCCGCGATCTCGCGCGACCGCTCGGTCTCGTTCACCTACCGCGACGGCAAGATCGAGAAGGTCGAGGAGAGCACCTCGCGCGGCCTCGGGATCAGCGTCTACGTCGACGGCCGCTACTCGACCCACTCGACGACCGACCTGCGGCCCGACCGCCTGGCGAGCTTCATCCGCGAGGCCGTCGCGCTGACCCGCGCGCTCGAGCCCGACCCGTTCCGCGTGATCCCCGACCCCGCGCTGTTCAAGGACCGCCCGACCGTCGACCTCGAGCGCGTCGACCCGGCCGTCGGCAAGCTGACCCGCGAGCAGCGCGAGGCCTGGCTCGCCGAGATGGACGCGCGCGCCCACACCGACGCGCGCGTGCTGTCGGCCGAGAGCAACCTGTTCAGCGGCGAGTCGCAGGGCGCGTCCGCCAGCAGCAACGGGTTCGCCGGCGCGTGGGAGGGCAGCTACCTCGGCTACAGCTGCACCGCGACCGTCCGCGAGGGCGAGGACAAGCGCCCCGAGGGCAGCGCCTACGCGGTCGGCCGGTTCGTCCAGGGCCTGCCCGCGCCCGCCGAGGTCGCCGACCTCGCGCTGCAGCGCGCGCTGAGCCGCCTCGGCAGCGCCAAGGGCCCGACGGTCCGCACCACGATGGTCGTCGACCCCGAGGCCGCGGTGTCGCTGATCGCCCGCGCGCTCGCCCCGGCGAACGCCGCGTCGATCCAGCAGGGCCGCTCGTACTTCGCCGGCAAGCTCGGTCAGCCGGTGTTCGGCGAGAAGCTGACGGTCACCGACGACCCGCTGATCCCGCGCGGCCTCGGCTCGCGCCACTTCGACGGCGAGGGCATCAGCGCCAGGCGGATGCCGATCGTCGAGGCCGGGGTCGTCCGCAACTTCTACGTCGACACCTACTACGGCCGCAAGCTCGGCATGAACCCGACCAGCGGCTCGGCGAGCAACCGCGTCGTCGGCCTCGGCGAGAAGCCGCTCGCCGCGCTGATCGCCGACGTCGGCGAGGGCATCTACGTCACCAGCTGGCTCGGCGGCAACTCCGACGCGACCACCGGCGACTTCTCGCTCGGCCTGCGCGGCCACCGGATCGAGGGCGGCAAGCTCGGCCCCCCGATCGGCGAGATGAACGTCACCGGCAACCTGCCGGCGCTGTTCGCCAAGCTCGCCGCCCTCGGCAACGACCCGTACCCGTACTCGAGCCTGCGCGCGCCGACCCTCGTGTTCGAGGACGTCCAGTTCAGCGGCGCCTGAGGCGACCCGGACCCGGGCGCGGACCGTGGTACGTTCGCGCCCGATGTCCAGCGACACCTTCCATATCGAGATCCGCCAGCTCGCGGGCGACACCGTCGAGCTGCTGTGCACGACCAGCACCGCCGGGGGCGTCAACGACTACGCCGTGACCCGCTCGTTCGTGCTGATGGCGCTCGAGGACGGCATGCCGTACGCGAAGACGACGCCGCTGCAGAAGCGGCTGGTCGAGCTCGGCCGCGGCAGCATCCCGCCGGTGTGGGAGGCGTCGTTCCACCGCGAGCACGTCGGCGAGTTCATCGCCTCGACCGAGCTCGTCGAGCGGATCGGGATCGTCGGCGACGAGAGCGCCTGGCTCCGCCGGTTCGAGCTCGACGACGCGACGGCCGAGCGTGACTACCCCCTGCACCGCTTCGTGCTGCGCGCCCGCGTGACCGACCCGCAGTGGCTCACCGGCCTGAAGGTCGGCGACCGCTGGGGTACGACCGCGTTCGACGCCTGGTGGGACGACCCGACCCGCCCGAGCCGCGCGCAGCTGGCCGCGGTCGAGCGCAAGGCGTCCCGCTGGCGCCGCCCGGGCGCGGCGAAGACGACGCCGCGCGCCGCGGCCAGGAAGACCCCCTCGCGCCCGGCGGCCGCCACGAAGCCCCCCGCCGACAAGAAGAAGACTACCGCCGCCACGAAGACTGCCGCCAAGAAGACCGCCGCCAAGAAGACCGCCGCGGCCAGGAAGACCGCCTCGCGCTCGGCCGCCACGAAGGCCTCCGCCGCCAAGAAGACCGCCGCCAAGAAGACCTCCGCCAAGAAGAAGACTGCCGCGGCCAAGAAGACCGCCGCCAAGAAGACCGCCGCCGCCAAGAAGACCGCCGCCAAGAAGGCCTCCTCCGCGGCCAAGAAGACCGCCAAGAAGGCCTCCGCCAAGAAGGCCTCCGCCAGGAAAGCCGGCAAGAAGACGAGCCGGCGGTCCGGCTGAGCCGCCGACGCGCGCCGCACGGACGGCGCACGGTCCGGCTTCACTTCGACTTGATCGTCGCGTAGCCCATGTCGACGTAGCGCGCCTGGGCCTCGGCGCCGGTCAGGTAGGTGTCGTAGCCGGGGTTGCCCCGCAGGTGGCGGCCGAAGTACGCGACCACGTAGGCCCGCGACAGCGCGCTGACGATCGCCGGGTCGAGCATCGACTGATCGCAGAACGCGCACGACAGGCCGCACGCGTTGACGTCGTCGACGAAGCTCGGGTGGCTCGCACCGACGACCGTCACCTCGAGCGCGGGCGAGCCGGCCGCGGCGTAGAAGGTCTGATAGTTCTCGGCCTTCGGCGCGCAGGCCATGAAGCCGTCGCCGTCGAGGGTCCCGCCGAGGAAGCCGAGCGGGATCGAGATCGGCAAGAGGCCACTGACATCGGGGCACACCATCATGTTCGGGCACATGGTGGCGCCGTCGACCGGGTCGAGGGTGATGCTCGCCTTGACGCGCGCGTCGTAGGTCGCCGCGAGCACCGAGATCTTACCGCCGAGCGAGTGCCCGGTGGTGCCGACGTTGTCGGTGTCGACGATGTCCTGGAGCGCCGGCTCGGTGGCCGCCCAGTCGACGGCGGCGAGCAGCTGCTTGGCGTAGGCCGGGTGGTCGACCGGCTGGAACAGGTAGCCGCGGTGGTCGACGTTGAGCGCGACGTAGCAGTGCGAGGCGAGCCGCCTGGCGTACTCGGTGTACAGCTCGGGCCCGATGTTGAAGCCGTGCGCGACCGTGACGACGGGGTACGGGCCGTCGACGGGCCCGCCGGTCGGATAGTAGGCGTAGACCGGCACCTGGGCGTTGCCGACCTGGATCGTCTCCTCGAGCTCGCCGACCTCGCACGGGCCGTCCTTGTCGGGGTCGAAGACCGGATCCTGCGGCTCGCCGGTGGTGTCGTCGCCGGTCGTGTCGTCGGTCGTCGAGGTGTCGGGCTCCTCGGTGGTCCCGGTCGTCGCGGTCCCCGGCGAGGTCGTCGTCGTCGTCGGGTCCGTCGTCGTCGTCGTCGGGTCGCTCGTCCCCTGGGTGCCGCCCTCACTGCCGCCCGGGTCGGTCGCGCCCGTCGAGCTCACCGCGCCCGAGGAGCCGCCGCCGGAGCTGCTCTCGGCGCCGGAGTCGGTGCCGGTCGAGGTCGAGGCATCGTCGCCGCAGGCGGCGATCGCAAGCGAGAAGAGGACCACCTTGGAGCGCATCATCGCGGCGGACTCTATCTCGGCCGCGCGCCCGGTGTTGGCAGATACAACGAGATCCGGACGCGAAGAAACGTCACGGCTTCATCCGCGGTAACGGGCGAAGTATTGCCGCATCAAGAAGCGGCGGAACCACGTGTTGAGGGCCGCGAGGTCCAGCACCAGCCGCCCGTAGACGATCAACGACTTGCCCCCGAGGCTGACGCCGTGCGGGAAGTCCTCGCGCAGCACGTGCGGCTCGAGCGGCGGCACCCCGTTCGGGTAGTCCGGCGGCTCGGCGGCGAGGGTCAGCAGGTTCTTCGCGGTGAGGCCGGCTTGCCACAGGCACTCGATCGCCCGCTGCATCGTCGGCCACTCCCCCGTCGCCCCCTGCACCCGCGCCGCGTCACCGATCGCGAAGATGTCCGGGTTGGTCGGCCTCGGCGTGGCGAAGCACTGCAGCGTCGGGCCGACCGCGAGCCAGCCGGCCTCGGTCCGCGGCAGGCCGAGGTCGGCGAGCGCCGGCGCCGGGCGGACGCCGCCTGCCCAGAAGGCCAGGTCGCACGCGACCTCCTCGACCGCGCCGGCTGTCTGGATCGCAGCTGTCCCGGCGGACAGGCGGACGACCCGGGCGCCGAGCCGCAGCTCGACGCCCTGGGCGGCGAGGTGGCGGGCCGCCCTCGCGCCTGCCCGTTCGGCCAGCCCGGGCAACAGCCGTGCGCCGCCGTGGACGAGCACGACCTTCGGCGCGCGCCAGCCCTGCGGGCGCTCCCGGCCGAGGTGGGCCAGCTCGCCGGCGAGCTCGACGCCGGAGATCCCGCCGCCGACGACGACGATCGTCGGGCGCTCGCCGGCCGGGCCCTCGCCCTCGCCCTTGTGGTACGGGTGCGCGCCGCCGCTGTCGCGGACGGTCCGGCCGTCGGGCCCGAGCAGCCCGGCGAGCCGCGCCCGGGCGCCCTCGAACTCGCCGGCGAACTTGTAGCCGACGAACCGCTCGGCGCCGTCGACCGTCGGCGGCGGCGCGAGGACCGACCCGAGCGCGACGACGACGAAGCGCCCGCGCAGCCGCGCCCCGGAGGCGAGCCGGACCTCCTTGCGCGCCGGGTCGAGGCCCGCGACCACGCCGGTGACGTAGCGCGCGTCGGGCCGAGCCGTGACGACCTTCTCGGTCGGCAGCAGCGAGCCCGCGGGGTCGAGGCGCCCGACCAGCCGCTCCTGGACCAGCGGGATGTAGCCGTGCTCGGCCTGGCGGTCGACGACGGTGATCTTGAGCCCGCGGCCGAGCGGGTGGCGGCGCAGCCGGTGGACGAGCTCGATCCCGGCGAAGCTCGCGCCGAGGACGAGCACGTCGCAGTCGGGGTTTTCGGCGGGCGTCTCGGACATGTCCCCTGAAACCTGTCCCGCGTCACCGGCCGAACACGTGGACGCGCTCGCGCACGCCCGCGGGGAAGCGCTCGCGGGCGATCGTCTCGACCTCGGCCCGCGAGTGCCGCATGCTGCGGTGGACGAGCACCAGGGCCTCGCCGGTGAACTGCTCGGACGCCGCGATCATCTCGTCGAGGTGGGTATGACCCCACCGGCGCGTCTGCGCCACGTCCCGCTCGTCGGTCCAGCTCGTGACCTCGTGGACGAGCACCTTGCAGCGGCGCGCGATCTCGTGCCGGTGAAAGAACTCGATCTGGGTGTCGCCGGTGACACAGAGCAGCGGCTCGGTGTGGGCGTCGAGCACCTCGACGCCGCGCCGCCGCAGGTCGGCGATGTCCGGGCCCGCCATGCCGACGAACTCCGGCTTGAGGCGCCGCGTCGTCCGCTCGACGACCCACGCGAGCGACGGCACCCGGTGGACCGTCCGCAGGCACGTCGCCGCGCACCCCTGCCCGAGCTCGACCCGGTCGCCCGGCGCGTGCCCGTGCAGCTTCCACTTGAGGTCGAAGCCCTCGATCGCCGCCCACCCGCGGAGGATCTGGGTCAGCGGCTCGAAGATCTCCGCGGGCACGTGGATCGAGGGCGGCGGCGCGCGCACCAGCTGGCGCTGCGACACGAGGTAGCCGATCCCGCCGAGGTGGTCGGCGTGCCCGTGCGACACCAGGATGTTGTCGTACTTGAGCGCGCCCGGCGGGCACATGCCGATGTCGAACATGACCCCGAGCTCGTGGACCATCACGCACGTCTCGACCCCGCCGCGGGTGATCCCGCGCAGGGTCAGCCCGGCGACCTTGAGCTCGTCGAGGGTCGCGGCTTCGTGCATGTGTTCTTCAGGTCAGGTCACGAAGTTGCGGTTCGGCGTCCACAGGATCTGCGGGCGGGCGAACGCCTCGGCGACCCCGCGGACCGGCTTCGCGGCGGCCGGCGCGGCGGCGGCCGGCTGGGCGCGCTTGATCGCCATCACCTCGTGGACGGCCCTGTGGACCTTCTCCGGGCTGACGACGATCTTCTCCTCGAGCTCGATCGGCGACGGGATCCCCGGGCTCGGGTCCTGGCCGAGCACCCGCGAGATCACGTTCTCGCCGGACATGGCCTCCTGGACAGTCCCCTGGATCTCGCGGCCGAGGCTCGAGAACACGCGGTCCTCGTGGACGACCAGGAGGCGCCCGGTCTTCTTGACGCTGGCGAGCACGGCCTCGACGTCGTACGGCACGATCGTCCGCAGGTCGATCAGCTCGCAGTCGACGCCCTCGCCGGCGAGCTTCTGCACCGCCTCGGCGCAGAACAGGGTGCAGCGACCCCAGGTGACCACGGTGATGTCGCGGCCCGCGCGGCGGATCGCCGCCTTGCCGAGCGGCACGCGGAAGTCGTCCGGCAGGTCGGGGATGTGCCCGCCGAAGCCGATGCTGCGCTTCAGCGCCGCGATCTCCTTCGGGTCGGTCGGCTCGCCCGGGAACGCGTCGCCGAGCGTCATGCGGTACAGGCCCTTCGACTCGAACACGACGACCGGGCCCTTGTACTCGGCCGAGGTGCGGAGGAGGCCGTACATGTCGCGCGAGGTCGTCGGCGCGACGATCACCAGCCCCGGGATCGACGCGTAGAAGCCCTCCATGCACATCGAGTGGTAGACCGAGCCGCCGTGCAGCGGCTCGACCGGCAGGCGCAGGATCACGTTGACGTCGACCGTGCCGGCCGACTGCCAGCGCTGGTTGCCGAGCAGGACCAGCCAGTGCAGCGTGTTGAGGCTGTAGTCGGAGAACTGGATCTCCGGGATCGCGGTCGCGCCCTTGTGCAGCGCGAAGCCGAACGCCGAGCCGACGATCAGCGGCTCGTTGATCGGCGCGTCGCGGACCTGCTCCGGGAAGCGATCCCACAGGCCCTTGGTCGCGACCATCACGCCGCCCTTCTTGCCGACGTCCTGGCCGTAGACCCACGTCATCGGGTTGTCGCGCAGGATCGCCTGCAGCGCCGAGCGGATCGCGCCGTTGATCGAGATCGCGGTCGGGCGGTTCTCCGGCGGGGCCTCGACGACCGCGGGGAACGGCGCGCGGATGTCCGACAGCACCTCCTCGTAGGTCGGCTCGGGCTCGCCGGCGCAGATCGACATCGTCTCGAGCACGTAGTTGTCGGCCTCGTTGGCGATCGTGCCCCACTCGTGGCGGCGGAAGTAGTCCTTGCCCTCGGTGACGCCGTTGCGGCGCAGGACCTCGTGCGGCTCGCAGATCCCGGCCTGCACGAGCGCCTCGCCGAAGTCGATCAGCGGGTCGTAGCTGTCGAACTCGAAGGTGAAGTCGGCCGCCGAGCTGTGGTTGTTGAGGCGCGACAGGTTCTTGACCCACATCAGCGCCGGCGCCTGGTGCTCGATGCAGTAGGTCGCGGCCTTGCGGGCGGTGTCGTAGCAGCCGAGGAAGTCGTTGCCGTCGGCCTCGAAGTAGGCGAACCCGAACGCGGCGGCGTAGGCCTCGAAGCTCTTGATCCCGCGGCCGTCCTCGGGCTTGACGCTGATCGCCACGTTGTTGTCGGTGACGGTGATCAGCACCGGCAGGCGCAGGATCGACGCGCCGGTCATGCCCTCGTGCATGTCGCTCTCGGCGGTCGTGCCGTCGCCGACGACCGCGACGACCAGGCCGTCCTCGTGGCCCTTGCGCCGCAGGCCCTGGGCGTAGCCGACCGCCTTGCCGAGCTGCATGCCGAGCGCGCTCTGCACCGGCAGCGTGTTGAACCGCAGGTCGTTGAAGTGCGCGGTCATCAGCCGCCCGCCGGTCCACGGGTCGGTCACCTTGCACAGCTGCTGCCGCATGTGGTCGAGGTGGAAGTCGTGGTAGCCGCGCAGCCGCGACCACATCGCCAGCAGGCCCGCCGAGCGGTAGTGGGCGCAGATCCCGAACGCGTCCGGGTTGGCGACCTCGTGGTACGCGATCGCCTCGGCCGCGCCGTGCAGCTCCTCGCCCGAGCCCCAGATCGCGAACTTGATCGTCCCCTTGGCGCACTCCTGCACGACCCGCTCGACGTGGCAGCGGGCGATCAGCATCTCGCGGTAGGCCGTCCGCAGCAGCTCCGGCGAGAGGCCCGGGTAGCGCGCCAGGTCGCGCAGATCGAAGCGGAGGGTGCGGTTCAGCGTCGGCAGGTCCATGCGCCGCGAAAGCGTAGGCGACTTCGCCGCACGGGTAAACCGCCGCCGACGAGCGCCTCCTCGCAGCGCCCCGGGCGCGGCCGCACCCGCGGGCGTGATGTGGCGCATGCCCGCGGGTGCGAAGGCGACGTGGCACCTGGCGCTCGGGCCAGGTCAGAGTCGATCGAGGGACCGCTCAGGCGACCGGCAGCGCCCCCTGAGCCCCGCCGAGCCGCGCGCGCGCCTCGGCCTCGGGGTCGCCGCCCTCGTGCTTGCGGCGGACTGAGAAGTACAAGGACACGCTGAGCGCCGCGCCGAAGGCGGCGAGGATCGAGGACACGGTGTTGATGAACAGGCTGTGCAGCAGCCAGCCGAAGGGGAGCAGCCCGAGGATGTAGCCGACGATCATCGACCCGATGCCGACCACGAACCCGCCGGCGAACAGCGTGACGAGGATCGGGACCAGCTCCTTGCCGAGCAGGCTGAAGTTGCGACCGATGACGTCGCCGATCTTGCGGCCCTCGACGAAGTAGATCGGCGCGGCGAAGATCCCGAACACGAGCCCCGGGATGAAGCAGTTGACCGCGACGTCGCCGATCTTGGCGATCTGCTCCTGGACGGACGCCTGGATCGACACCGGCTGGCCGAGGTAGCTGCCGAGCAGGAAGCGGGCGAGCGCCGGGTAGAGGACGACCATCGCCGCGAGCTGGGCGAGCGCCAGCAGCATCGTCAGCAGGCCGGCGATCCCGAGCGGGAGGATCCGGAGGATCAGCTGGCCGAGCAGCGCCAGCGGGATCAGCACGGCCGCGATCGTCAGCACCGCGGTGACGACCACCGGCGACAGCACCGACCACGCCTGGCCGAGGATCTGCTTGATCGTGGCGCCGAGGTCGTCGGCGCCGCCGGCCGCCGGCGAGGGCACGCCAGGCTGCGCGAGCGGGGCCGCGGGCGCGGGCGCGATCGTCTGCTGCGGCGGCGCGGTCGGCACCGGCGCCGCGGCGACCGGCTGCGCC
>ERZ1066137.792-NODE-792-length-19563-cov-6.707300_pt1 | contig 19563 bp, 18 predicted proteins | sample MGYA00382784_ERZ1066137 | MGnify/ENA primary metagenome ERZ1066137 (study PRJEB33369, sample SAMEA5778367) | biofilm metagenome | biome: Industrial cooling water; feature: Water cooling tower basin; material: Biofilm | place: United Arab Emirates | collected... | reverse complement strand
CGCCCTCAACCCTCGGAAAGTGCGCACGGCCATGGCCGCCGATGCGTGGCTCCCGATCCACACCAAGGCACGACATGAAAGACGGCATCCACCCGAACTACCGCGAGGTCGCGTTCCAGGATCTCAGCAACGGCTTCACCTTCGTGACGCGCTCGTGCGCGCCCACCAAGGAGATGATCAAGCTGGACGACGGCCGCGAGCTGCCGCTGATCAAGCTGGAAACCACCAGCGAGACGCACCCCTTCTACACGGGCACGCAGAAGAGCGTGGACAACCTCGGCGGCCGTGTCGAGAAGTTCCGCAACAAGTTCGCCCGCGTGGGCCTCAAGAAGTGATGGCGGCGCCGTCACGGCGCGCATCCCGGAAGGCAGCCTCGGCTGCCTTTTTCTTTGGCGGCGCCGATACCGCCGCGGCCTTTGCCATCATCGCCCGGTGAGTTCGCCCGCCCCCACCGTCACGCCCGCCGTCGTCACGCAGCGTGGTGCCCGCCGCCTGCCGCGCCTGCCGCTGCTGCTGCTGTGCGCGGCCTACCTGCTGCCCGGGCTGTTCGGCCGCGACCCCTGGCGCAGCGCCGACGTCACGGCCTTCGGCGCCATGGCGGCCATGGCCGAGGGCCGCACGCCCTGGCTGGCGCCGCAGCTGGGCGGCGTGCCGCTGGAGGGCGCCCCGCTGCCGCACTGGCTGGGCGCGGCCTTCATCGTGGCCGGCCAGGGCTGGCTGGACGCCGAGATCGCCGCGCGCCTGGCCTTCGCCCTGCTGCTGGCGCTGACGCTGGCCCTCACCTGGTACAGCACCTACCTGCTGGCGCGCACCGAGGCCGCCCAGCCCGTGGCCTTTGCCTTCGGCGGCGAGGCCGAGCCCGTGGCCTACGCGCGCGCCATGGCCGATGGCGGCCTGCTCGCGCTGCTGGCCACGCTGGGCCTGCTGCAGCTGGGCCACGAGACCACGCCCGAGCTCGCCCAGCTGGCCGCGGTGTCGCTGACGCTGTATGCGCTGGCCGCGGCGCCCTTCCGCGTGTGGCGCGCGCGGGGGGCCGTGCTGCTGGCCCTGCCGCTGCTGGCGGCCTGCGGCGCGCCCACGATGGCCGTCGCGGTGGGGCTGCTGGGCGCACTGGTCTGCGCGCGCTCGCGCCTGCCCGAGGTGCGGCGCTTCGTGCCCTGGCTGCTGGCGGCGCTGGCCATCAGCGCCGCCCTGGCCACGGCCCTGGGCGGCTGGCGCTGGCGCGCCCACGGCCTGGGCGTGGACGAGCTGCCCAACCTCGCGCGCCAGTGGCTGTGGTTCCTGTGGCCCTGCTGGCCCCTGGCGCTGTGGACGCTGTGGCGCTGGCGGCGGCAGCTGCTGTACCGGCATGTCTCGGTGCCGCTGGTGATCGTGCTCGTGGCGCTGGGCGCCAACGTCGCCATGGGCGGCTCCGACCGCGCGCTGCTGCTCGGGCTGCCGGCGCTGGCGGTGCTGGCGGCGTTCGCGCTGCCCACGCTCAAGCGCAGCGCCTCGGCGGCCATCGACTGGTTCTCGATGTTCTTCTTCACGGCCACGGCGCTGTTCATCTGGGTCATGTACCTGGCCATGCAGACCGGCGTGCCGGCCAAGCCGGCCGCCAACGTGGCCAAGCTGGCGCCGGGCTTCGAGGCACCCTTCTCGGCCCTGGCGCTGGCCTTTGCCCTGGCCGGCAGCCTGGCCTGGATCGCGGTGGTGCGCTGGCGCACCGGCCGCCACCAGGAGGCGCTGTGGAAGAGCCTGGTGCTGCCCGCCGGCGGCGTGGCGCTGTGCTGGCTGCTGCTGATGACGCTGTGGCTGCCCCTGCTGGACCACGCGCGCAGCGCCCGCCCGCTGGTGGCGCGGCTGCAGCCCCATGTGCCGGCCAGCACGCCGTGCATCGCAGCGCCGGGTGTGTCCCCGGCCAACGTGGCGGCGCTGGAGCACTTCGGCCGCTGGCGAGTGGACGCCACGCCGGCCGCCCTGCAGGGCCCCTGCCCCCTGTGGCTGCGCGTGGCGCGCGACCTCACGCTGCCGCCCGTGCCCGAGGGCTGGGACGTCGTCGCCGTGGTGCCGCGGCCCACGGGCCGCGACGAGCTCACGCAGCTGCTTCGGCGCGCGCGCTGAGCGCGCGTTCGGCCGGGCGCACGCGCAGCGCCGGCAGCAGCAGCTTGAAGGTGGAGCCCTTGCCGGGCTCGCTCTCGATGTCGATCTCGCCGCCGTGGCGCTGCACCACGTGCTTGACGATCGACAGGCCCAGCCCGGTGCCGCCTGTCTCGCGCGAGCGGCTGCCGTCGACGCGGTAGAAGCGCTCGGTCAGCCGCGGCAGGTGCTCGCGCGCGATGCCGGGGCCGGTGTCGCTGACGGCGATGAGCGCGCGGCCGTCCTCGAGCACGCTGCAGGCCAGCTCGATGCGCCCGCCCTCGGGCGTGTAGCGCACGGCGTTGCCCAGCAGGTTGCCCACGGCGCTGAGCAGCTCGCCCTCCAGGCCCGCCACCTCGAGCTCGGGCGCTTCGCGCAGCGTGATCGCGTGGCGGCCGGCCGACAGCGCCACGGCGTCGGCCAGCGAGCGCTGCAGCAGCGGCGCCAGCGCCAGCCAGCGGTCGGCGCCGGGGCGCGGGCTGCCTTCGAGCTGGGCCAGCGTAAGCAGGTCGCCCACCAGCGCCTGCATGCGGCCGGTCTGCTGCGACATCAGGGCCAGCACGCGCTGGCGCTCGGGCTCGGTCAGCGGCAGCTGCGCCAGCGTCTCGACGAAGCCCGACAGCACGGTCAGCGGCGTGCGGATCTCGTGCGACACGTTGGCCACGAAGTCGCGGCGCATGGCCTCGGCACGTTCGCGCTCGGTGATGTCCTGCGACAGCAGCAGCTTCATGCCCTCGCCGTAGGGCCGCACGAGCAGCGAGATGGTGCTGCGGCCCAGCGGCCCGGGCACGGTGACGGGCTCGTCGAAGGCCCCCGCCTGCAGGAAAGCCACGAACTGCGGCGAGCGCACGAGGTTGGTCACGCGCTGCAGGCGGTCGCGCTGCGGGTCGAGGCCGAAGTGCTGGGCGGCCACGGTGTTGCACCACTCGATCTGGTCGTTGCCGTCGAGCAGCATCACGCCGTTGGGCGAGGCCTCGATGGCGGCGAGGAACTGCGACAGCCGCTCGCGCTCCTGGCCGATCGCCAGTTCCTTCTGGCGCAGCGCACGCTCGATGCGGTAGGCCAGCTCGCCCCAGAAGCCTTCGTCGCGCGGCGCGGCCAGGTGCTGGGGGCCGCGCAGCCAGTCGAGCAGGCGCAGGCCGCGGCGCGTGTCGATGACGATGGACAGCAGCGTGCCCGCCAGGGCGCCGGTGGCCGCGCCCGTGAGCGGCTCCTGCAGGGTCGCGCCCACCACGGCGCCCGCGAGCGCCCCGAACAGCAGGCCGAACAGCAGCCGCGACAGCGAGTTGGGCGTCATGCCCCGCCCTCGCCCGCCGCGGGCACGCCCACCAGCCGGTAGCCGGCGCCGCGCACCGTCTCGACCATGGCCTGCGCACCCGCCGGCGCCAGCGCCTCGCGCAGGCGCTTGACGTGCACGTCGACCGTGCGCTCCTCGATGAAGACGTGGTCGCCCCAGACCCGGTTGAGCAGCTGCTCACGGCTGTGCACACGCTCGGGCTGGCCCATCAGCACGTGCAGCAGGCGGAACTCGGTGGGGCCCACCTTGAGCTCCACCGCCTGCGCGCCGCTGCCGTGGGTGACGCGGCGCGAGCCGGGGTCCAGCCGGAGTGCGCCGACCTCCACGGGCAGGTCCAGCGCCGAGGGCGCGCGCCGGCGCAGCACGGCGCGGATGCGCGCCTGCAGTTCGCCGGGCGAGAAGGGCTTGGTCAGGTAGTCGTCGGCGCCGGCGTCCAGGCCGGCAATGGTGTCGGCCTCGGCGGCGCGCGCCGTGAGCATGATCACCGGCACCTCGCGCGTGCGCGGGTCGGCCCGCCAGCGGCGCGCCAGCTGCACACCCGGCGTGCCGGGCAGCATCCAGTCGAGGATCACGAGATCCGGCAGCACGCGGTCCACCTGCGCCTGCGCGGCCTCGGCGTCGGCCGCCAGCTGCACCTCGAAACCCTGGTGGCGCAGGTTGAGCGCGATCAGCTCGGCGATCGCCGGCTCGTCCTCGACCACCAGCACGCGGCCCATCGCCAGCCGCGGTGTCAGCGCACCACGTTCTCGACGTCGGCCAGCGAGGAGTGGCGGACGTCCGTGCCCTTGACGACGTAGATGATGGCCTCGGCGAGGTTCTTGCCGTGGTCGCCCACGCGCTCGATGGCCTTGGCCACGAACACGAGGTCGATGCTCGACGAGATGGTGCGCGGGTCTTCCATCATGTAGGTGATGAGCTTGCGCATCAGGCCATCGAACTCCTGGTCGATCTGGTCGTCCTGCTTGAGCACCTCGAGTGCGCGGGCCGTGTCCAGGCGCGCGAAGGCGTCCAGCGCCTTGCGCAGCTGGGCGATGGCCAGCTCGGCCTCGAAGCCCAGGTCGGCCACCGGCAGGCGCAGGCGCGTGGACACGCCCGTGTTGATGAGCCGCTGCACCGTGCGCGCGATGCGCGCCGCCTCGTCGCCCACGCGCTCGAGGTTGGCGATGGTCTTGCTCACGGCGATGAGCAGGCGCAGGTCGCGCGCCGTGGGCTGGCGTCGGGCGATGATGGCCGAGAGGTCGCGGTCGATCTCGACCTCGAGCTGGTTGACGCGGTCTTCCTGCGCCAGCACGTCGTCGGCCATCTCGCCGTTGAAGTCGGTCAGGGCCTTGACGGCCCGCGACACCTGGGACTCCACCAGCCCGCCCATCTCGAGGACGCGGCCGGAGATGCCGGCGAGCTCGGCATCGAACTGGGTGGACATGTGCTTGTCGGACATCGGAACTTCCTCGGCGGCGGGTGTCAGGGCAGGCGGGCTCGGCGGTGTCAGCCGAACCGGCCCGTAATGTAGTCCTCGGTGTCCTTCTTCTTCGGCTTCATGAACAGCTCGCTCGTGGGGCCGAACTCCACCAGGTCGCCCAGGTACATGTAGGCCGTGTAGTCGCTGCAGCGCGCCGCCTGCTGCATGTTGTGGGTGACGATCATCACCGTGTAGTCGGCCTTGAGCTCGTGGATGAGCTCCTCGATCTTGCCGGTGGAGATGGGGTCCAGCGCCGAGCAGGGCTCGTCGAGCAGCAGCACCTCGAGCTTGATGGCGATGCCGCGCGCGATGCACAGGCGCTGCTGCTGGCCGCCCGAGAGGCTGGAGCCGCTCTGCTGCAGCTTGTCCTTGACCTCGTTCCAGAGCGCGGCCTTCTTGAGGGCCCACTCCACGCGCTCGTCCATCTCCACGCGCGGCAGGGTCTCGAACAGGCGCACGCCGAAGGCGATGTTGTCGTAGATCGACATCGGGAACGGCGTCGGCTTCTGGAACACCATGCCGATCTTGGCGCGGATCAGCGAGACGTCGGTCTTGGTGGTCAGCACGTCCTGGCCGTCGACGAGGATCTGGCCCTCGGCGCGCTGCTCGGGGTAGAGCTCGAACATGCGGTTGAAGGTGCGCAGCAGCGTGCTCTTGCCGCAGCCCGAGGGCCCGATGAAGGCCGTGACCTTGCGCTCGGGGATCTCGAGGTTGATGTGCTTCAGCGCGTGGAACTTGCCGTAGTAGAAGTTCAGGTCCTTGACCTGGATCTTGATCTTCTCGCCGGCGGCGGTGTCGACCTTGGTGTCCATGGGAATGCCTCGCTCAGTGCTTCTTGCGGAACAGGACGCGGGCCAGGATGTTGAGGCCCAGCACGCCCAGGGTGATGAGGAACACGCCCACCCAGGCCAGCTCGCGCCAGTTCTCGTAGGGGCTCATCGCGTACTTGAAGATCGTCACCGGCAGGCTGGCCATGGGCTCGCCGAGGTTGCTGGTGAAGAACTGGTTGTTGAGTGCCGTGAACAGCAGCGGCGCCGTCTCGCCGGCGATGCGCGCCAGGGCCAGCAGCACGCCGGTGATGACGCCCGCGCGCGCCGCGCGCAGCGTCACCGACGAGATCACCTTCCACTTGGGCGTGCCCAGGGCGTAGGCGGCCTCGCGCAGCGCGTTGGGGATCAGGCTCAGCATGTTCTCGGTGGTGCGCACCACCACCGGGATGACGATGAGCGCCAGCGCCAGGATGCCGGCAAAGCCCGAGAAGCTCTTCACCTGCGCCACGACCACGGCGTAGATGAACAGGCCGATCACGATGGACGGCGCCGACAGCAGGATGTCGTTGATGAAGCCCGTGACGTTGCCCAGCCAGCGGCCCTTGCCGTACTCGGCCAGGTAGATGCCGCACAGGATGCCGATGGGCGTGCCCAGGGCGGTGGCCAGCGACACCATCAGCAGCGAGCCGACGATGGCGTTGAGCAGGCCGCCGCTGTCGGCCATGGGGGGCGGCGTCATCTCGGTGAACACCGTGAGCGCCATGCCGCCGATGCCCAGGCGGATGGTCTCGAACAGGATCCAGGCCAGCCAGAACAAACCGAAGGCCATGGCTCCCAGCGAGAGCGTCAGCGCGACGGCGTTCATGGCCTTACGCCGGCGGTGCAGGCCCAGGCGGCCGGCGTCGAGTGCAAACAGGCTCATGTGCGGGTCCCCTCGCCGCGCTTCATGCGCATCAGCAGCAGCTTGCTCAGCGCGAGCACGCAGAAGGTGATGAAGAACAGCACCAGGCCCAGGTACATGAGCGCCGGCTGGTGCAGCTTGGTGTCGGCCTCGGCGAACTCGTTGGCGATGGCGGCCGTGATGCTGTTGGCGGCCTCGAACAGCGAGAGCGACGAGACCTGGCTGAAGTTGCCGATCACGAAGGTGACGGCCATGGTCTCGCCCAGGGCGCGGCCCAGGCCCAGCATGATGGCGCCCACGACGCCGGTCTTGGTGTAGGGCAGCACGACCTTGGACACCACCTCCCAGGTGGTGGCGCCCAGACCGTAGGCCGACTCCTTGAGCAGGGCCGGCGTGGTCTCGAACACGTCGCGCATCACCGAGGCGATGAACGGGATCACCATGATCGCCAGGATGATGCCGGCCGACAGCAGGCCGATGCCCACGGGCGGGCCCGAGAACAGCGTGCCCAGGAAGGGCACGTCGCCGAAGGCCGACTGCAGCGGCGCCTGCACGTAGGTGGCGAGGATGGGGCCGAAGACCAGCAGGCCCCACATGCCGTAGACGATGGACGGCACGGCGGCCAGCAGCTCGATGGCCACGCCCAGCGGGCGGCGCAGCCAGCCGGGCGCCAGCTCGGTGAGGAAGAGCGCGATGCCGAAGCTCACGGGCACGGCGATGATCAGCGCAATGGCCGCCGACATCAGCGTGCCGTAGATCATCACGAGGCCGCCGTACTTGTCTTCCACCGGGTCCCAGTCGGTGCTGAACAGGAAGCCGATGCCGAACTCCTGGATCGCGGGCCAGGCCCCGAACACCAGCGAGGCCATGATGCCCGCCAGCAGCGCCAGCGTGATCCAGGCGGCCGACTGCGCGGCGAAGGCGAAGGCCTTGTCGGCCCAGGGCGAGCGCTGGGTGTGGGTGGGCGGGGCGCCACCGGGCAGCGCGCGCGCGGCGGCTTCCTCGGGCGGCAGGTTCTGGGCCGGCAGGGTCGCGGACACGGCTCCTCCTCGTTCGTCGGTTCTCTCACGCGCCGACGCCCGCCGGGTGGGCGGGCGTCTGGCGCGGCTTCAGGATCGGTGGGTGCGGGTGGCCGCGGGCAAGGCGGCCACCGGGGGCATCACTTGAAGGCGATGGCCCGGCCCGAACCGTCCTGGATTTTGGCCCACTCGCGGCGCACCAGGTCCTTCACGCTCGGCGGCAGCGGCACGTACTGCAGCTCGGTCGCCATGGCATCGCCGTTGTTGAAGGCCCACTCGAAGAACTTCAGCGAGGCGCTGGCCGAGGCCGGCTTGTCCTGCCGCGTGTGCATCATGATGAAGGTGGCACCCGTGATCGGCCAGGCCTGGGCACCGGGCTGGTTGGTCAGGATCTGGTTGAAGCTGCGGCTCCAGTCGGCGCCCGCGGCGGCGGCCTTGAAGTTGTCGTCGTCGGGCCGCACGAAGTTGCCCGCCTGGTTGCGCATCTGCACGCTGGCCATGCGGTTGCTCACGGCGTAGGAGTACTCCACGTAGCCGATCGAGTTGGGCAGGCGCTGCACGAAGGCCGCGACGCCCTCGTTGCCCTTGCCGCCGGCACCGGTGGGCCAGTTGACGGCCGTGCCTTCACCGACGCGGCTCTTCCACTCGGCGTTCACCTTCGACAGGTAGTTCGTGAAGATGAAGGTCGTGCCCGAGCCGTCGGCGCGGCGCACCGGGGCGATGGCGGCGTCGGGCAGCGGCACGCCGGGGTTCAGCGCGGTGATGGCGGGGTCGTTCCAGCGCGTGACCTTGCCCAGGTAGATGTCACCCAGCACCTGGCCGGTCAGGCGCAGCTGGCCCGCGGTGATGCCGCGCACGTTGACCACCGGCACCACGCCGCCGATCACGGTGGGGAACTGCACCAGGCCGTCCTTGGCCAGGTCGGCGTCGGACAGCGGCATGTCGGAGGCACCGAAGTCCACGGTCTTGCCGCGGATCTGGCGCAGGCCGGCGCCCGAGCCCACGCTCTGGTAGTTGATCTTGAGCCCCGTCGCCTTGTTGTAGGCGTCGGCCCACTTGGCGTACAGCGGCGCCGGGAAGGTGGCGCCGGCGCCGGTGACGTCCTGCGCGGCCGCCGGCAGGGTCGCCAGCGTGGTGACAGCCGTGAGGGCCAGGGCACGGAACAGGGTGTTGGGAATCATGTCGGTGGGTTCCTCTCGATGAGACGGGCAGACGATAGGTGCGGCCAGTGACAGAGAGATGACAGCCGCGATCCGTACAGGGCCGTCACAAATCGGCCACGGACCTTCACGGGACTGTCATGGAGCGCCGCTAGCGTGCGGCCCGACGCGGCCTGCCCAGCCTGGGCGCCGCGCACCGGCACCTCCCACGGAGATTCGATTCATGACGATGACCAAGCGCGCCTTCGCCCTGCTGGCCGCCAGCGCCGCCCTGGCCCTGGCCGGCTGCGCCAGCACGCCCGCCCCCGCCACCATCACCGACACGGCGGCGCGCACGCCGCAGCTGTCGACCCTGACCAAGCTGCTGAACGACGCCGGCCTGGCCGACACGCTGCGCGGCGCCGGCCCCTTCACGGTGTTCGCGCCCAGCGACGAGGCCTTCAAGGCCGTGCCGGCCGCCACCATGGAGCAGCTGGCCAAGGACAAGGCGCTGCTGACCGCGGTGCTGACCTACCACGTGGTCCCGGGCAAGGTGACCTCGGCCGAGGTCAAGACCGGCAACGTCAAGACCGTCCAGGGCGCCAACGTCGCCGTCTCCAAGGCCGGCACCTTCGTGACGGTGGAAGACGCCGTGGTGACGCAGGCCGACGTGGCCGCCACCAACGGCGTGGTGCACATCATCGACAAGGTGATGATGCCGCCGCGCCGCTGAGCGCGCGGGGAAGCAACCGGCTCAGGCCGCCGCGGCGGCCGCCGCGATGCGCTCGGCGCAGCGGCGGCCCTGGGCGGCGTCGCGCGCTTCCACCATCACGCGCAGCACCGGCTCGGTGCCGGAGGGCCGGATGAGCACGCGGCCGGCGTCGCCGAGCTCGCGCTCCACGGTCTCGCGGGCGTCCTGCACGGCCGGGCTGTTCTTCCAGTCGCCGCCCTCGCGCAGGCGCACGTTGATGAGCGTCTGCGGGAAGAGCGTCACGCCCTCCAGGAGCGCGGCCAGCGTGCGCCCGTGGCGCCGCACGGCCTGCAGGATCTGCAGCGCGCTCACGATGCCGTCGCCCGTGGTGTGGCGGTCCAGCGCCAGCAGGTGGCCCGAGCCCTCGCCACCCAGCTGCCAGCCGCGGGCCACGAGTTCCTCGAGCACGTAGCGGTCGCCGACCTTGGCGCGCACCATGGCCACGCCCTGGCGGGCCAAGGCCTGCTCGACGGCCATGTTCGTCATCAGCGTGCCGACCACGCCCGGCACCGGGCGCTGCTGGGCCATGCGGTCCATGGCCATCACGTAGAGCAGCTCGTCGCCGTTGTACAGGCGGCCCTGGGCATCGACCAGCTGCAGGCGGTCGGCGTCGCCGTCGAGCGCGATGCCGTAGTCGGCCCGGTGCTCGGCCACCGCGGCCACCAGGGCCGCGGGCGCCGTGGCGCCCACGCCTTCGTTGATGTTCACGCCGTCGGGGCTGCAGCCGATCTTGACGATGGACGCCCCGAGCTCGTGGAACACGGCGGGCGCCACGTGGTAGGCCGCGCCATGCGCGGCATCGACCACCAGCTTCATGCCGCGCAGCGACAGCGAGTGCGGCACCGTGCTCTTGCAGAACTCGATGTAGCGGCCGCCGGCGTCCTCGAGCCGGCGCGCGCGGCCCAGTTCGGCCGAGGGCACCCACTGCGGGGGCTGCTCGAGCGCGGCCTCGACGGCGAGCTCCCACTCGTCGGGCAGCTTCTCGCCGCGGGCCGAGAAGAACTTGATGCCGTTGTCGGGGAAGGCGTTGTGCGAGGCGCTGATGACCACGCCGAGGTCCAGGCGCTGGGCGCGCGTGAGGTAGGCGACGCCGGGCGTGGGCAGCGGCCCGGTGAGCAGCACGTCGACACCGGCGGAGGCGAACCCCGCCTCCAGCGCGGACTCAAGCATGTAGCCCGAGACCCGGGTGTCCTTGCCGATCAGCACCGTGGGGTGCGGCGTCGAGCGGCGCAGCACCTGGCCCACGGCGTGGCCGAGCCGCAGCACGAAGTCGGGCGTGATCGGGGCCACGCCCACCGTGCCACGGATGCCGTCGGTGCCGAAGTATTTGCGGGACATGGGTCTGCCTCCTCCTGGGTCGGCGCGCATTGTGTGGCGCGCCATCCCGCTGCCGGCCCCCCTCAGGAAGGAGAGGCGTGAAGATTGCCGGCAGACGCCGGCTGCACGGCCTGCCAGACGCGCAAGGCGTCCACCGTCGCGGCCACGTCGTGCACGCGCACGATGCGTGCGCCGTGCTGCACGGCCAGCAGCGCCGCGGCCACGCTGCCGGCCAGGCGCTCGCCCACGGGGCGCCCCGTCACCGTGCCCACGGTGCGCTTGCGCGACCAGCCCGCCAGCAGCGGCCGGCCGGCGGCCAGCAGCTCGGCCTGGCGACGCAGCAGCTCGAGGTCCTGCTCGCGCGTCTTGGCGAAGCCGATGCCCGGGTCCAGCACGACGCGGCGCGGCGCCACGCCGGCAGCCACCACCTCGGCCAGCCGCGTGGCCAGCCAGTCGCGCACCTCGGCCACCACGTCGGCGTAGTCGGTCTGGGTGTCCATGCCGCCGGGCTCGCCACGCATGTGCATCAGGCACACGCCGGCGCTGCCGTGGGCCGCCAGCAGCGCCAGGGCACCCGGCCGGCGCAGGCTGCGCACGTCGTTGACGATGTCGGCACCGGCGTCCAGCGCCGCCCGCATCACGAGCGGCTCGCTGGTGTCCACCGACACCGGCACGCCCAGCGTCACGGCATGCCGCACGGCGGGCAGCACGCGCGCACACTCCTCGTCGGCGGTGGGCGCCACGGCGCCCGGGCGCGTGGACTCGCCGCCGATGTCGAGGATCTGCGCGCCCTGCTCCAGCAGCGCCTCGCAGTGCCGGCGCGCGGCATCGGCCTCGGTGTAGCGGCCGCCGTCCGAGAACGAGTCGGGCGTGACGTTGACGATGCCCATGACCAGGGGCCGCGCCAGGTCCAGCGTGAACCGGCCCGCCTGCCACATCGGCGCCCCACCATGAAAAACGGGGCCCGAGGCCCCGTCTGCCGTGATCACCGGCACCCTCAGGCCGCGGCCGGCGCGCCGTCGGCGTTGACCGGCGGCGTCGGGCCGCTGGGCTTGTTCGACGAGGGCGACCAGTCCTTGGGCGCGCGCGGCGGCTTGCCGGCCATGATGTCGTCGATCTGGTCGCTGTCGATGGTCTCCCACTCGAGCAGGGCCTGCGCCATGGCGTGCATCTTGTCCTTGTTCTCTTCGATCAGGCGGCGGGCGATGCCGTACTGCTCGTCGATGATGCGGCGGATCACGGCGTCGACCTTGCGCATGGTGTCTTCCGACATGCTGGTCGTCTTGGTGACGCTGCGGCCGAGGAAGACCTCGCCCTCGTTCTCGGCGTAGACCATGGGGCCCAGCTCGTCGGTCATGCCGTAGCGCGTGACCATGTCGCGGGCGATGGCCGTGGCGCGCTCGAAGTCGTTGCTGGCGCCGGTGGTCATCTGGTTCATGAACACCTCTTCGGCGATGCGGCCGCCGAAGAGCACGCTGATCGTGCTGAGCATGCGCTCCTTGTCCATGCTGTAGCGGTCACCCTCGGGCAGCTGCATCGTCACGCCCAGGGCGCGGCCACGCGGGATGACGGTGACCTTGTGCACCGGGTCGGTCTTGGGCATCAGGCGCGCCACCAGCGCGTGGCCGGCCTCGTGGTAGGCGGTGTTCTTGCGCTCGTCCTCGGGCATGACCATGGACTTCCGCTCGGGGCCCATCATGATCTTGTCCTTGGCCTTCTCGAAGTCGACCATCTCGACCACGCGGCCGTTGCGGCGCGCGGCGAACAGCGCCGCCTCGTTGACAAGGTTGGCGAGGTCGGCACCGCTGAAGCCCGGCGTGCCGCGCGCCAGGATGTCGGCGCGGATGTCCTGGCCCACGGGCACCTTGCGCATGTGCACGCCCAGGATCTGCTCGCGGCCGCGCACGTCGGGCAGCGTCACGTAGACCTGGCGGTCGAAGCGGCCCGGGCGCAGCAGCGCGGGGTCGAGGATGTCGGGCCGGTTGGTGGCCGCCATCACGATGACGCCGAGGTTGGTCTCGAAGCCGTCCATCTCGACGAGCATCTGGTTCAGCGTCTGCTCGCGCTCGTCGTTGCCACCGCCCAGGCCGGCACCACGGTGGCGGCCGACGGCGTCGATCTCGTCGATGAAGATGATGCAGGGCGCGCTCTTCTTGGCCTGCTCGAACATGTCGCGAACGCGCGCCGCACCGACGCCGACGAACATCTCGACGAAGTCGGAGCCGCTGATGCTGAAGAACGGTACCTTGGCCTCGCCGGCGATGGCCTTGGCCAGCAGCGTCTTGCCGGTGCCCGGGGGGCCCACCAGCAGCACGCCGCGCGGGATGCGACCGCCCAGCTTCTGGAACTTCTGCGGGTCCTTCAGGAAGTCGACCAGTTCCTTCACCTCTTCCTTGGCCTCGTCGCAGCCGGCGACGTCGGCGAAGGTGGTGGAGTTGTTGGCCTCGTCCAGCATGCGCGCCTTGCTCTTGCCGAAGCTGAAGGCGCCGCCCTTGCCGCCACCCTGCATCTGGCGCATGAAGTAGATCCACACGCCGATGAGCAGCAGCATCGGGCCCCAGCTCACGAGGATGCTCATGAGCAGGCTGGGCTCCTCGCGCGGACGCACGTCGAACTTGACGCCGGCGCTGATGAGGTCGCCGACGAGGCCGCGGTCCAGGAAGGTCGCGGTGGAGCGCACGCGGCTGCCGTCCTCACGCAGGGCCTGGATCTCGGTGCCGCCGCCCGGGTTCTCCTGCAGCGTCACCTGCTTGATGCGCCGCGCCTTCACCTCGTCGAGGAAGTCGGAGTAGGCGATCTGGTTGCCCTGTGCCACGCCGCGGTCGAACTGCTTGAACACGGTGAACAGCACGAGCGCGATCACCAGCCAGACAGCGACTTTCGAAAACCATTGGTTGTTCACCGCGGCTCCTTTTCCAGTTCAGCGGGGGGCGGCCCGATCCGGGTTACGCCTGATTCCACGGCATATGCGGTCCATTCTAGTGCTGTCAAGCCTTGGCAGGCCCTATCGCTGCGATGGACGGTTCCTTCGATAAGCGGGTTTGAAGCGCCTTGCTTCCGCGCCCCGCGACGCGTGCGGTGTCCAGTGGGCATGACGCGGACCTTAGCGGCTCTTCAGACCCATGCCAACGAGAAAGGTTTCTGCCGACTTGTCGCGCGAGGCCTTGGGCTTGATGGGCTTGACGACGCGGAAGCGGTCCTTGAACAGCTTGACGAGCTGGCTGTAGCCGCTGCCGTGGAAACACTTGCACACCAGCGCGCCCTCGGGCTTGAGGTGGCGCTCCGCGAACTCCACGGCCAGTTCCACGAGGTGGGCGATGCGGGCCGAGTCGGCCGACTCGATGCCCGAGAGGTTGGGCGCCATGTCGGAGACGACCACGTCCACCGGCCGGCCGGCCAGGAGCTGGGCCAGCTGCTCGGCCACGGCCTCCTCGCGGAAGTCGCCCTGGATGAACTGCACGCCCTCGATGGGCTCGAAGGGCAGGATGTCGAGCGCGAGGATGGTGCCGTCCAGCGCACCGGCCGCCGCGCCATCGGGCGCGAAGCGGCGCCGCAGGTACTGGCTCCAGGCGCCGGGCGTGGCGCCCAGGTCCACCACCACCTGCCCGGGCCGGATGAGCTTGAGGCTCTCGTCGATCTCCTTGAGCTTGTAGGCCGCGCGGGCGCGGTAGCCCTCGCGCTGCGCCAGGCGCACGTAGGGGTCGTTCATGTGGTCGTGCAACCACGCCCGGTTCACTTTCTTGCTCTTCGGCTTCATGCCCACCCCCGGGGCTGCGCCCGGCCGATAATCCCCAGATGCCCGCCATCATGCTCACGCCCGCCCAGCGCAAGGAACACCGCGCCGCTGCCCATCACCTCGACCCCGTGGTCATGATCGGCGCCGAGGGCGCCACCGCAGCCGTCGAGAAGGAACTCGACGCCGCGCTCAACGCCCACGGGCTGGTCAAGGTGCGCGTCTTCTCCGACGACCGCGCCGCGCGCGAGGCGCTGCTGGCCGAGCTGGCCGAGAAGCTCTCGGCCGCGCCCATCCAGCACATCGGCAAGCTGCTGGTGCTGTGGCGGCCCATCCCGCCCAAGGCCAAGCCCGAGCGCGAGGACCGCATGCCCGGGCCGCGCACGGTGAAGCTCGTGAGCTTCTCCAAAAGCGGCAACCACCGCGCCACGGTGCGCAAGGTCAAGGTCTTCGGCAACGAGCGTGTCACCTCGGGTGGCCAGATCAAGCGGGCCAAGGTCCGCGCCACCAGCGTCAAGAAGAAGGCCCAGGACTGAGGCCGCCGCCCGCCGCGCTCGCGCGCCAGGCCAGCGCGGCCACGCACACGAGCTTCAGGCCGTAGAACACCATGCTCACGGCGTGCAGTTGGCCGAAGCTCAGGCCGCCCTGCCCCGCCCGCGCCGCCGCCATCATCGGCTGCAGGCCGAAGTAGCCCACCACGGTGCAGAACAAGGCGCCGGCCGCCAGCGCCATGCCGGCGCTGAACTGGCTGGAACCGCCCTCGTCGGCCAGGCGCTTGGCGCGCACACGCTCCAGCGCCAGCAGCGCGGCCCCGAACAGCAGCGCGCTGTGCGCTTCCCAGCCCAGCACCCGCGCCACCACGCGGCCGGCGTCGGCGCGCTCCAGCAGCGCAAAGGCCGCCGGCGTGGCCACGATGGCCACGCACAGCAGCCAGCCCAGCCACAGGCCGGGCAGCAGACGCCGCCAGCGGTCCAGCGCCATGGGCCGCGCGTTCAGGCGTAGCGGACGTCGACGATCTCCCAGTGCTTCAGGCCGCCCGGGGCCTGCACCTCGGCGACGTCGCCCACTTCCTTGCCGATCAGCGCCCGCGCGATGGGGCTGGAGATGCTGATCAGGCCCTGCTTGAGGTCGGCCTCGTCGTCACCGACGATCTGGTAGGTGACCTTCGCGCCGCTGTCCTCGTCCTCGAGGTCCACCGTGGCGCCGAACACCACCTTGCCGTCGGCCGCCAGCGCGCTGGGGTCGATGATCTGGGCGGCCGCCAGCTTGCCCTCGATCTCCTTGATGCGGCCCTCGATGAAGCCCTGCTTGTCCTTGGCGGCGTCGTACTCGGCGTTCTCCGAGAGATCGCCCTGCGCGCGCGCCTCGGCAATGGCCTGGATCACGGCGTGGCGCTCCACCGTCTTGAGGCGGTGCAGTTCGTTCTTCAGCAGCTCGGCACCGCGGCGCGTGAGGGGGATGGTGTTCATGGCGAGTGTCCGGGGACGAAAGACGACGCAGGCATCGGAAAAGTGAAACCGCCGCAGAAAGCCCTGGAAGGGGCTGACTGCGGCGGGCGCGTGGGCTGGAGTTTAAGTCAAGCGGCCGGCGCGGCGGCAAGCCCCTCTTCGAGCCCGGCGTGCAGCGCCTGCAGCGACTGCACCGCGATGCCCTCGGCGTGCTTGAGCGCCTCGGTGGCGGCCTCGGCCCCGGCCATGGTCGTGTAGTAGGTGACGCGGTTGGCCAGCGCCGCGGTGCGGATGTAGCGGCTGTCGGCGATGGCCTGGCGCGTCTCGTCGACCGTGGTGTAGACGAGCTGGATCTCGCCCGCCTTGACCATGTCGGCGATGTGCGGCCGGCCGTCCTTGACCTTGTTCACCACCTTCACCGGCACGCCGGCCGCGCCGATGGCCGCGGCCGTGCCCTTGGTGGCCACCACCGAGAAGCCCAGGTCGTGCAGGTCGGACGCCACCTTCACGGCGCGCGCCTTGTCGGCGTTCTTCACCGTGATCACCACCGTGCCCTTGCTGGGCAGGCGCGAGCCGGCGCCGAGCTGGCTCTTGAGCATGGCCTCGCCGAAGCTCGCGCCCACGCCCATGACCTCGCCAGTGGAGCGCATCTCGGGGCCGAGGATGGGGTCCACGCCCGGGAACTTGTTGAACGGGAACACCGCCTCCTTGATGCTGAAGTAGGGCGGCACCACCTCGTGCGGCGCGCGGCCGCCGATGCCCTGCTGCTCGGCCAGCTTCTGGCCCGCCATGCAGCGCGCGGCGATCTTGGCCAGCGGCTGGCCGGTGGCCTTGCTGACGAAGGGCACGGTGCGGCTGGCACGCGGGTTCACCTCGAGCACGTAGACCACCGCGTCGGCACCTTCGCCCTGGATGGCGAACTGCACGTTCATCAGGCCCACGACCTTGAGCGCGCGCGCCATCGCGGCGGTCTGGCGGCGCAGCTCGTCCTGCAGCTCGGCGCTCAGCGAGTACGGCGGCAGCGAGCAGGCGGAGTCGCCGCTGTGGATGCCGGCGGCCTCCACGTGCTCCATGATGCCGCCGATCATGACGGCCTCGCCGTCGCTGATGCAGTCGACGTCGACCTCGATGGCGTCGTCGAGGAAGCGGTCCAGCAGCACCGGGCTCTTCTCGCTCACGCGCACGGCCTCGCGCATGTAGCGCTCGAGGTCCTTGTCGCCGTGCACGATCTCCATCGCGCGGCCGCCCAGCACGTAGCTCGGGCGCACCACCAGCGGGTAGCCGATCTCGTGGGCCAGGGCCAGCGCCTGCTCCTCGGTGCGCGCCGTGCGGTTGGGCGGCTGCTTCAGGCCCAGCTCGTGCAGCAGCTTCTGGAAGCGCTCGCGGTCCTCGGCGACGTCGATGCTGTCGGGGCTGGTGCCGATGATGGGCACGCCGGCGCGCTCGAGGTCCAGCGCCAGCTTCAGCGGCGTCTGGCCGCCGTACTGCACGATCACGCCCTCGGGCTTCTCCTTGGCCACGATCTCGAGCACGTCCTCCAGCGTCACGGGCTCGAAGTACAGGCGGTCGGAGGTGTCGTAGTCGGTCGACACCGTCTCGGGGTTGCAGTTGACCATGATGGTCTCGAACCCGTCGTCGCGCAGCGCCAGCGCGGCGTGCACGCAGCAGTAGTCGAACTCGATGCCCTGGCCGATGCGGTTGGGGCCACCGCCCAGCACCATGATCTTGCGGCGCGTGCTGGGCTCGGCCTCGCACTCCTCGTCGTAGCTGCTGTACAGGTACGCGGTCTCGGTGGCGAACTCGGCCGCGCAGGTGTCCACGCGCTTGTAGACCGGGCGCACGCCGAGGGCGTGGCGGCGCTCGCGCACGGCGTGCTGGTGCGAGCCGAGCAGCGTGCCCAGGCGCTTGTCCGAGAAGCCCTTGGACTTGAGGAAGCGCAGCTCGGCGGCGCTGAGCGACTCCACCGTGCGGCCGGCGAGGGCCTTCTCGAGCTGGATCAGCTCCTCGATCTGCGACAGGAACCAGGGGTCGATGGCCGTCTCGTCGAAGACCTCGTCGAGCGACATGCCGATGCGGAAGGCATCGCCCACGAACAGGATGCGCTCGGGGCCGGGGTTGCCGATCTCGTCAATGATCTCGTCGCGCTCGCTTTCCTGGCAGCTGGTGCGCGGCGTGAGGCCGTCGATGCCCGTCTCCAGGCCACGCAGGGCCTTCTGGAAGCTTTCCTGGAAGGTGCGGCCCATGGCCATGACCTCGCCCACGCTCTTCATCTGCGTGGTCAGGTGCGGGTCGGCGGCCGGGAACTTCTCGAAGGCGAAGCGCGGGATCTTGGTGACCACGTAGTCGATGCTGGGCTCGAAGCTCGCCGGCGTGGCGCCGCCCGTGATCTCGTTGCGCAGTTCGTCCAGCGTGTAGCCCACGGCGAGCTTGGCCGCCACCTTGGCGATCGGGAAGCCCGTGGCCTTGGACGCCAGCGCCGACGAGCGCGACACGCGCGGGTTCATCTCGATCACGATGAGCCGGCCGTTCTGCGGGTTCACCGCGAACTGCACGTTCGAGCCCCCGGTGTCGACGCCGATCTCGCGCAGGATGGCGATGCTGGCGTTGCGCATCACCTGGTATTCCTTGTCGGTGAGCGTCTGCGCCGGGGCCACCGTGATGCTGTCGCCGGTGTGGATGCCCATGGGATCGAGGTTCTCGATCGAGCACACGATGATGCAGTTGTCCGCGCGGTCGCGGACGACTTCCATCTCGTACTCCTTCCAGCCGATCAGGCTCTCCTCGATGAGCAGCTCCTTGGTCGGGCTCAGGTCGAGGCCGCGCTTGCAGATCTCCTCGAACTCCTCGGGGTTGTAGGCGATGCCGCCGCCCGTGCCGCCCATGGTGAAGCTGGGGCGGATGACCATCGGGAAGCCCGTGCCGCCGATCTCGGCCTGGATGCGCTTCTGCACCGCCAGGGCCTCTTCCATGCTGTGGGCGATGCCGCTCTTGGCGGAGTCCAGGCCGATGGACGTCATCGCGTCCTTGAACTTCATGCGGTCCTCGGCCTTCTCGATGGCGTGTTCGTTGGCGCCGATCATCTCGACGCCGAACTTCGCCAGCACGCCGTGGCGGTGCAGGTCGAGCGCGCAGTTCAGCGCCGTCTGGCCGCCCATGGTGGGCAGCAGCGCCATCGTCTCGTGCGGGTGCTCAGCGCGCTCCTTGGCGATGATCTTCTCGACCACCTGCCAGGTGATGGGCTCGATGTAGGTGGCGTCGGCCATGCCGGGGTCGGTCATGATCGTCGCGGGGTTGCTGTTGATCAGCACCACGCGGTAGCCCTCCTCGCGCAGCGCCTTGCAGGCCTGGGCGCCGGAGTAGTCGAACTCGCAGGCCTGGCCGATGACGATCGGGCCGGCGCCGATGATGAGGATGCTCTGCAGGTCGGTGCGCTTAGGCATGCGCCTTCTCCTTGGTGGCCATCAGCGCCGTGAAGCGGTCGAACAGGCTGCCGATGTCGTGCGGGCCCGGGCTGGCCTCGGGGTGGCCCTGGAAGCTGAAGGCCGGGCGGTCGGTGCGGGCGATGCCCTGCAGCGTGCCGTCGAACAGGCTCACGTGGGTGGGGCGCAGCG
>ERZ1066137.789-NODE-789-length-19588-cov-22.383556_pt1 | contig 19588 bp, 10 predicted proteins | sample MGYA00382784_ERZ1066137 | MGnify/ENA primary metagenome ERZ1066137 (study PRJEB33369, sample SAMEA5778367) | biofilm metagenome | biome: Industrial cooling water; feature: Water cooling tower basin; material: Biofilm | place: United Arab Emirates | collected... | reverse complement strand
GGCCCTTCCGGCCCCGCCGGGCCCATCGGCCCTTCCGGCCCCGCCGGGCCCATCGGCCCTTCCGGACCCGCCGGGCCCATCGCACCCTCGGGACCCGCCGGGCCCATCGGCCCCTCGGGACCCTGCAGGCCCATCGGCCCTTCCGGCCCCGCCGGGCCCATCGGCCCTTCCGGCCCCGCCGGGCCCATCGCACCCTCGGGACCCGCCGGGCCCATCGCACCCTCGGGACCCGCCGGGCCCATCGGCCCTTCCGGCCCCGCCGGGCCCATCGCACCCTCCGGCCCCGGCGGGCCCATCGCACCCTCCGGCCCCGCCGGGCCCATCGCACCTTCCGGCCCCGCCGGGCCCATCGGCCCTTCCGGCCCCGCCGGGCCCGCGGCGCCCGCGGCACCCGCCGGACCCGCCGGACCCGCCGGGCCTGCCGGGCCTGCCGGTCCCTCCGGGCCTGCCGGCCCCGCCGGTCCCATCGGGCCCTCGGGGCCCTGCAGACCCGTCGGCCCTTCCGGCCCTGCCGGACCCTCCGGACCCGGCGGCCCCTCCGGTCCCGCGGGTCCCTCCGGCCCGGCCGCGCCCGCGGGCCCCTCCGGCCCGGCGGGCCCTGGCGGCCCCGCCGGACCCGCCGGGCCGATCAGGCCGCTCGGATCGCCGACCCACTGGCCGTTCTCGTCGATGACCGGACCGAAGCCCTGGATGTTGACGTTCGTCGGGTTGATCTCGCCGCGGACGTCGCCCGCGAACATCGCGTACGGCACGCTGGCGATCAACGCGCGCGGCGTCATCTCTGGGTCATCGCCGATCTGGATCCCGAGCCATCGCACCGAGCCGTCGAGCACGCTCGCGTCGAGCGGGATCTCGGCGCCGAGCTGCACCGAGAAGTAGCCGTCCGCGAGCTCGACCCCGTGGGTCTCGGTCCAGATCGGCTCGCCGCCGGATTCGGCGTCGTAGATCGCGAAGCGGATCTTCTGGGGCTCTCCGACCGGGAATCCATCCCCGTCGAACAGTCGCCCCTGGTGCGTGATCAATTGCGGCACCGCGGCCGCGCTGACCGTCGCGCTCGCGAGCCAGGTCGCCGCAGCGAACGCCGGCGCGATCAACCATTGAGTGAACATCTTGTGATTCATGGCGGTTCTCCGTTGGCCCCGACCAGGCCGCCTTGCAGTCGGAAATTGGGTGATTTGTGGGTCCCTTGGTGCTGCGCCGGCTGGCCGAGCGTGAACACCATCCTGAAGTTCGGGCTGCTCGCGACCGTGCCGCCGTTGACCGTCTCGGTCACGCTCTTGCCGGGCAGGACCGGCGGCTCGTCCGGGCCTCCGGTCGACGAGGAGCTCGAGCCGTCGCCCGTATCGGTCGAGTCCACCCCGTCCGTCGTGCTCGTGCCGTCGCTGGACGAGCTCGTGCCCGTCGATTCGTCGCCCGTCGTCGATTCGTCGCCCGTCGTCGATTCGTCGCCCGTCGTCGGCTCACCGCCCGTCGTCGGCTCGCCGCTCGTCGTCGGCGTCGGCTCGCCGCTCGTCGGCTCCGGCTCGCCGCTCGTCGGCTCCGGCTCCGGCGCCGTCGTTCCGGGCTCCGTCGCCGTCGCCGTCTCGAGCGGATCGCCGGGATCACCGGGACAGCCGGCCAGCGTCAGCGCGCCGGTCAGCGCCAGCGGTCCCCAGCGTCCTTGTTGTATGATTCGGTGCATCGAGTCTCTCCTTGTCGAGGGTTCATCGGCCCTGTGGGCGCCTCGCCGGGGCGCATCTGCATGGTCGATGCCAATCCATTCACCACACCGGCCCCGCGTCCGGAAAAGCTGCCGGGCCGGTGCCGCCGCGTCGCGCGGCTGTCATCGATCAAGGACACCGCGCGCCGACGAAGTGACACCCTCGAAGGCGCGAGACGTCTGCCGCGCGCCCGCGCCCCGCCGCGCCCGCGCTGGCCCGCATCCTGCACGGAGCCCGCCATGAAGCATCCTCACCTCGCCGCAGCCCTCGCCTCCACCTTCCTTACGCTCGCCGCCTGCGAGTCCTCGCTGTCCCCGCCGGCGCGCCCCGAGCCGTCGACGACGCCGCTCGACGACGCCGCCGCGGCCGAGCACTACGCGCGAGCCCTCGAGCTCGACGCCGCGGGTCGACCCGCGGAGGCCGGCGCCGAGGTCGCGCTGGCGCTGGCCGCCGGGGCTGGACGCGACGCGGCGCTGCTCGCCGCCCGGCTGGCGATCCTCGGCGGCGACCTCGACGGCGCCGCCGAGCAGCTCGGACGGCTCCTCGCCGCCGACCCGCGCGACGTCGCCGCCCGCTACAACCTCGGCCTCGTCGCGCACCGACGCGGCAAGTACAACCAGGCCCGCAGCGAGTACCTCGCGGCCCTCAAGCTCGACCCGACCCACGCCGCGGCGCGCTACAACCTCGCCGTGCTGACCGCCGACGCCGGCGCCCGGGAGGAGGCGAGGCACCACACGCGCAAGTTCGTCGAGCTCGCGCCGAACGACCCGCGGACCCGCACGCTGCTCGCGCGGGTCGGGCTGCCCGAGGGCGCCGGAGCACCCGCGAATTGACGGCGCCCCGGGGGCCACGGGCCGACGCCGGCTCGCGCGGCCTTCGGCTGCGCCGGCGGCGTCGTGCGTCGTCGTCCCGGCTCGCCGGCGCGACCGGGCCGACGGCGATCCACGGTGCGATCGAGGGTCGAGGACCGGTCGCGGGGTTCGCCGCGAACTCAGCCCCAGATCGCCTCGGCGATCGCGTCGGCGTTGGCCCGGACGCGCTCGCGGATCGGCTCGAAGCTCGGGTCGCCGCGCAGCGGCGCGAGCAGCGGGCACTCCTCGATCCAGAACCAGTCGGACAGGCCGTGGTGATCGGCCAGCGCGAGGTACTCGCGGGCCCGCTCGAGGTCGCCGAGCGCGCACGCCATCTCGCACAGGAGCTCGAGCAGGAACCGGCTCTGCTGCGGGTGAGGGAACCCGGGGTGCGCGGCGAGCCGCTCGAAGATCGCCCGCCGCTCGTCGGTCGCCAGCCCGAACGCGACCACCGCGCGCGCCACCTCGCACAGCGGCTCGGCGAGCCCGTCGAGGTTGTCGGCGTAGACCGCCGCGAGCCGCTCGAGCGCGGCCCGGTCGGGGTGCCACAGCATCAGGCGCGGCAGGTGCGGGCTGCGGTGGCGGAGCTCGGCGAGCACGCCGTCGACGGTCGCGTGGAACTCGGCCCACTCGCCCTGATACGCCAGCAGGCGCGCCTTGGCGGTCCAGGTCAGGATGTTGCGCGAATCGAGCGCGAGCGCGATCTCGAGGCGCCGCGTCGCGTCCGGCACGCGGCCGATGTCGAGGAGCAGGTCGGCGAGCAGCACGTGGGCGCCGGCGAGGTTGGGCGCGCGGGCGAGGGCCGCGCGGACCGCCTCGGCGCAGGCGACCAGGTCGCCGCGGGCGAGCGCGACGGACGCGCTGGCGAGGTGCGCCTCGCCGAGGTCGCCGTGCTCGACGACCGCCGCCTCGACGGCCGCACGCAGCCCGGCGATCTCGGTCGGGCTCGTCTCGCGCAGCAGCGAGAACACCTGCTTGACGCGGGTCAGCGTGTGCTCGAGCCGGAGGATCCGGTGCTCCGGCTGGCGCGCGAGCGCGGCCTCGTAGAGCTTCAACGCCTCGTCGAGGCGCATCGCCGCCGACGCCTCGCGCGCGCGCAGGTGCAGCGAGGACGTGTCGGGGTCGAGCTTGCGGCGCGGCGGCAGGTAGGTGCCGGTCCGCTCCGGGTCGATCCCGGCGACCACGCGGGCCGCCAGCTCGAAGCCCAGCGCGCCGAGGGCCGCCAGCGATCGATGGACCACGAACTCCATCCGCAGCCCGTTCTTGTCGCTCTCGGACAGCGTCACGCCGACGGCGACGCCGCCGTCGGTCGGCCGCACCTCGCCGCGGACCAGCGTGCGCCGCTCGAGCGTCGGGCCGCGCGACCCGGTGCCCGACCCGACGACGCGCAGCCCGCGGACCCGCGTCAGCGCGTCGACCAGCGAGCTCGTCACCTGCGCGGCCGCGTCGGCCGGCACGCCCTCGGCCGCGGCGAACGGCACCACCTCGATCCACCTCGGCCAGTCGCCGGCGGCCAGCGGGGCCGAGGGCGGGCTCCGGACCTCGACGACCTCGGCCGCCGCCTCCGCCGCGCCCTCCGCCGCGTCCTCGGCGGTGCTCGCCGCCGGCCCCTCGGTCCGGGCCCGCGGTTTGCCGGGCATGTGCAGCGCCACCAGCCGGTACGTCAGCGTCCGCGCGTCCTGCGGCCGCTGCGCCGGGTCGGAGCGCAGGCAATCGACGATCAGCTCGGTCCACCCGCCCGGCAGGTCCGGCGCGAGCTGGCGGACGTCCGGCTCCTGCGCGAGCCGCTTCGCCGCGAGCACCTCGTGCTCGGCGAGCCCGCGCCACGGCGACTTGCCGGTCAGCATCTCGAAGAACACGATCCCCGTCGCGTACACGTCGGAGCGCAGCGAGATCCGCTCGCCCGCGAACTGCTCGGGCGCCATGTACTCGAGCGTCCCCCGCATCACCTCGCTGCGGCCCTGGGCCTCGGCGAGCGCGCGGGCGATGCCGAAGTCGGTCAGCACCGCCCCGCGCTCCTGCGTGACGAGGATGTTGCCCGGCTTGATGTCGCCGTGGACGACGCCCGCGGTGTGCGCGGCCGCGAGGCCGGAGCACAGGCTGCGCGCCAGCGCGAGCGCCCGCTCGCGCGGCAGCGGCCCCTCGCGCGCGAGCACCCGGTCGAGCGATCGGCCGAGGATGAATTCCATCGTCAAGAACACCAGCTCGTCGGCGCGCCCGAATTCGAACACCCGCGCGACGTTCGGATGGGTCACCCGGCGCGCGAGCTTGACCTCGCGCCGGAAGCACGCCCGCAGCGCGGGATCGCTGGCGAGATCTTCGCGCAGGAATTTGATCGCCACCGGCTCCTCGAGGTCGAGGTCGAAGCAGCGCCAGACGACGCCCATCCCCCCTTCTCCGAGGCGCTCGAGCAGCTGATAGCGACCCGCAAGGACCATCGGCTCCGCGTCCGTCAGATGATCCGACATCTCGGCGATCCTAGCCGCAGGCGCGGGGCATGTCACCCCCCGGAACGGTGTACCGGGCCCCCATCGCCTGTCTCCGCCGCCGCTCCACCGTCCCCTCGCCGCGCTCGCCCGCGAGCCCGCGCGCCTCGCCGCGCGCCCGCTGCGTGGCGTGATTCCGGGCGCCCGCTGGGGCTTATAGACGACATGTCTCCGAGGACATCCATGTACATCGCCGCAACTCCAGGGCCGCCGCGCCGCGAGTGCGATCACCACGACCGCGCCCGAAATCGTCGCACCACGGGCGCGCATCGTCACAGCGGTCCGGCGATTGACACCATCCGGTCCCCGCCGCGAGACGGGCCCGCGGAGATCGCCCGGCGAGCCGCGCCCCCGGGGCGTCGCCATGGATCGACGTGGGATGCGAGCGCCGGAGGGCGTCGTCCACCCACACGGCGCCACGAATCGGTCGAAGCGACGCCGGAGGACGAACATTGTTCGCCTGGCTGTCCGGACATTGCGTGTCCTCCGCACCTGCAGCGGCGCGAAGAGCGCTTTTGGTCGACGCCGCTCGAACGCGGCTCGGAGGCCGCGTCCCTTGCAGCAAGGTGGCCGAACTCCAGGGTTGAGATATTTTTGTCTCTTTTGTACGTTCTTGCGTCGAAAGAAGATGTCGTCTCGCCCGCCCCTTCCGGATGCGGAGCCCGTGTTCGCCGGCCGCTACCAACTTCTTGAGCGCATCGGCGAGGGCGGGTTCGGGGTCGTGTGGCGCTGCCTCGACCTCGATCTCGAGGAGCCGGTGGCGATCAAGTTCATCCGCGACGAGCTGGCGAACGACCGCGAGCTGCGGACGAGCCTCCGGCGCGAGGTCAAGCTGGCGCGGAGGGTGACCCACCCGAACGTCGCCCGCGTGTTCGAGTTCGGCCACGACGGGGACCTGTACTTCTTGACGATGGAGTTCGTGCCCGGTGAGACGCTGCAGTCGCTGCTCGGCCGCGAGGGCCCGCTGCCGCGCGAGCGGGCGCTGTCGCTCGCGCGCAGCCTGTGCTCCGGCCTCGCGGCGGCGCACGAGGCCGGCGTGATCCACGGCGACATCAAGCCCGGCAACATCCTCGTGTCCCCCGGCCGCGGCGCGGTGCTGACCGACTTCGGCATCGCCCGCTCGCTCTCCGAGGTCCACCAGGCCAACGGGATGTCGGTCGGCACGCCGATCTACATGGCGCACGAGCAATTCACCGGCGCCTCCAAGTCGCTGCAGAGCGACGTGTACGCGGTCGGGGTCGTGCTGTTCGAGGCGCTGACCGGCAAGAGCCCGTGGCCGACCAACGACCTGCTGGCCCTGCTGACGCTCAAGCACGAGGCGCGCGAGCCGGACCTCCGCCGGCTCGCCCCCGAGCTGCCGGGCGCCTGGATCGACCTGCTCGGCGCGTGCATGCGCAACGACCCCGCGCAGCGCCCGCAGAACGCGCGCTCGCTGCTCGAGCGCCTGAACGCGCTCGAGGGCCCCGTGGCGCGGATCGACTCGCCGACGCCGGTCGAGCCCCGGCTCCCGCCGCCGAGCGGCCCCCCGCTGCTCAGCCCGGCCTCCACTCCGCCCGAGCTGCTCCGCTACGGGCCGCTCGACGTCAACACGATCCGCCTCTACCTGCAGGCGCGCGCCGCCTACATGGCCGATTCGCCCGACGCGCTGCCGTTCTACGAGGCCGCGCTGGCGCGGGCCCCCGACCACCCGATGCTGCGCCTCGGCCACTGGATGGCCCGGACCCGGGCCGCGGTGATGTTCCAGGAGCCGCACGCCGAGCTGCTCGCCACGCTGATGGCCGAGGCCGAGGCCGCGATCGCCGAGTTCCGCGACCGCGGCGAGCCCTACCTGACGGCGGCGTCGCTCCTGTGGATGTCCAACAAGCCGGTCGCCTGCGCGACGTACCTCCGCCAGGCGCTCGCCCGCGACGCCAACCTGCCCCCGGCGTACGCGTTCCTCTGCGAGATGCTGATCGACATCGGGCGCCTGCCCGACGCCGAGCGCCGCCTCGACATCGCCCTCGGGCTCAATCAATACAACCCGTTCCTCTGGCAGGCGCGGGCCCGCCTGCGCGCCTGCCAGGGGCGGTGGGACGAGTTCTACGGGCTCGCCGAGGGCAAGCTCGCCGAGCTGCACTTCCGCGGGCCGGAGTTCGTCCGGCTCATGCTGTGGAACCCGCGCCGCGACGTCCTCGAGCGGCTCGCCGCGGACCTCGCCGAGAACCGCGACGGGCTGCCGCCGCCGCTCTGCGAGGACACCCGGCGCATCGTCGCGTTCCTGCTCGGCCACGGCGACCGCCGCGCGCACTTCGAGCACCTGCTCGCCGAGCACCCCGCCGACCGGCGGTCCTCGATGGCCCGCATGTACGCCCAGATCCTCTGCGAGATGGCGTGCATGCTCGGAGACCTCGACCGCGCCCGCGCGCTGCTCGCGAGCGCGGTCGACAACTCGTTGATGGACTGGCACTGGCTCGAGCGCTGCCCCTCGCTCGCGCCGCTGCGCGGCGAGCCGCAGTTCGCCGAGCTGGGCGCCCGCGTGCGCGCGCTCGCCGACGCGGTCGCCGACGCGATCTGGGGCTGACCCGGACCACGCCCACCTCGGGGCAGGGGTTTCGACGGGTTCCCGCCGGTCCTCGAGGCCGCCGGCCGCATTGCCCCGTCCTCACGTCACACCGGCGGACCGCTCCCACCGCGGGAACCCGTCGAAACCCCTGCGCCGAGGCCCTGCTCGCCCGTCAGCCGGGCTCCACCTCCACGCATCCGCCGAGCTCGAACGCGGCGCACCCCGGCTCGCACGCGAGGACCCCGCCGGCGAACCCGAGCGACACGCACTCGACGCCCCCGAGGTCGGCCCCGTCGCACGTCTCGCCGGGATCGATCACCCCGTCGCCGCAATGATGGCACCCCGACACGTCGAACCGCCGGCAGCGCAGGCAGCCGAGCGCGCCCCCGGCGAAGCCGAGGCTCTCGCAGGTCGCCTGCCCGACGTCGTCGCCGTCGCACAGCTCGCCCGGCTCGACCAGCCCGTTGCCGCAGACGACGCACGGGCGCGGGTCGAACCGGCACAGCCCGGGGATGCACCGCAGCGGCTGGCCCGTCGGCCCCGGCGCGCCGCAGCCGGCGTCCTCGTCGAGCCCACCGTCGCACTGCTCGTCCCCCTGCACGACACCGTCGCCGCAGAACGGCCCCCGCGCGCCGCAGCCGGGCATGCAGCCGCCGTAGCTCCCGTCGTTGACGCCGTCGTCGCAGACCTCGCCCGGGTCGACGAGCCCGTCGCCGCACGTCCCCGGCGCGCCGGACGTCCCGCGGCTGTCGCCCATGTCCGGCGGGAGCGGCCAGCAGGGCCCCCCGCCGGTCGGCTCGCTCCCCGACCCCGTCGTCGGCTCTCCGGGCGCCCCGCCCGGCCCGGTCGACGTGCCGCCCGGCATTGGGTCGGCGGTCGTCATGCTGTCCCCGGGGACAGGCGCCGCCGAGGTCGTCGGCGTCGGCTCCGGACCGCCGGTCGTCGCCTCGCCGGTCGTCGCCTCGCCGGTCGTCGCCTCGGGCTCCCCGCCGGGCGGGTCGGCGCCCGTCTCGGGCCCGAGCGAGGCGAACCCGGAGGCGGTGAACCACGAGTCGGGCAGCTCGATGCAGCCCCCCGTCGCGGCCGCGAACGCGACCGCGAGCGACCCGCGATGAATGAAGGTTCTCGTCTGCACTGGCATGATTCCTCTCCTCCGAGACAGCCCTGCTCCATCGGTCCCGTGACGAATGCGCCCCGGCGCCCTCGCGCCCGGCGGGGCGCTCACTGGCACCCGGTGAGGTCGAAGCCGTCGCAGGTCGGCCGGCAGGTCAGCGCGCCGCCCGCGAAGCCGAACGTCGTGCAGTCCGTCCCGCCGAGCCGGCGGTCCTCGATGGCCCGCATGTACGCCCAGATCCTCTGCGAGATGGCGTGCATGCTCGGAGACCTCGACCGCGCCCGCGCGCTGCTCGCGAGCGCGGTCGACAACTCGTTGATGGACTGGCACTGGCTCGAGCGCTGCCCCTCGCTCGCGCCGCTGCGCGGCGAGCCGCAGTTCGCCGAGCTGGGCGCCCGCGTGCGCGCGCTCGCCGACGCGGTCGCCGACGCGATCTGGGGCTGACCCGGACCACGCCCACCTCGGGGCAGGGGTTTCGACGGGTTCCCGCCGGTCCTCGAGGCCGCCGGCCGCATTGCCCCGTCCTCACGTCACACCGGCGGACCGCTCCCACCGCGGGAACCCGTCGAAACCCCTGCGCCGAGGCCCTGCTCGCCCGTCAGCCGGGCTCCACCTCCACGCATCCGCCGAGCTCGAACGCGGCGCACCCCGGCTCGCACGCGAGGACCCCGCCGGCGAACCCGAGCGACACGCACTCGACGCCCCCGAGGTCGGCCCCGTCGCACGTCTCGCCGGGATCGATCACCCCGTCGCCGCAATGATGGCACCCCGACACGTCGAACCGCCGGCAGCGCAGGCAGCCGAGCGCGCCCCCGGCGAAGCCGAGGCTCTCGCAGGTCGCCTGCCCGACGTCGTCGCCGTCGCACAGCTCGCCCGGCTCGACCAGCCCGTTGCCGCAGACGACGCACGGGCGCGGGTCGAACCGGCACAGCCCGGGGATGCACCGCAGCGGCTGGCCCGTCGGCCCCGGCGCGCCGCAGCCGGCGTCCTCGTCGAGCCCACCGTCGCACTGCTCGTCCCCCTGCACGACACCGTCGCCGCAGAACGGCCCCCGCGCGCCGCAGCCGGGCATGCAGCCGCCGTAGCTCCCGTCGTTGACGCCGTCGTCGCAGACCTCGCCCGGGTCGACGAGCCCGTCGCCGCACGTCCCCGGCGCGCCGGACGTCCCGCGGCTGTCGCCCATGTCCGGCGGGAGCGGCCAGCAGGGCCCCCCGCCGGTCGGCTCGCTCCCCGACCCCGTCGTCGGCTCTCCGGGCGCCCCGCCCGGCCCGGTCGACGTGCCGCCCGGCATTGGGTCGGCGGTCGTCATGCTGTCCCCGGGGACAGGCGCCGCCGAGGTCGTCGGCGTCGGCTCCGGACCGCCGGTCGTCGCCTCGCCGGTCGTCGCCTCGCCGGTCGTCGCCTCGGGCTCCCCGCCGGGCGGGTCGGCGCCCGTCTCGGGCCCGAGCGAGGCGAACCCGGAGGCGGTGAACCACGAGTCGGGCAGCTCGATGCAGCCCCCCGTCGCGGCCGCGAACGCGACCGCGAGCGACCCGCGATGAATGAAGGTTCTCGTCTGCACTGGCATGATTCCTCTCCTCCGAGACAGCCCTGCTCCATCGGTCCCGTGACGAATGCGCCCCGGCGCCCTCGCGCCCGGCGGGGCGCTCACTGGCACCCGGTGAGGTCGAAGCCGTCGCAGGTCGGCCGGCAGGTCAGCGCGCCGCCCGCGAAGCCGAACGTCGTGCAGTCCGTCCCGCCGAGCTGGTCGCCGTCGCACAGCTCGCCCTCGTCGAGCTGCCCGTCGCCGCACGTGGCGAGGGTCTTGCACGCCGCGGTGTCGAAGGCCCCGCAGCCGGCCGCGCACGCGAGCTCGCCCCCGGTGAACCCGAGCGAGCCGCAGCTCTCGCCCGCGAGGTCGGCGCCGTCGCAGGCCTCGCCCGGATCGATGACGCCGTCGCCGCAGGTGAAGAACGTGCACTGCTGGGTGTCGAAGGACTGACAGTCCGCGGCGCACCCGAGCGCGCCCTCGTCGAAGCCGAACGCCCCGCAGTCGTGCCCGTCGAGCTCCGCGCCGTCGCACTCCTCGCCCGCGTCGACCACGCCGTTGCCGCACAGATCGTGGAAGCACATCGTCAGGTCGAAGCCGTCGCAGGTGGTCAGGCAGCCGAGCTCGCCGCCGTCGAACTCGAGCGACGCGCAGGTCTCGCCCGCCAGCACCTCGCCGTCGCACAGCTCGCCCGGATCGAGCTGGCCGTTACCGCACAGCGGGGCGAGCACGCACAGGCTCGTGTCGAACGCGATGCACGTCTTGGTGCACTCGAGCACGCCCTCGCCGAAGCCGAGCGACGCGCAGGTGTGGCCGTCGAGCAGGTCGCCGTCGCACAGCTCGCCCGGATCGAGCGCCCCGTTGTTGCAATTTTCCGCCATACCGCACATGCCCGTCTCGAAGCCGTCGCAGGTCTGGTTGCACGCCAGCTGTCCGCTTGCGAGACCCTGCGACTCACAGGTCTCGCCGCCCATGTCCGCGCCGTCACATTGCTCGCCCGGGTCGATCGAGCCGTTGCCGCAGCCGGTGCAATGAGTGACGTCGAAGGTGCAGAAGGCCGGATCGCACGCGAGCGCGCCGCCCTCGAACCCGAGGTCCTGGCAGGTCGAGCCGATCACCTCGAGCCCCTCGCACTGCTCGCCCGCCTGCAGCACGCCGTCGCCGCACGTCGACAGCGCGCAGTCGTTGCCGCACGCGTCGTCGCCGTCCTTGTTGCCGTCGTCGCAGGCCTCCGGGCCGGACAGCACGCCGTCGCCGCAGTACGGCCCGGTCGCCAGGCATCCGGGCGCGCAGCCGCCATAGCCGCCGTTGTTGACGCCGTCGTCGCACAATTCGCCGGGGTCGAGGACGCCGTCGCCGCACGCCCCGGGCGGATCGCCCGAGCCTCCCTCGCCCGCGCTGTCGCCGGACCCGCCGCCGGTCGGGTCGCCCGACCCGCCGCCGGTCGGGTCGCCCGGCTCGCCGCCGGTCGAGTCGTCGCCGGTCGACGGGTCGGCGGTCGCGCTCGATCCTGGACCGGGCTGCGACAACGTCGTCTCGCCCGTGCTCGCCGGGCCCTGCCCGGTGCCGCCCCCGCTCTCGGCGCCTTCGCCCGTCGATTCTTCGCCCGCGTAGTCGTGCGGCTCGCGGCCATGGAAGCATGCCGCCGCCGCGAACGCTGCGAGCAGCGCCGCCGGGACTGACGAATGGTTCCTCCTGAACGGGGCCCTGCGTCGAGTGTGGGTCATAGCAATTTCTCCTTGGCTGTTTGGGTGGAGGGACTGGCGTGAAAAAGGGCCGCGGGCCGCCGCTCCGCCGCACAAGGGGAGTGATGCGAGGCGCCGGCGACGGGCCCCACGGCCCTCGTCTCGGTTTGCACGGACCGTGCCATCCGCCCCGGTCTCGTCGACGCGCGCGCGGTCCGTCGCGCCGACGCATTCTCCGTGCGTATGGACACGCTCCGTCGATCGCACGAGCCGCTCGCAGATGTTCCGGATCGCTTACGCCCTGTTTGCTCGGAGTGACAATTGAAGTATGATGACCGAGTGAACGACGAGGACCCCGAACGCACTCGACTTCGTCAGGAGCGCGATCTTTACCGACAGCTGCTCGCCCTCGGCGAACAAGAGGAGCTCGAGCCCTTCATCGCCGAAGCGCTCGCGCTGGTCGCCAAGGTGTCGCGCGCGCGCCGGGCCTACATCGAGCTCGTCGACGAACGCGAGGGATCGCGCGAGCAGGGCTTCTCGCAGGTCCACGGATGCACGCCCGACGAGACGGGCAACTTCAAGGCCGGCATCTCCCAGGGCATCATCGCCAAGGCGATCGCCACCCGCAGCACGATCAACTCCGTCTCCGCGCTCGACGACGCGCGCTTCCGCGACCGCTCGAGCGTGCGCCTCAACCAGATCCAGGCCGTGCTGTGCGCCCCGGTGCTCGCGGGCACCTTCTCCGGCGTGATCTACCTGCAGGACCGCGAGGTGCCCGGCCCCTTCACCGAGGAGGACCGCCTGCGCGCCGAGTCGTTCGCGCGGCACATCGCGGCGTTCGCCGAGCGCCTGCTGCTGCGCCGCCGGCTGACCGACTCCTCCGACCCGACCCTGCCCTACCGCCGCCAGCTCCGCGCCGACGACATCATCGGCTGCGGCGACGCGATGGCCCGGGTGTTCCGCGAGGTCCTGCTCGCCGCGCCGATCGACGTCGGCGTCCTGATCACCGGCCCGACCGGCACCGGCAAGACGATGATCGCGCGGCTGCTCCACCGCAGCGGGCCGCGCGGCGAGGGCCCGTTCGTCGAGCTCAACTGCGCCACGCTGCCCGAGGCGCTGCTGGAGAGCGAGCTGTTCGGGGCGATGCCCGGCGCGCACTCGTCGGCGACCCGCAAGATCGAGGGCAAGGTCGCGGCCGCCGAGCGCGGGACGCTGTTCCTCGACGAGATCGGGGAGCTGAGCGCCGCCGTGCAGGCCAAGCTGCTCCAGTTGCTTCAGGACAAGGAGTACTACCCCCTCGGCGGCACCAAGCGCGTCCGCGCCAACGTCCGGGTGATCGCCGCGACGAACGTAGATCTCAAGACCGCGGTCGCGCGCAAGGCCTTCCGTGAAGACCTCTTCTATCGCCTCAACATCATGACAATTCGGATGCCGGCGCTCTCCGAGCGGGCGGAGGACATACCCGACCTGGTTCGTAGGACATGCGCGCGCGTATGCGAGCAGTACGGCTTCTCCGCGCTCCTCCCGTCGCCCGCCGCGCTCAACGCGGCGCAGACCGCCGAGTGGCCCGGCAACGTCCGCCAGCTGCAGCACGTCATCGAGACCGCGGTGATCCACGCCCGCGGCGAGGGGGCCCGCCAGGTCGAGCCGCGCCACCTGTTCCCGCGCGGCGGCGGCGAGAGCCTCGAGAACGAGCGCCTGTCGTACCAGGAAGCGACCCGCCGGTTTCAGGAGCAGTACGTCCGCCGCACGCTCGAGGAGGTCGACTGGAACGTCAGCGAGGCGGCCCGTCGGCTCGACCTCGCCCGCCCGTACCTCCACAAGCTCATGTCGAGCCTCGGCATCGTCCGCTCGTGACGCCGCGTCACACCGGTTGTGACGGCGCGCCACCTTGGGCATCCTGCGGGTCTCACCCGTGGCACGACACCCCGAGCAGCCACCGGACCCGCTGTCCGAAGAATCCGTCGCTCGCGCCGACGAGCCGCCGAGGCGCCCGCCCGCCGCCCACGCGCTGCGGGCCCGCGTGTTCGGCGACCCGCCTGCGGGCTCGACCCTCGGCGTGTACACGATCGTCCGCACGATCGGCCGCGGCGGCATGGGCGTCGTGCTCGAGGGGCGCGACCCGGACGGCCGCCGCGTCGCCCTCAAGACCCTGCCCAACCCCGACCCGGCGGCGATCCTGCGGTTCAAGCAGGAGTTCCGCAGCGCCGCCGACCTCGGCCACCGCAACCTCGCCGCCGTCGAGGAGCTCGCGCTCGACGTGGCCCGCGGCGAGTGGTACCTGGCGATGGAATACATCCCCGGGGTCCGGTGGAGCGACCACGTGCGTCCGCGCGGGATCCCGCTCGACCAGCCCGCGATCCGCGACGCGCTCGGCCAGCTCGCCTCCGGCGTCCACGCGCTCCACTGCGCCGGCCTGCTCCACCGCGACCTCAAGCCGTCCAACGTGCTCGTCACGCCCGCGGGTCAGGTCAAGATCATCGACTTCGGCCTCGCCGCGTCGGCCGCGGCCCGCCACGACGGCAGCCTCGCAGGCACCCGCGGCTTCCTCGCCCCCGAGCTGCTGCTCGGCGTCCCGGCCTCGCCCGCGAGCGACTGGTACGCGGTCGGCGTGATGCTCTTCCAGTGCCTGACCGGCCGTATGCCGCCGCGCCCGCTGCCGCCCGGCCCGCTCGCCGACGGTGTCCCCCCCGACCTCGACGCCCTCGGCCGCGACCTGCTCGCCGAGCGCCCCGAGGACCGCCCGCGCGGCGAGGACATCCTGCGCCGCCTCGGCCTCGCCGTCACGCCCGCTCACCTGCCCGCCGCCTTCGTCGGCCGCACCCGCGAGACCGACGCCTGCAAGCGCGCCCTCGCCGCGGCGCCCGCCCTCGTCCTGCTCGTCGGCCCGTCCGGCACCGGCAAGTCGGCCCTGCTCGCGCACCTGCTCGCCGACCTCCGCGCCGGCGACGGCGAGCCCTCGCTCGTGTTCGCCGGCCGCTGCTACGAGGGCGAGTCGGTCCCGCACAAGGCGCTCGACGGCGTGGTCGACGCGCTGACGCAGCACCTCGTCACCTGCTCTTTCGACCAGGTCCCGACGATCCCCCCCGACGAGGCCTCTGCGCTCGTCCGCCTGTTCCCGGCGCTCGCGCGGGTGCGCCGGCTCGCCGCGGCCGAGGGCGCAGCCCCGCCCGTCGATCCGCGCGAGGCCCGGCGCCGCGCCCTCGCCGGTCTGCGGCGCCTCTTGACCGGCCTCGCCGGCGGCCGCCCGCTGGTGCTGGCGATCGACGACCTGCAGTGGGGCGACGCCGACTCGGCGCGCCTGCTCGCCGACCTGCTCGCCAAGCCCGACCCGCCGCCGGCGCGGGTGCTCGCGACGGTCCGCAGCGACATGCGCGCGAGCTCGCCGTTCTTCCGCGAGCTGGAAGCCCTCGACCTCGGCTGCCCGGTCATCGACCTCCCCGTCGAGCCGCTCGCCCCGGACGACGCGCTCGCGCTGTCCGTCGCGCTGCTCGGCGCCACGGCGAACGCCGACTCGCGGTCCGCCGCGCTCGCCGTGGCGATCGCCCGCGAGTCCCAGGGCAGCCCGCTGTTCATCGAGGCGATGGTCCGCCGTCGCAGCGCCGGCGAGCACCTCGACGACGCCCTGCTCGCCCAGATCGCCGACCTCGAGCCGCCCGCCCGCGCCGCGCTCGAGCGGCTCGCCGTCGCCGGGCGCCCGCTGCCGCGGAGCCTCGCGCAGACGACCCAGGGCGCCGCCCTCGCCGCCCTGCGCGCCGCTCGCCTGATCCGCGCCAGCGGCGACCGCGACGCCGTCGAGACCTACCACGAACGGATCCGCGCGGTCGTCCTCCGCCACCTCGCCGCCGACACCCGCAGGGACCACCACCGCGTCCTCGCCGAGCGCCTCGCCGAGGCGCCGAACCCCGACGCCGACGAGCTCGTCGCCCACTTCCACGGCGCCGGCGACCTCCCGCGCGCGAGCGGCTGGGCGCTCCGGGCCGCCGACCGGGCCGCCACCGCCCTCGCGTTCACCCGCGCCGCCGAGCTCTACGCCAGCGCCCTGGCCTGGGGGACCTATCCCTCGGACCAGGTCCTGAAGATCACGCTCGCCCGCGCCGACGCGCTGGTCCACGCCGGTCGCTGCGCCGAGGCGGCCCCGCTCTACCTCAACGCCGCGGCCCAGGCGCCCGAGCGGCTGCAGGAGTTCGCGCTGCGCGGCCGGGCCGCCGAGCAGTACCTGATCAGCGGCTGCGTCGAGGCCGGGCTCGCGGTCCTCGGCCCGCTCGCGCGCGAGCTCGACCTGCCGTTCCCGGCGACCAACACCGGCACGGTCGCCCGCCTGTTCGTCGAGCTCGGCCGCCTCGCCCTCCACAAGGCCCCGCAAGCCCCGACGCAGGCGTCCGCGATCGACCCGACCGACCTCCTGCGCCTCGACATCTGCTGGTTCGCCGCCAAGGGCCTCGGCTTCATCGACCCGACCCGCGCCGCGGTGTTCTCGACCCACGGCATGCGCCTCGCCCTCGCCTGCGGCGAGCCGCGCCGGATCGCCCGCGCCGACGCCTACCTCGCCCTGATCGACATCAACGGCCGCGACCCGGTCCGCGCCGACCGGGCGCGGACGCGGCTCGAGGCGTCGCGCCGCAACGCGCTCGGCCTCGGCGACCCCTACCTCTCCGGCCTGACGACGATCCTCAGCGGCGTCGCCGCGCTCAACGGCGGCCGCTGGCGCCGCGCCCTCGCCGACGTCGACGCCGGCACCGCCTTCCTGCGGGCCAACAGCGTCGTCGGCGTCACCTGGGAGCGCGGCATCGCGGCGAGCATGGCGATGCACGCCTTGATGATGCTCGGCGACTTCTCCGGCCTGCGCGCCCGCGCCGAGGGCATGTACCGCGAGGCCGAGGACACCGGCGACCGCTTCGGCGCGGTCGTGGCGATGCTCTACGTAGCCCACGCGACCCTCGCCGCCGGCGAGCCGGCGCGCGCCCGCGAGACCGCCCGCAAGGCCATGTCGATGTGGACCTACGAGCGGTTCTCGTTCCAGCGCTGGCTTGCGCTCGGGGTCGAGGTCGCGTGCGACCTCTACGAGGGGCGCGGCGAGGAGGCCTGGCGGCGGGTCGAGGCGTCGTGGCCGGCCCTGCTGCGGACGCAGCTGACGCGGATGCAGGTCCCGCGGATCGACGCCCACCTGCTGCGCGCCAACGCGGCCCTGGCGGCGGCCGCCCGCGCGCCCGACCCGTCGCCGTGGCTGCAGTGCGCGGCGCGGGAGGCCGCCGCCCTCGCGCGCGAGCGCATCGACCTCGCTCTGGCCGCCCGCGACCTGATCCACGCGCAGATCGCCGCGCTCCGCGGCGAGCCGACCGTCGCGCAGCGGCTCGCCTCCGCCTCCGCGCGCCTGTCCGTCGGCGAGATGCCGGCGCTCGCCGCCGCCGTCCAGCTCGCCGACGCCCGCCGCAACAGCGCCTCGATCGCCGCGCCCGAGCGGACGCTGGCGCGCTGCACGATCCGCGAGCCCGCGCGGTGGGCCGCGACGATCGTGCCGGCGCTGTTCGACCCGTTCGCCTGAGCGCGCGCACGCGACGACGAGCGTGCCGGCGCCGCGCGGCCGATTCGCTCGAGCGCGCGCGGACGACTCGCGTCGCACGTGCGACGCACAGCGACACGCAGCGCCGCGGACCGCCGACGCGGCGCATCGGTGGGCGCGAGTCGTCCTGTCCGCTCGCCGTGACGGCTGTTCCTTCGATGGGACAGCCCCTGCGGCCGATAGCCCTCTACGGACACGGATGTTCTGGAACGCCGCCTGCATTCCACGGGAATCGCAGGCAGAGATAACATGCTCGATTCGCTCGTCCACCACCAACCGAACACTACGAACCTCCCCGGCCTGCGCGAGCAGGACATGCGCGGCGCCTCGGTCTCGCTCGAAGCCGACCCGACGCCCGTGCGGGTGAGCCTGCCGACGCCGGCCGGTCGCCTCGCGGTGACCGTCGCGCCGCTCGAGCCGACGGCGCGCTTCAACCACATCGCCGTCCTGCGCGACCTCGAGGGGCCCGCGGACGCGCCGGCGCTGCCGATGCTCCTCTACCTCGCGCTCCAGCGGGCGCGGATCTGGCAGCGGAGCATCGTCGTGACGGACGACCCGATCCTCGCCGCCGGCCCGCTCCAGATGTCGATCCGCGTCTCCGGCGAGCTCCGGGCCCAGACCCTCGACCTGGCGATGCACCGGCTGTTCTCCGCCTGCGGCCCCGAGGCCCGGGCCGGCCTCGTCGGCCGCTTCGTCGCCGAGTCGCTGGCGACGCTCGAGCGCCGCGCGCAGGCGTTCGCCCGCAACGCCTGGTGCCGCGCCGTCCGCGAGCACCGCCTCTCGCTGGCGCAATACGTCGCCGCGCTCGCCAACACCCACCAATACGTCCGCTTCACCCCGCGCCTGCTCGCCCGGGCGATCGCCGACTCCGACGACGAGGACATGCGCGACCACTTCTTCCACCACCTCCGCGGCGAGCAGAAGCACGACCGCCTGATCGAGGCCGACCTCCGCTACCTCGGCGTCGACGTCGAGTACGTCGCCCGCGCGATGGTCCCGAGCACCGCGACCCAGGCCTTCATGGTCGTCCAGGAGTCGATGATCGCCTTCTACCACGACCCCGCGCGCTTCATCGGCGCCCCCTTCGTCGCCGAGGGCCTCGCCGCCCACATCGAGCCCGAGTTCTTCCACCACCTGTTCGCCAACATCCGCCGCTGGGGCTACGGCGAGCCCGCCATGGCGACCCGCTTCCTCGCCTCGCACGCCCGCATCGACGGCGGCGACGACGGCCACTTCGCCCACAGCATCGCCATCCTGCCCCGCCTGATCGCCGACGACGCCGCGCAGCAGCGGTTCCTCGGCGTCCTCCACCTCGCCGCAGACGCCTTCACCCGGAGCTACGACGCCTATGCCGAACACTACGACCTACCTCTCTGAGCCCGACACCCTGACCCTCGACATCTTCTTCGCCGACGAGCGCCCCGACCTCGCCGCGCTCTATTGCGCCGGCCAGACCGAGAGCCTCCGGCGCTACCCCGGCGCGCTCGCGGCCCGCGCCGAGCACCTCGACGGCGCCTGCGTCGTGCTCGCCCGCGACCGCCGAGGCCAGGCCCACGGGGGCATGCGCGTCCACCTGCACCGCCCCGACGCGCCGCTGCCGATCGAGCACGCGCTCGGCGACCTCTGCCCGATCCGCGCGGCGATCGAGCGCGCCCCGGCGCCGCTGGTCGAGCTGGCCGGCACCTGGATCTCCGCCGAATACCAGCGCTCCGACCTCGCGGTCGCCGTCACGCGAGCGACCCTCGCGGTCGCCCGCGCGCTCGGAGCCCGGCGGATCATCGGCTGCGCCCACCAGCACGTGCTCGCCTTCTACCGCCGCTTCGGCGCCGTCGTCGACGCGAGCCTCGGCGTCCACCCCTACCCCGACCCGCGCTACGAGACCCGCGTGTTCTGGGCCGACGCCACGATCTGTCCCGACGGACAGGACGCGATCGACGCCTGCGTCGCCCGGATCCAGCGCGGCGAGCCGCTGCACTTCACGCGTCACGCCGCGTGAGCCCCGCCCGGGCCGCGGGCGCCCGCGCGAGCGGGCGGACGACCTGCCGCGAGGCGAGCCGCCGCGCGCGAGCCGTACGTAGCGCGCCCGCGGCGTCGTGCCCGCAGGGCGCCGCGCCGCGGC
>ERZ1066137.788-NODE-788-length-19590-cov-11.541848_pt1 | contig 19590 bp, 21 predicted proteins | sample MGYA00382784_ERZ1066137 | MGnify/ENA primary metagenome ERZ1066137 (study PRJEB33369, sample SAMEA5778367) | biofilm metagenome | biome: Industrial cooling water; feature: Water cooling tower basin; material: Biofilm | place: United Arab Emirates | collected... | reverse complement strand
CGGGGCAACAGGACGACTCTCACAACCGATGGACCGAAAAACCGGGGTCAGGCCAGGGGCTGTTCGTGAATACACGGTGTCTCTTCCCGGTGGTGCAGCAGTGCGGTTCGTGCTGGGCTCGAACGCGCGGGAGCAGTGGACGTATCCGAACATGCTCGGCAGCGTCATCCTCGAAGCCGACGGCGATGGTGTGCGAAGCGCGACCGTGGTCCGGTATGACCCGTGGGGGCAGCCGATCGACCCTGACACGGGCCGTATTGGCACGGCGACCGCGGATGACGCTGTGATCGACAACGCCGAAGGGGATGCGGACTACGCGTTCGTCGGCGGCCACCGAAAGCTCTATGAGCACCAGGGCTCGGTGGCGGTCATCGAGATGGGCGCGCGCGTTTACGTACCGTCGCTGGGCAGGTTCTTGTCGGTCGACCCGGTCGAGGGTGGGGTGGATAACGCGTATGTGTATCCGACGGATCCGGTGAACAAACTCGACCCGACCGGCATGCTCTCGGCTGACGCCTATCAGAAGTGGACCGACAACGGGCAGAAGATCATCGCTTCTCTGACGGCACGGAAACAAAGCAACTTCGAGAGGATGTGGGTCTATAACGCGAACAACCAGGGCTGGCGGGCAGCGGCACAAGCGTTTCAACGTTTCAAGCGCGAAGTACGCTCTTGGCTCAAGACGCCAGACGCCCAAGCAACAAGCTTGATGCTCACGGTCGCGAGTGTTGGCGTACCTCTGTTGGGTTCTCGCGCACCTCACCCCGCAGTCGGGGTTGGCAGTCTCGTGGTCGGATACGCTGCTGGCGTTGCAGCCACAGTGATCGACTGTGGGCGGGGCGACGGATTCGGCTGTACTGTCGGGATGATCGGAAACGCCCTCGGTCCCGTCGGAGTATTCGGGGCCGGAAACGTCAGACTCCTTGCAAGGATATGGGGCGGGCATGCTGAAGGGCTCGGGATTACGGTCTCAGGCCTGCAACTGTTGACGGGGCGATGAGGCCGCAATGAACCGAGGTGCGTCGAAGCAACCTAGAGAGCTTGGTGAGACAGGCGTTGCGCCGAAGAGCTTGAAGCTTTGGCGTACCCTTTGGGTTATTGCTTTTGCGGGTATGGCGTTACCCGCAATCGCGCGATTCTTGTCCAATCCCACCGACGGATCGGCGACTGTTTGGGCCGTTCTCGGCGGAGTTGCACTGTCGCTTTTCCTATATCAACTGTTGGTGTGGGTGATTGCTCTCCCGAGCATGCGGCGCGCGCGAACTCTTCGAAAAACCCGCGCGGGATGCTTGCAGGTGGAAGTGACCGCACTGAGTTCTGAAATCGCGAAGGTCTCCGCAACGACTGGGGAGTCGGCTCAACCACGGCCCCAGTTTTCGACCTTCACGATGACTCTGAGCGACCAAGACCTAGAATTCTGGACAGGGTCGCACTCACCGAGACTCTTCGCGTCGATTCCCAAGAAGTCGATCCTTGGTGCCCAGCAGGCGCTCGTGAACCTCCCTCTTCGTCGCGCATGGGGGATAGACCTAACCGCGTCGAAGAATGGTGCCGAAGCGCCGATACGATTCGTGCCCATGAACGGAATGGGGGGTGCGCTGAACGCCAACCGCGTAGGCCAAGTGGTGCATGAGCTCGAGCAGTGGCGAGTTGATGAAGGCCAGGGAACTATTCCAGGCATGATGGCGTGATCGGCGAGTCCGCTTCAGCGAAATCCTGGAACGAACACCTTCACGGCCAAACGTTGGCGTCGCGAAGCGCGAATGGGACCGCGGTCGGTTTAGGTGACTCCTCCAGTGTGGTCCTTTTGCCTCGGGCTGGCTGTTCGCCTGATCGCAACACTGCGTCCTCGCAGCGCCTTCAAAATCGTGTGGTTGTCGAATCCCAGCTGCTGTCCGATGGCGGCGCTCGAGAGCCCTTGTTTGTACAGCTCGGCTGCGACCGAGATCTGGGCCTCAGTCATTCTGTGGGATGTATCAATGCTGTGTTCGGCGAGGATGCGGGCGACAGTCGTGCGGGAGATCTGGAACTCTCTGGCCACGGTTCGGATGTTGCGGACAGCGAGGTAACGAGTAACGAGGGGCTCAATTTCGTCCGCTCGCAGCTGACGGGCTCGCCGGGGAGTCGCGCGAGTAACTTGTTGGCGCGCTTGTGCCGCCGATCGGAAGATCAGTTCTCGGGATGAGATGGCCCTCGGGGAGAGGTTCGAGTAAACCTTCAGCAGGTGCACCACGAGGTCACCGGGCCCGTGACGCTCGGATCAGCCGTCGAGGCTGGCGTCGATCTCGGCCCGGCGGGACCGCACGAGGGTGTCGAAGGCCTCGCGCGGCAGCGGGTGAGCTTCCGTGAACGCGATCGCGCCCTTCGAGCGCTTCAGATCGCCGAGCAGCGGGGCGACGGCGGTGACCACCGCGCCGCTGAACGGGTAGACCGAGTAGCCGGCAGCCGTCTGCACCACGGCGACGAGCGGCTTGCCGCGGTAGAGCAAGGCGGGCAGGCCGTACGCGACGCCGTCGACGGATGCGGGCTCGAGCTCGCGGGCACGCGCCATCCATGCGGCCACGGTGGCGGGGCCCGGCTCGGTCACTGCCTGCTCTCCCACGCGAGGGAGACCTACGACTCGGGGTCGAACATGAATTCGCGCAGCTCTTGCGGGCAGCGGCAGGCCACCGCCACGCGGCGGGCCCACTCGACGGCCTCGGCGCGCGTCGGCACCTCGATGACGGTGTGCCCGCCGTCGAGGCGCGCGAAGGCGTCGTAGGCGGGGCCCGAGACGGTGCCGTCGCCGGCGACCGTGGCCGCCGCGACCTCTTCGTTGATACCGCCGCCGAACACGTACACCCCGGCCGTCTTCATGTCGCGGATGACCTGGTGCGACTCTTCGACCACCTGATCCCACTCGCCGTCGGCGACCTGCATGACACCGCTCGGGAAAGAGATCAGGTATTTCGTCATGGGCTGACCGCAGCGCAGCCTTATCGACGGCTGTGAGGAATTCGGGTGCGAAGGGTGCCGTCGCCATAGTGTGCGCGGCCATGTCGACGGTCGATTCCAAACTCCTGGTGCGTAGTCATATGTATTACACTTCTCATGTCGCCGACTGACCGCTTCGACCTCGATCTGCTCCGTGATGATTGGCCGTTCGAGATCGATAGTCAGGTGGCGCACCTGTTCAAGCATCCGTACCTGGGCGTCGATGACATCGCGGAGGTGTGGGCCAGTGACCCCTTGTTCTATCCGGCGAAACCGCCCGCACACTGGCTCATGGTGGCGGAGGTGAGCGGTCGCGTGCTGATGGTTCCTCTCGCTCCATCGCGCCGAGACATCACGATGTGCCGACCGATCGGGTGCTACCAAGCGTCTGCGGCGCTCCCCGCTCTGTATCGGGAGGATCGATGAACGCCGACAAGAACGCCGGGATGAGCCCGGAGCAGGAGCGCGACTTCTACGCCGATCCTGCCAACCAGGTGCCCGAGGGTCGACCCCGTCGTCGGCGACCGCGTATGAGCGAGCCGGTGCCGGTGCGATTTCCGGTCGAGTTGCTGCAGCGGGTTCGAGCGCGTGCCGACGCGGATGATCGATCGGTTTCGAGTTGGATTCGGCGCGCGGTCGAGCATGAGCTGGAGCACGACGCGGGCTGACAAGGGGCGAAGAGGCACTGACCGCTGGACTCTCGCCAGGCTTCGTGCACCTCGATCGGGATGACGTCGTACGTCACGCGCACGAGCCCGTCATCCGGTGTCGCGTGCACACCGCGCAATGACAGCAGCGCGTCGCGATCGAGATCGCCGAAGAGGCGCCGACCCTGCCCGATCAGCACCGGCGCGATCGGTCAGGATGCTCCGGGCCTCGTCGAGCGACCGCGCGACGGTGACGCGCTCGTCGTCGGTGACCAGCCCGGCACTGAGCACCACAACGGCCTTGCCCTCGAACGGCCACGGGTCGAAGGTCAGCACGGTCTCGTAGGTGTGCCGCCCGATCAGCAGGATGTCGATCGCGGGGAAGAACGTCTCCCACTCGAGCGCGGGGGCGGCCGCGGCGGGGGTGGGCTCGAGGGCGGCGGCGTGTGCTTCGCGCAGGCTACCGCAGCCGCCAGGGCAGCACGACGTGCAGCAGCGGCAGCGTCGACGCCCCGAGCAGCACCCAGCTGAGCACCTCATCGCTCGGGCGCAGCAGCACGCCGCCGATCAGCAGCGCGGCGAAGAGCACCGCCGAGGTCGTGCGGCGCACGCTGCCGTCGAGCACGCGCAGGCGCTGCTCGACCTCGGGGCTGCGCACGGCGAGCTCGCCGCGGTCGAGGCGCGTGGCGAGAGCATCCAGTCGTTGGGGCAGGCGCACCAGCGCCGAGAGAATCGCGATGCCCTCGCGGCCGACCGAGCGCAGGGTCGAGGCGCCGCCGCCGTTGAGCAGGGTGCGGGCGAAGGGGTCGACCGCGTCCCACATATTGAAGTCGCGGTTGAGGGCGCTCGTGACGCCCGAGATGAGCGAGATGGTGCGCACGAGCAGCAGGTAGTTCTCGGGCAGCTGGAACGGCAGGGTGCGCACGAGCTCGCTGAACTGCAGCGCGAACTGCTCGAGCTCGCGCGGGTCGATGCGCGTGAGTTCGGCCACGCCCATGCCGCCGAAGCGGTCGAAGAGGGCGGTGATGGCCCGCTCGAGCTCGACCGTGTCGGCGCTCGGCAGCAGCACGCCGAGGCGCTGGGTCGCGACCACCCAGCCGCGGGCGTCGCGTGCCGCAACGGCGAAGATGAACTGCTGCAGCCCCTGCCGCAGGTCGTCGGGAATCTCGCCCATCATGCCGAAATCGATGTAGGTGAGGGCGAATCCGCCCTCGCCGCCCGGCGTCACGAAGATGTTGCCGGGGTGCGGGTCTGCGTGGAAGAACCCGGCGACGAAGATCTGCTCGAACGTCGCGCGCGCCAGCTCGGCGGCGACCGCGTTCGGGTCGATGCCCGCCGCCAGCAGCGCCTCGACGTCGGTGATCTTGATCGCGGTCACATCGCTGAGGGTGAGCACGCGGCGCGCGCTGCGCTCCCACACCACCGTCGGGGTGCCCACGCGCGGGTCGGCGGCGAAGTCGGCCGCGAAGCGCTCGACGTGCCCGGCCTCGGTGCGGTAGTCGATCTCGGCGAGGCTCGTGGCCGCGAACTCCTCGACGAGGGCGGGAGCATCCGCCCGCCGGTTGACCAGTCGCACGCGCGACAGCCAGCGGCCCACGCGGCGCAGGGCCGCGAGGTCGACCTCGACGATCTGCTCGATGCCCGGTCGCAGCACCTTCACGACCACCTGCTCGAACCCGAGGTCGGCGGCGATGCCGGGCGACAGCCGCGCCCGGTGCGCCTGCCCGAGCGAGGCGGCGGCGATCGGCGCGGTCTCGAACGACGCGAACGCCCGTTCGAGCGGGATGCCCAACTCGCGCTCGACCTGCGCCACGATCGCCGCCAACGGCTCGGGCGCCACCTCGTCTTGCAACCCCTCGAGCTCGCGCGTGATCTCGGGCGGCAGGATGTCGAGGCGCGATGAGAGGAACTGCCCGACCTTGATCATGAGCCCGCCGAGGTCGGCCGCGAGGTCGTGGAACCGGCGCGCGAGTTTCTGCAAGCGACGGATGCGCCCCTTCGCCGCGAGACGCGCGAGCCCGAACCGCGGCAGCACGAGCTCGAACCACCAGGCCTGCGCGAGCGCCCGCGCGGCGAAGCGCATGATGCGGCGGTAGCGCGCACGGAGGGCCCGGTCGCGGCCGGGGTTGGTGGTCGGTCTCGCTGCGGCGGGATCGGCGCCGGAGGGCACCGGTCTAGTCCTCGGTGTGAGCGGCGTGCTCGGCGTGCTCCGCGTGATCGACGTGCTCGCTCGGCGCGGTGTGAACCGTCTCTTCGGCGAGGATCGCGTAGAGCTTGCGGCGCGTCTCGTCGAGCAGGGCGGCGGCGCGCTGCTGCTGCTCTTTCGTGCCGGTGCTCGCGACCTGCGCGGCCGCCTGCGCGAGCTTCGCGCCGGCGCGCGGCACGGCCGTGGTGTGCTCGGCACGGTGGTCGTTCCAGCGGCCGCTCATGCGGTCGACGAACTCGCTCATGTCCCAGTCGGGGCGCTTCCAGCCCGCGCGGCCGCTGCTGTCACGACCCTCGCCGCCCGCGCCGCTCGCCGCCTCGTGCGCGGAAGCCGCGGCCTCGCGGCCCGCCTCGGTCAGGGTGTAGACCGTGCGCTCGCCGTCGGCCCGGGCGGTGAGCAGCCCCTCATCGGTGAGCTGCTGCAGCATCGGGTAGACCTGGCCCGCGGAGGGCATCCAGGTGCCGCCGCTCGCCGCGGCGATCGCCTGCATGACCTGGTGCCCGTTCTTCGCCTCGCCGCCGAGCGCCGACAGGATCGCGGTGCGCAGGTCACCGTGCTGGCGCGCGCCGCCCTGACCGCCGCCGGCGCGCGCCATCACGGCGTCGCGGAGGTTCTCGAGGGCCTCGCGGATCTCGGACGAGTTCGGGGGAGTGCTGCGCATGACGGGTCCTTCCGGCCGATCGCGGGGGCGCGTTCGCCCGCACCGCTCGCTGATGACACTACGAGCGTGACCTGGATGCCCGCCGACGGCAGCCCCGGTGCCGCCTGGGTGCGCGTGTTCCGCGCACGGGTTCTTCGCGTGCCGCTCTCCCGGGCGTCCCCGCGCCACTCACCGGGGCACCGAGGTGACCGCCTTCCAGATCTGCGGATCGGAGTGAAGGAGATTCGGTTGCGTCCGCAGTTCTGGAAGGGGTGGACGACCCGTCCGGTCGGAGGAGGCGACGCCCGGGTTCTGCCCGGGCCCGGCCCGGGCAGAACCCGGGCCGTGCCGGTTCGAGAGATGCGGGCTGCTCGGCGGCGCAGGGTCGGCGCGAACGCTTGCCTACTTCTTGGGCGCCGGGTCGGCGAGCTTTCCGCGCAGGAGCAGCAGCGGCAGCAGCCATCCGCCGAGCGCGGTGATGAGCCAGACGATGAGGCTCGCGAGCACCCATGTGTCGATACCGGTGATCGTGATGCCGCCCGGGAAGAAGCTCGCGATGAGCAGCGCCACGAAGGTCGAGACCAGGCCGATGCCGCCGAGCACCGCGGGCGCGTACTTGCGCGCCATGTTGATGATGAACGGGGTCAGGATGCTCTGCGCGAGCGCGAACACGCCGATCGCCGCCGTGCGCGGCCCGACAGGGGCGGAAGCCCCGTGTCGGGCCGCGCGGGCGTCAGCCGCCGAACGCCTCGGCGTAGAGGGCGCGCAGCTCGGGAGAGTCGGGGCCGCTGAGCCCGCATCCGCGCACCTCGCCGTCGCCCGCGACGACGAGGTACTCGTCGCCCACGGCGAAGGGCTGCAGCGAGAAGTCGCTCGTCAGCTCATCCACCTGCGGCACGGTGACGCGGTCGGCGACCTCGCCGGCGAAGCGCTCGGTCACCTCGAGGGTGACCGTCTCGCCCTCGACGGTGATGACGCGGGCGGCGAAGGCCTGCTCCTGCTCGAGCAGCGCCTCGGCGGTGACGGGCAGGCAGCTGCCGCTCGCGAGTCCACCGCCCTCGGGCAGGGCCAGCGGCTCGACGGTCGGGCTGCCGCCGAGCACGAGCGGCACGGCGATCGCCGCGGCGGCCGCGACACCCGCGGCGGCGACAGCGATCGCGATCCAGGGTCGACGCACGGTGCTGGGCGTCGTGGTCGGCGCCTCGGTCTCGCGGGTCGGGGTCGACGGGGTGTCGGACATGATCTGCTCCATCCTGTGGTCGAGCCACATCGGCGGGAGGGGAGCGAGGTCGCGCGCCGGGTCGGCGCCGCGCAGCCGCTCGCGCAGCCGGCGGTCATCGTCGTGCATCGGTGCTCCCTTCCTCACTGCCGACATGTCCGGCAGGCCCGGCCGATTTCCGCAGCTCGTCGGCGAGGCGCTTCTTCGCCCGGTGCAGGCGGATCGCCGCGGCATTCGCGCTGATGCCGAGCACCGTCGCCAGCTGCGGGCTCTCGAGCCCGTCCCACGCCCACAGGCGCAGCAGCTCGGCGTCGTCGCGGCGCAACCGGGTGAGGGCATCCCGCACCGCGATCGCGTCATCGGTCGGCTCGCCGTCGCCCGCATCGAGAACCGCGAGCGGCGGCGGATCGAGAGCGATGACCTTCGCCGTCAACCGATCGCGGCGCCGCTGCGCCCGCTCGGCGTTCGCGAGCAGATTGCGCGCCACGCCGATCGCCCACGGGATGCTCTCCGCCGGCTCGCTCGGCACCTCGTCGAGCCGCCGCCAGCAGACGACCAGCACGTCACCCAGCACTTCGTCGGCCGTCGCCGCGTCGCAGCGGCGCGCGAGGTAGCGGCGCACGGGCTCGACGACCCGGTCGGCGAGCGTGCGCAGCCGCAGCTCGCGCTCGGCATCGATCACGGCTCTCACACTGCACCATGTCCGGCAGGTGCGCGACGATTTCTGCGCCCCGGTCGGCGCGGGCCCTCAGCGCGCGATGAGAACGTCGAGCGCCATGCCCGGGCAGGGGCGGCGCTCGAAGCCGACGAGGTCGTCGCCGCGGATCGTGTCGCCCGTCTCGCGCGCGGGGCTCGTCGACAGCAGCACGCGACCCACGCCGTTGACGATCGAGATGTCGTCGCCGAAGGCGGCGAGCTGCGGCGTGAGGTGCCGCTCGACCTGGTCGATGAGCAGGTCGAGGGCGACAGCGCCCACGAACTCGCTGTCGACGTGCACGGGGGCGGCCACGGTGATCGTGTACTCGTCGCTGCACAGGTAGTCGACGTAGGGGCCGGCGACGTGCGGCATGCCGGTCTGGAACGGCACGCGATACCACTCGAGCTCGCTGTAGTCGATGTGCTCCTTGTTGACCGACTGGGCGGCCAGCACGAGCTGTGCGCGCTCAGGCCCCTGCCACCAGGCGAGATGGCTGTTGGCGTCGGCGAGCGAGTCGAGGGCCGCGATGAACCCCGCACCGTAGACGGGCAGGTCGAGCTGGTCGAAGAGCGCCAGCGCCGAGGGTTCGACGAGCGCGTCGAGGCGGTCGGTCGTGAGCGGGGCATCCGCTCGGGCGGTCGCGATCTCGACCGCGAGCCGTCCGCGCCAGTCGTCGAGGGCGTCGAGGGCGCGGCCGAAGTACTCGGTGACGAGCTCGACGGGGTGGTCGGCGGCGGTGCGCGACGCGGGCGTGGCGGGGTGGATGCTCACGTGCTGCTCCTCTCTGAACGGGTGATGCGGGGTGGGGCCGGTCGCTGTCGCGCCCGCGGTCAGGGCCCGGTGCCCGGCCCGACGGGCGCGAGCGCGGGAAGCGCCGCGTGCTGCTCACGGTAGGCGATCAGCCAGTCGACGGTGAAGCGCATGCTGGCACGCAGCGCCTGCACCGAGGCGGTGGGGTCGCCGTCGGCCACGGCGGCGAGCACCGCGCGCAGGTGCGCACGCGCGTCGGCGCGGGCCGTCGGGTCGGTGTCGATGAGCGCGAGCAGCGGTGAGAACTCGCCCTGCAGGCGCATCTGCTCGCGGGTGAGCCGCGCCGACTGGCTGAGCGCGGCGAGCTCGATGACGGCGTCGTCGGAGGCGCGTCGCCAGTGGGCGAGATCGTGGTCGTCGACCCGATCGAGGCGGGCGATGATCATCTCGATCTCGCCCGGGTCGGCGCGGCGGGCGGCGAGCTCGACGCAGGCGGCGGTGATCGCCTGGTAGTGCTGAGCGGCGTCGCGCAGGGTGACGCGCGAGCTGTCGACGAGAGCGCGGGTGGCGAACCGCACCGGGTCGGCGCTGTCGGCGATGAAGCTGCCGCCGTTGCGGCCACGGCGGGTGACGATGAGTCCGCGCTCGCGCAGAGCCAGCAGGGCTTCGCGGGCGGTGGCGGGGGCGACGCCGAACGCGGCGGCGAGCTCGGTCTCGGCCGGCAGCCGTTCTCCGGCGGCGAGCACGCCGCCCATGATCGCCTCGGCGATGCGGCGCTCGACGAGTGCGGCGCGCCCTTCGTCGCCGATCGGCTGGAAGACGGCGCTGTGCAGGCGCGTCGGCTTTCCCGATCGGGGGGCCGGGCTGCGCAAGCTCATGCGCCCATTGTGATGCCAGAGTCTCGGAACGTTACGTCAGCGTTACCGGATCGAAATAAAAGCTATGAAACTATACGTTTAGAGTTATCGCACCGACCACAACGATGTCTCGGAGGAACCCCGCCGCCATGTCCGCCCCCGCCGCGCCGACCGAACCCGCGCCGACCGAACCCGCGCCGACCGAATCCGCGCCGACCGCTCCTGCACCGGCTTCCTCCGCGACCGACGCGCCCGCGCGCGGCCAGGGCGGTGTCGAGCTGAACGCCGTCACCAAGCGGTTCGGCGACACCGTCGCCGTCGACGACCTGACGCTCGCCGTCGAGTCGGGCGAGTTCTTCTCGATGCTCGGGCCCTCCGGCTCGGGCAAGACCACCGTGCTGCGCCTCATCGCCGGCTTCGAGGAGGTCACGAGCGGCACCATCGCCATCGCGGGCACCGACGTCACGCGTGCCGCTCCGTTCGACCGCACGGTCAACACCGTCTTCCAGGACTACGCGCTCTTCCCGCACATGACCATCGCCGAGAACGTCGCGTACGGCCTGCGGGTGCGCAAGGTCGGCAAGGCCGAGCAGAAGGAGCGCGTCGCCGCGGCGCTCGAGCAGGTGCGACTCAGTCACGTCGCCGATCGACTGCCCCACCAGCTCTCGGGTGGCCAGCGTCAGCGCATCGCCCTCGCCCGCGCCCTCATCCTGCAGCCGCGCGTGCTGCTGCTCGACGAGCCGCTGGGCGCCCTCGACAAGCAGCTGCGCGAGCAGATGCAGATCGAGCTCAAGCAGATCCAGCGCGAGGTCGGCATCACCTTCGTCTTCGTGACGCACGACCAGGAGGAGGCGCTGACCCTCAGCGATCGCATCGCCGTCTTCAACAACGGCAAGGTCGAGCAGGTCGGCACCCCGCGCGAGGTCTACGAGTACCCGCAGACGGCGTTCGTGGCCGGCTTCCTCGGCATCTCGAACCTCATCGACGCGGCCCACGCCGAGCGCCTCACCGGCGTCGCGAAGGCCATCAGTGTGCGCCCCGAGCGCGTGCGCCTCATGGATGCCCGCACCGAGCCCGCCGCCCACGAGACCTGCATCGACGGCACGATCGTCGAGACCGTCTACACCGGCCCGACGACGCGGTACATCGTCGACACCGTCGATGGCCTGCGCGTCATCGCCGAGCGCCACAACGACCACGCGCCGAGCGACACGGCCCCCTACCACCGCGGCGACGCCGTGCGTGCGGTGTGGGTGACCGAGCACGCCGCCGTCGTGCCCTGAGCCCGGGCATCCCTGCCCTCGTCCTGCACCATCTGCACCACCCCAGCACCACCCCCAACCAAGGAGGAACCATGAGGAAGAAGCTGATGGCCATCTCGGCCACGGCCGCAGTGTCAGCGCTGATTCTCGCCGGCTGCGCGGCCCCGGCCGCTGAGGAGGGCTCGGGCGAGCTCGTCTTCGACGTGCCCGACGTGCCCATGCTCGAAGAGCTCGGCGAGCCCGAGGGCCAGGTCGACATCATCGCCTGGTCGGGCTTCGTCGAGCCGGCCTGGGCCGACACGTTCACCGAGGAGACCGGCTGCGTCGTCAACCGTCGCGTCGCCGGCACGAGCGACGAGATGGTGCAGCTCATGCGCACCGGCGACTACGACCTCGTCTCGGCCTCGGGTGACGCCAGCCTGCGCCTGATCGTCGGCGGCGACGTCGCCCCGATCAACCGCGACCTGATTCCCAACTTCGGCGACGACATCGTGCCCGGCATGCAGGGTCAGCTCTATGACACGATCAACGGCAAGGTCTACGGCGTTCCGATCGGCCGCGGCGCCAACATCCTGCAGTACAACACCGAGGTCGTCACCGAGACTCCCACCAGCTGGGACATCGTGTGGGAGGCCGACAGCCCCTACGCCGGCCAGATCACCGCGTACGACGCCCCGATCTACATTGCCGACGCCGCGGTCTACCTGATGTACCACCAGCCGGAACTGGGCATCCAGAACCCGTACGCGCTCGACGAGACGCAGCTCGCCGCCGCGGTCGACCTGCTCAAGCAGCAGAACGAAATCGTCGCCGAGTACTGGGCAGACCCGGTCGCGCAGATCACCTCGTTCGTCGGCGGCACGACCGTCGCGGGCACCTCGTGGGAGATTCTGCGCAAGCTGGCCGCGGACGACCGCATGCAGGGCACTCTGCCGCAGGAGGGCTCGACCGGCTGGTCGGACGCCTGGATGATCTCGAGCCAGTCGGACTCGCCGAACTGCGCCTACCTCTGGATGGACTACACCAGCTCGGCGGAGGTCAACGGTGCGATCGCGATGAACTTTGGCATGGCTCCGGCCAACGCTGCGTTCTGCGAGCTCAACGACGAGGCCGCTGCCCACTGCGAGGAGTTCAACGCCCTCAACGAGGACTACTTCGAGAACGTCTGGTACTGGACCACCCCGATCGAGCAGTGCCTCGACGGCCGCACCGAGGTGCGCTGCACCTCGTTCCAGGACTGGACCAACGCCTGGGCGACCGTCAAGGGCTAACCGCCTGACCGCGGAGGGGCGGGTTCGCCCGCCCCTCCGCATCCCCTGATCCACCGGAACCATCCCGCCTCCCACCCCGACCGCGAAGAAGGACCCTCGTGACCGCGATCGCGACACCGCCGACGGCGTCGAGCTCCGCTCCCGCCGCCGCGAAGAGCAAGCCGCTCTCGACGCTGCTGTATCGGCACCGCTGGCTGCGCCTGGTCGGCTTGCTGAGCCTGCCGCTGACCTGGCTCGTCGGCCTCTACATCGTCTCGCTCGCGCTGCTGCTGGTGACGGCCTTCTGGTTCATCGACCCCTTCACGTCGAAAGTCATTCCGGGCTTCACGCTCGAGAACTTCGCGCTCGTGTTCAGCGAGCCCGCCTACGTCACGACGGCCCTCCGCACTCTCGGAATCGCGCTCGCCGTCACCCTGCTGAGCGCGGCGTTCGCCATCCCGCTCGGCATCTTCATGGCCAAGCTCGCGTCGCCGTGGCTGCGGGCCGTGCTGGCCGTCGCCATCACGCTGCCGCTCTGGGCCGGCTACCTCGTGAAGATCCTGGCCATGCGCATCACCTTCACCGAAGAGGGCTTCTTCAACTGGGTCATGGCGCCGTTCGGCATCACCGGCCCCGGGTTCAGCCTCCTCACCGTCGTGCTGACCCTCACCTACCTGTGGTTCCCGTACATGGCACTGCCCGTCTACACGGCGATCCGGCAGATCCCGGTCAACCTGTTCGACGCCTCGGCCGACATGGGGGCGCGCGGATTCACGACCATCCGTACCGTCGTGCTGCCGCTGCTGTGGCCCGCTCTGCTCGCCGGCAGCGTGTTCACCTTCTCGCTCAGCCTCGGCGACTACATCGTGGCCCGCTTCGTCGGCGGCGCGAACGCCCAGATGATCGGCAGCATCATCGCCTCGAACATCAACCTCAACCCGCCGGTGGCGGCCGCGTTCTCGGTGATCCCGATCGCCTTCGTGGTCATCTACCTGGTCGTCACGCGCCGCACCGGCGCCCTCGAGAGGATGTGACCCGCTCATGCTGAGACTCACCCGCGGGGCCACGATCGCGTTCGGCGCCGTCGTCGCCGTCGTCCTGATCTTCATGTACGCGCCGCTGTTCCTGGTCATCATCAACTCGTTCAACGTCGCGCCCATCGCCAACTGGCCGATCAGCGGCTTCACCCTCGACTGGTGGGTGCGGGCCTTCCAGAACGAGGCGCTCTGGGCCGCGGTGCAGAACTCGGTCATCGTCGCCGCGGGTGCCATGGTGATCGCCCTCATCCTCGGCACGCTCGCCGCCTTCGCGCTGCAGCGGTACTCGTTCTTCGGCAAGCACACCGTGAACCTGCTCATCGTGCTGCCGATCGCCCTTCCGGGCGTCGTCACGGGTGTCGCCTTCAGTAACTCGTTCAACAACGTGCTCGAGCCGGTCGGAATCCAGGTCGGCTACTTCGGCATGATCATCGCCCACGCCACCTTCTGCATCGTCATGGTGTTCAACAACGTGTTCGCGCGCCTGCGTCGGATGAACCCGAGCATGCAGGAGGCCTCGATGGATCTCGGCGCCAGCCTGTGGCAGACCTTCCGGCTCGTCACCTTCCCGCAGTTCCGCACGGCCTTCGTCGCCGGTGGTCTGCTCGCCTTCGCGCTGAGCTTCGACGAGATCGTCGTGACGATCTTCACCGCCCCGGCCGGTGTCGACACGCTGCCGCTGTGGATGTTTAACCAGATGGCCCGTCCGAACGAGGCCACCCAGGTCAACGTCATCGCGACCGTGCTCATCCTGCTGTCGTTCATCCCGGTCTACGTCTCCCAGCGCCTCACCCGCGCTGAGGAGGAGGAGCGCTAGGGGGGTAGCGCTCCGGCGTGCCCGCTTCGATCGGGCGCGCCACCCCGCGCGGGTGCACTCTTCGGGTGGGTGCGCCCGCGCGCGCGGTCGGCGGCGCAGGGGTCGCCGGGTGACCGGCGGCGCAGGGCCGCCGGTAGGCTCGCGGCAGGCCCGCGCGAGGTGGCACGGGCGGCGTGAGAGGAGCATCCATGGCCTGGCGCATGCCCGCCGAGACCGACCCGCACGAGCGCATCTGGATGGCGTTCCCCCGCGAGGGCGAGGTGATGGGCGATTCCTCGGCCGCGCGCGAGTCGACCTACGCCGCCTGGACGGCCGTCGCGCACGCGATCGTGCCCTTCGAGCCCGTGACGATGGTCGTCGACCCGACCGAGCGCGAGCGGGCCCGCCGCATGCTCAGCAGCGAGATCGAGATCATCGAGGCGCCGCTCAACGACTTCTGGATGCGCGACTTCGGCCCCACGTTCGTCATCGACGACGTCACCGGCGAGCTCGGCGGCGTCGACTGGATCTTCAACGCCTGGGGCCAGGGCGCCGACTGCGCCGATGACGCGCTCATCGCCGCGCGCATCCTCGACGAGCTCGGGGTGACGCGCGTGCCGAGCCTGCTCGTCAACGAGGGCGGCGGCATCCACGTCGACGGCGAGGGCACCGTGCTGGTGACCGAGACGGTGCAGCTCGACCCCGACCGCAACCCCTGGGCGACGAAGGAGCGGGTCGAGGCCGAGCTGGCCCGCACGATCGGCACGACGACGGCCATCTGGCTGCCGCGCGGCCTCACGCGGGACTACGACGAGCTCGGCACCCGCGGGCACGTCGACATCGTCGCCACCTTCGCGAGCCCCGGCCGCGTGCTCATGCACGCGCAGCACGACCCCGAGCACCCCGACCACGCCGTCATGCCGGCGATCTACGACGCGCTGCGCCAGGCGACGGACGCCCGCGGCCGCACCCTCGAGCTCATCGAGCTGCCCGCCCCCGCGCAGCTGCGCGACGAGGAGGGCTTCGTCGACTACAGCTACGTCAACCACCTCGTCGTCAACGGCGGCATCATCGCGTGCGGCTTCGATGACCCGGTAGCGGATGCGCGCGCGCGGGAGGCGCTCGCCGAGGCGTACGGCCGCGAGGTCGTGACGGTCGACGCCCGCGAGATCTTCGCGCGCGGCGGCGGCATCCACTGCATCACGCAGCAGCAGCCGGCGGTGCCCGCGTCGAGCGGCACGCTCGCAAAGGACGGCGCGTGAGTTCGCTTCCGCTGGTCGAGACGAGCATCCCCGAACTCGCGGCGGCGCTCGCCGAGGGCCGCACCACCGCCGTTGCGCTCGTCGAGGGCTACCAGGCGCGCATCGCGGCGTACGACCGCCAGCCCTCGCCCGACGGCGCGCGACCCGCGCTCAACGCCGTCGTCGTCGATAACCCGGATGCCCTCGCCGAGGCCCGCGCCAGCGACGAGCGCCGCGCCGCTGGTCGGGCGCTCGGCCCGCTCGACGGCATCCCGTACCTCGCGAAAGACAGCTACATGGTGCGCGGCCTCACCGTCGCGAGCGGCTCGCCCGCCTTCGCCGAGCTCGTCGCGCAGCACGACGCCTTCACGATCGAGCGCCTGCGCGCGGCCGGCGCGATCTGCCTCGGTCTGACGAACATGCCGCCCATGGCCAACGGCGGCATGCAGCGCGGGCTGTACGGCCGCGCCGAGAGCCCGTACAACCCCGCCTACCTGACGGCGCCGTTCGGCTCGGGCTCGTCGAACGGCTCGGGCACCGGGCTCGCGGCCTCGTTCGCCGCCTTCGCTCTCGCCGAGGAGACGTGGTCGAGTGGCCGGGGCCCCGCGAGCAACAACGGGCTGTGCTGCTACACACCCAGCTGGGGCGTGATCTCGGTGCGGGGCAACTGGCCGCTCGTGCCGACGATGGACGTGGTTGTTCCCTACACCCGCACGATGGCCGAGCTGCTGCTCGTGCTCGACGCGGTCGTGGCCGACGACACGCAGAGCCGCGGCGACTTCTGGCGGGCGCAGCCGTGGGTGAGCATCCCGCCCTCATCTCAGCTGCGCCCCGCGTCGTACCCCGCCCTCGCCGACCCGCATGCCCTCAGCGGCATGCGTCTGGGCGTGCCGCGCATGTACCTCGGCGCCGAGTTCGGGGGCGACGACCCGATCGAGACGCGACCGACCGTGATCGCGCAGTGGCAGAAGGCCCGCGCCGACCTCGAGGCGGCCGGTGCGACCGTGGTCGAGGTCGACTTCCCGGTCGTCACCAACTACGAGAGCCGGGGGCGGGCGGATGACCGCTCGATGGTCGCGCGCGGCCTCGTTCCGCCGCACTTCGCCGACCACGAGCTCTACGAGCTGAGCATGTGGGGGTGGGAGGAGTTCTTGCAGGAGAACGGCGACCCCGCGCTGCATCGGCTCGCCGACGTGGACCCCGAGCTGATCTTCCCGACCCCGCCCGGCTCGCTGCCCGGGCAGTACGACGATCACCTGAGCCGCTTCGCGCCGGAGGACGTCGACCTCGCCGACTACGTGCACCGCGCGCGGGCGAGCGGGGTGCCCGCGCTCGAGCAGATCCCGACCATCGCCGAGGGGGTGCGCGGGCTCGCCGAGACGCGGCGCCGCGACCTCGAGGCCTGGATGGACGAGCTCGGCCTCGACGCCGTCGTCTTCCCGGCCGTCGCCGATGTCGGGCCCGCCGACGCCGACGTCAACCCCGCGAGCGCCGAGCTCGCCTGGCGCAACGGCACCTGGGTGGCGAACGGCAACCTCGTGCCGCGGCACCTCGGCATTCCGTGCGTGCAGGTGCCGATGGGGCTCATGGCCGACATCGGCATGCCCATCGGCCTGACCTTCGCGGGTCGCGCCTACGACGACGCCCGACTGCTGGCCTTCGGCGCCGCCTTCGAGGCCGCGGCCACCCGGCCCGGCTCGGCCCTCGGCGGCACGCGCGTGCCGCCCCCGCACACCCCGGAGCTGCCATGAGCGTCCGTGAGCCCGAGCGAGCATCCGCCCCCGCAGCCGCGGCGGCCGAGAACACCCGCGACATCGAGGAGTCGGTCGTCACCGACTTCTCGACCCGCATGAGCTACGGCTCGTACCTCGCCCTGCCCGAGCTGCTGCAGCTGCAGCGCCCGATCAGCGAGCCCGAGCACCACGATGAGCTGCTGTTCATCATCCAGCACCAGACGAGCGAGCTCTGGATGAAGCTGCTGCTGCACGAGGCCCGCTCGGCCCGCCAGTGCCTCATCGACGACGACCTCGGCGGGGCGCTCAAGCGCATCGCGCGCATCAAGCACATTCAAGAGACGCTCATCCAGCAGTGGAGCGTGCTCGCCACGCTGACGCCGACCGAGTACGCCGAGTTCCGCGGGTTCCTCGGCAACTCCTCCGGCTTCCAGTCGCACCAGTACCGGGCGATCGAGTTCATCCTCGGCAACAAGCACGCGGGCATGCTGCGGGTGTTCGAGAGCGACCCCGAAGCGCACGCCGTGCTCGAGGGGCTGCTGCACGAGCCGAGCCTCTACGACGAGTTCCTGCGCTATCTCGCGCGCCACGGCGTGCCGATTCCGACGAGGGTGCTCGAGCGCGACGTGACCCAGGCGCACGTGTTCACGCCCGAGCTCGTGCCGGTGTTCGTCGCCATCTACGAGGGCGCGCACGGCGGCGACGACGACACGTGGCGCATCTACGAGACGTGCGAAGAGCTCGTCGACCTGGAGGACAACTTCCAGCTCTGGCGGTTCCGGCACCTGCGCACGGTGCGCCGCACGATCGGCTTCAAGCGCGGCACGGGCGGCTCGAGCGGCGTCGACTTCCTGCAGCGCGCGCTCGAGCTCACCTTCTTTCCCGAGCTGTACGCGGTGCGCACCGAGATCGGCCAGGCGTGACCCCGAGGGCGATGGATGCGCCACCCGCGACCTTCCGCGTCGGTGACGTGTGGCGCGGCACGTGGATGGGCCCGAGCCTGGTGCGCCGCGGTGGCGGCACCGTGCACTACGTCGGGCCCGCGCCCGCCGCACTGCCGGCGGGGGTGATCGAGATCCCCGGCGTGCTGCTGCCCGGCTTCACCGACCACCACGTGCACCTGCAGCTGCTGGCGCCGGATGCCCGCACGGCGCTCGCCGCCGGAGGCCTGTCGCGCGTGGTCGACCTCGGGGGCGACCCCGACGCTCTCGCCGCGCTCGCCGAGCCCGATGCGTTCGGCGTCGCCGTCGAGTTCGCCGGGGCGTTCCTCACCGCTCCCGGCGGCTACCCGAGCGACCGCGACTGGGCGCCCGCGGGCTCGGTGCGCGAGGTCGCCTCGGCTGATGACGCCGAACTGGCAGTGGCCGAGCTGCTGGCGGCAGGGGCATCCCGCATCAAGGTCGCTCTCAATGCCGAGGCGGGCCCGGTGTGGAGCGATGCCGTGCTCGCCGACGTCGTCGCCGAGACTCGCGCGGTCGATCTGCCGGTCGTCGCCCACGTCGAGGGGCTCGGTCAGGCGGCGCGCGCGATCGCCGCGGGTGCCGACGTTCTCGCCCACGCGCCGTTCAGCGAGGTGCTGCCCGCGCCAGTGATCGAGCGGGCCGTCGCCCAGGGGCAGCGCTGGGTGTCGACGCTGGCGATCCACGGGCCGGCTGCACGGTCGATCGCGCTCGAGAATGTGCGCGCCTTCCGCGCCGCCGGGGGAGAGCTGCTCTACGGCACCGATCTCGGCAACGGCGAGCAGCCGCTCGGCCTCAACCCCGCCGAGCTCGCGGCGCTCGTCGACGCGGGCCTCGACGAGACCGCCGTGCTGCGCGCGCTGGTCGGCGGCTTCGGCCGCGGTCGCTGGAAGAAGCGCCTGACCTGGATGCCCGAGCGTCCCCGCCCGAGCGCCGACCTCACCGCCGCGGTGTCGGTGAGCGTCGCCGAGCTCGAGTCGGTCGGCTCGTCGTCGCGGCTGAGCGGTTAGCCCTGAACGAGCGGCGCCGACCAGCCGTCATAGTCGCCCTGGTGCGCCGCCACGACGGCGAAGACCTCTTCGACCATGCGGTCAGCGGTCTCGACGTCGACGGTCGCCTGCCGCAGCGCCCGCAGAGTGCCGCGGGTGAGCAGGCGCCGGGTCACCGTCACGGTGTAGCCGAGCTTCTCGAGGGCGGCGCCAGCGGCGCGGGCATCCTTGAGGCGCCGGAAGTTCGCGAAGTGCTCCACCTCGCGCGCGGCGTCGACATCGTCGCGCATCTTGATGCGCTGGGAGTACTGCTCGACGTTGCAGGTGAGGTGCG
>ERZ1066137.771-NODE-771-length-19994-cov-8.694719_pt1 | contig 19994 bp, 19 predicted proteins | sample MGYA00382784_ERZ1066137 | MGnify/ENA primary metagenome ERZ1066137 (study PRJEB33369, sample SAMEA5778367) | biofilm metagenome | biome: Industrial cooling water; feature: Water cooling tower basin; material: Biofilm | place: United Arab Emirates | collected... | reverse complement strand
CATTCATTGCAAAAAGAGTGTTGAGTGCTGAGTGCTGAGTGTTGAGTGCTGAGTGAGGAGTAACTATTAACTAATAACTCAGCACTCAGCACTGATAACTTTTTACTTTTAAGGGTCGATACCCGCGCGTCTGAGTGCATCACGAACAGGCGCCAGGTGACTGTCGTGGTTTACTCTTACTAGCTCGTTAGAGTTGTAAAGACTACGAAGCAAAGCATTGTTTGCTGGTTGATTTAGTTTTAACATTGCAGTGATAAGACGGTTACGCATAGGCGCCGCAACACTGTCGTCAATTGCCACACCATGTGCCGGAACACCTGGTATTTTGTGTAGAATTCTTAGCTGTGAGCGTTCTTGGTTGGTTATGTAAGGAGGGAACAAAGCATACTCTGATACTGCTGCGGCTTCAGCTTGACCGCGTAGAACAGCTTGTAAAGCTTTGCTGTAGTTACCACCGTAGCTTACTTGACCAAAGAAATTACCCAAAGAATCACGGTTTTGTACCAATCCGAAACGAACTAATTCACTTGTAGGAAAAATAAATCCCGAACCGGATGTTGGGGATGTAAACGCCATCTTCTTACCGCGAAGTTGTGCGAGTGTAGCTCTGGCATTGCCTCTGGTTTGCAAAGGACTATTAGCTGGAACAACAAATACAGAGTTATATGTAAATTTACCTGAGTAATTATCTCTGGTTTCTGCAAGATATAGCCTTGCATTTGCTAACTGTGCAGCTTTGAGCGCTGGACGACTACTCAAAAATGCAACTTGTGCGCGGTTTGCGCGTAGTGCCTCAACAGCTGCGGTATCATCACCAATCTGCGCTCTAACAGGCATTTTCAATTCTCTAGAAAGAAACGCTGCTACCGCATTTGCTTTATTTTGCAAATCTGTAGAGTCTGAACGACTAGGAAACACAATTGTAAGACTTGCAGGATTTTGAGCGACTATTGTCTGACCTTTACTCCCAATATTAGGGTTCGCAATTGCTACCACACCACCAAAAAAACTAACAATGCTGGTTAGTGCTACTGACGCAGCACTAATTCCGAGCAAACCTTTTTGACTCCGAGCCATTTCGCGTTACCCCTTTAGCTAATTTATTGCAGTAATATTGCGAACATATTTCAATATCCGTAGTTTAGATTTTTGAGCATTTCATTACGAAAGTCAATAATTGTTTTAATAAAGTTTTAACGTTGTTAATAATGATACATTTAATCAGTATATTCATAGAGCTTTTTCAATGGATACAATAGATTGAAGCTATATGTTATTGTAAATTTTCAACGTAAAACCCCAGTTACAACAATTTTGGCGCCTTGTTGAGATTTTTCGACTCTGACTTGTGTACCTAACTCCTCACCTAAAGCAGGAACGTGGGTAATTACACCAACTAATTTGTCTTGTCCTAATGACTGTAAAATACTTGAGACGCTTTGTAGGGTTTCAGCATCTAACGTTCCAAACCCTTCATCTATAAATAGACTACCAAGTTTGGCGCCTCTAGATAATCTTTCAGAAAGTGCCAATGCTAAAGATAAGGAAACAGCAAAAGTTTCGCCACCCGATAAAGTTTGTACCTTCCTCCTGTCACCACCGTTCCAGTTATCTTCAACGTAATATTCTTTGTCGTCATATGTTAGAACATAACGTTGGTCTGTAAGTTCGCGTAGAAGTACGGTAGCGTGTTGTACTAATTCGCGCTCGAAATGCTGAAGAATGTAAGCTTGAAAGCGATGAGATTGTAGCTCCTCGAATTAAATGACTAACTTCGCTGCTGATACCGTAGAGGCGCCTTATCATTGCTTCAGTAGTTGCAGGTACGTTGCGTCCTAACCAACGTCTATTTTCTTCTCTATCTTCATCATTAAGAAGTTTGTCTTCTAAAAAGTCGATTAAATCTCTAAATGTCTTGACATCGGTTTTTTGTTCTTCTGCATAAGCTTCCACTTCTAGATGAGCTTGTTTTTTACGCCGACGTTTTGCATCGTTAGCATCATTTTCTTCTGCTTACATCGTTTATTACTGACATTACTTTTAATTTGGCTCAGTAAATTCACTGTTTTCAATCTTACTCAAATATTTCTCAAAATGTCCAACTTCCATAAATATATATACTACTGAAACTAGTATGCACTTTTGATATTTACATATTCTTTGGTTTAATCCCCCCAACCCCCCTTAATAAGGGGGGCTAAAGAAGTACCCCTCTTTTTCCCCCCTTAATAAGGGGGGTTAGGGGGGATTTTTCAAGGTTATAGTCGAATTTGATACTTCTTAAACATCCTTTTATGCCCAATTTCTCACAACCCTTGGCGCCTGAAATAGAAGCAGCAAGTCCAGATACAAAACAATGGCGCTTAGAAAAACTAGCAAAAACAAGCATTGAACTTGCGCGCATTGTAGCTAGTAATGTAAATACAACGCCGAAATTATTAAAAAAACTAGCTCGTAGCGAAGATAAACAAACACGTCAAAACGTTGCCAGTAACCCCAACACCCCAACAAGCATCGTCTTAAGCTTGGGAGCAGAATTTCCACATGAATTGTTAAATAATCCTGTATTTTCGCTATTACTGCTAGAAAATCCTAATCTAGTAGAAGAAATGCCAGCACCCACATTAGCTACTTTACTGAAACTAGATTTGGTGCCATCAGAATGGATGACTATAGCAGCAAAGAATAATGATATAAAAGTATTAAACGCATTAATAAATAATCCAAAAACATCAGTAGAGGCTTTAAATACACTTATATATAGAAGAAACCATAACGATAATCGAATACCAGAAACTGCCTCACTTCACGTAAATCTACAACAAGGAACAACCCAAGGATGGAAAAAAGCTGCTTTAGCAGAACTGCAAGAACATAATTATTTAAATCATGACCATTTTAAAGAAGAAGCTTTATGGGATATAGGTATAATTCACGAAGACTTATTTATAGCATTACATGAAGAAGTTCAAATTAGTATAGCTGCTGATTTAAATCCAATACGTAAATCAAAAATTCCTTCAGAACTCATTAAAAAACAATATTATTCGCAAGACAGAATTTTATTTACTCATGCTTTAAATCCTAAAGCATTATCTTCTTTATTAGAAAATGTATTAGAGTGTAAGATTGATTCACGTTATCAAGAAAGAATCTATTGTGCTATTGCTGAAAATCCCAATACACCCGTTCATGTTCTAGAGAAATTATCGGAAAATATTCACAGAGAAGTTAGACAAAGTGTATTATTGAATTCCAAAACATCGCTAAAAGTCTTGCAAAATATGTTTCAAAAAGACTTATTATTTATACACAAAAATGGTTCAAAGCTTATCAATACTCAACAGTATCAGCTTGTGAGCAATTCAAAATCGACAAAAAAAGTCATAGATTTGTTAGAAGATGAAAATCCAATAATTAAAATGGTAGCAATAGAAAGCTTGGCTGTAAATATTGCTAATAATTATCAAATTGATAATGATGATTTCCAAATAATAGCAAAAATTATTCGCTATCAACCATGCGATTCTTGGCAAACGATAAAACTTAATCTAGCTGTAGCTAGTAATCCACATACCCCGACTGATATTTTATCAAATTTAATAAGATATGTTAAAAGCTTAATTCCTGGACGAATAGAAACCAAAGCACAAATACTTCATAAAATTTGTGTGCTTGTATCTCAAAATCCTCAAGCATCAGCTGAAACTTTAGAATATTTGCTTGAAAATAGCGCACGAGACATTAGAGAAGAGGTTATAACAAATTTACAAACAAAACAGAAGAATAGCAATTTATTATTAGAAGATTTCTTAATCCAGTTGGAAACAGCCAAAAATCTAATTACAACTCCAGAACAACTTCATGAACTTGCCACCAGCAAATGGTTACATATTCGCGAAGCAATTGTTTCTCATCCGAATGTTTCCAAAACTATTTTAGAGCGAATGGCACAAGACAAGCGTGTCCCTGTTCGTTTAGCTGTTGCAAAAAACTTAAATACACCAGCAACTGCATTCCCCCATCTGATCAAACAGTCACATAAAGAGATATTGCTTGCTGTTGCCGAAAACCCTAATACACCTTTTTCTGTCCTAGAAGAAATTATTTATCATCGTAAAAAGTATCAAAAAGCCGGGAAAGCAGCAGTAATTAACTTATTCCAACGCTTTCCAGAACAAGCAGGTCAAGTTTTAGTTAATTACGTAGAATCTAACCGTGCAACTTCGACAAAACTATTCCTACTTTTACATCCCATCGCACCGCAAGATTTTCTAGTTAGATACGTATCTTCAGATAACTGGCGCCTGCGTTATGCTGTAGCGCAAAACCCAAATACACCATCTCACATTCGCGAACAGCTAATTAATGATGCTAACTGGATAGTGCGCGCGGCTGCAAGGGCAAATTTGATCCCCTCTTAATAAGGGGAGTTAGGGGGGATCCAATTTGTACATTTTAAATCACAGCGATACACTCAATCTCTACTAGTACATCTTTGGGTAAGCGCGATACTTCCACACAAGCGCGCGCTGGCGCCGATTCTGATGGAAAATACTTGGCGTATATAGCATTCATTGCAGCAAAGTCGTTCATATCTTTGAGGAATACACCAGTTTTAACGACGTTTTCAAATGTGGCGCCAGCAGCAGTTAGAATTGCTTCTAGGTTTGCCATGACTTGCTCGGTTTGCTTAGTTACATCATCTTTGTAAAGAACATCACCAAGTCTTGGGTCAATAGCAATTTGTCCTGCAACAAATATCATTTGTCCAGAAGCTACAATAGCTTGGTTATAGGGTCCAACGGGTGCAGGTGCTTTATCGGTACGAATTACTTGACGTGTCATGGGTAATATGATGTTGTTTTTTATTGCTTTATAGATTTCTCCATCAGGCATTATCGCATCTGTTAGGTCTGTATTATTAAAACTTACACTATAAATATTGGCTTGGGTTAAATCTACTTTTTTTAAATTGGCACCATCAAGATTTGCGCTAATTAAATTTGTTCTTTGCAGCGATGCTACCTCTAAGTTGGCAAATTGTAAACAAGATGCCGTCAAATTACAATCTTCAATATTTGCTCCCACAAGATAAGCATTTTTTAAATTGGCGCCTGACAAATCAGATTTTGATAAATTACTTAACTGAAGTTCACTAAACTGAAATTCCATTTAACTTGACTCTCTCAAAGTTTCTTTCACCTTGTTGATATTTTTCTAAAAGCTCTTGCGCGTCCATATTGCACTTTTTTATACACTTAACCTAGTATATTCGCCTTGTTTAAATGCTTGGTATAATTAGTGTTTAGTTTATGTTAGGTAGCAACTTTTGGTTTTTTGTTTAGTCTTATATATAAATGAAGAGTCAGAGTTATGTTAAAGCGGTTTTTATGGTTCGGTGGCGGCGCCTTCGGTATTATTCTTATAGTTTTGGTAGTAATATGGAACAAAGCAACTTACTTACCTAGTTGGTATGCAGAATCGGCGCCAACACAAAGCGTAACTTCAGTAGATGAAACCAAACCGAAAGAATTAACGCGCGAAGAAATTTGGAGCAAAGTTAGTAGTACATTACAAAAACAAGCATCAGCAGGTGAGCGAGTTGGAAAGGTCGAGTTAAAAGCAGATGAAGTGAATCGTTTGATTTTCTCAGAGATGCAGGTGAAGGAGAGAGTAACAAGCGATGCTAAATTAGAAAACATTATTGTAGGTAAAAATACTCAGTTTCGTGATGGTAAATTAGTTATAGGTGCCGTTATCAATTTACAAGAACTGACGCAGCATAAAGAATTACAAGGTGGACGCAGGGACTTAGCACAAGCTTTTTTAAATTTACCTATCGTTAAAGACCGTCCTGTATATATTGAAGTTGAAGGCACACCAATAGTCAAAAATCAAAAAATTGCTCTAGATTCACCTAGCATAAAACTGGCGAATGTGAGCATGACGGTAGAACAATTATCTAAGCATTTAGGTATTTCACAGGAATTTATCAACCAGCGCATTGAGCGCGAACGCGCATTAGTGCCAATGAATGTCGAGGATGTAAAAATACAGGGAGACACAATATCAATTCGCGGTACAGGAACGGCCTGGTAGGGGCGGGTTAACCCATAATATACATATTCACTTAAAATATCCTAAACCCGCCCCATTACAATATATCGGGTTAACCCATAATATTAAAATATTAAACAGGCAGGGATGCCTGTTTCACAATACATATACAACATCAGGTTAAAAGAGTGCCAACCCGTGGACGCATACCATAATTACGGTATTGCCAATAATCGTGCAAAATCTTATTGTGATCAAAACATAAATTCCCAGGCAGGCGCCATTGTTCAAATATATCTAGACTTTTTGCGTCATCTCCAGCTTGGGGTGTACCTGTGGCGGTTGCAAGGAATACAATACTTAATGTGTGCTTGCGCGGGTCGCGATTGGGGTCAGAGTAAACAAAAAATTGCTCGACTAACTCAACCTGTAAACCAGTCTCTTCTTGTGCTTCACGTTTTGCAGCAACCTCAACTGATTCGCCATAATCTACGAATCCACCTGGAATTGCCCATCCAAATGGTTCGTTATGACGTTCAATTAAGACTATGGGTCGATGAGGACGGTCGATAAGTTCGATAATTATATCAACTGTTGGCGCCGGATTTCGATACATGGAATTCGTGTCTCGAGTGTTTGTTACTGCTAAGTTATATATTTGTTATTTGGTGAATAGTTTATGCCATTTCCGAGGTCCAGTGGTGTTTTACTGCATCCTACTAGTTTTCCCAGTCGATTTGGAATTGGGGATTTAGGATACGAAGCTTATCGTTTTATTGATTTTTTAGAAAGTAGTAATCAACAGTACTGGCAGGTTTTACCTCTTGGTCCGACTGGATATGGTAATTCCCCCTACATGTGTTACTCAGCAATGGCAGGTAATCCATTTTTAATTAGTTTAGACAAATTACGCGAAGATAATTTATTGGCAGATTGGGATTTTGGTAATATACCCGATTTTATGACGCACAAAGTCGATTTCGAGGCTGTATTTCCTTACAAAACCAATCTACTCAAAATTGCTTGTAATAATTTTAAAAGTCAAGCAACTTCAAAACAGCGCAAAGCGTTTGACACATTCTGTGAATTCAAAGCTAACTGGCTAAATGATTATGCTTTGTTTATGGCGTTAAAAGAATCACACAATGGCGCCAGTTGGTACACTTGGGAACCAGGATATGCAAAACGCAAACCCGATAGTATTGCCACCGCGCATAAAGAACTCGAAGAATTGATATTTTACCAAAAATTCGTCCAGTTTCAATTCTTTCATCAATGGTCACAACTTAAAACCTATGCAAACCAGCGTGGTATCGAAATTATTGGTGATATTCCAATTTATGTTGCTCACGATAGTGCAGATGTATGGGCAAATCCAGAAATTTTTTGTTTGGATGAAAAAGGCGAAACTGAATTAATGGCAGGAGTTCCACCAGATTATTTTAGTGCTACAGGTCAACTGTGGGGAAACCCAGTTTACAATTGGGCAGAATTAGAGAAACAAGATTTTGCGTGGTGGATAAAACGTTTTGAAGTCATGCTCGACTACGTTGATATTATTCGTATTGACCATTTTCGAGGTTTTGAAGCGTATTGGGCAGTTCCCCAAGGTGAAGAAACAGCAGAAAATGGTAAATGGATAAAGGCGCCTGGTGAAGCATTATTTCAAAAAATTGCGAAAAAATTAGGTAAATTACCCATATTAGCTGAAGATTTGGGAGTAATTACACCCGAAGTTGAGGCACTACGAGACAAGTTTGAATTTCCGGGTATGAAGATACTACAATTTGCCTTTGGTTCCGACCCGGGAAACCCGTTTTTACCATTTAATTACACTAGAAACTCTGTAGTTTACACAGGTTCTCATGATAATGACACTTGTGAGGGTTGGTTTAGCCAAGCAAGCGACTGGGAGAAAGAAAAACTGCGAATGTATCTAGGTAATATAAACCATGATGGCGCCCACTGGGATTTTATCCGGTTGGCATTGAGTTCAATTGCGAATCAAGCAATTATTCAACTACAAGATGTTTTGGGACATGGTGGAGATGCACGCATGAACTTCCCAGGTAAAGCCGAAGGTAACTGGGAATGGCGATATCATGACCATGAGCTAACATCTGAACTCATTACCAAATTTAAAAACTTAACTACATTATATGGACGGGCGCCAACAAGAAGTAAAAAGTGCTGAGTTCTGAGTGCTGAGTAGAGACGCGATTAATCGCGTCTCTACAAAGTTTCAATTTATACTCAGCACTCAGCACTTTCTATTCAGCACTTCTTGCAGCGATTTTCATTTCTTCGGGTTTACCAGGTTCTCCCATTGGTTTTGGCTGTTGCTGGTTGACACTTAGCATTACACCTCCAGCATTACCAGCACGAACTATAAGTTGTGCTTGTGCTTTCCATGTACGTTGGGTTCCTTGAGGAAGTACACCCTCAAATTCGGTTTTGCCATCTGCTTCAACATGAATCCATGATGAGTCTTTTAATGTTACCCCTACTTGGACTTGGCGATTTTTATCATCGCTTGTTTGGTTATTTATGGCAGGTTGAAGCGCAAACTGTTGGGTGTTTTTAGATGAAGATGGTGATGATGGCGATTTTGCTTGGTTTTCAGAGTTGTTGGGAACTGTTGCAATAGTTAAAACGTGTGATAAACCGCTTACTGAGCAAACGATTAAACCAACATAAATTAAATATAGATGAACTGGTCGCAGTTGACCCTGTGATGTGTTTTTCCACCCAGATATACGATTAACGCGGTTAACTCCTATTGGGTAGTTATTCGCAAGTTCTATACCATCAAATCCAAGTGCATCAGCATAGCGCTTAATTAAACCTTGGGTATAAATAGGTTCTGGTAGGTCATCAAAATTTGCATCCTCAATTGCTTGTAGCGAGCGACGAGCTATTTTTGTGTAGGCAGCTACGTCATCTATACTAAATTGGTGTTCTTCACGTGTTGAACGAAGCTTTAAGCCAATTTCGGTCAAAATTTTGGCTCTTTGCTCGTCTAATGAAGAAGATTCTTGTGTATTTTCTTTTGCCTTCAAGTTAAACCACTTCATATTTTTCACTCCTTAGCCAGATCAATCATCAATAGGAATCTAATTTCACGAATCCGCTTCTATATATGAATGCAAACTGCGAATTTCAAAATCTTTTAAATAACGATAGGAACCGGATGCCAACGAAGACTGTCCTGTTTTTTGTAACTCAATAGAACCGATAGCGGTACGATGTAGTTCAATTACTGGATGTCCTAATTGCTCTGCTACCCTGCGAATTTGGCGATTCCTACCTTCTTTCAAAACTATTTCTAACCTCGTTTGTGTTGGCATTCTCTTGACAACACGCACAGAAGCTTGTCTAGTTTTTCTGCCGTCAAGCATTACCCCTTGGCGCCATGATGTAAGTACAGCATCGTTGACTTGTCCTTGCACCAATACGCGATAAGTTTTAGGAATACTATGTTTTGGATGGGTTAACGAATACGTTAAATCACCATCATTCGTTAAAATTAACGCTCCAGTTGATTCTGCATCTAAACGACCCACCGGATGAATACCTAGACCAGAACTCAATTCTTTTGGTAACAAGTCTAGTACTGTTGTCCGTCCTTGGGGATCATCGCAGGTTGAGACTACTCCAACTGGTTTATTTAGTAATAAATATATTAAAGATGGACGTTCGGTTGTAGCTATTGCTTTTCCGTCAACGGTAATAACATCGCGTTGTGGGTCTACCTTTTGCCCTACTTCTGCTAATGCTCCATTTATCTGCACTCGTGACTGCCGAATCATTTCTTCAGCTTGACGACGTGAAGCAATACCCCACTGCGAAAGTACTTTTTGTAACCTAGCCTCCATGATAATAATACTGAATTAAGCGAACAATGGTAAGTAAATAATATATGTTGGGCGGGTGTACTTGATAGAGTCCAATGTTACAGTTAAAAATTGTTTAATTAGGCTTTGTATATAGACTAAATTTAATGTTCATGGTTGTTTGTTGTTTACTGAGTTACTTAAATGTCACAAAATCAAACAGAGAATAAAATTACACCCAAAATCCGAGTTATCACTACTGTTCTCAAAGGCGCCCTCAAATTGTTCGTGCGCTCTCAAGTCACCGACATCCAAGAGTTAGACATCGATATCCAAGCTAGTGACCGTCAGCTTTTATCTGGCAAAATTCCTTCTGTTTCTGTGTTCGCTAGTGGCGCCGTATACAAAGGTCTTCACCTCTCCTCAATTCAATTAACCGCTGAAAATATCCGCATTAATACTGGCTCTATACTTAAGGGACAACCGCTTCGATTGTCAGAAACAATACCAGTGACTGGTACCTTGGTTCTAGAGCAAGAAGACGTAAACGCCTCTTTAACATCTGCATTATTATCAGGGGCCTTGAATGACGTATTGCTACAACTTATACCAGAACTTACGAAAAATTCCAAGTCTATTATCTGGCAAAAAATTATTCTTAGCAATAACCAATTTATACTTTTTGCAAATTCAGCTACTGAAACCAACACCAAGCTTGAAGCACCGTTAGAAATTGGTATTGATTTAGAACTAATTAATAGTCATGAGTTAAAACTCACTCCTACTGATAAGTTAGGGCAACACGAACACTGCAAAAAGGGACAACATTTTGACCTTGGTTCTGATGTTGACATTAAAGAATTAGAGCTTATACCAGGCAAAGTTACAGTTTTTGGGCGAATTAATATCAACCCCTAAATTAATTCTGAGTACATTTAGATATGAAGCGTTTCGATTTCATATCGAAAACTTCAATATCCGATGCTCTGTTTTTATCATACCCTAGGCGCCGCAAGAAGGAGCATTCATTAAACAAAAGCAATAACAGTTTTGATTCGTACATAATACGACCACTATTGAAGTGAGGTTTGCTTATACCATTCATTGCTCTCTCCAAAAGTTAACACAGCAATAAATTAAAAAGTGGTACAGCACCTGAGTCATATGCACTCAGCCTAAGTGTAGTATTTAATACACCTCAAAACTGTTTGCTTATGCAAAGATTACCTCGAACAACCTTAAAAGGAAGTAACGGGGATCACCTTGGGCTGAAAACCACTAACCGATTAATTGGGACTTACACACTTAGTCACAGAATATTAAACAGTAGGCGCCGTTGTATAGAAGATTGTTGCTTTTTTATTAGAAGATTCTTGCTTTAAGGAGTGCTGAGTGCTGAGTGCTGAGTGCTAAATAATAAATTTCAATTCCTAACTTCTAACTCCTAACTTCGTTCCTCAGCACTCAGCACTCAGAACTTTTAACTTCTAACTCCGTTCCTCAGCACTCAGCACTTTTAACTTTTAACTTCTAACTTGTTGTGGTGTTACTCCTACTAAGCGTTTGAAGTGTCTTGTGAATTGACTTTGGTCGCTAAATCCAACAGTCGAAGCGACTTCAGAAATTCTGGCGGTTTTATCTCGGAGAAGTATTTTAGCACGTTCGATGCGACATTTTATTAAATATTGATAAGGAGACATTCCCGTCGATTCTTTAAATAAACGCGCGAAATGATACTTGCTCATGCCAATCTCTCTTGCCATTGAACCAATTAACAAATCTTCTGACAAGTGGTTACAAATAAACTGGTTGATTTTGAGCAACTTCGATGACGGTAAACCTTTACAACATTCGTTACATTGTTGCTTGTGCAATGAGTAGTTTTGAACTAAATGTGCTGCTAATGCTATGCCCATCGATTCAGCATAAGCATAACTACCTACAGTATTTGATGTTAATGTGGCTTTGAGCGCTACCCCAATTTGATAAATGAGTGGGTCTGGTTTAGCAAAGTGCGGTAAAATCTCAGCCTCTTCAAAATTTTGACTCTTAGCTTGGGATATTAACTTTTCTCTTAGCGTCAAAATAATTAACTCTGACTGTTGTGTTGTGTAAGAGTGAATTACACCTGGAGGAATTACTGCGATATCCCCAACTTTAATATCCTCAGTACAAAAGCATTCATCCAACTTTCTTTTTAAGCGCTGACAAGAAATATGAATTACGATGGTGTAGTCGCTTTGGTAATGCGCTGGAATTTCAAACGCTGGAAGCTGATAATACTCTAGACAGATGTTTTCCCACCCTGCCTTATGACTACATATTAATGGCGCTACGGGTAAAATTCTTCTGCGACTTTCTACTTTTGTCACATCAGCTGCTGGGGATTGGCACACTAACATAGTTTCCACCTGCTCTGTTGACTAACAAATAGTGCTACGTAAGCACAAATACTATCTCTACTTTTACCAAAAAACGTTAAGTAAATCTTAATTTATCTATTAGTAAAACTAATAGTTGATATTTTGCGTGTCTATAAAATATCGGTTGCTAGTTAAATAGTGGTAGTAAGAGTGTGACGAAGTAGTATACAAGTGGCGCCGTGAATATGTAGCTGTCAGTACGGTCTAAAATACCACCATGACCAGGAATTAATTGTCCAGAGTCTTTTACCCCAGCATCGCGTTTAAGCATCGACTCGGTTAAGTCACCTAAAAGACTTGCGATACCAATTAATAATCCTAACGCGGCGCCTGTGAGTAAAAATTGCGGAAATTTGAGATAGTACGCGCTAATTATTGCAACAGTAATACTGCCACCGATACCAAACAAGGCGCCTTCGACTGTTTTCTTGGGACTAATACCCGATAGCGGAGTTTTACCAAAATATTTACCAACAAAATAGGCGCCGATATCAGAAGCCCAAATACATAAAAACGTGACAACAGTAACACTTAAACCTTGGGGTATAGAAGTTACATTAGCTCTATCCAATAAATCACTCCACGAAGATGGAAAATAACCACCCAACGGTAAATTAGCAGCGCTAGCACTATTAATTTGTCGTAATCTTACCCAATAAGAAGGCAAATATCCTGTATAAAACAAACCTAGTATAGAAGCAGAAATATCAGCGATAGTGGCAATTTTAGGTTGAAAAAGTAAGTAAAAACAAATAAAAGTACCAGCAATAGGCATTACTGCATCAGCAAGATTTCCATCAACAGTGCAAATTCCGAGCAGAGTGAGACTGACGACAAGGGTAGTTTTAGCAGCAGGTGCAATACCTTTAGCACGCACGAGGTCAAAAAACTCGTTTTGACCAAGAAAAATAATTACCGCATAAACAAACGTAAAATACCAGCCACCCAAAAGTGTAGCGGTAAGGGCAACTGCGATTGCAACGACTCCACTAAAAATGCGAGTCCAAGGAATAGGCTGATTTTGAATTTTGGAATGATTGGCCACTTTTTGCTTCTCCACAGCTAAACAATTTATTTTCAAAGTTAATTTAATTAATCTAATTTTTCTCCGCTCAAAATAAAAATTGGGTCTACAGCAGCAAAAGCTTGTGAAAAACCGCGCATCTCTAAGCGGTTAACAGAAGATTGAACGACTTCGATATTTACTGCTCGTAATTGAGCAAAGCTTTGAGAAATAGTATACAGACTCTCTAGATTAGCAGCTGTTGCCACGACTCGACCCGATGCCGGTAAATAACTCCATGCTGCCTGCATAATTTCACTGATAGCACGTCCCCCTTCGATACATACTCTATCCGGCGCCGCTTTTAAGTCGTGCAAGCATTCTGGAGCGCTTGCTTCAATTACTTCAACGTTTTCAACTTCAAAGCGTGTACAGTTACGTCGTATCAAATTTGCTACTTCTTCATCACGTTCGACAGCAACAATTTTACCCTGTGGACACAACAATCCTGCTTCAACTGGAATAGTTCCCGTTCCTGCACCAATATCCCACAACACTGAATCAGACTTCAGTCGTAATTGTGACAATAACTGCAATCTAATTTCGCGTGGACTTAAGGGAATACCCGGTAAATTATCAAATAAATCATCAGGAATACCAGGAGTAACATAAGACCAAAGTTTAGAAGTCATAATAAAATATTTACCTATTAAGCTTTACTGCCTCTCCAGTTATCTTTACATATCTACCGAGATACGCAGCTAATTCACGAAATTTGTACACAAGCTATTGTATTAATAGATATTCATAAATCAACAGTTAGAATCTATATTTATAAGCAAGTAATGACAAATTCAATGCTGGGACGCTATGAGATAATACAGCAGTTAGGTAAAAAAGCAGGAAGACGCACACTCGCCGCTCGTGACTCACAATTAAATCGCAATACAAATCTGACTTTCTCGGCGCCAAAATAGAAATACCCCCACAGCTTATTTTATGGGCAGGAAAACAAAAGTATCAACTTTGTGGCATAGGTTCCGGAGTTAACACCGAAGCTGAAGTACAATGGTTAGCACACGGACTAAGTGATTGGTTAGGTTTGAGTATCACTAAGGAATGAACGTGAAAGATATAATTGGGAAAATATTGGGTGATTATGAAATTCAAAGCGAACTGAGTCGGAAAGCAGGGAAAAGAACTTTACTAGCGCGCGACTTAAGAACACAAGAATTGGTTATTATCAAGTTACTGTTATTCAATGACGAATTTGAGTGGGATGATTTAAAGCTGTTTGAACGCGAAGTGCAAATTTTAAAAAACTTAACGCACCCTAAGCTTCCACGCTACATAGATAGTTTTGACTCCCAAGAACCTGGATATTTTGCTCTTGTCCAAACATATATAAATTCTCCAACCTTAGAACAGCATCTTAAACAAGGACATAGTTTTACAGAGATAGAAGTTAAACAAATTGCACGACAAATCTTAGAAATACTGATATATTTACATTCACAAAATCCTCCAGTTATCCATCGTGATATCAAGCCCAGTAATATATTGCTCGATATAAAACCTGATAATATACAAGTTTATTTAATCGATTTTGGTGCAGTTAAAACTATTACATCATCTAACTTAGAGCATACCGTTGTTGGAACATATGGTTACATGGCGCCCGAACAATTTGGAGGTAGCGCAGTTCCCGCATCTGACCTTTATAGTTTAGGCGCCACATTAATACATTGTTGTACAGGTACACATCCTGCTGACTTACCGCAAACTAATTTACAAATTAAATTTAAACAAGCAACTAATTTAAGTATAGATTTTACAAACTGGTTAGAGTTAATGACACAACCCAGTTTAGATAGAAGATTACATTCTGCACGCTATGCAATAGATATATTAGAGGCGCCATCTCAACTAGTAACCACTACTATTAAGCCAAGCGAGAGCAAAATTCAATTAAATAAAAGTGCAGACGCCTTAGAAATATTAATACCACCATCAGGTCTTGACGCATCGCTAATATTTATCGCATTATTTGCCGTTGCTTGGAATGCGGGAATATTTGCTTGGACAGCAGGCGCCTTAAGTATGCCATCTCCTATAAATATCGCTTTAGCTTTGTTTTCCCTACCCTTTTGGGGTGTAGGTGTTTTTATGGTGTACTGGGTAATCTTTTGCTTATTTGGTAAAACTCGCTTGCGTATTAGTAATATCAATAAAGTAGTTTATACACCTAAGCACTTTACCAAAGATGTAGACGGTGAACATATAGAGGTTCATTCACACCTAACTATTTATGCTGGTGTTAAGGAGTATCAACTTGCGGTTAATACAGGTAGTATAAAATCTGAAGTAGAACTGGAATGGTTAGCGTGCGAAATAAATGATTGGTTGTTGATCCCCCCAACCCCCCGGAATTCGGGGGGCTAAGAGCTGGTTTACACTCCGAGGCAGTCAGCTATTGTTTCTCCTCTTGCTCCCCCCTTACCAAGGGGGGTTAGGGGGATCAGCTCTTACTCAAAAACTTCATAAATACCTTATTAACAGTAAAGATTGCATAACCATAAAGCATCAAATCGAATTTTATATCACAGCGGATATTAGAGAGTAGTAATATAGGCTAGGTATAAATTTAAAGATTGAATAGATATGAAAATTGCTTCTTCACTTTTGATAGCAGGCGCCTTAACATTATTTTACCCTAGCTTAATAATTTCAACACCTGCCCAAACATCCACGCAAAGAAACGTAAATTTCAATTTAGTTAAAGACAAAAGAGGAAATATAATAGCAATCAATAATTTAACAATCGATAACCGACGCTACAATGCAAAATTTATCTACGGGACGTTTGGTGAAATTTTTAAGAATCCAACTACAACCGCATTTTGGGAAAATCAGCAGACAGCAGAACGCGCGCTTAATGCAATTAATACAGCATTGAACGCGCGCAAAAAAACGGCAATAAAAATAGGAGTCATTCCCAGAAATGAATTATCCAATGCAGGGAGTGGAAACAACTTTATGATTCCAGTTGCACAGCAGCGCATTGTACGCCAATATGGAAAAGAACGCACGGAGAACGTTTATGTAAATGGGGTTTTGGGTGGTTTCAACGAAAAACAAAGAACCTGGAGTAACTATTCGTTCGATGCGTTTTCAGTAACACCTGATACACCATTTATGTTTGTAAAATTAGAACCAAGGTAGGTAGGCACCTTTACTATGAGTACACAGCTACTAAATAAATTCTGGGAAGTGGTAATAGCAGCAATAACGCTGAACCCAGAAGCATTTAGGATGATGGAAAGTTTTCCTCAAGGTAATAGGTCAGTTTTTATTTTATTATTATTGGTAGGTCTTTCTAATGCGCTGGCTCAGGCAATTGTATTATTTGTAAATCGAGTTAGTAGGTTACGTTTTGTTTTATGTTTACTAATTTCAGCATTGTTATTTGCTTTTAGCTATTTATTTTGGGTTTTGAGCGTTTGGGGTGTTAGTAATTTACTATTTAGAGCGGATGTTCAGTTTGGTGTAGTGTATCGCACTTTGGGACTAGCAACGGCGCCGTTATTGCTTTCGTTCTTTATTGCGTTACCGTATTTGGGGATTCCAGTTCAAATTTTGCTATCGCTGTGGAACTTCCTAGCATTTGTGCGAGGATTTTCAATTACCGCTGATTTAACTTTGTGGCAAGTCTTCTGGTGCGGTATTATTGGTTGGTTTGTACTTCAGGTGGCACAGCGTAGTATTGGTAGACCAGTAGCAGGTTTTGGAAAGTGGTTATCTAATACTGCGGCAGGAACTTATCTTGTCACTGATTTGCGACAATTAGAAGAAACTTTGCAAACAGGTTTTGGAAATAAGCGCACGCACCACAGGAGACGAAGATGAGTAGTAGAAAGCAAGTTATCAAATTTTCTGTCATAGCTCTGGTAGCATTGCTTGGTGTATTAGCTTTATTCCAGTTTCAGCCTGTTATAAATGGCACTTATGCAGCATTGACACGTACATTTAAAATTACAGTTAATCTCGGTATTATTGGTTTTATTGCTTTGATTTTAGCGGCAATGTTGGCGCCTATAGAAGCACTCGGTTGGTGGGCTGGATGGTTTGGTGATACCGTTGATACAAGTATTTACTCTGAAGTTGAAACGCAAACTGAGGCGCCACTACATAAAGTATCTCATTATATTATTTACTTAGACGGAGTTGGACAAGCAAAGTACGAATATTTACCCGATGTTGAAAGATTTCTCAGGGATTTAACGGCAGCATTACCCGAAAGTTTTTATTTGATACGAGGAGTAATGCCATATTCGGTATTAAATCGTTCTTTAACTGAAGATTACCCGTTATCGTGGTTTTGGCGATTTGCTGATAAACTACGTATAAAAAATCCTGCGAATATTCTTGGCGCCATTATTAATATACGCAATGCATTAGTAGTGTGGGTTTCTGCTGACCAGCGATATGGCGCCATTTACAATCGAGGAACCGCACAAGTAATATATAACAGTTTAATAAAACATGGTTATCAGGCAGGTAGTAATGTTCCCATCACCTTAATTGGGTTTAGCGGTGGGGGACAAATATCAATGGCTGCTGCACCTTATCTTGATGATGTACTTTTTTCACCACCGATTGATATTATCTCTCTAGGGGGAGTTTTCAGTGGTAATAATAATATTCTTAAAATTCAACATGTTTATCATTTAGCTGGTAAAAAAGACCCACTAGAAAGATTAGGCGCCATTGCTTTTCCTAAACGTTGGAAGTTATTTTTTCTATCTTATTGGAACCGTGCAAAGCGACGCGGTAAGGTTAGCTTGATTTCTTTGGGTCGTCAAGTAGGTCATCAACTACCTGGGGGAGTGATGGATCCAAATAAAGTTTTACCCGATGGTCGCACTTATTTACAGCAAACGATTGATTGGGTATCTGGAATTTTACAAGATACAGTTTATTTAAAAGAACTTGCTCCTCCACGTCATCAAAGCAACTACGAAAAATATTGGGAAGCTACATTTAACCGTCCAGATTTTTACCCGCTACAGCAATCTTTACCTCCAGAGTATCAACCTGTGGGTGCTTGGATGGGGCGCCTAATTTTGCCACAAAAAAATCAGCGTCGTGTTATCAAAGAAGTCTTATTTGAGGTGCATCATACAGCAAAAGGTTACGAATATTTACTTGGAAAAGTCGTGCAATTACGCTTTTCAGATATTCCAGAGTTACAAAAAGATATCCGCTCGGTAACAAAAGATGTGCATTTCAACGCTGAAGCAGAGTATAGCACCGAGCAAGGCTTAATTCTTCCTACCCGTGTTAATCACTGGCGCCTGGTAAACCCTCTCGAATCATTAGCAGGCGCCCATCCTTATGATGACATCATGGTAATGTTGGATGACCCAATATTGATGGAGATAGGTGATAAAGATTATCTTTGTATCAAACGTGAACCAATACAAATAACAGGTTTATACTACGCATTAGTACAATTTATCGAGCCAATAGGGAATGATTTATTCCGGGTAATACATTACAACCGTAATTCTAAACAATTTGATGGCGCCGAAGAATTTGTATCAATGCCTTCTGTAGTAGCGAATGTTGATAGTGTACAACCATTTACAAACCAAGATATTGACTCTTCACCGATTAATCAAACCGGGTGGTATATATATGGCGCCCAAAATGAGTCTAAACGATTTGTAGTGCGTTCAATTGCTCCCCGCGCGCTTTTTCAATTGAAACCAGAACGTAAAATCATCGGTAAATCTGAAGTAAAACACTATATCAAAAAAGAATCTTGGGATAATTTGGCTCTGCAAAAAGGTAAAATAAGTTCAGCTTTACTTTGTTATGACGACTCAAATATACAGAACGAGCAAACCTGGCGAGAAGGAGAGCGCGCGCTACTACTACATAATTATGGAGGCATTGGCGGTAGAAAAACTGAGGCAGCAGCAAAAGGGCCTGTATACTTTGGACACTTCGCATTTGGTGTAGCAACAGTAGTACGTGAACCATTAACAGACGAACTACGATTTGATATTGTGTACCATCAAATATACACCCAAAATATAGATGGGTTAACAGCAGGAACATTACACTGGTCACGATTTTTAGGTGACCGTCAATATGGTTGGGCAGGAATACGTCCCGTATGTGATACTTTAATTAAATTTGAACCCTTCACAGGATACTTTGAAACCACCGAAGGCACAGTATATTCACCTTTAGACCAAATGATTCGCCAACTCGAAATTATGGCAGCACGCTATCGTATCGGTGACGGAACAGGAGGTACTTATGTAGGCGCCGCAAACAACTGTTCTCAAGACTCCAACCAGGCATTATACGCAGCACTCAAACAAATAACTCAAGCCATCCGTTCTAATTCTCTCATTGACGAATGGATAGAACAACATCCCGACCAAGCAAATAATTTAAACCAACTTGAAGAACTAGGTAAAAAATTAAAACGTCAAATTCTTCCTTTCGGTGCGCGTGTAGACTGGCAACAACCAGGCAAAAGTTTAGGAAGCAGTTTAGAAGACGACCCCATCAAAAACCTAGTCACCGGCTTACTATCTTGGCGTGCCATACTCCCCCGTGTAGCCAACGATACCGTCTTAGAAACATTTCTCAAACTTGGCG
>ERZ1066137.768-NODE-768-length-20078-cov-155.173850_pt1 | contig 20078 bp, 37 predicted proteins | sample MGYA00382784_ERZ1066137 | MGnify/ENA primary metagenome ERZ1066137 (study PRJEB33369, sample SAMEA5778367) | biofilm metagenome | biome: Industrial cooling water; feature: Water cooling tower basin; material: Biofilm | place: United Arab Emirates | collected... | reverse complement strand
TCAACCTCTCGGGATTATCCACCCTGTTGCTCTTTTTGAAAACTCCCTATAGAACACGCTCTAGAGTGATTAGAAGCTTTTTAAGAGGGTTAGCACTCTGCCAACCCTCTTAAATCAATCTCCTACAATCTCCCGCAAAAGTTCTTTATAAAGCATCCTGCAAAACTGCCCCGCTGTAGCGCACACCTTTCGATCTCCTTTCTTGTCCACCGTAAACTCAAAGTGAAGGAACAGTCGCGCCATTTGAGGGGTAATAGAGTAGCGATCGGCTATCGCCCTGATCAACCTCTCGTTTAGCCAGGGAGATACTTTTGGTATGCGGTACTCCGCCTCCAGACTTTCCGCTACCTCAGTGAATTTCATCTTCCCTCTGGGAATGACAATCATTATTTTTATGTATTGCCATAGCGCAGTTCTGGCGTACCTGCTCCCGCCCGCTTTCCACTCTGTTTTCTGCCCCGACTGACTCAACACCTTTCCCATTCCCAGGGAGAGTTTAAAACCGGCGCAAGAGCGATCGCGCTTTGTTTTTCCGCTCCGGCGCTTGCTGTGTTCGCCGTGGACGTACTCTCGGATCGGTTTGCCGTCCTCGCTTAAAAAATCTTGGAAGGGGTAAATTTGGCTGATTATGGCGGCGCGGTGGATTTGGGGTACCTTAAACAGGTCTAAAGCCCTGTGATAGGGATCGTATTCTGGGCAGAGCAGCTCTGGCGCTAGATCCTTTTCTAGCCGCAGTTCTATCAGTTCCAGATTGATCAGTTCTCGCGCCAGTTCTCGGCTATGTTCGCTCAGGCCTAGCCCGATAGTGGTTTCCAGTTTTTCCTGTCGCCCGCGTCCGCCATAGCCCTCCCCTGCTAAGAACCGTAGCAAGGTAGGGACTGGCTCAAGCCATCCTCGCCGGGAACTTTCGTAGGAATCGACAAATTCAGGGCATTCAAACTCTAGCCTTTGCCCCAGCCGGTTAAAGATTGGATTTTTGTTTTTAGTCGTTGAAATCAGGTTTAGATATTTGTCCCTGATTGCTATCCGATCCGCGGATAGAAACGCCTCTGAATTGTTGTAATTAACCAGGCTGTAAGCAGCAATAACCGCCGCGTCTGGCTTGTCTGCTTTGTTTACTATGCCCTGGTACTGGGCGTAGTTTCTAATCCTACGCGGGTTTACCAGTCGCACCTGTCGCCCCGCCTTTACCAGGGTATCGATCCAGATTCGGCTATAAGAACCGGTTGGTTCAAGTACAAAAAGATCGGCCGGTAAAGCTAACAAAACCTCTATGTCTTCTCGTTTTGATTTGAGGACTAAAGGTTTATAGCTCCGACAAAAATTCTTCAGGTTCGCCGGGTGTTCTTCCAGCGAACAAACATAAACGGAGGATTTACCACAGTCAATCCCCGCCACCAATGGACTCATTTAATTTACTCCCACAAACACAAGTAAGAGAGATTTGATCTCCGGTAAAACCGCTATTCCTGATCAAGCCCGACCGTGGTCAGACCGCACTGCTCTGAAGATGCAGAGATCTAAAGGCGGCGCTGTGATCTGTGTAGAAGGAAACCCGTAGAAGCAGCGATCGTGAACATAGTTCAAATTCAGCCGCGTCAGGCCGCTGTACCCTAAAACCACTGAACGCCGCCAAATACCGCCTAAATGCCCCGCTAAGGGCGGCGATAGCTGAAAGGCTTTGGACACCTTCCGCGACGGAGCCACGCGGGCCCCGTTTCGTCCCCTGGTGGGCGGGGACTCGTCAGGCGGAATCAATCAGTTCTCGCCCTCCTGCAGAACGGCGGCGAATCGCTCAGAGTCAATGTAGGGCAATGGATCAAAATCCGATAACTGCCCGCCGTACTGCTGCTCGATCGCCTCGGCACTCCGCCGGAGCCGCGCCGCAAAATCGGCGGGGTTTTCAAAAACACCATTAACTAGGATGGATTGGATTTCTACTAAATCTTTGGCGGCTATCCGCTCCCAGTCGTGAAATAAAGGTAGACGGGTCATGCTGTCCTCTGTTGTTCTATAAGGTGGGTATCGACTTTGGGTAATTCGGGCTCCTTGGCCCGTGCGAAAAACTCGACTGCTAACTGTCTGATCTGGTAGGGCGACAACTGCGCCACGCGCCGCCGCCCCAGCTCCACTAAATGAGTGTGGATCTCCTCCGGCGATCCTCCGGCGATAACGGCGATCGCTTCGCAGGCGTGATCCAGTGCCGTGGTGAGGATTGCGATTTCCTCGGCTTTGATAGTTGTCGCCCTGGTGGTGGTCATTGTTCGGGGATATTGCGAGGAATAGATAGTGGTGTGGCGGCGGCGGTATAGCGGCGGAGTAGCGCCGTTAACTCCGCTTCTAGTCCTTGGGAGTCAAGCGTATCTTCCCAGTAGGCAAGATAAACGCCCTCCATTACGTTGTTAACTATTTGGGGGATGATTGGTGCTTGCATAGCTCATAGATAGGGATAAAGAGACTCGAAGCAGGGAACTAACAACCGACTGGCCGACCTAAAAACTCGCGCTTTACTGTGTAGCCCCGGGCGATCGCCAACTCTTGAGCCGCCAATAACTGGCGATGGTTGGCAAAATCGGCGGGGTTTGCCCACATTCCATCAGGCTCCTGATACCAGAGCCGCCAGGGATAGACGGCTATAGGGGGATTAATAGCCCACCCTTTATAGTTGTTGCCCATCTCCCGCGCCCTCTGCCTGTTTGAGAAGTTCCAAAACCTCGGAAATGGGCGGCTCACACTTCCAGCCCTGGGCCCCAGCATGATAGATCAGCGCCTTCTGTCCGCCGCGTGATACCACCCAGCGCGGCGGGGTGTGTTCGCCGCGCACTTTCCTGATCTCCCATTTCAGGCCTATTAGGCGATTCTTGAAGATTCCGAACTGTTCCCGCCGCTGGATAAACTCCGGCGAAAACCGGTAGCTACTGCGGCGCGGGCTTTTCTTGATCCGCCCCGATCCTCTTTCATCAGTGTTGCTGGTCATAGAGTAAAGCGCCGCCACCTGGCGGCGCGGCAAGTAAAACGCTTCCGACAAGTAGGGAACGCCGGGATCTGCCCCCGTAAGCCTTGAGAGCCGTTCCCAGAAAAGCCCACAGCGGGCGGCTGAAGATCAACGCCCGTTGACAATCCGCCCGCCGTGGGCATCACCTTCTACTTTCTTCTACTTAGTTAGGCGGCGCGGGCTTTGCACCCGTAGCCTTGAGAGCCGCCGCCAGGAAATCCGCCGCCGTTGATCTGTGTTGCCCCACAAGCGGCGGTGATGGTTATCGTATCTGCAACTATTTATACGCATATTTGCGGAAAAGATCAAGCAAATTTCAGTCAAATTTCAGTCAAGTTTGGGATAGAATTAGCTATAGAATATTGCAAATCTGTAGATCGGAACCCATGGAACGCCCTACGCTAAGAGCTGTATCGTGTCTCGAAATCGGAGATCTACCAATGCCCCGAAAAGACGATCTAGAAAAGTTCGTGCTATCCCGCCCGATCGCAAAGCGGCGGCAAATTGCCCCGTTGAGCCAGTTCTATGATGAGGAGTTACAGCTTGACGCGTTCTTGACTGGGCGGAGCGTCCCCGACCAGGCCACCACGCTTCTACAGGCGAAATTAAAGGAGCGCTGCGACTGGCGGAAAGGGATGCTCGAGCGACTGGCCGATAGTCGCGGCGTATCGCCCGAGGTGCTACGCGCCGCCATTCTGGGCGGGCGATTACCCGATCTGAGTGAGCAGGAGTACGCCGCCATAGAAGCGGCTATAGCCCGCGCCGGTAACAGCCTAGAGGATGAATAGGTAGGAAAAAGGGGGCCTCTGGCCCCCTCCCTGATCATGTCTCGATTTACTACCAGGGTAATACAGATGAATCAGCGCGAGGAAAACGAGTTTGCAAAATTGATTGAAGAGTATCAACTACAGATTCCTGATTTAATGCAGGTCTGCAACGCTCCAATCAAGGTGTTGCGGCGATGGTTGTATGAGGGAGCGCCCGCCGAGGCGATCGCCGATCTGAAGCGGTTTCTTGAAATTGACTGATGGGTAAAATCTCCCGATGGCGCTACGTTTCCCGCCAGCAACTTGGCGAGATCATTGCTGCAAACCCCCGGAACTCCGGCGAGTCTAAGGAGGAGTACGGGCGGCGACTGAAAGCGGCAATAACCGCCGGGTATCCCTTCAAATATCGAAGTGGCCACGCTTACCAGTGTTGGTTAGATGAACGCAAAACGGTGCTGGCTTACCTGGGCTTGTATCCGCCGCCCTGGAAGCAACCCGCGCCACCCCAAGTCGCACCAGCGCCCGACCCCGACCCGTCTAGAATCCAGCTACCTCTCCCCTTAGATGGCCTACATCCGAAAGAAGAAGGTTAAAGGCGGACTCTATCTCTATGAGGTTGAGAGCTACCGCGACCCCGAAACCGGCAAGGTAAAGCAGCGTACCCTTGCCTACCTCGGCCCAGCGCCGCGCCCGCCGGAAGAGCCGGAGCCCGACGCGTCACAGGATACGGCAATTGTTAGTAGTCAAAAGTTAGGCACTACAGAGTTAACTGGACACGGCCGCGACCCATCCAGAATTCAGCTATCGCTACTTGCCCCGCCAGAGTTCCAAGTGGGCGATCGGGTAGCATTCGATCTCTACATCGGCGGCGGACTGCGGCGGATGCAGGGATCTATAGTTCCCTGTAAAACCTGGCTGGAAGGATGCGACGCGACGAATAAAGCGCCGGTACAGGGAGCGGTAGTGGTGGCGGGGTGTCTGTGTGTGAAGTATCGGTGGAAGCGTCGCACCTACACCACCCAGTTACCGGTAGAGAGACTTTCTTTTTGTCAAGAAGCGGCAAACCTTTGTACTAATATCGAAGCGCCGTCGAAAAATTTAGAGTCTGATCAGGTCAAAAAAGTGGCGGAATCCGCAACGGTTGCGGATTTGCCGCCAATGCCGGATTTATTTGCTCAGTACGGTATCTGCCGCCGTTGTGGATGGTTCCACCCCGAGACGGAACACGGGCGGCATTATGCCTCTATTGGTTGGAAGGTGTGTAAATGCATGTAGTTTTTTTTAGTTCTGGAATTGGATCGTGGGCAACGGCAAAGCGAGTTGCTCAACAGTGCGGCACTGACGAATTAATTTTGCTGTTCGCTGACACCGGGATAGAAGACCCCGACAACTACAGATTCTTGCGAGAGGCGGCAAAAAACGTAGGCGGTGAACTGGTGGTGGTGAAATCCGCCCGCGATCGCGATGTTTTTGCAAATTGGAGATCGCGCCGTGCGATCTCCAACGACCGGATGCCGTTTTGTTCCTTCGATATGAAGCACGCTCCCTGCCGGGAGTGGCTGTATAAAATCGATCCGCTTACTGGCGAGTGGAGCAGGCAGATACAAATGGATCGCCCCCGTTGCCCTTACCCAAAGCCGTCGGAGTCGCCAATTACGCTGTATGTCGGGATCTCGTGGGACGAAATTCACCGACTGGCCGCAATAGAGCGGGGCTGGAGCCCTTGGAGGGTTGAAGCGCCTTTGACAGAGGCTCCCTACCTCGATAAAAAGAGCCTGCTGGAGTGGGCGGAATCTGAGGGATTAAAGCCCCCCCCCGTCTTTACGGCTACGGATTTGCCCATTCCAATTGCGGCGGCGGGTGTGTTCGCGCGGGACAGGCGCACTGGCGGCATTTGCTAAAAGTCCTCCCGGAGGTCTATTCGACCTGGGAAGAACAGGAGCAGGCCATGCGGTTCGAGCTTGACAAAGACGTTTCGATTCTCACTCAGCGCGGGAAACCCTTGACTCTTAAAGCCCTGCGGGAGTTGGAAGAATCGCAATTAGATTTATTCGACTGGGGCGGCTGTGGCTGCTTCGCGGATTAACCCCGTGCCGACTACGGCGGCGATCGGCGCGGGTGGAAAAGCCGCCGATAAACCTACTACAGAGGAAACCTGATGAGATGAGGGAGTCTATTAAATGAAGCGCCGCGACCCCCGCGAAGCCGCCGCCCGCGCCTACCTGAGCAAGCAGAGCGCCAAATATGGCGATCGGTTTGAGCAAGTAGAAGCCGCCGCCCTGGTGGCCGCCGATCCATCCTTCCGCGCCGCCTACAGAAACAAGAGTTTTCTGGTTCAGGTGTTTGAGGAAGGGGAGTTTATCCGCCTCACTATCAACCGGTGCATTCTGCAAGGATTTAAGCCAGATGGGCTCCCACTCTGGCAGGGAAAAATTTCCTGGGATGAGCTATGGGAGATTAAAAACCAGCTCGGATATAAGGAGTTTTGGGCGGTGGAGTGCTACCCGCCGCCTGACCAACTCCAGAACTACAACAACATGCGGCACCTTTGGATTCTGCCCACCCCGCCCGAGTTTGGATGGCACCGCAGCAAGGAGGAAACAGCCAGTGAGTGAGTATACATATCAACCAGGGCAGGCCCGAACCGTCGCCGGGCAGGCCGAAACCTATCAACAGATAGAAGGCGCGGGATTGTTCGCCGCCAGGTCAGCGATCGGCGATACTTCCCAAGTCGCGGCCTGCTGCTCATTCTGCGCCCAGTTAGAGGACGGGCGGACAGTTTCCGGGGTAATCATTGGGATTTGCTTGAGCGATGCCCCGGAGCCAGTCCTTGACGCGGTAGAAGCGCTAAAAGAGGTGATCTCCCGCTACGAATAGCCCCTATCTCTGTTAACTCACCAGCGATCGCCCTCACCCGGCGATCGCTTTTTAAGTCGGATAATTTCGCAGGCTAGACAGCGCAAGGATTAGAGCATGGTTGATAATTTCGCAGGCTATACCCAGGTCGAAATTTCGCAGGCAATGCCGGAAAATCTCGCAGGCGGCACTACGGCGAAGCCTGCGAAAAAACGGTTATGGATGCGAACCGGGATCTATAAATCCGGCGGTTCTCAGTATTGCCGCTTCTATTGGGGTAAGGGCCATGAAACCTTTGGTTTTGTCCACATTAGCGGCGGTTCTGCTGACTCAGAGGCGGTTAAGGCGCGCCGCGCGGCGATAGACCGGATGATCGCCGATGGCGCGCCGCTACAGGCAATATTTGATAGGCTGAGAAGCTTTCCTAATGAGCAGGCAGGCCGCAAAAAGAGCCAATAAAAAAGGCGGGGTGGATACCGTCCCCGCCTCAACCATGAATCAAGACATTTGTACTATAGCCTTTCTCAATAAAAAGGCGGGGTGTACTGCCCCGCCCTAAACCATGACTGTTTGAATCAACCGCCGCCATTAAAACAGGCGGGCGGCATCCGAGTAAAGCGCGATCGCCAGTTGAGTTTGTACATGATCTGGACTATCCGGGCATCTGTGCCGCATCTGTTCCAGGCAGAACCCCAGGATGGCGGCGCGTTGTTCGATCTCCGCCGCCAGTTCTAGCTTGTGTTGTTTGCTCCATCTGTCCGCCAGTGGTTGGGTGGGAGCGATCGTTTTGTTCTCTGGCGGCGGAGCCCCGACCGGCGGCGCGTCTGACGGCGACGGCGGCAAGTTCTGCCCAGTGGCCGCGCCCCGGCGGCGCTGGAGTTCTGCGGCTAACTCTGGTGATAGATGAATTTCCGCATCGGCTTTGCCATTCCGCCCAGTTTTTACCGAGAACATCACCTGATCACCCTTCTTGAGAAATTCCAAATCTGATGGAATTTCAAACCAACAATCAGCGGTTGAGCCATTCCACTCAACCGTTACGCTTCGCCGCCCTGGCTTACCTTCGTACTGACTATGAAAGATTTTCCCGGCGGCGTATTTAATCGAGCCTGTCTGAATCGTTGTAGCGCCCATAATGCCTCTAAGAATAATTGATAAATAGGGGCATAGTTAGGCACTACGCCCCCGCCGGTCGGGTTTACTCGATACTGATACCTCTGACCCTGGCTGACTGCTCGCGCGATCGGAGTGGGGCAGACTCGCGCCGTTCGTCCGCGACGTAGGCGGCGGCGAGTTTCCGGGCGGCAAAGTAAACGTCTAAATTGGCGATGCTGTAAAGGCTTAACACCGCGTAACCGTGTTTGCAGATGGTTTCGTGCTGGTGCCAATCTTCACAAGAGCAGGCGATCGCTTCGGAATTCACCTCCACAAAATACAGATCGCCCTTAGCCCCGGTTACTTCGTACTTGTCGCCGTATCGAGTGCTGGCCACTGGGCGGGCGATGCATTCCCAGGCCCCCTCCCGCCGTACCCGTTCAAACTCGTATTCAAATTGGCAACGGGTAATGGTGGCGGTGTGTTCGCCCTTGCGATCGGCGTAGGTGACTGTTGCCCCTTCGTTGGTGGCGGCGATGGTAATCTTGCGGCTGGCGGGCAGGCCGAGAATTCTCTTGGCGGCGGCGGCGTTGCAGAATAAATGATTGACAGTCTGATAGGTCTGTTGTTGTAACATGATGGTGCCTCGTAGTAGGTAGGCGGCGCGGTGTTTCTCAGGCAGTAGCGCCGCCTTTGAACCCACTATAGCCTAGAAACCGGTGTTACACCGGTCTAAGAGACTTGAACGATTAAAGATTCACTAAAGCTTTACAATTCACTCGATCGCTGTATCCTGTGCTTGCCCCGGTTGTTACATCGGCTATAGTGGCGGTATGAGTGAGTACAAGAATCAATTAAGAGCAGGCGGCGGGCAGTTTGGCCCAAAGATAGCGGGCGGCGAAAAGCGCGGCGCGGCTATCTCTCTCAGGCTCCCTGAGTCGCTGGATCGGGAACTACGCGCCGCCGCTGGGTGGCAGTCGAGCGCCGATAATGCCGCGCTTAGAGACTGGATAGAGGCGGCTATTAGGGAGAAACTAGGCGATGGATAGACACTTCTGGATCGGCTTTATCAAATTCTTCGTGTTCGGCGCGGTGCTGGCGACTGTGCTGCAATTCTTCCGCGCCGTTGATCCGCCGCGCCAGGTGCCCAGCGCCGCGCCGGTGGTGGAGGTGGGAAAGTGATAAAGATTGTGGTTGCTCAGGTGGTTCCCTTGCTGCCCAGCGCCCACCCTGGCGAAATTGAGCGGCGTATTAGTCGATTGAAGCCTGTTGATTTCCAGTATCTAACCCAAGCCCTGGAGGAATGGCTGACTACCACGCGTCGCGGTTCTATTGCTGAGGCAAAGGAGATCCGGCGCAAAATCGCCGAACATTTGCTCCTACCTTGGAGCGCCACCATTCCCCCTCACGCCCAGGACGCGATCGCCGCCGCTGTTCAACGGCAAATGCTGGATTTGCCCGCCAATTTGCTTACAGAGTGGCATGAACCGCGATACCTTGAGCGGCGCTGGCTTCGCGACGCGGCGCGCCATATTGAGATCCCCTACCCGGAGTGGTGGGAGTGATAGCAAAAAACCGCCGGGAATACCGGCGGCGATCGTCATTCAGAGGATTGCAAGTGGCAACGGTTGCCCGCTGTCCTCCCACAATAGCCGATACCCGCTGAGTATCCACCCGATCCAGTACGCCGCCACGCGCCGGGAAAGCGGCAACAAGACATCCCGCGCCCTGCATTGCTGAATCCAACGGGTGAGCATTTCGCAGATTTCCACCGCCGTTACCCTGTCGTCTCTCCCTGGGATCGAGAGACATAGAGCAATCCTGATCGGGCTCCCTGTTCGCCCATCTGTGGCGGTATAACTCAATTCCAAAACGTGTGTAGGGCTTGCAAAAACCAGTCTTTCAAGTAGCGCCAAATTGCCCGCCCGCCTCTCTGCTGCAATAAGGCCGTCTGCCAGCCGTGAGCCTCGCCGTAGCCTCGCCGATACGTGGCGGCTATCGTATCTCTTGCAAGACAGCGTGTGTGTGTAGTTTGGGAAGATGCATCCATGAGCCTGATAGACCTCTGAAGAGTGAACCCGCCCAAACGCGGGCGGGGATTTAGACCTTGACTTAAACCAGGGAAACTTAAACACATCTTGCCCTCTGTCCGCCGCTATTTCTGCAAAGCGTTGGTTATCATGTCCAATTTGCCGGTAGCCAGTCCTACCGCCGCACTACCGAACAACAGCGCCAGCCCTGATAAAAGCTTCTCTTCCCCGGCGGTATCAGCCCAGAACAGCAACCCAAACGAGCAACCCAGCGCCGCCAGGAGCAGGAACAACACAACAATCTGACGGTTGAACGCGGCCAGCAGGCGGCTATTCCGCTCAACCTGGCGTGATAGCTCGATCGCCCTATCCTCCGCCTCTTCCAGCCTCTCTAGGATTTGCTCTTCCATCTCAACTCTGGAGCGTTCCGCCGTAACCATCAGAGTCTCTATGGCCTGAAACCTTCCCTCTACCTCATCCCGCGACATTACGCGCCGCCTCCTTCCGCAACTCCGCCGCGTGTTCTTCAAAAGCAGTAGCCAGTGCAACCAGCGACTCGGGTGATAGGGACTGTCGCCCCTCAAGGTAGGATGACATTTCTTTTTTGCTCCAATTCGTGCCAGTGCAAATGTATTATGCCCTGGGACAAAGACAGGCGCTAAATATGGCCGTAGCTTGGCGGCCATAGATCATTTGCCAACCACCCGTTGAGCGGCGCGTCGATAATACATTTCCTGGCAACCGCCGATCTTCTGAGGCAACCGACCCGATTAATCTGACTTGTCTTTCAGGGACTGCGGTGACTTTTTGGGGCTTTGAGGCCATACCAGATCACCATTTGCCAACCACCTGTTGATCCCCTGGGTTGAATCAGGTCAAATCCCAGAAATCAAGCTGGTTGCAGCTTTTTAAGCTTCTCTCCAGTCGATCGACATCACCCCGGTTATTAGTGGTTGTGGACTGGCTACAGGTGTCACCAAGTCCAATTAGGTCAGAGGGTTGCTCTGTTCCTCCCCTTGCCTGCGTCTTTCCCTCGGTGAGGGGGTTTCGGGCAGTTTTAGGGGCGTGTGGAGTCTGGACATTGCCAGATCCACGCAACGCCGAAGCGTTGTGCCCTTTGGCTGCACACTCAGCAGGTTCACAGGTGGCATTGCCACCAGGGCCATGCATGGCCAAGCTTTGTCGGATCGCCGGGGCAATCCGCAAAGTTCTGTTTTGGGCGGGCTTAAGCTTGCCACACGCCCCAAATTTGACGGCGCTTCATTCCACCTGTTGAGCATCAAATAGTTCGTTAATGTCGCAGTTCAGCACTTGGCACAACTTAGCGATCTTGGCAAAGGTTTCTATGCCTCCCCTGTCTCGCTCCCAGTTCCGGACGGTTGAGGGGTCAACACCAACCAGATCGGCCAGTTGGCGCTGTGTCAGGTTTCGATTCTTGCGCAGTTCCGCAACTTTGGACACGTAAATTTCTCCCATGCGCTACTTCATAGCATTATCTTACTATGAATTACTTAGCGTCAAGTATTTGACACCGCTAGAAATTTAGCGTTTAATAGTTAATAGAAAAGGCGCTCCACTCCGACCAAGAAGAAAGCGCCTTTCCCAAACAAACCTTTGTCAGGTCGTCTGATTATGTCCTACACCTTCGTTTTTGACAATTCCGCAACCCTTCCATCGATCGCTCTTGCGTCCCTCGTCTTCGTTCACATCGTCACCCTGATTCACCGTCAGACAGGTGATGAAAAAGCGTTAGAGGTTGTCACACTATCAGATCGCTTTGTCGATGTGATGCGTGAGATCACCCACCTCAAGGTAGTTCACAAACTCCAGGGTTACGAAGTGTTTGAAGTCCTTGACCGCAACTCCCCGTTCTAAACCTAACCACTCGATCGGGCGCTTTTGTGTGCCCGATCCTGCCTCGCTTCGTCCGAAAATTCACTAACGGAGACTCACGATGCGCCAATTAACCAAATTTGAAAGGAAAATTCAAACCCAACTAAACGGTATCTTGGATCGTAAATACCAACTCTGGCAGCAGACCGAAGGGGGGCAGATCGTTGGTTTTTATTACACCTCGGTCAGCGTCGCCTTTAGGGAGCGCTCAGAGCCAGGATGGGTATACCTCATTGAGGCGGGCGGCGACATCTACCACATCCACGAAGAAAGCGTGATTCCAGTTGGCACAAACTAAAACCCGCTCAAAACGCAAATTCTAGCCCAATCTTTAAGGCGGCGCGCCTGCTGACTACAACCGCGCCGCCACCTATTACGAGGTAATCACATGCTGCAGCAATCGACCGCTTATCAGGCCGCTTATCACCTATTTGTCAACGCCGCCGCCGCCAAAAGAATTTTAGATATTCCCGCGTCCAAGAAAATCGAGATAGCCGCGACCAACGACGGAGCAACTGTCACCTACACCGACAAACAGGGCACCCATACCCGCGACATTAGCCGCGCCGAGTTTGAATACGAATTTGAGCGAGTCCGCCGGGAAGGGGCAAAGGAGTGTATTGCCCGATTAGTTGGCCGAGATCGCTACGGTGATCGCTTTGAGGTAACTGGCGCAACGGGCGATCTCTATTTCGTTGAGGTGAATTCTGAGGCAATCGCCTGTTCTTGCGAGGACTGGCACCAGCACCAATCAGTTTGCAAGCATGGTTATGCGGTGCTTAGCTTCTTTTCTCTCAGCACTAACTTAGATGCATACTTCAACGCTCAGAGGCTAGCGATCGCCGTGGTGGGAGGTGGAAATTCTCGGGGAACCTCAGCCGCGTAGCGCACAAGCGCTAAGAATTCGCCTTAGAGCGGTGTAGCGCCTAACCGGCCCGCCCTCACCATCCACCAATCAACCTTAAAGCTATGGGCAGTTCAGTTTTACAAACAGGTTCAATCAAATACGCCCCCGGCAAGGTGTTTGCATCTCAATACGAAGGGAAGCCGGGGCGGCGATCCGTTGCAGTTGAGTGGAACGGGTCAGCCGCTGATTGCTGGTTTGAAGTTCCATCCGATTTGGAATTTCTCAAGAAAGGTGATCAGGTAATTTTCTCGGTTAAATCTGGCCGCAATGGCAAATCTGAAGCAGAGATCCATCTGTCGCCAGAACTAGCGACAGAGTTAAAACGGCGGCGCGGTGTTGCTACTGGGCAAAACCTGCCGCCCGCCCCCTCTGACGCGCCGCCGGCCGGAACGCCGATCCCGACAAACAAAACGATCTCGCCAACTCAGCCGCCTTTAGAGCGGTGGAACAAGCAGCATAAACAGGAATTGGCGGCGGAGATCGAACAACGGGCCGCGATACTGGGATTCTGCCTGAAGCAGATCCGGGGCCACTGCCCGGATGCTCCCGATCATGTCCAGGTTGGTCTGGCGATCGCTCTTTACAACGATGTAGTACAACTGTTTTAATTAGCGCGGTTGTTTGTTGAAACATGGGAACGGAAGGCTTTATGTCTTCCGTTTTTTGCAACCCCGAAAAGCTTGAAACATGGTGGTTGGCAATGGCTAGTAATTGGCCCCAATGGGATCGGGAACCCTGGGAAGACCGTCAGCAGGCGGCGCGATGTGATTTGCTGTTGCGCCACTACGAAAAAAAGCGCCTCCGCCGCCACCCAAGCACCCAAGCACCCAAGCCTCTAGTTACCGCCGCCCCGGAGCCCCGCCGCCCACGTTTGCCGGAACATCCGGATCGGCGGTGTAAATGCGGAGCCCTTCCCAAAATCAATCAGACTAACGGCACTTACAGATACTTCCGTTGCCAGTGCGGACATAAATACAAGGTTAGAGTCGAGAATATGGGGATTCACAGGGATAGCGCCCAATCGCCCGCCCCGGAAAAGTTAGGCACTACAGCCCCGCCCCCTCCCAAGAAAAAGCGCAGATCAAAACCCGGGCCTCTATGCACCGCAATTCCCGCGCCATCCAGAAAGAAAGGAGGGAATCTGGAGCTATTCCCAGAACAACCCGATCGCCAGTGTCAAAGCTGCAAGAGGTTCCCGCCCCCGTCCATTGTCAATCGCGGCTATTACTGGTTCTTTTGTGAGTGTGGCTATAAGTTCCGATCGCCCCAGCAATAGCGCCGATCGCGTCAAACTGCGGTCATATTTAGCGCCCGCTTCTATCTGGAGGGTAAACTTTGATCAGAGTGTTGGTACTTATGATCTATGGCCTCCCGACTTCCGCCCCGCGCCGCCGCAGTCCTTGAAAAGTTATTTCAATCTGGCGGAAACACCGCCCGCGCCGGATTTCAGCGCGGTTTCACGACAGACTTAAAAATCCCCGGTGTGTTTCAAGCGGGTACGGGTGGTAGCAGATTTGCGCCCAGTGTTGTTTTCGATCGCGCCCCCGCCGAAGTCTATCAGGATTTATCTGGTCTGGGTCGGGCGGGGTTTGTTGCTGGTCGGGTAGCCCGTGACTTTGTAGGCCACGGCACTAGATCGCGCCTGCTATTTGATGCGTTCCCTCTGGATTTTGTCCAGTCTAGAACCACCGACAAAGGAGCCAGGAGCGGGTTTCCGAGTTGGTACAACCAGACCGCCGCTACCACTACCGCCACCGCTTTCGGTATTGCGGCGGGCAACGTGAATCCGCTAAACCTGGCTGAAGCAGGTAGACCTGCCGGGTTTGCAGCAGTAGATCCCCGTGAAGATAACCCCCGCCAGTCAAACAACCCCGCCTCAGAATGGGCGGCGCGGGCGTTTTTCGGGCGAACTGGCCGACTATTGCCCTATCAGGAATTCGCCAAGGAGCGCCCGGGAGTGAGCGAGGCTGAGTACAACCGGTATAAACGGGCGACTCAGGACGCTTCTGCCATTGGCGGAGGTGATGGCTATATTAATCTTGGTTACGGCGCTCTCAGGCTCTACGGTAATAACCCCGTAACAGGTCAACCCACCGCCCAAGTCCTTGGCTATAACGTTCCGATCACCGCCGTGGGTACTGCTGCTGCTACTGCTGCGGGTGCTATGGCCTTAGGCAGAAGGTTGTTTTCTGACCCACCCCCTATCCCTCCCCAGTCCGCCGGACAGACCCGGTGGGCCAACGTAGGCCCCAAGCTCCGCCCCCAGGGAACGCCCCCGAGAACTGCCCCAGCCTTTGAGAATCCCGCCGGAGCCAGCGCCGCGCCCCGACAAGCGCCGCCCCAGGCCCAACCCAGAACCGCCCGCCCAACTCGCCCCGCCCCAACTCAGGCGGCGGCTAACAACGCTTACGAGGCGGCTTACCTGCAGGTGAAAAACTCCCGACTACGCACCCCGGAAGAAATCGCGCGACTGGTCCAACGCACCCCCGGGTTACCTGACGACCCACTGGCCGCCCAGGCGATCGCCCAACAGTATCAGACCAGAATGAGCCGCGAAGCCGCCGCCGGAGCGGGCGATCTGGGATTCCGCACCACGGCGGAGAATGCGCCCCAGGGATTGGCCCAGCGCCAGAGCCTCAGAGGCAGGATGGCGGGCGGCATGAGTAACGCGGGCGGGCTCCAGATGGGACGCGCCGCCGATGTGGGCGGCGGACTGCCTGACCTCAATAACCCCCAGTTTGTGAATCAGCAACTTGCCGCCGCCCAGGCCAGCGGGGACACCGCCGCCGCCCGCGCCTGGGGTAAGGAGGCGCAACGGCTCAGAGTGGCCGCGCTAAACACCGACCTCAACGCCCAGAAGCAGAACCAGACGGGATTGTTTGACCCGTTGCAATTCCGCAACGATACCCCGCTACTGAACGCACCCGCTCAACCAGAGTTAGGCACTACAGCCCGCCCAACTTCCAGCGCCGCGGAACCCCAGTTATCTACTGAGGAAATGGCGCGGAGACAGCGAGAGGCGATCGCCCGACTCCGCCAGCCATCCCCTACAACCACGGTAGACATCGGCGGACCATCACCCGTAAGAGTGAGCGCCACTGCCCCAGCGCCCGCCAGCCGGATCAGCATCGGCGCGGATGGGGAAACGCGGCCCCTGCGAGTGGCCCAGTTAGGCACTACACCCGCCCCGCAAAGTTCCACGGTGATGGAACAATCCCCCAGGAGTAAGAACCTGTCACCCGTGCAGGAAGTGACCCAGCTACAGCGCTATAAGCCCCCGACTACGGAGATCGGGAAACTCCAGGCGATCGGCCGCGCCCAGAACTTAGATATTCAACTGGACAGGCCCCGGGGATACGGGCAGACGATTATCGTTACCGACTTAGCGACTGGGCAGCAAGGACAATTTGGCTCCATTTCCGCCGCCCGCACGGCGGTAGAGTCAAACGCCCCCCAGAAATTCCAGGAGCCCGCCCGCCCGCGACTACTGCCCGACCGAGCCGCAATGCAGCAGGCCACCCGCCAAGGTACGATCACCGCTCTGACTGAGCGATTTAAGGGAGTATTAAGCGGCCAGTACCCCGCCAGTAGTTACCGCCGCGTACCGGAGCCGACGAACCCGCGCGGGTTGAACGCCCCGACCGATTACCGGGGACTATCAACCGTTGACCAGCTCCGAAACCCGCCACTAGAAGGCGATTTTGACTCCCGCCCAACCCGCGCCAACTACGGACAGGAAATTTTCAACAGACCCCGCCCCCAACCCGCGCCCAGGCAATTTCCTGTTGACCAATTGACCGGCGATCAGTTTACCCGCCGCCTACAGGTAAACGAGGCGCTACGCGGTGCCCGCCCCGCCGGAGTTGATGCCCTGGGGCAAGGATCAGGCACCGTGTTTGGAGCCCCCCAGAACACCACCCGGATCGCCATCCCTCAGGGAAGACCGCAAAGCGCCCCCGCCCCGGTGATTCCCTATGAGCCCTTGCAACCACGCACCACCCGCGCCGCCAGCAGTGGCGGAACCAGTTACAACCCATTCCAGGCCGCGCCGCCCGCAGAGCCCCGCGCCCTGGTGCCCAGCGCCCCCCGCTCAGTGGCCGCGCCCCAACAGTTAGGCACTACAACGCCCGCGCCCTACCGCCCCGCCTCTGCCGGATTCGATAGCTTCCCGGTAAGCCGCCCCCGTGCCACCACTCCACCTCCCGCCGCTACTGCCGCCCCCGGCGCAGTGGCCCGCGTGGCGGCGGCTAATCCCCGCCTACCCGGGATTATTGGTGCTGGACTGGCCGCACTGCCTGCCGCCCTGGAATACTCCGCCGCCGCTAATGAGGGTGTCAGCCAACCCCGGGCGATCGCCCGGGGTATAGCTGGAGCCGTCACCGCCGCCGCCGATCCTGGAGTCTTTGCCAGCCCTGTTTTTGCCAATCCCGGATTTATGGCCACCCGGGCGATCGTTGATAGGCTCACACCTAAAGTCCTGGTTGATGCCGCCTTTGGTAGAAGCGCTCAGGATCGAGTAAGAGACACTGCTGAACAGCGCTATCAGGACGCGAATCAGCAATTTCGACTCACCCGCGACCCCAAAACAGGCCGCGTGATCTCTGTGCCCCGCCAGCAGGCCGCGCCGCAGCAGGCCCGCCAGGGACAACAACAGGTGAAGCAGGCCGCGACCGGCGGAACCACCCCGCCGCCGTTCAGAAACCCCTACGTTGGAATGGGAGTGGACGACCCGAATGGTCGCGCCCCGACCGATGCAGAGGTGCAGGCCGAACTACGCGCCCGGGGAATCGTTCCCGGCGGGCAGGCCCAGAGCGCCGCCCCTGGTCCGAAGGTGAGTGTTGTTCCTTCTGAGTTAATCCCGGGCTCAGAGGAATTTAAGAAGCTGGATAGCAAGACTCAGGCCCGCGTATTGGATGCCGCCAGCAGGCGCTACCAAGGACGGGACCGCAACGAAACACAAATCAAGATTGCGGACCAGCGCGACAGCACCACCCGCCGCGGGCAAGATCTGCAGTATGGCGAAGGCGGCACGGTAGACCGCACCAACCGGAGCCGGGAAAATGTGGCGGGTATTACCGCCAATAGCCGGGAAAACGTAGCCAGAATCACCACCGGCGGGCGGATTGCAGTAGCAGAGATGCAGCATGGCCAAGGTGGTTCAATCGACAGAACCAACGCCAGCAAGGAAAACATCGCCAAAATTCAGGTAGGCGGAAAAATCCGAGTAGCCGAAATTGGGTACAAGGGCAAGGAGTTGCAATTCGGCAAAGGCGGGAGCGTGGACCGGACCAACACCAGCAAGGAGAAGATCGCCGGACTGAACAACGCTAGCCGCGAGAAGGTTGCAGATAAGAAGCTGGAAGGCGTGAAATACGCCTCTGATAACAAGGTTTTCAGCGACATCTACAAGGCCGATAGTAATTACCAGGCCCGCACAGATACCGCCGATATTACCGGCCAGTACCGCCTACGCCAGGAGGGAATCAGGCAGAGCGGCGCGGCCAATGTGGCCACCATTCGCGGCGATAGCGCGGCGAGGGTGGCAGACATCAATTCTGGCGCTCGGATGTATGCCGCCGACAGAAGCGCAGAGTCCCGCGTACAGTCCGCCGATGTGACCGGGCAGTACAAAGTGCAGGTAGCCGACCTGACCAGCGCCCGCAAATTACAGCAGGAGCAGGAAAAGCAGAACGCCCAACGGCGGCGGGATGTGCAGGCCAGCTTCAATCAGGCCAGCGCCCAGAACGATCAATTTCTACTCAGACTCTACGGGAGATAAACCACCATGCTTTCAATGGCTGAACTATTGCGTAGCACCCAAAACAACGCCGCATTTAACCGCCAAGCCGCGGGCGGAACGGGCCGATCGACTACCGTTTCTACCTCTGGCAGCAGCAGTCCACTGCAAGGGCTCCAGACTATGGCCCAAATGAAGGAAATGGCAAAGCGCTTTGGACTCCCCGACCCCACCGCGCCGCAGCAGAGCCCCCAGGAAAAAATGTTGGCTTCTCAGCTTGCGTCCCAGGCGGCGCTACAGGCGGCGCGGCTTACCTCTGGGGAAAAGATGCAGACAGAGCGACTGGGATCAGGTGAGCGGATGCAATCTGAAAGACTGAATTCCGCCGCCGCTAACCTGGCCGCGCAACTGGCCGCAAACCGAGGGATGCAAACCGAACGCCTCACCTCATCTGAGAAGATGCAGACAGAGCGACTGGGCGCACAATCTAGCAACCTGGCGGCGCAACTGGCAAACAGTCTCACCCTCCAACGGGAGCGCATCACCGGGAACCAGGATCAGGCTCGACTCACCAGCAATCTGGATGAACAGCGCAAGAAAGACGCGGCAGCGCGCGCCCTTGCCCTATTCCGGGCCACCCCGGGCGGTAACAGGCTATCCACTCTCAATGTGAGAGGCGCGGCAGCTGAATTGGGCTAGTTAAAGTAACTACTCTCTGAAGTTCCCTGAATGTCTCGGAAAAACCCACCTACCAATGTCGCCCGCGCCCTCTCCCTGATTGATGAGGATGCGGCGACATCATTTCGAGAGTGGGCCAGATACCGCACTCTGGCCACAATCAAGGCGCGGCTTGATGAACTGCGGCAGGAATACGCCGCGCGCGGTGTGGAACTGCCCGCCGCCAGTCTGGAAAGTATCTCAAACTGGTACCAAGCCCAGTTCCCACCCGGCGCGATGGCGGCGGCGGTAACGCTCGATATGCGCCAATACGCGGGAGTTACAGCTGATGCCCTCAACTACGCAGAATTCGCCCTGGTATCAACCGCCCAAAATCTGCAGCTGGTGCAGGCTCAACTACACGGCCAGCTATACCGCGAGGAAGGAATAGCCGATCCAATGCCGCCCCGGGAGAAGGAGGCGCGCGAGATAAACGCCCTTCTCTACCAGGCCCACAACCTGGCCAAGGAGTTACGGACGGGAGCGATCGCCCTGCATGAGGCCAAGTTACTGCAAGACCGCCGCGCACTGGAGTTTAGTGGCGGCTATCGAGTGGCGGAAATCCTCCGCACTCTGGCCCGAGAGAACAACAATCTAAACCTGGTGGAGGACTTGATCCATGCCGCGCTATCCCAGCTCGAAACAGAGGTTAATGGTGGATGAGTTAGGCACTACGCCCCGCCGCCGTCACCCCTTCACCTGGTCTGCAAAGGTTTCTTTTTGGGCGGAACAGGTGAGCAAACGTACTATTATCGAAGCGCCGCGCGAATTTTCGCCGCGCGTTATTCGCTAAAAGTTGAGGCTTACCCCATGGAGACACCCGGCGTTACTGTTGTGTCTGAGGCAGGAATCGCTACATTCGTCCCCTGTGTTCCCGAGAAAACCAGCGACGGATACCACACGATCGAGGAGTTGTACGAACACCGCCACGCGCTATTTATGGCCCTTACCTGCGCCATGCCCTGGCGGAGCTGGAAAAGCCGCCGCCACCATGACGGCCCCTCCTATGATGGATGGTTTATTGCTTTAGATTTGCTGTAGTACAATCCAACTACCGCCGCGACCAGTGGCGGTTAATCAC
>ERZ1066137.767-NODE-767-length-20135-cov-18.686155_pt1 | contig 20135 bp, 17 predicted proteins | sample MGYA00382784_ERZ1066137 | MGnify/ENA primary metagenome ERZ1066137 (study PRJEB33369, sample SAMEA5778367) | biofilm metagenome | biome: Industrial cooling water; feature: Water cooling tower basin; material: Biofilm | place: United Arab Emirates | collected... | reverse complement strand
CTTTCTTGACCCGGCCGGCGAGCTCCGCCCTCGCCCTACGCGGCGCTGCTCAGCATCCAGCGCCGCCCGGACTGCCACTTCATGCAGCGGTGGCCTTCACCGCGCGCGATGAGGCGGATCCGCGAAAAGGTCCACGCGCTGACCTCCGTGCGTAGCAACCGGGCCAAGGACGTGAAGGAGATCATCGAGTCCTTGAACCCCGTGCTGCGAGGATGGGGCAACTACTTCAAGACCGGTAATGCGGACAAGAAGTTCAACCAGGTCGACCACTACGTGCGCAAGAGGATCTTGCGCTGGCTGTGGCGGCGTGGTGGACAACGCCCGCGCTTCCGGGCGAGCAAGTGGCCCTGTGACCGCCTCTACGAGATGGGCCTCCATCAACTCCAAACGTCCGTGCGCTACCCGGCGCACGCCACTCCCCCAAGACCGTCGGTAAGCCGTGTGCGGGAAATCCGCACGCACGGTTTGACAGGGGGTCCTGGGCAACCCTCGGGCGGCCCGCCGCCCAGAAAGTCATAGGATCTACCAATGAGGCGGCTCAAGCTCTGTCTCTCCCTGCTCGCGGGCGCCTGTGCGCCCCGCAGCGGCGAGCACGTGGGAAATGGCAACACCACCGGCATCACGTCGGTGGTGGTCCCGTCGACCGGTCCACGTCGATGGCGAAGACCCGCGCGAGGAGGCCCGCCCACGCGAGGCGGCGCGGGCGCGCTCAGCCCGGGATCGGCGGCGGCGGCACGAAGCCCTGGACGATGAACACGTGGTCGGGCTGGTTCTCCCACTGCAGGAACATGTAGTCGCCGGTCTCGGGCTCGAAGTACGAGCCCCACGGCTTGACGAAGCTCTCGAAGAACGGCTTGCGCGTCTCGACGATCGGATCGCCGTCCGCGTCGACCGCGTAGCTCGACACGCCGCGCGGGTTCGACAGCCACTCGGTCACCATGATCCGCTGCTCGGGGAACAGCGGCGACCCGGCGGGGATGTAGCTGAACCCGCCAGGCCCGTACGGGACGTCGACCGTCTTCGTCAGCGCCCCGATCTCGTAGTGGTCGCCGTTGTACGTGATGTCCGCGCGCGACCAGCTCCCGGGGCCGACGTGGTCGATCGGGAAGCCCATCACGCGCAGCATCCCGGCGTCGGGGAACCCGGCCGGCACGAAGTTGATCCCGCCGGGCGACTGGTTCTGCCCGAGCGGCGTCAGGTCGATCGTGCTCGCCAGGCTCATCGCCCCCGGCAGGTACTGCGACAGCTTCTTGGTCGGGTAGTGCGACAGGAACACCACCCCCTTCGGCCCGTTCGCCATCAGGTCGAGGTACGGCGCCGACAGCACCGGCGTCGCCTCGCCGGCCCACCCGACGATGTGTCCGCACGGCCCGCGCTCGACGAAGATCTGGTGGAGCTGCGCCTCCGGCACCTCCGACGGGCCGACGATGTACAGCAGGTTCGGCTCCTTCGGCGAGATCACGAGCCCGCCGAGCCGCGGCAGCACGCCCCCGCCCAGCTTCGGCACCGGCCCGAGGTCGTACGCGAAGTACGTGCCGACGTACTCCTGCGCGAGCACGGCCTCGGGCCCCGCCGGCATCGGCAGCGCGTCGAGGCACGCGCCGCTGGTCTCGCCGGTGTCGCCCGTCGATCCGCCGCCGGTCGACACCGCCGTCGTCGCCTCGGTCGCGGTCACCATGCCAGTGCTCGCGCCGGTGCCCGTGTCGCCCGTCGTCGTCGGCACGCCCGTCGACGTCGACGCTTCGCCGCCGGTCGACGCGCCCGTCGACGTCGCGCTCCCCGTGTCGGTGTCGGGCGGCACCCCCGTCGACGGGTTCGCCGTGGACACGCCGGTCGCGCTGCCCTGCGAGGTCGCGCGGCCGTCATCGCCGCACGCGAGCGCGAGCGCGAGCGACGGTCCGAGGAGCACGGCGAGGCGAGGCGAGGCGGCCATGCGCGCCAGCCTATCGCAACGGCGCGCGCGACGGCGCGCGCGCCCGACCGGCTGGCGCGGGTCGCCACGAGCCAGCCGGCGACCCGCGCGCGGACGTCGGGGTAAGCCTCGGCAGCTCGTCCATCGAGCCAGGCGAGCACCGCGCGTACGCGCGGCCGCCTCGTCGTGGCGCTTCATCCGGCGCAGCGCCAGGATCGCCACCTCGTCGAAGCGCCAGCGCCTGGTCGACCGTGCGCAGCGCCGCCTCGCACGCCGAGATCCGCAGCAGCGGCTCGACGAGCCGCGGGTGCGCCGGCCCGTAGGTCGCCGCGACGCGGTCGAAGTTCTCGCGGTACAGCAGCGCCCTCGCGCAGGCGCCCCTCGAGGAACCTCTCCGCCTCGCGGTACAGGTCGAGGGCGACCCGCGCCGCCGCGAGCTTGCGGTGCAGCGCCGTCACCTCGGCCGCGACCGCGGGATCCTCCGGCGGAGGCACCGCCGCCGTCAGCGCCGCGATGTCCTCGCAGCGCGCCGGCGCCGGTCCGCAGCGTGTCGCCCTGGACCAGCTCCATGGCGATGAAGACATGTCCCGAGAATTCACCGGCGTCGTGGACCGCGACGACGTTCGGGGGGCGAGCCGGGCCAGCGTCGGGGCCTCGCCCGACAGCGAGACCCGGGTCGGCGTCTCGTCGGACGCCTGGCTCCCCGCAGCCGCCGCGCCCTCCCTCACGATCCTCACCCGCCCCCGTCGTACGCCCCCGCGAGCGAGACGAGCCGCGACGCCGCGCGCCGATGCTCGCGCGCCCCTCACGACGTCGCACGCGACCGGCCCGGGGCTGTCTACAGGGCCAGGAGTGAGCGGACCGGACCCATCGGTCGATCCGCCGGACTCGCGGATCCGTACAGGAGCGCCATGGCGGCGGACGAGACGAGCCTGCCGCCGGCCCGCGGGCCGGCTCTATCCTCGGAGACGTTGACCGCCGGCCCCGACGACCTCGACAGGCGCTCGCTCGCGCTGGCCTTGACGCTCGCCGAGCGCCCGACGGGCGAGCTGGGCCGCGCGGGCGGGCGGACGCCCTCCCAGGCCGTGACGCAGCTCGTCGCCTCGCTCGACGCCGCCGCCCGCACGGGCGAAGCGCCGGAGCTGCGGCTCGAGGCGGGCGAGTCGGTCGGTCGCTACCTGGTCCTCGCGCGCCTCGGCGCCGGCGGCATGGGCGTCGTCTATGCGGCCTACGACCCGGAGCTCGACCGCAAGGTCGCGCTCAAGCTGCTGCGCTGGCGCCACGGCGACGAGGCCGACGGGCGCTCCCGCCTGCTGCGCGAGGCCCAGGCGATGGCCCGCCTGCAGCACCCCAACGTCGTCGCCGTGTTCGACGTCGGCTCGCTCGACGGCCACGTGTGGGTCGCCATGGAGTTCGTCGACGGCGCGGGCCTCTCGACCTGGGCCGCCGGGCGCCCGTGGCGAGATGTCCTCGAGGCCATGTGTTCCGCCGGCCGCGGGCTCGCGGCGGCCCACGCCGCAGGGCTCGTCCACCGCGACGTCAAGCCCGACAACATCATGGTAGACGCCGACGGCCGCGTGCGCCTGATGGACTTCGGGCTCGCGCGCAGCGGCGCGTTCGCCGGCGTCCCCGCGGCGAGCGACGCCCCGCTGACCGTCTCGGCCGCCGCGCTCGACCACGGCCTCACCCTCGCCGGCGCGCTGCTCGGCACCCCCGCGTATATGGCCCCCGAGCAGTTCTCGGGCCTGCCCGCCGACGCCCGCTCCGACCAGTTCGGCTGGTGCGTCGCCTGCTGGGAGGTGCTCCACGGCGCGCGCCCGTTCGCCGGCGACACCCTGCCCGCGCTGCAGCTCGCGGTCACCACCGGCGAGCTGCGGCCCCCGCCGGCCGGCAGCGCGGTCCCGCCGTGGGTCCGGCGGGTGCTGACGCGCGGGCTGTCGACCGACCCCGCCGAGCGCTTCGCCACGATGGACGACCTGCTCGCCGAGCTCGCGCGCGGCCAGGCGCGCCCGCGCCGGTGGCTGCGCGGGCTCGCGCTGCTCGCCGCGCTCGTCGGGGCCGCCTCGGCCCGCCAGCTCGCCCAGGTCCGCGCCGCCGAGGCCTGCGAGGCCGCCGGCGCCGCCACCGAGCCGCTGTGGAACCCGGCCGTCCGCGAGCGGCTGCGCGCCGCGTTCACCCGCGAGAGCCCGCGGCTCGGCGCGACCGCGCTCGCGCGGACGACCGGCTTCCTCGATCGCTTCGCCGCCGAGTGGCAGGCGACGCGCGTCGCCGTGTGCCGCGAGGCGACGATCGAGCGCACGCGCGCGACCGAGACCGCCGTCGGGATCGTCGCCTGCCTCGAGGAGCGCCGGACCGACCTCGAGGCGGTGCTCGACGTCCTCGCCGAGGCCGACGCCGAGGTCGTGCAGCGCGCCGCCCACCTCGTGTCCGGGCTGATGCCCGCGCGCGCCTGCCTCGCCGACGCGAGGGCCCGGCGCGCCGGCGTCGACGAGGACGCCGCCGAGCGCGCGCGGACCGTCGCGCTGCGCCGCCGCCTCGTCCGCGCCATCGCGCTCGAGGACGCCGGCAAGTTCGCCGCCGGCCTCGCGCTCGCGCACGGCGTCCGGCTCGAGGCCGAGCGCATGGGCCAGCCGCTGCTACTCGCCGAGGCGAACATGCGGATCGGCAACCTCCACGAGCGCAGCGGCCGGTTCGCCGAGGCCGAGCGCACGCTCGAGGAGGCGGTGTTCCTCGCCGCCGGCGTCGGCCACGACGAGACCGTCGCCGAGGCCGCGTCGATGCTCGCGTTCGCGGTCGGCTACCGGCTCGCCCGCCTCGACGACGCGCTCCGGTGGGCCCGTCTCGCCGAGGCCGCGCTGCTGCGCGCCGGCGCGACCGAGTCGCTCCGCGCCGCCCGCCTCCACAGCGTCCTCGGCACCGTCCACCGCCTCCACGGCGACCTCGACGCCGCGCTCGCCCACTCGCGCCGCGCCGTCGAGCTGCGCGAGTCGCTGCTCGGCCCCGAGCACCCCGACCTCGCCCGCTCGCTCAACACCCTCGGCAACGTCGCGCTCGCCCGCGGCGACCACGAGCTCGCGCTCCGCTGCCACGGGCGCGCGCTCGAGCTGCGCGAGCGGGCCTACGGCCGCGACGTGCCGGACGTCGCGACCTCGCTGAAGAACCTCGGCGACGCCCAGCTCGCCGCCGGCGCCCTCGCCGAGGCGCTGCGCTCGCACGGAGAGGCGCTGGCACTGCGCGAGCGGCTGCTCGGCCCGGCCCACCCGGACGTCGCGTCGGCGTTGATCGACCTCGGCCGCACGCACCGGGCGCTCGGCGATCACGCCGCCGCGTGGGCGGCGTTCGAGCGGGCCGCGACGCTGCGCGAGCAGACCGGCCAGAGCTCGCTCGCCCTCGCCGAGGCGCTGCAGCTCGCCGGCGAAGCCGCGCTCGCGCTCGATCGACCGGCCGACGCCGCCGCCGCGCTCGAGCGGGCGCTCGTTCTCACCGGCGACGATCCGCCCTCGGAGCGCCGCGCGCGAGCCCTCGCCGCGCTCGCGCAGGCCCAGCGAGCCCAGGGGCAGGACGCCAGCGCCTCGGCCACCGCCCGCGCCGCCCACGACGAGTCGGCCCGCGCTCGCCGCTCGCGCGAGCGACCGCTCCCGTGACCGCCGACGCGTCGGCCGGCTGCGCGCGTGAGCCCTCGCCAGCGACCTGCCGGGCGCACAGCGACAACCACGCCGCCGCGCTCGCCGCGCGTGCCGGGGGGGCACGCCGCCCCGCCCACGCCCCCCTGTCCCCACTGTTCCTCGGCGACGATCCGCGCGTCGAGCTCGAGGCCGCCGCCGGCGGAGTCCGCCGATGACACGGATCGCAATCACCCACGTCCTCCTACGACGAGCGCTGCCGAACGCGGGGGGCGTCTCCGGGGCGCTCGGCGACCGTTGAGGTTCAGCCGCGAACACTTGCCCGCTGATCGTCAACGAGCTTGCGGTGACTGCTGGGCGGCGCGAGGCCGCGTCGCCAGCCGTCACGCCGCGTCGGCGGCGTAACAGGTCCAGGCGGGCCGTAGAGGGCGTCCCACGGGGCGGGCCACCCGCCCGGTCCGCGGGCCAGGGCGCCGCAGTGCGCGGCGCGCTCGCGGTTGAGCATCTCGGCTCACGGTATCCTCGTTATCCGAGGATATCCGAGCGCTCCCGGTAGTCGCCGTCGAGCGCGGCTGCGCCCTGGAACGCGCCCGCGATCGCCTTCTACCGCTTGCTCGGCGCCGCGCCGCTGCCCGAGTGGACGAGCGACGCACTGCTCAACCTGTCCCGCGCGCCAGGTGCATGATCCCGCGGCCGCGCGGCCGCCGACGAGATCGAGTAGCGTGGGGGTGATGCGAGTGTATCTCCTCGTCGCGTGTGCCGTGCTCCTCCTGTCCGCCTGTCCCGCGGAGGGCGACGATACGTCGGCCGGCTCCGGGTCGACGGGGACGACCGGCGCCACCGCGTCGGGCGACGATACGTCGGCCGGCTCCGGGTCGACGGGGACGACCGGCGCCACCGCGTCGGGCGGCGACGAGCTGAACTACTGCCCGGGCGTGCCGGAGGTCAGCGCGCCCTGCCTCGACGACGACGACTGTGACCCGCTCATGAGCATGTACTGCGCGCCGGAGGAGAACGACTGCCCGGGCGCGGGCTGTGCGGCGCTCTGCGTCGACGACGCGGAGTGCGGCGCGGACGCGGTCTGCGTCGTCTCCGGGACAGGCTGCTGCGCGGGTCAGCAGAGCCTTTGCCTGCCCGCGTGCACGCCCGGTAGTTGCGCGGAGGGCGAGGAGTGCCTGCCCGACGGCCACTGCGCGCCGCTCCCCTGCGACGGCGGTTACACCTGTCCCGCGGGGAACACCTGCGCGCCGAAGACGGAGGGCGCGGACGGTCACGGCTGCGTGCAGATCCCGTGCGATCAGCCGGGCGCGCAGCCGTGCGGCGAACTGTTCGGGTGCGTCGCCGGGGCGTGCGAGCGGCTCACCTGCACGGCGAGCGCGGACTGCCCGTGCGGGACCTGCGTGCAGGGGCGGTGCCACGAGCGGCCGTGGCTCTGCACGTCACCGTCGCCGTGAGCCCGCGGCTCCGTACCGTACCTGCCGCGTGTGGCGCTCGCGGCGAGCCGGCCCGTCGTGGGTGCCCAGGAGGATCTCGAGCGCCCGGCGGACCCGGCTCGATCATGGCTTCGTCTCCTGCTCGATCGGACACGAGACGCGGAACAGAGCGCCGCCGCCGGAGCGGCTCAGGGCGGTGTTTGTACCGCCGTGAGCCTGGACGATCGCGCGGCAGATCGCCAGCCTGAGCCCGAAGCCGCCGTCGTGGTGGCGGCAGGTCGGGCAGGTTGATCGGTCGGCCGGCGAGCGTGCCCTCGAGGCGGGTCCGCGCGCCGCCGACCGGGTCCTCGAGCGAGACCCACTCGCGGCGCAGGTTGAGGCCGGCGGTCTCGAGGCGGGTCATATGCAGCAGGTTGGTGACGAAGCGCGCGAGGCTCATCGCCTCGTCGTAGATCGTCGTGGCGAACTCGACGCGCCGGTCGTCGGTCAGCGAGCCCGTCTGGATCAGCACGCTGGCGGGCCGCGGCCGTCGTGATCCGGGACGCGCTCGTCGCCGCCGCAGCGTCGTCGTCGACCGCTACTGGTTGTCTAACGTCGTCTACCACCGCGCCATGGGCTCGCCGTGCGTCCTCGACGTGGTCGCCGGCGCGCTCCCGGTGCCCGACTTCACGGTCTTTCTCCACGCCCGCGACCGTCTGGCGCTGCGCCCTGCCGAGGACCTCGAGGCCGAGGGCGTCGAAGGTCGTGACCTTGACGCCCGAGATCCCGGCGCGCTCAAGGCGCTCGGCGAAGGTCTCCTGGATCGCCTTGTTGAACATGACCACGCGGATCCGCGCGACGTCGGCCTGCGCGACCAGGCGGGCGACGCGGCCGACCAGGGTGGTCGTCTTGCCGGCGCCGGGGGCCGCGTGGACGAGGGCGTGGGCGCCGAGCGGGTGGCCGATGATCGCGGCCTGTTCGGGGGTCCAGGCGGTCATGACGACCGGCGGGAGTCGTCGCTCGGCGGGGCGTTGGCGGGGTAGTTCGCGTTGGTGTTGATGCCGCGGATGATGTGGACGAGCTGGTCGATGTCGGGCTCGGCGAACAGGCCCTCGGGGCCCTCGGCGTGGAGGTCGGTGAACGGGGGCTCGTAGAGGGCGCCGATCTCCATCACGCCCTGGTGGGTGAGGCAGGATACCAGCAGACCGGCCACGCCGGCAGCCGCTCGCGCCGGTGTCCTGGCCGGGCCCGGGGGCGAGGTGAGCGTTTTCGCACCCCCGGGGACGCTGAGGTTCCGGGAGGTCTCTCGGGGTCGCATTCTCCTAGAAGCCGCCGGGGACGGGACAGTTGAGCTCGTCGCTGCCGTCGAGGCAGTCCTCCTCGTAGTCGCACTTGTAGCTCTGGGGGACCTGCTGACCGCTGGCGCACGTGAACGGGGGCTCCGGCGTCCTCCCGTAGCACTTCCGCTGGACCTCGGACTCTGCGGCGTACGACATGAATGGGCAGACCGAGACCGCGGCGGCATAGGTATCGTAGCAGTTCGAGCTCGACGCCATGCAGCCGGCGACCTGGATACAGTCAGAGTAGTTCCGCTCCGCTGCGACGAGGCAGTTCATGTGCGGCGTAGTCTCGTCGCTGAACTCGTTGTAGACGTCGTGCATGCACGCCTCGATCGGCGGCGGGAGCAGATAGTCCTCCTGACACTCGGCGAGCGAGTCATAGAACGGAGGGTCCTGCGCCAGCTGGCATGTGCAATCGAAGGTCATCTGCTCCTCGAGCTCGATGATCAGCTGCGCGAAGGGCTCGAAGGTGTTGTCCTCCTTGCACGCGACGAGGGTCGACCCGAATACGGCGAGGGCCATGAGTCCCTGAGCGGGCATCGATGAACGCTTACAAATCGGCATGGCCGAACGTACTGCGGACGTCCGCAGAAGGTCAAGCGCGCCGTCTGCGTGTACAACGTTCAGAGCGGGCCGGGCCGATGCCAACGTCGGGGCGCCAACTCACGAACGATGCGGAGCGAGCCCCACATCGTCGTGGTCTCTCTCGTGAGAGCCTTTGTCGACGCCATGGTTATTGGACGCCCAGGCGGGTGAGCCAGTTGGTGAGGGTCTGGTAGCTTCCGAGGCCGAGCAGCTCGGCGGCGCAGGTCTTGTTGTTGCCGGCCTCGGCGAGGGCGCGCTGGAGGTAGTGGCGCGAGAGGTCGTCGAGGAGGTCCTGCAGGCGGAAGCCGTCGCCGAGGGAGTGGGCCAGGAGGGACGTGTCGCGGGCCTGCGGGGTGGCGAGCAGGGCCTCGCGGACGGCGTCGACGCCGATCGTCTGGCCGTCGGCCCAGAGGGCGGCGCGTAGGAGGGTGTTTTTCAGCTCGCGGACGTTGCCAGGCCAGGGCGGACACGCCGATGGCCTCGGCGATCTCGCGCGTGCGGGCCTGCAATCCCTTGATTCGAATGACCTCCGCGGCCCGGAGGGCGAGGTCTCGCTGATGCGGCGTGAGCGGCAAAACGCGTGGTTAGTAAGTACTCACTAACCGGTCAAGGGCCAGGTGGACGGCGATCTTCGCACCAGGAACTCGCGCGCTCGCGCGCCGTGGGCGAATTCGCGCATCTCCCGCAACGAATCGATCCCGACGCACGGGCATGCGTGACTTCGGAATGCACGAGCGGGCACTATCCTCCCGGACATGGGTCTCTCCCGTCCTCGAGCTCTGCTAGTCGCCCTGTTCCTCCCGGCCTGTACGGGGCCAACATCGACGAGCGCCCCGGAGCCGGCGCCGTCGGAGCCGCACCCCTTCGTGCGTGACGAGCCCGAGCCGGTCGTCGTCGGCGAGGGCGTCATCTCGACCGGGGACGAGGAATTCGCCGTCGCGTTCGCAACCGACGGGCGCATCGCGCTGTTCTCACGGGCCGACCCCAAGGCATTCAATGCCCAGCTACTCTATGTCACCCGCTTCGAGGACGGCCGCTGGACCCGCCCGGAGATCGCCCCGTTCTCGGGCACGCATCGCGACATCGATCCGGTGTTCTCGCCGGACGGCGCCCGGCTGTACTTTGGCTCGAATCGACCGGTCCCCGGGACGAGCTTGACCGACATGAACGTATGGGCGGTCGAGCGCGTCGGCGACGGCTGGAGCGAGCCCAGGATCTTGCCGGCCCCCGTCAACACCCCGGGTGACGAATGGCAGGTGAGCGTGGCCCGGAACGGTGACCTGTGCGTCGTCGCGCGGGATCGGCCCGGCGGAAAGGGCGGCGTCGACCTCTGGCTGCACCCTCTCGTCGACGGCACCTACCAGGCCGGCGAGAACCTCGCGAGCGTCAACAGCGAGGCCACCGACGGCAACCCGTTCCTCGCCCCCGATCAGAGCTTCCTGCTGTTCGTGTCGAAGCGAGACGGCCACTTCGGCAAGGAGCCGTCGGATCTCTACGTCAGCTTCCGCAAGGATGGTGCGTTCACCGCCCCCCTCAACGTCGAGCGCCACATCGGCCGGGAGCTCGACGCCATCGCCCCTCTCCTCTCGCCGGACGGCCGGACCTTCTTCTATGGCGCTCGCAAGCCCTTCGGCGACACACCGCGCCCCACGCCCTTCACCGCCGAGACGTTCGAGCGGGCGATCCGCAGCCCCGGCAACGGCCTCGGAGACATCTATCAGGTTCGCGCGAGCTTCTTGCGGCTCGACGAGCTCCGCCGGACGGCCCTCGGCGGCTGAATCCTCCTGTTCGTTCACATCGCTTCCGGTGAAGTCCATGTCCGAGATGTCCCGACACTCCGGCCAGCTCGGGTCGCCGCCGGAGATCAGGATGAACGCGACGTTCTGCGCCAGCCCGTCCTTCGCGGCGACGAGCCCCGCCGAGCATGCCACGCATGTCGGACACCAGCGTCATCACCGCGACTACGGCTTTCGGGTTGCGCCGCGGCCGATCGACGCCGAGGAGGCCGCCTGGGATCCGAGCTGGTGCGGTAACGAGAGCTGGATGGCCGAGAACGTCGGCCGCTACGTCGAGCGCACCGAGCTGCTGGCGCGGCGCAACATCCTGACCGAAGACGAAGCCACCCACGCCCGGATCGCGGCGGTGATCGATGAGACCGCCGGGCTGCCGGCGGCCGAGTGAGAGGCGCGCCGCTGTGAGGTGCTGCATTCCGTCGATCTGCGGATCATTATGACCGACCCCAAGTGGGCTGAGGGGATCGAGCCGGAGCTGGTGTTTGGCTCGACGGCCTATGATGTGTGGTGGAACGACCCCTTGCGCCCGGAGGCGTGAGCCCCGTGCTTTCGGGCTCTCGACGCGGCCCGCTCGGTCCCCTGGATCGACTACGACTCGATCACCCCGCTCGACCTCGACCTCGAATCGATTCACGGTCGTACCGAAGTCCGACCTCGGCCTCTGACTCTGATCTTCGGGGGGCACGTGGGTGAGGGTGCCGAGCTCGCCAGAGAGCTCGGCCCCCCGATTGTCACAGGCGCGATTTTATGACATGGAGGTCAACAAGACGCTGATGGCCAAGACTGCGCCCAAAATCACCCTCAGCCCACCACTCTGGCCGACCGCTGGCGGCCCCGGTCAGCGACGGGCCGTCTCGCGCACATCCCCCGCCGAGCTCACCGTCGCGTGGCGCGTCGCGTTCAAGGACCAGATCACCCCCCCCGTCGTCGGCGGAGACGGCACGATCTACGTCGGGGGCTTCGACAAGCACCTCTACGCCTTCAGCCCCGCCGGCGCCCTCGCCCTCAAGAAGAAGTTCATCGGCCCGATCATGTCGGACCCCGCGATCGGCGCCACCGGGCTGATCTTCGTCGCGCCGCACCATCGCCCGCCGACCGGCCTCGAGACGACGCTCTGCGCCATCGACCCGACCCGCCCGAAGGGCGACGAGATCGTGTGGAGCGTCACCTTTGCGGGCGCCGCCCGGCCGCTGCTCCCCCACCCTGACGGCGGCGTCCTCGCCGTCAGCTCGGGCGGCGTCCTCCACAGCGTCAACGCCGCTGGCATCGAGCGCTTCGCCGCTCGCTTCGGCGAGTCGTCCTCGGTCGGCCCGACCCTGCTCAGCGACGGGACCACCGTCGTCCTCGCCGAGGAGGGCAGGACCACGCGCGTCATCGGCCTCGCGCCCGACGGCGGCCAGCGCTTCGCGGTGACCGTACCCAGCACCATCGCGCCGGCCACGGCCCTCGACGACGGCGGCTTCTGGCTGCTCAGCGTCGACGGCGCGCGGCGACGCATGGACGCCGACGGTCGCGAGGTCGCCGTCCTCCCGCCGCTCGACGCCAGCGCCTTCTTCCAGTGCGGCCTCGCGCTCAGGCCCGACGGCGGCCTGTGGGTGGCTCGGAGCCAGCGCCACGCCGGGGCGCTCATCGACCTCGACCCCACCGGTGCTGTCCGCGGGCAGGTCTCCCTCGGTGACGGCGCCGGCCCCGCGCTCGGCTTCATCGACGGCGCGGCGCTCGTCGCCGCGCGCGACGGCACGCTCACCCTCGTCACCGCCGAGCGCGAGATCGCCTGGTCGCTCCCCGTCGGCGACCCCGCCTCCGAGGCCTCTGGCGCCACCCCGGCGCCCGTTGTCCCCAGCCTCGACGGCTTCGTGACGCGCGTCGACGGCGCAAGCTCGGCCAATTCGGAGCGTCAGCCCTGTGAGCTGGTCGGGCTCGCCGCGCCGCGCTGAGCTCGCCGCTCACGCCCGCTCGCTCACCGACGGCCGAGCGTACCTTTTCATGGCTCGCTATCCTCGCTCCTCACCGGGTATGGGCCGAGGAGGTCGGCGACGCCCTCGAGACCATCGCCGCAATGGAGCGAAACGGACTGGAGGCATCCAACAAGGGCGCCCCGGGCGGTCCTCGCGGCGGGGTTGCCAGCCGCGCTCACTTCGCCGGGACCGCGAGGAGCTTGTCGAGGGCGGCGATCACGGCGTTCGGGTTGTCCTCCTGGATCATGTGACCCGCCGTCGGGTCGCCGACCCGCGCGACAAGGGAGCCCGTGCCGAGCCTCTCGACCCACTGGTCCAGCTCCTGCTCGATGACGGCGCCCTGCAACTTGCACACGCGTGCGTCGCCCAGCGGGCTCGCCGAGCAGTTGTTCTTGGTCTCGTCGTAGTCGGGGTCGCACTCGCAGGTCGCGCCGTCCGGGCACAGGGAGGCAGCGTCCGGGTCGCAGCGCAGGGCCCCGAAGAGCCCGTCTTTCAGCCCCGACACCAGCGCGTACGGCTTGCCCTGGAGCTTCGCCAGACCACCGGCCACTTCGCCCTGGTAGGCGTTGTCGCCCAGGATCGAGATGGCCATCGTCGACATCGCCGCGCAGTCCTCGGCGGACAGCGGTTTCTGCGTGGACGGGTCCATCGCCGGGCTCAGGTAGGCGTCGCGGATCCGCTGGTAGGTGGCTCCCTGGTCCGGGTCGTTGGTCCGGGCCAGGGCGTCGGCGGTGACGGTCAGCATCGCGTTGCAGCCGAAGAGCGGGTCCGACTGGTAGAGCTGCGTGGCGAGCGTGCCCCAGGTGAGCAGTCCATGGTCGCGCCCGGGGTCGTCCGGATCGATCGACCAGGCCCATGTGTTGAGGATCAGCAGGCGGCTGAACAGCTCGGGCCGACGGGTCGCCACGCCCAACCCGATCGGGCCGCCCCAGTCTTGCACGACGAGCGTCACGTTCTGTAGCTCCGCCGCGACCACGAACGCCTCGAGGTCGGCCGACTGCGAGCGTGGTCGGTAGTCGAATCGGGTCGGATCCGGGGCGTCGCTCATGCCCATGCCGAGGAGATCGATCGCGATCACACGGTGGCCGCGGTCGATCATCGCCTTGGCGACGTGGCGATACAGAAAGGACCAGGTCGGGTTGCCGTGGACCAGCAGGATCGTCTCCCTGGCGTCGCGCGGCCCCTCGTCGAAGAAGTGCATCCGCCCGTGGCCCGTCTCGAAGGCGCAGGACATGAAGGGATAGTCCTGCGCGTCGACCTGGAAGGGACGCACGAACGCCTTCGACGTGTCGCTGGCGCACGAGGCCTCGGGCGCGGCCTCGCCCGCGCTTTCGCCCTGATCGGAGGTCGAACCAGCGGCGCCGCCCGTGGCCGCGCCGTCGTCGCTGCACCCGGCCCCGGCGAGCGCCATCAGCAGGCACGAGCCCGCCACCGTGAGGAACAAGAGTCGATTCATGAAGAAGCCTCCCGCGCATGGACGCGCGCGGCCCGCGGCCCGGATGGCCGTGACCTGCCGCCCTGTTCCCGAGCGTAGGAAGTCGCCGGCAACATTGCAACTTAAATTGCAATGTTGCCGGGGGACGCCGGGAGGCCTCGAATTCAGGCCCTAGGTCGCGGGTAGACGCCCCGGAGGGCCTGCCCGACGAGCGCGTGGAGCCAGTCGCCGACGGGGGGCTGGCGCTCGAGGACGACTCGGTGCATCAGCGCGCCGACGAGCATGAAGGAGAGGAGCATGGGGTCGGTGTCCTCGCTCCACTCGCCACGCGCCCGGGCCCGCGAGATCATGTCGAGCATGGGCGACGCGGTTCGAGCGACCTGAACGAGGGTGAGGTCGGCCAACAGCGCCGCGGAGTCGGACAGGGCCAGACGGAGGCCTGCCTTGCCGAGGGCCGAGTCGAGCAGCTCACCGATCGGGGCGAGGACGGCCACCAGATCGCCCTGGAGCGACCCGGTGTCGGGGACGGTGAGGGAGCGGTCGATCAGGATCCGGCCGAGGGCGGCGGCGACCAGGCTCTCGCGGGTCGGCCAGCGGCGGTAGATGGTCGTCTTGTTGACCGCCGCGGCGCGGGCGATCCGGTCGATGCTCAGCCCATCAATCCCCGCCCGGGAGAGGTCGGCCAGCGTGTGTTCGAGGATGGCGTCGACGATCGGCTCTCCTCGCGCGCGGCCCGCGTCGCGTCGCGTCTTGGCTGCCATGAGGGTAGGGTATTGGGTCTTTCAGCCGCTGACAGCGGGCGCGGCGAAGTCCGGCTCGTGCGATGACGCGCGCCGGTCGTCGCGCCCTGGGTCCTCGCTCCATGCTCGGGCCACGAGCTCACCCACCGCCTACCAGGGCCACAAGTTCAACGAGAAGGGCGCGGCAGCCCTGTCTGCTGGACGAGCCGGTGGCGGGTGCGTCGCTCCGGCTCACGGCTGGTCGAGCCGCGCCGTCACCCCGGCGATGCTCGCCCTCGAACAGCGCCTTCGGTCGCGCTCCGCTCATGGCGTCGTCTCGCCGCGCGCGGGGGGTCGACGACCGCGAGCCGTCGCTTCGGCGGGTCCGCGTCTGCCGGTAGCGACTTGTGATAGGGTCCGGCGGCCGATCCGCCGGACTCGGCGGTCGGGGTGCGAGGGCGAAGGAGGGGACGATGTTCGATCTGCCTTGTGATTGGAGGGCCGGGTTCGTGATGGATCCGACCAAGAAACAGCGTTTGGGGTACGTGACCGCGTTGAACGGCTTGGGGCTGGCGAGGCCGCTCGCGTCCGACATCACGGTGTACACCCCATTCAACACGGGCGCCGCGCCGACGTACTCGGGGCTCGTCGGGTACACCGCGCCGAGCGCGGGCGTGCCCACCGGATCGTGCAAGTGCATCGGCGTGGTCGAGCACTTCTCGTGGAACGGAGGCGTGAAGGATCCGATCAGCCTCAGCTTCTACGTGTCCGCGGAGAACGCGGCGCAGCTGAGAGCGCTGCGGCTCAGCGCCAAGAACACGGCGATCAGCGAGCTCGGCTGGTGGATCGCCGACTACGACCAGGAGGTGAAGAAGTGGTTCGAGGCGGCCTTCCCGAAGGCGCCCGACAGGGTCTCCGGGAAGGTCAACGCCCCCGGAAAGCGTGACATCCGCCTGCACGTGGTCACGGACCCCGAGAAGGTGGCGCCGAACATCGACGTGAACGTGTACAGGGTGCACGTCGAGATCGTCCCCACGGGGACGGTGCAGCACACGCTCCACTTCGCAAGTTCGGATCTGAAACAGCTCGTCAAGAGCTGGGGCCTCGTCGTCGGGACGATGGCCTGAGCCTTGAGCGGGGCGAGCGGCGGGGCTGACATCGCGCGCGCCACCGAGCCGTGGTTTGGCAAGCTCCGCAGCGAGGGCTCCACCCTCCGAGAAATCGTCGCCGCCCTCGAGCGCGAGGGACTATTCATGCGGATCTCGATTCTGCGGACAAGCAAAGCGAAGCTGTCCCACCCCCAGCGCGGTCGGCGCATCGGGTCCTAAGTCCCTGCCGCGCCTCAGAAAGCGTCTGCACGAGCTCGCTTCAGGAGCGAGGTTTCAGGACTGGCTCTTCGATATCTGCCGTAGTTTTGAACAGACGTGGTGCGCATGGATGCGCGCCCGTCGAGCCCCGCCTACTCGCCCCAGTCGAGGGAGCTCATTTGCGCCCCTTCGGCCAGAATGCGGCGGTTAGGGCGACGCCAAGCGCCCCGGTCAGGACGAGCTTCTCTTCGAGGCCGACCGGCGCCATATCGACGGCCTGGGCACCCTCGGCCGTGCTGACGGTGCCGCGCCAGCGAGCGCCCGGGTAGAGCCGGGCGGTCAGGGTCCAGGGCTGGACGGTGACGACGAAGACGTTGTCGGCGCTGCCGGCGATCTGGGCGACCTCGATCCGGCGTATTCGCGCACGAGCACCCGTGCGCGAGGGGCACGACTCGCTAGCCGACCTCGCCGGCCTGAATCCGCGGGCCGGCTTCGAGCGCGCTCTCGTCGCGCCAGCCGTCCCCAATCTCCCGCTCGCGGGCCCCCCGGCGGCGAGCGGTCTCGCCGCTCGGCGGGCCTGCGTGTCAGCGCACCCACACGCTCGTGTACTTGGTCTTGCAGCTCGTATCGTAGCAGGGCGTGCCCGCGTTCAAGAAGCCCTGCGGGTTGCACGGGTAGACGGCGGGGTTGCACGCCTGTGCGACCAGCGAGCTCAGCTTGAGCATCGACTGGTCGTGCGTCGACCACGTCACCTGGCCCTGCGGCGCGTTGCCGAGGCCCATCGTCCAGCAGCACTCCTGCAGCGTGAACGTGACGATCGCGTTCTCGTTGCAGCCGGGGAAGCACTGGCAATTGGTGTCGAGCGCGCGGACGACGATGTCGAACACGCTGCGCTGGCTCGGGGTCAGGTTCTCGCCGTACGCCGGGGTGCCGCCGAGGAACTGCTGCGAGCAGGCGTTCGGGTTGTACTTGCCGCCGATCCACGGGCCGAAGCCGGTGTCCTGCAGGACGTTGTTGGTCCAGGCGACCGCGTACTCCTCGGTGCGCAGCAGCAGGTTGCGCGCGGGGATCGTCGCCCAGCCGACGTTCTTGTAGTCGGCGGTGGTGTACGTATTGACGTCGCCGAACGCCGAGGCGCCGGTGTGGGCGGCGACGGTGGTCCAGCCGCGGGCGTCGGGGTTGACCTGCGAGCCGATCAGGGTCCAGCCGCCGCCGTCGGCGACCATGTCGCAGCGGGCGAAGAACGGGCCCTGACCGCCGAGGCCGTCGGGATCGATCGTGTACACGCCGCTCTGCGCGCCCGGGTTCTGCGTCTTGATCTGCTTGCAGCTCGTCGGGTCCTGGCAGACCCCGCCGATGCAGTAGCCGCTGAGGCAGTCGCCGGGGAGGTTGCAGGACTTGTTGAAGTCGCACTTGCCGCAGATCGGGCCGCCGCAGTCGACGTCCGTCTCGGCGGCGTTCTTGAACCCGTCGCTGCAGCTCGCGGTCTTGCAGGCGTTGGTGCAGGTGTCGGCGTTGCTCTGGTTGCCGTCGTCGCACTGCTCCTGGCCCTGCCAGACCTTGCCGTCGCCGCAGATCGCCGACTTGCACGTCGACAGGCAGGCGTCGTTGTCCGAGAGGTTGCCGTCGTCGCACTGCTCGCCGGCCTGGGTGAAGCCGTCGCCGCACGCCGGGAGCTTGCACGCGAGCGTGCACGCGCCGGCGTTGCTGTTCGCCGGGCCGAGGTCGCACTGTTCGCCGGGCTGCTTGAAGCCGTCGCCGCAGGTCGCCGACTTGCACACGTTGGTGCAGGCGTCATCGTTGCTCTGGTTGCCGTCATCGCACGCCTCGCCGGGGCCCTTGTCGCCGTCGCCGCAGACGTTGAGCGCGCACTGCCCGTTGCAGGCCTTGCCGGGCCCGTTGCCGGGGCCGTCGTCGCACTGCTCGACGTTGGCCTGGATCAGGCCGTCGCCGCACACGGCGTTCTTGCAGGCGAGGGTGCACGCGCCGTCGTTGCTGTTGGCGCCGCCGGCGTCGCACTGCTCGCCGAGGCCGGGCTGCAGCAGGCCGTCGCCGCACGCGGGCGGCTTGCAGAGGTCGGTGCACTCGTCCTCGTTGTCGCCGTCGGCCCCGTCGTCGCACTGCTCGCCGGGGTCGAGGATCTCGTTGCCGCACGCCTCGAGCTTGCAGCTCGCCGAGCAGCCGTCCGCCGGGGCCGTGTTGCCGTCGTCGCACTGCTCGTCCGGGCCGACGTCGGCGTCGCCGCAGACGTTGAGCTTGCAGTTGCCGAGGCAGGTCTTGTTCGGGCCGTTGTCGACGCCGTCGTCGCACTCCTCGGTGCCCTCGCCGGTGTTGTACAGCGCCCCGTCGCCGCACACGTTGAGCGTGCATTGAGTCGTGCACGCGGCGTTGTCGGCGTTGTCGACGCCGTCGTCGCACTCCTCGGCCTTGCCCTCCTGGACGAAGCCGTCGTTGCAGGCGGCGAGCGTGCACACGTCGGTGCAATCGTCGGTGTTGTCGACGTTCCCGTCGTCGCACTGCTCGGTCGGCGCGACGACGCCGTCGCCGCAGCTGGCGAGCCCGCACTCGTTGTTGCAGTCGTCGTCGTCGACGTCGTTGCCGTCGTCGCAGCCCTCGCCGGGCCCGACCTTGCCGTCGCCGCACACGTTGTCGGTGCAATCGGCCTTGCAGCTCTGGCCGTCGCCGTTCTGCGCGCCGTCGTCGCACTGCTCGCCCGGGCCCTGGTCGCCGTCGCCGCAGACGTTGGTCTGACAGGTTCCGCTGCACGGCTTGCCCGGCCCGTTGCCGCGCACGCCGTCGTCGCACGCCTCGCCGGGGTCGACCGTCCCGTCGCCGCAGAACGGCTCCTCCGGCGGAGGCTCGCCGGTGTCGGTGTCGGTGTCGGTCGCTGTCGCCGAGGTCGTCGTCTCCGGGAACGTCGGGTTCGAATTCATCGTCGCCGAGACGCCCGAGTCCGTCGGCTCGCCGGTCGTGTCGCCCGGCGGCGCGGTGGTGCTCCCCGCCGCCGTCGTGCTGCCGCTGCCGGTCATCGTCACGCCCGACGTCGCCGGCGGATCATCGCCGCAGCCCGGCGACAGCCACGCCGCAGCCATCCACACGCCAATACACGCCCACTTACGACTTGCCAGGACTCGCATCATCCACCCCCGGGCCGCTTCACGGCCTTCAGCCCCACTCGCGCCCGGCATCCTACACAACCCCCACCCTCCTGGGGAGTGGCGTCCCCGGCGCAAACGCGCTCGGTCACCGTGAGATCGACCCCGGCGGTGGGGCGGGTCCGTCACCGACCGCCGCGCCATGTCCTGGCCGACCGCGACCATCCACGATGCTGACGAGCGAGGCTGTGAAAGCCGGCGGTACGAAGCGGCGTGGCGCTCTCGCGCGTCCAGCCGAAGGTGCCGTCGGCTGGACGCGCATGCACCCACCACGAGTCGCCCGAATTCGTCACCAGCAGCTCGCCGCTCGTTCCAAAGAGCTTCTGAAGCGCCTTCCCGCCATAAAAACCTCTTCCGAGGCGCTTTGGAACGCCTCCATCCGCCCGCGCATCGCGTTCGGAGCGCCTCCGAAGCCGTGATCCACGCGCAGCGCCCCGTCCTGAAGCGCTTTGCCCCCCGTGCGTCAGCTCAACCGCCGACGCTCGGCCGTCCCCGCGCTCGGCGCAGTGATGCTCCAACGGTGTGGGCTACGGTGAGGGGGTCGGGCGATACTCGGGATCGAGCAGCGACAGGCGCGCAGGCGCCTCTGCGATCGCGGTGTAGTCGGCCGGCGCGTCGGGCCGGGGCGCCCAGCCGAGGTTGCCAGTCGGCGCGTGCACGACCAGCCGATCGAACCCCGGCCCGCCGTTGGAAAAGCGCGCGTCGAAGATCCAGAACGGGCCGTCGGAGCGCTTCGGGCAAATAGTCCGGCACATTGGCCGCGGGCTCACCGCCGAGTTCCTCCCCGGAGGACGGTGCCTGTCAATGACTTTGAGACACAGTTTGGTTGAGTTTAGTGAAGGTTCATTTTCGCGCGCTTGATGCTCCTGGATCGGGTTGGAGGCGCCACAGGGGCG